>Ga0222662_1000655_pt1 | contig 24987 bp, 21 predicted proteins | sample AntAcemetagen600_FD_179821 | JGI IMG/M metagenome (GOLD analysis project Ga0222662, IMG submission 179821) | Saline water microbial communities from Ace Lake, Antarctica - #600 | ecosystem: Environmental > Aquatic > Non-marine Saline and Alkaline > Saline | place: Antarctica: Ace Lake... | reverse complement strand
GGTGGCGTCGTCGTCATCGCTGGTGGCGTCGTCGTCGTCGCCGGTGGCGTCGTCGTCATCGCCAGGGCTGGTGGCGTCATCGTCGTCGCCGGTGGCGTCGTCGTCGTCGCCGGCTCCCCCCGGGAGCACGCCCGGATCGGGAAGGGTCGCCCAGCCGGCACCGTCAGTGCCTCCGTAGGCGCCTTGGTCCGTGGGGCTGCCATCCGCGTCGGTGTCGGAGCCCGGGGCGCCCGCGTCGATGCACGGAGAGCCCGCGCCCAGGCTCAGGTCGTCATTGAACACCCCGTCGCTGGTGAACGAGGTGAACAGCGGGTCCTCGCCGAGCATGCCCTCGAAGCCCGTCAGATCCGGCATCGCGCCCGAGTACCCGGGCCCATCGGTTCGGTAGACGTCGTTGTACGTGACCTCCCAGGTCGCCCCTTCGCCCGATGAGATCCCGGAGCCCGCGCTGGGAAACGCGATGATGCTGTCGATGAGCGTGAGGGTGGAGTCGGAGGTGACCCGCACCGTGCCGCCCGACGTGGCGCCGTTCCCGACCATCGTGAGGTGCGACAGGTTTGCCTCTCCCGCGAACGCGACGTGCACCGCGGCGCCATTGCTGCCGTCGTTGCCCGCGAAGATGGAGTTGGCGATGATGTGCGGTCCCAGTCCCTGCACCCGCACGGCCCCGCCATCGCTGCCGCTGGAGTTGCCGTCAAACGTGCTCAGCATGAAGCTGCTCGGCTGCGCGTCCGACAGGTAGACCCCACCGCCGAGGTTGCTGGCGGTGTTGCCGGTAAAGCGGCTGCCCCACACGGTGCCCGAGCCGTCGCTGATGAGGAGACCGCCCCCGACCGTCGCGTCATTGCCGTCGAACAGGCACGAGAGCAACGTGATGTCCGCACCGTCGTCGATGGCGTCTACGTAGAGCCCGCCGCCGTTGTTGACCGCGATGTTCGCGGCGAAGGTGACGTGCTCCAGGGTCGGAGACGAGTTGGTGATTCGGCCGCCGGCGCCGGTCGGAGCGGTGTTCCCGCTGACCAGCACGCTCTGCATGGAGCCTTGCGCATCCACGCTGAACCAGAACCCGCCGCCGTTGATGGTGGCGGAGTTGTTCTCGATCAGCCCGTTGAGCAGGCTCGCCGTGCCGCCGAGGAGCGAGAGCCCGCCTCCGCGGTCCGCCTCGTTGTTCCGGGCCTGCAGCCCGTCCACGGTCACGGTGCAGTCGCCCAGCATCATGCCGCCGCCCCGAGGGGCCTCATTGCCGTCGAGCACGACGTCGGTCAGGGTCGCGGTGCAGTCGAACCCGTAGATTCCGCCCCCGTAGCCCCAGTCGCCGCTCGCATCCACCGACGACGTGTTGTCGCGGACCAGCAGGTCATCGAGCACGGCGTTGACTGCATCGCCGAGGAAGACGCCCGCGCCGAGGTGGGCGAGGTTGTCGTGAATGACCAGATCGCGCAGGGTCGGGCCAGCGTTGTTGACGTGGATTCCGGCGCCTTGATAGGCGCCCCGGGTGTCGCCGCCGCTGATGTCGAAGCCCTGAAGGGTGGCGTTGTTGCTCTCGGCGCTGACGAACCGCACGACCGGCCCGGTCCCGGTCCCCACGAGGAAGGTCGACCCGGGTCCCGAGACCCCGAGCACCGTGACCGCCTTACCGGCGAAGTCGATGTCCTCGGTGTAGGTTCCAGAAGCGACCTCGATGACATCGCCGGGGCTAGCCGCAGTGAGCGCAGCGCCGATGGTAGCGTGGTCCGCGCCGCCGGAGCCGGAGACGGTGATGGTCGCAGCGAGCGCTCCGGTGGGCACGAAGAGCAAGAACAGCAAGGGGAGCCCGAATCGCATGGACGCGAGGCTGACACTGGACGCGCCGGGGCACAAGGGAGTCGGGATGCCCCGGGCCCGATGGCAACGCGAGCTGCTGGATGCGCCGAGCGACGTGCGGGCGGTGGCCGCGGAGCTGGGCTTCCCCGCCGAGGTCATCGAGCGCATGGCGATGGCCGCCGAACAGCACCGCTTTCGGACGACCCGTGGCTACCTCGCCCTGGTCGATCCGTCGGATCCCGCCGATCCCATCCTCGCCCAGCTGCTCCCGGATCCCCGTGAACTGGATTCATCGCCCCCGGGCTACACCCACGACGCGGTCGGCGACATCGCACCTGAGAATCACAAGGCGGCTGGTTTGGTCCACAAGTACCCCGGCCGTGCGCTTCTGGTGACGACGTCGGCCTGCGCTGTGTACTGCCGCTTCTGCTTTCGCCGCGCCTTTCCGTACGAAGAGCTCGCCGGGGGTGGTTCCCGCCTCGCCGCCGCCCGCGCAGTCATCGCGGACGACCCCACCATCACCGAGGTGATCCTGTCTGGCGGAGACCCGCTTTCCTGGACGGACGCGTCTCTCGGCAAGCTGGTCACCGACCTCGAGGCGATTCCCCACCTTCGCCGGATACGAGTGCACACCCGGATGCCCGTGGTTCTGCCGTGCCGTATCACCGAGGGCCTCATCGAGGTCTTCCGCGCGAGCCGACTGACGTGCTGGTTCGTGACCCACTTCAACCATCCCCGGGAGGTGACCGCCGAGGCGGCCGCGTCCTGCCGGGCCTTGATCGCTGCGGGGATCCCCGTGCTGAATCAATCCGTGCTGCTGCGCGGCGTCAACGACGACGCCGAAACGCTGGCAGACCTCTGTGAGTCGCTCGTGGATCTCGGTGTGAAGCCCTACTACCTGCATCAACTCGACCGCGTGCACGGCACAGCTCACTTCGAGGTCGTCGAAGAGGAGGCGCGGGGCATTGTGGCTCGGCTGCGTGATCGAGTGTCTGGGATCGCAATGCCCGCCTGGGTTCGGGACGTGCCCGGCACCCTGAGCAAGACGCCGCTCGCGCTCCTGGTGCTCGGGCTGCTTGTGGGGTGTGGCGGTCCGCCAGCGGAGCCGGTGCCTGAGCGCATCGAGCGCAGCCTGGCCGGGCTCGAGGCGAAGACCCCAACGGTGGAGGCGGAGCAGACCCCCGATCCCGACCCCATCCCCGAGGTCGAGGCACCTGAGGCCATCCCCGCGGGGCCGGTGCCCGCCGCCGATCGCGTGCTCGTCGCTGATCTCTTTGGCGACGGGAAGCCCGAGGTGTTCGTGTCCGAGGGCAGCGAGGTGCGCTGGGGCGAGTGGCCCCCCGATGCGCCCAGTCCGCTGTTCAAGGGACGCCACGCAGGCAAGGGCATGCTCCAGGCGTGGCTGGCCCACGACTTCGATGGCGATGGAGACGAGGAAGTCGCGCTGGCTTTCGGGCTCGGGCGAGGCTTCCCCGAGGCCCGCACTGAGATCTATGTCATCAACGACTTCAGCAAGGGCACCGTCGCCCGGCCCGTGTGGCGCTCGGACGGAGAGCGCAATCAGGTCACCGCGCTGCAGGCCTGGCCCAAACCCGGCGGCGGCGCGGATCTCTACATCGGGCACTTCGCGACCCGCTTCAACGTGCGCGGCGGGGTCTTGGACTGGACCGGCGGCGAGCCGTCGTGGCTGCCCGGCCACGAGGTGCGCATGGGGATGGCCCGGGCCGTCGGCGACTTCGATGGCGACGGGCTCTCTGAGGTAGCCGTGGGCCGCCTGTACGGGGAGACGCCCGACACCGACGGGGACCTGCGCGTCATCCAGGAGAACGGCAGGGTCGAGATGGTGCCCACGGTGCGCGGGGTGCGCGCGGTGGGGGCAGGCGATCTCGACGGCGACGGCCGCGCTGAGCTGCTGTTTGGCGACGGCTGGCACAAGAACTACGGAAAGCTCGCCCGCTATCGCCCCAACGTCGCTCGGCGTGAGACGGACGGGATCTGGCTGACGACCAACCTCGACGAGCGAAGCGACAACTACGCCGTCGAGCACATTGGCGTCGCTGGCGGGGACGTCGTGGCAGGCGGCAACGCCACCCTGGGTGTCTATCGCTTCACCACCGGCGCGTGGACCCTGGTGGGGGCTCATCGCCCAGTGAAGGCGACCGGCTCCTGGGCGGCCTTGCCCCAAGGCGGCATCGTGCTCAGCGGCGAGGTGGTCTCGCGCGCGGTGCCCGGCTCAGTCGATGTCGCGCTTGACGAACAGCAGCAGAGCGACGGCCAGAAACAGCCCTGACCAGCCAAGCGTGATGGCCAGTTCGCTGCCGTGCTCCGACCAGAAGTCGGGCAGTCCGCGGCCGCCGAGGAACTTGCGGGAAGCCCAGATCGTGAGGCCGTTGATGGACTCGGGCAGGGCGGCGCCCTCGCACGGGATGGTGCTCAGATCCTCAGGCTGCACCGTGTTGCCGGCCTTCTGTAGCGCCTGAGCGCACGACCCGCGGGTGAAGCCGCTCCACAGCGTGGTCACGAAGTAGACGCCGCCGTCGGCGAGCAGGACCATCATGGAGCCGAACAGGGTGAGGACCGGGGAGCGGCTCAGCGCAGCCAGCATGGCCGCGCACGCCATGGGGGGCAGGCTCACGAGCGCGCCGGTCAGGACTCCCGACAGGGTGGGCAGCAGGATGGAGCCCTCGGCGGTGCCCATCCAGCCGATGAACGGGGTCTGGGGGCCGATGGCGCTCAGGTCTCCCTCGAGCCCAAAGAGCGGCAGACCCAGGGCGAGGCCGGTCAGCAGCGCGATGCCAAGAGAGCCCAAGGCGGCGGCTCCGCAGACCGTTGCCTTGGCGGCGAACACCGTCCAGCGCGGCACGGGCCGGACAAAGACCATGGCGATGGTTCCGAGCGAGAAGTCTTCGGCCCAGATCATCGCGAAGAGCAGCAGCAGGGCCAGCCCGTTGACCGGCATCGCCGCCAGCGAGACCGCGAGCTCCCCGCTGACCAGCCAGGTGAGGCTGTCGAGCGCCTCCCCCTCGTTGAAGCTGGACTCCGCGGCCCGCCCGGCCATCAGCAGCCCCACGGCCACCAGCCCGTGCAACGCGCCAAACAGCAGCACTGCCCATGCGAGCCCACGCCCGCGAGCCTTGCGCCACTCGGCGAGGCACATGCCGAGAAAGCCGCCGCGCTCCATCATCGGATCTGCTCCGGCGTACCCGGCTGGGTGTGCCGCAAAAAAGCGTCTTCGAGACTCTCGCCCTCGTTGACGAGCTCTTCGGTGCGTCCTTCCACGATCTTGGTGCCGTCCTGGATGATGCCGATGCGGTCGCAGAGCATCTCTACGTCGGAGAGCAGATGGGAGCTGACAAACACGGTCAGTCCTTGCTCGTCGCGGAGCTGGCGAATGAGCTCCCGCACCTGCTTCATGCCCGCTGGGTCGAGCCCGTTCGCTGGCTCGTCGAGGAGCAGAAGCTTCGGCCGCCCTAGCAGGGCCTGGGCAACCCCGAGGCGCTGACGCATGCCCATGGAGTACGTCTTGACCATGTCCTTGCCGCGCTCGCCAAGCCGCACGAGAGAGAGCAGCTCGTCGACCCGTCCCTCAGTCACGCCGGGGGTGTACGCAGCGAAGATGCGCAGGTTGTCGCGCCCGGACAGATACGGGTAGAAGCGCGGCGCCTCGACGATGCCCCCGAGGTTGCGCCGCGCCGCTACGGGGTCGGTCTCGCCAAAGATGCTGACCGAGCCGCTGTCCCGCCGGATGAGCCCGAGGATCATGCGCATGGTGGTCGTCTTGCCGGCTCCATTGGGACCGAGGAAGCCGTAGATGTCGCCGGGCTCCACCTGAAGGTTCAGGCTCTTGACCACGTCCTTGCGGCCGTACGAACGGCTCAGGTTGGTCACTTGCAGGGCGGGCACGGTGCTCATGGGCGCGGGATGGTACAGGACTCAGGCGACGTCGAGTCGGTCGGCCAGGATGCGCAGCAGCAGAGCGTTCAACGGCCCCGGCGCGTCGGGCGCCCAGGAGATCTCTTCGATCTGGTCGGCGCGCCAAGCGACGTTGGGCCGATTGTCGTTGAGCCGGGTCTCGACTCCCCGTCCGTGGGCAGCCTCGGCCACCAAGGCGATCGCGCCGTGCACGCCGCGGGCGCCCAACGCGTGATCATCCCGGGCCTGGACCCGGATGTAGGGGCAGGGCAGGTCTTCCAGCGCGCCGAGGGGCTCGCGGTGTCCCCAGAACCCCTCGGGATCGCGGGCCAGCGCGGCCCGAGCAGCGGGAGGCAGCGGGCCCGAGCGCAGGATCGCGTCGCGGTCCGCAGGCCCCTCCCAGTCGAGCAGGAACGAGACCGTCAGCCGGTCCCCATGTTCGGCGAGCACCGGGGCCGCCATGGAGAGGCCCAGCGAGAACGTGGCCACACCGAGTCGGTCGCGGCGCACTTCGCGCAAAGAGTGGGTGTAGTCGAGCACCGCGCGCAGGGCGTCCTGACCCTCGGACCCGCAGAAGTCGTCGTGGCCCCAAGAGCGCCCGCGGCCCACGGGATCGAACGCCACGCAGCGAAGACCCAGGTTGGCGATCTCCTCGGCTGAGACGGGATAGAGGCCACTGTCGAAGACCGAGCCGTCCTTGTCCCTGCCCGGCACCACGACGACAGCTGGCCTCAGGACTGCGTCGTCGGGCTCGGTGACGCGCACGAAGATGCGATACCCCGACGTGTTGGTCAGGAAAAGGGTTCGGTGGCGAATCGAGAACGATCCACGCCGCCCACGAGCCGCCCGAAAGCGACGAGCGGGCAGCGCCGCGAGGGCGCGCAGACCGCGGCGAAGGCGCCGACCGTCGGGCAGTCCGAGCATCAGGCCTCGCGAGCCTCGATGGCGGCGGGCAGGGACTCGTAGATACCTCCGAAGCCGCCGTTGCTCAGGATGAGGACGACGTCACCGGTCCGCGCGCGCTCAGCCACCGTGCTGACGATGTCCTCCACGCTCTCGGCCTGCACTGCGTCCACGCCGTGCGATGCCGCGTCCTTGACCAGCGCGACAGGGTCGAAGCGCTCGGCTTCGGGGATCCCGGCGGCCCGGTGCACCGGCGCGACGATGAGGTGGTCGCTCCCGCTGAACGCCTCGCCATACGCCTTCTGGAAGATGTTTCTCCGGGTGGTGTTGGTGCGAGGCTCGAACACCGTCCAGAGCGTGCGATCAGCCCCGAACCGCAGCCGGGTGGCCTCGATGGTCGCCCGCACCGCCGTGGGATGGTGCGCGAAGTCGTCGATCAAGGTGACGCCATTGGGCTCGGCGAACACCTCCTGACGACGGCGCACGCCTTGGTACGCGGCCAGCGCCTGTCCGATCGCCGCGGCGGTGAAGCCGTGCCACGTCAGCATCGCGACCACCGAGGTCAGGTTCGCGAGGTTGTGCTCCCCGATGAGCGACGAGGTGAACGTGCCGAGCATCGCGCCGTCCCGGGACACCGTGAACGTCATGCTGTCGCGGTCCGCGCCGACGATCGCCCCCTGCCAGGCCGCGCCCTGCGCTCCCCGGGTGGAGTAGAGCTGCACGGAGCCAGCGCATCCCTGCGTGACCGGGGGCACATGCTCCCCGTCGGCGCAGGCGAACAGCACGCCGTCGGCTGGGATGAGCGCGACGAGCATGCGGAACGCCTCGCGCACATGCTCGAGGTCCCGGTAGATGTCCGCGTGGTCGAACTCCACCGACGTCAAGATGGCGCTCTGCGGGCGGTAGTGGATGAACTTCGGCACTTTGTCGAAGTAGGCGGTGTCGTACTCATCGCCCTCAACGACGAAGTACCCACCCGGCGCGCCCGGGCGGAAGTTGCGACCGAAGTTCTGCAACACGCCGCCGACGAGGAAGCCGGACTGCGGCGACGCGGAGAGGGCGTCGTAGCAGTGGGCGAGCACGGAGCTCGTGGTTGTCTTCCCGTGGGTGCCGGCCACCACCACCGAGTGGCGAGACGCGAGAAACAGGTGCGAGAGAGTCTCGGGGAAGCTGGCGTAGGCCAGGTCGCGCGCCCGCATGGCCTCAGCCTCAGGGTTGGTGCGGCGGATGGCGTTGCCGACGACCACGAGATCCGGCTCCCAGTCCAGGTTCTCGGCGGCGAACCCGTCCATCAGTTCGATGCCTTGCTCCTCCAGCTGCGTGGACATGGGCGGGTAGACGCCCGCATCCGATCCGCGCACCTCGTAGCCCGCCTCTTTGAGCAGTCCGGCGAACGCGCCCATGCCGGTGCCGCAGATGGCCATCAGGTGGATGCGCTCGATGGTGCTGGGGTCAGGGATTCCGTGGGACATGGAGGTCATCTTCCGTATTTGGCGAAGGCATAGAGGATCTTGCCGCCGGCGCGCACGACGCCGGACAGGGTGCCACTGATCTTGGACTCGCCGATGCGGTTGCGATAGGTCACTGGGACTTCGCGGATCCGGAGGCCGGCGCGGGCAGCCTTGCACGCCATCTCCACGTTCCAGCCCCAGGTCTCGTCGGCCATCTGCAGTCCGAGCAGCGAGTCGAACCGCACCGCACGCATGGGTCCCATGTCGGTCAGCTCCAGGCCGAACCGAGCTCGCAGCAGGGACGTCTGGAGCAGGTTGCCCCAGATCTGCACGTGGCTCATGGACCCCGGCTCGGCGCGATCCCGGCGAGTGGACAGCACGAGGTCGACCTCGTGCTCGGTGATGGGCCTGATGAAGTGTTCGGGGAGCTGGCCGGGATCGTCCGCGTGGTCGCCATCCAGGATGACGAGGACTTCGGGGGACTCAGGAAGCGCCGCGAGGTGTCTGATTCCGGTCAAACACGCGATCCCATATCCCCGGCGAGGCTGGCTCAAGACCGTGGCTCCGGCGGCGCGGGCGACGTCGGCCGTGCGATCGGTCGATCCGTTGTCCACGACGACCACGAGCGCGTCCAATGCGCCGCGGATGTCGGCGAGGACATGCGGCAGCGCATCTTCTTCGTTGAGGGCGGGAATGACGATGGCGACGGGGCCCGGCACGGCGCGCACCTTACCGGCGCCGCCCGGATCGCGCGCTCCCAACTCGATTGCGCGGTTGAACCGTCACGGTCTTTCCACTAAGGATGACCCTCCCTACTCATTCCCACGCGCGCGTGACCCGCGGCGTGGCGGAGTTCGTATGCGCACATCCCTCCGTTTCCTGCTCCTTGTTGTCCTGTCGCTCGTGGTGGGCCCTGCGGCATACGCGGTCGACGCTGACGAGCCGTTCGCGGTGCAGGCATGCGAAGGGGTCGCCTCGGTGAAGCCAGGAGGGGACGTCTCGCTGGAGTTCAAGTACGCGGTCTTCAAGGATCACTTCATCTACCGCGACATGTCGTCGGTCACGGTGACGGACGCGGCGGGCTTGACCTTGGGAGAGGCCACCTTCCCCAAGGGACACGTCAAGTTCGACAAGGTGTCCGAGGCGGAGCGGGAGATCTTTGAGGAGAGCTTCACGGTCAAAGTCGCTGGCACCGCCCCCGCGGGACTGACTGGGCGCAAGGACGTCAAGGTCGAGGTCAAGTGGCAGGGATGCAACAAGCCCGAGAACTACTGCCTCTTCCCCGAGACCCGCGAGGTCAGTTGCGCCGTGCAGATCGGCGCCGAGGCGCCCGGCGACGCAGCCGGGGAGGCTCCGGCCGTGGACGAGGCGGAGACCGAGGAGATCGATGCGGCGGCGGCTGCTCCGGCGGCTGCCGAGCCGGACGAGGCGGCGGCTGGCTCCGTCGGCGCTGGCGCCACCGTCGCTGCCTGCGGCGGCACGGCGGGCGCGGCGGGCGCGGGCGCTGGAGGGATCGTGGCCTGGGTTGAGGGCATCCTCGCCGGTGGTGAAGGCGGCTCCTTCCTCGCGTTCCTGGCGCTCGTGTTTCTCGGCGGGCTCGCGTCGTCGCTGACGCCGTGCGTGTACCCGATGATCCCCATCACCATCAGCGTGATCGGCGCCTCGGCGGACCAGGGCAAGGCCAAGAGCTTCAGCCTCGCGCTGGTCTACGTGCTCGGCATCGCCGCGACCTACACCGTGCTCGGGCTGGTGGCCGCGTACTCGGGCTCGCTGTTCGGCGGCTTGATGCAGAACCCCTATGTGATCATCGGTGTCGCCGGCGTGTTCTTCGCCCTGGCCGCCGCGATGTTTGGGTTCTACGAGTTCGCGCTTCCCGCCAGCGTCACGACGAAGGCCTCGATGGTCGGCGGCGGCGGCTACGGCGGCGCATTCATCGTGGGCACGGTCGCCGGCGTGGTCGCGGCTCCTTGCACCGGGCCCATCGTCGCCCTGCTGCTCGTCAAGATCGCGAGCGACTACACGATGCTCCAGGGCGTCGCGATCATGATCGCGTTCAGCCTCGGGCTCGGGCAGATCTTCCTGCTCATCGGCACGTTCGCGGGGATGCTCGGCTCGCTGCCGCGCTCGGGTACCTGGATGGTGGAGGTCAAGCACGTCTTCGGCGTCGTGATGACCGGCGTCGGCCTCTGGTACATCGGGCAGATCGCGCCCGCGGGGTTGATGACCGTGCTGTGGGCGCTGTTCGTGGTCCTCGCTGCGTTCGAGCTGGCGGGCCGGATGCCGGCGTTCAAGGGGCCGCGCAACATGGCGCGGGTCAGCGCGGCGGTGGTGCTGTTGGTCGTCGGGCTGTTCGTCACGCTCCGACCAGCGCCAGAGGTGCCCGATGAGATCGCTGCCGAAGCGATGAGCTGGGGCGACGACCACGATGGCGGCGCGACGATGTCGGCGCAGGCGGGCAAGCCGATGATCGTGGACTTCACCGCAGACTGGTGTGCGGCGTGCAAAGAGCTCGAGCACTTCACCTACACCGACCCCGCCGTGGTCGAGTGCGCCGCCGAGTTCGTGCCGGTGATGATCGACGGGACCGAGAAGACCCCTGACTTCGAGCGCTTGCGCAAGAAGTACAAGGTGCGTGGCCTGCCGGCCGTCTACTTCGTGTGCCCCGCGGGAGACGTGGTCAGCGACTTGACGCTCAAGGGCTTCGAGCCAGCCGACCAGTTCCTGGAGAAGATGAACAAGGCCATCGCCGCCTGCTCGAGCGAGGCCGCGCGCGCGGGTTAGAGCACCAGCTCCGCCAACTGAGAGCGCGTCAGTCCGGGCAGCCGTCTTCGTCGGCCTTACCGTTCACCGTCTCGGCGTTGTCGGGGCAGGCGTCCAGGGTGTCGGGGATGCCGTCCTGGTCGTTGTCTGGGTCCGGGCAGCCGCCCAGATCCTCGAAGCCGTCGATGTCCTCGGCCTGGGTCGGGCAGCCGTCGAGTTGGTCGGGGATGTTGTCCTGGTCGTTGTCGAGCTCCGGGCACCCGTCCTCGTCCTGGAACCCGTCGAAGTCTTCCTTCTCGTTGGGGCACTGGTCGTACGCATCGGGGATGAGGTCGCCGTCGTTGTCCATCTCGGGACAGCCGTCCTCGTCCTCGAAGTCGTCGAAGTCCTCGCGTTGGCCGGGGCACTGATCAAACTGGTCGGGGATGCCGTCCCGATCGAGATCGGCCTTGAGGGCCTGCTCTCGACTCTTCTTGATCTTCGGCCCATAGCGGGCGGCGAGCGCCGGTGAGGCCGGCGCGGCGATCGAGAGCGCGACGCAGCCGAGCACGGTGAGGAGCACGGCGCGGAGCGAGGAGGGGCGGTGGGCGGGGGTCTGCGGCATCACCCAAGAGTACCGCACGGGACGACGGGAACGGTCATCAGCGCGCGACGGAGCGGTGCAGGAGCCCCCAGCGCTAGAGCGAGAAGCGCTGGAAGACGAAGTCGGTCCGGGTGTGATCGAAGCAGGACCAGTTCAGTCGGCCATCCGAGTCGAGCTTGACGCTGTTGTTGAAGCCCACGGCGCCGTCCGCCATGTGCGTGCTCAACGTCCAACCACCGGCCCCGTCCTGGGTCGCGATCTTCGCGTCGTTGTTCTGGCTGTCCTGGTAGACGATGACGGCGTTGCCATCCACCCAGGCAATGGACGAGTCGGCACCGGTGAAGGTGCCCGAGTCGATGGCGTCCGCGGTGATGGTGCCGCCGACCGTGCCCCACCACAGGTTGTGGGTGGTCAGGTTCTGGAAGGCCACAAAGACCGAACCGCCGTTCTCGGCGAGGGTGGGCCACGCGCCCGTGTCCACGCCTTCCCCGAAGCTGGCGACCACGGACCACGAGCCGAAGCCGCCATTGGCCACCTTGAGGTCTCCGTTGGCCCGGTCGTAGTACGCGATCCACGGGGCGCCCGACGCGTCCACGAAGAGGTGGCTGTAGAGCCCCACGTCCGCCGCCTCGAGCTCTGCCGCGATCGCGTCCGGTCCGACGTCGCCGGCATCGACGACCTCGTTCTGCCAGCCCGTCGCGCCCTTGCGCGCCACCTTCAGGGCGCCGGATCCGTAGTCGTAGTAGGCGATCATCGGCGCGCCATCGACCATCGCGATGGACGTGAACTGCCCGACCTCGCCGGTCTCGACGTCCTCGGTCTCCCAGGCGTCGGCCACGAGCGTCGCGTAGCGCAGACCGCCGTCTTCCTGATTCCAGTGGGATACATGGGGTGCGTTGCTGTCGTCGAGCACGATGGAAGCGTAGTAGCCGCCCTGGAAGCCACCGACGGGGATCGGTCCACTGGTGTCGGCCACGCCGTCCACGTTCCACACGGTGTCGAAGACCGCCGGGTCGCCCGCGCCGCGCGCCACCTGAAGGACTCCTCGCTCGGCCTCGCGATACGCGAGCCAGGGTCGCCCCTGGGAGTCCAGGTCCATGTCGAGGTAGTACCCGCGGTCGTACTGCGGAGCCTCGGTGTCGTCGTCATCGGGGGCCGGAGTCAGGTCCGGGCCATCGTCCACCGGATCCTTGCAGCCCGCGCCGAACGAGAGGGAGAGCGCGAGGACCGTGCTGAGCGAGAGGAACGAGAGGGAGCGCATGAGACCTGCTTTCCGAGATCTGGCCTCCACGCGGAGCGCTCAGATACAGCGCAGAGTTAGCAGTTTTCCTGCGATCCGGTCAAGGCTCCTGGCGTGCCCTGGAGCGATGACAGGGTTGCAAATGCCCAGTTCCTGCGCGAGGCTCAGCCGCGCGCTCCCGTAGCTCAGTTGGATAGAGCGACCGCCTCCTAAGCGGTAGGCCGCAGGTTCGATTCCTGCCGGGAGCACCATCGCTCTCCGGATCGCACGCCTCAGGAGCACGTCGAATGCCTGGACGCCGTTCGCTTCGTAAGCCGTCGCCTCTCGTCCCGGGAGACGTCGTGCAGATCGTCGCCCCGGCATCTCCGCTCAAGCGCGCGACTCTGGACGCCGGCGTTGCCTTCCTGCGAGACGAGTGGGGGCTCACGGTGCGCATGGCGGACGGCCTGCCCGACCGATCACAGCTGTACTTCGCCGGCTCCCCAGAAACACGCGCAGGCGAGCTGATGCAGGCATTGGTCGATCCTTCGGTCAAGGCGGTCCTGCCGGTGCGAGGCGGCTACGGCCTGACCAGCGTGCTGCCGTTGCTGGACGCGGACGCGATCGCTGCAGCCCCTCCCAGCATCGTCATCGGCTGCTCCGACCTGACGGCGCTCCTGAACTGGCTGGTTCAGCACACGGGCCAGACGACCTTTCATGGCCCCATGCTCTCGGCGCTCGGGCGCGGCGACGATCCCCTGGGCATCGCGCGCATGCACGACCTCCTCTTTGGGGGGGGCAAGCCGGCGGTGATGCGGTCCACCTACGAAGACGCTGGCGACTTCTGCATCGCCCCCGGGGTAGCCAACGGCCGGGCGCTTGGCGGCTCGCTCTCTCTGCTGGCCGCCACCTGCGGTACGCCGGCTCAGGTCGACACCGACGGCGCCGTGCTGTTCCTCGAGGACGTGGGGGAGCGCCCGTACCGCATCGACCGTCTCCTGGTGCAGATCGAGGAGGCCGGGCTGTTCGACCGGGCAGCGGCCGTGGTGTTTGGCGACTTCGTGGGCTGCGACGAGCCGGGCGGAGCGGTGTCCTGGCGGAGCGCGGTGACGCGGGTCATGCGGCGCCGCGCGCTGCCGGTGGTCGCAGGCCTCCCGTTCGGTCACGGGATCCCCAACCTCGCGTTTCCACTGGGCACCCGCGTTCAGGTAGACGCAGGGAAGGGGACCGTCAGCTTCCGCGAGGCGCCGCTTGCCTGAGCCATGGGCCGACGTGCGGGACCTGCTGGACACTGGGCAGCGCTCCGGGATCTTCTCTGCGGCGGTCCTTGCGACTCAAGACTTGCGCACATCTCGGGTGCTCTTCGAGCACGTCTGCGGTACCACCGAGTCGGGACCGACAGGGCTCGTTGTTCACCGCGCAGCCCGGTTCGATCTCGCGTCGCTGACCAAGCTCATCACGGCGACGGCGGCGCTTCGGCTCGCGGCGGCCGGGGTGCTCGACTTGGACGCCCCGGTGGGGGGGCTGCTCCGGGGGCGGGTTCCTCGCGGAGCCGGCGCGGCCATCACGCCGCGCCACCTCCTGGCTCACACCTCGGGGCTCCCCGCCTGGACGCCCCTGTGGGAGAGCGGGGACGTGCTCGAGGTCGCACTGCGGATCGCTCCCGTCGCGCCGCCGGGCGACTCGCACACCTACTCCGACATTGGGTTCCTGTGGCTCGCAGCGACGATGGTCTCCGCCGCGGGGGCCCCGCTCGACCACCTCCTCAAGCGTGAGGTGCTCGACCCCCTCGAGATGGCGGCGACCCGATTTCATCCGTTGCCCATCGCAGCCCTCGACGCGGATGTCGTCGCCACCGAGGTCTGCCCCGAGCGCGGGCTGCTGCGTGGGCAGGTCTCGGATCGGAACACCTGGCATCTGGGCGGGATCGGTCCCCACGCCGGGCTCTTCGGCCCGCTCGGGGACCTGCTCGCGTTTGCTCAGGCCTGGTTCGACGCCCCGGCGACCGGCTACCTCCCCGCGGCGATCCGTGACGAGGCCTGGGGACCCCCGTCCATTCCTGGCGGCCATATCTTGGGGTGGGACACCGTGGCGCCGCGCGGCTACACGTCGGTCGGCAGGGTGCTGTCGGCGCGCAGCCATGGCCACCTCGCGTTCACCGGCCCATCCCTGTGGATCGACCCCGACCGAGCAGTGGTGGTCGTGCTTCTGTGCAATCGCATCCATCCGACCCGCGACGAACCCCGTCTTCGGGCGCTGCGGCCCGCTCTTCACGACGCGGTGGCACGGGCTGTGGACGCAGTGCAATGATGCGCCGCCGCAAGGCAACCGGTCCCGTGGGCCCGGCATTGAGGAGTCAGCATGAGCGAGCAAGATGGCGCCGGTCCCGAGTGGTTCCACCGCGAGCACGGGGGCAAGGTCCCCAAGGGCGACGATTCCCGGCCGCCGAACCAGGCCATCACCGGCATGTGGACGAAGTGCGATGGGTGCGCCGAGTTCCTGCGCAATGAGGATCTCGACGAGAACCTGCAGGTCTGCCCGCACTGCGGCCACCACCACCGCATCTCCGCCCACGAACGGCTCGAAGGCATCATCGACGAGGGCTCGCTGGACGAGCTCAGCACCGATCTGACCTCCGGTGACCCGCTCGCCTTCGTAGACAGCAAGCCCTACCACGTGCGGTTGTCCGCCGCGGTCGCCAAGACTCGGGAGAACTCGGCGTTCATCTACGGCACCGCGACCATCAAGGGCCGCCCGGTGGTCATCGGCACCTTCAACTTCGCCTTCATGGGCGGCTCGATGGGCTCCGTGCTCGGCGAGAAGGTGACGCGCTTGTTCGAACTCGCGCTCAAGAACCACCAGCCGGCCATCATCATCAACGCCTCGGGCGGGGCACGCATGCAGGAGGGTGTGCTGTCGCTCATGCAGATGGCCCGCAGCACGGCGGCGCTCTCGCGAGTGCGTGATGCCGGCATTCCGTACATCTCGGTGTTGACCCACCCGACCACTGGCGGCGTGGCGGCGTCCTTCGCGATGCTGGGCGATGTACACCTTGCGGAGCCCGAGGCGCTCATCGGATTCGCTGGCCCCCGGGTGATCGAGCAGACCATCCGTGAGGTCCTGCCTGAAGGGTTCCAGCGCAGTGAGTTCCTGAGCGAGCACGGGATGATCGATCAGATCGTGGACCGGCGGGAGCTGCGCGATCGCATCGCGATCTTGCTCACATTGCTCCTCGACTGAGCCGGCCCTGGGCACGTTCGATCTGATCCGCTGGCTCGATCGGGCCCAGGTGCAGGGCATCAAGCTCGGCCTGGACACCATCCGCGCCGCGCTGATAGCGCTCGGCGAGCCGCAGGCCCGCTACCCATCGCTGCTCGTCGCGGGGACGAACGGCAAGGGGTCGACCGTCGCCATGGCCAGCGGGATCCTGTGCGCGATGGGGCAGCGGGTGGGCTCGACGGTGTCTCCGCATCTCACCGAGTACCGCGAGAGGTTCCTCATCGACGGCGTGCCCATCGCACAGTCCGACCTTCAGGCGCTCGGCGAGCGGGTGGCCAGGGTCCTCGATGCGGATGCGGCGAGCGAGGCCATCACGTTCTTCGAGATCGGGGTGGCGCTGAGCCTGGCGTGGTTCGCCGAGCAGAAGGTGGACAGTGCGGTGATCGAGGTCGGCATGGGAGGGGAGTTCGACGCGACGCGCGCCTGCGTGCCGCTGGTCGCTGGGCTGGTGTCCATCGACGAGGACCACCTCAAGCACCTCGGTCCGACCCTCGCCGACGTCGCGCGCACCAAAGCTCGGGTCGCCCCGCCCGGTGGGGTGCTGGTGGTGGGCGAGGCCCGCGAGGATCGCCTGGGCCCGGTCTTCACTGAGGCGCAGGCCGTGGGTTGCGCTGTCTGGCTGTGCGGCCGCGACTTCTCCCTGACCGGCGCGGATGGGGACCTGACCTACCGCAGCGCGACCCTCGTCGTTCCCGAGATCGCTCTGGGCCTGGCCGGCGCCCACCAGCGAGGAAACGCAGCGACGGCGGTGGCGGTCGTGCAGGCGTTCTGCGCGGCCAGGGGCGAACCGGGTCCCACGCCTGACGAGGTGCGCCGAGGGCTACGCACGGCGTTCATCGCAGGGCGTCTCGAGGCGCTCGCCTTGACGCCTGGCGGCGCGTCCGTGCTCCTCGACGGCGCGCACAACCCTGCAGGGGCGGTCGCCCTGGGCGCGGAGCTCGCCCGCGGCGCTCGACCGGCCCGCCGGGTCTGGCTCTACGCCGCCATGGGGGACAAGGACCGCGGACCCATCCTCGACGCCGTCGGGCCGCACGTGGACGAAGTGTGGTGTACCCGCGGGACCAGCACGCCGCGCTTCGCGGACCCGGAGCTGCTCGCCTCTGAGGCGCGGGACCGCGGGCTCCCAGCTCGGTGTTTCTCGTCGCCGGCCGCCGCCGTCGCTGAGGCTCGCCGAGAGCTGACCGCGGATGACCAGCTGCTGGTCGCCGGGAGCCTCTACCTCGTAGGCGACGTGAGGCCACTGATCTTGGCTCGCATCGGCCAGAGAACCCCCGCCGTCAGCGGATGAGCCAGGCCTTCTCCTCGCCCTTGGGCAGCGGCACGACTCGCTCCACCCGCAGCACGTTCTCCTGGTGCAGCACCTGCACTGCAGCCTCCTCGCCTTCCGGGGCGTCGCCGTAGCGCGCGGTGATCCGCTGAGCGAGGGTGAAGTCCGGGCTGGACTCGTCGCCGATGTAGAGCCCGAGAGGGCCCTTGTAGTCTGCGAGCTTGAAGAAGCGGCCGAGCTTCCAGTACGCCTCGAGCAGCTCGTTGTCGCCCTTGTTGCGGCCCACGATCACCTTGTTCCCGTCGGGGAGGCGCAGCTGCCGCCCGAGCTTGAGCACGAGGACGTCCTCAAACTCGAGCTCCTCGCCGCGCTTGTGCACGATGGTGTCCTTGAGCCGCTTGCCGTAGTTGCCGTCCGTCAGGAAGCAGCAGCCGCCGGCGGGCTGGGGGTAGTCGAGCACGCCCAGCTCCTTCGCGAGCTCGATCTGCGGCTTGCGCCCTCGTCCAGTGATCGTCAGCAGGCCCTCGCGGTCGATCCAACCCTTCTGCTCGGGGATGGTCTCCCACAGGCGCCCCTGACAGAGTGGACGCACGATGAGCCCCTCGAGGCCGGCCTCCTTCTCGATCAGCTTGAGCTGTCGGCGCTGCTGCGTCATCGGCCGCTGCCCGAGCACCTCGCCCGTCACGAGGAAGTGCGCGTCGTACTCGTCGAGCAGCTCGCGCTCGGCCTTGCTGAACATGTGGATCCTGCAGTCGATGCACGGGTTCACCGAGCTGCCCCAGCCGTGCTTCGGCTGAGTCAGGACCTTGAGGTAACCCTCGCGCACGTCCACGACCTCGACCGGGATCCGCAGCCCCGCCGCGCCAGCGATGGCCTCGCTCTGGTAGGCGCTGCCATCCTTGCGTACGTGGCCAGCCTTGCGCTTGTGGTCGGTGAGACAGAACCCGGTGAACATGTTGATGGCGATGACGTCCACGCCCTGCATCTTCATGAGGATGCCGGCGAGCGTGGAGTCGAGCCCGCCCGAGTACATCAGCAAGCACCGCACGGGCTTGCCGTGCTCGTCCAACCGCTGGGGGGTGTCTGCGTTGTCGAGCCGTTCTCGTAGCTCGGGCGCAAACTGGGCGATGTTGCTCATGGGGTCTCCGCGCCTGTGAGGCGGCCTGTCTTTAGCCGCGAGGGCTGGGCGGTGCAAGGGAGGCGGTCTAGGCTCACGCGGTCCTTGTGCCCGGGACGGGAGATCCGTGACATGACAGCCCCCTTTCTCGCCGCCGTCGTCCAGATGACCACCACCGCCGATCGAGGCGCCAATCGAGCGACGGCGGAGAGGCTCATCCGGCAGGCTGCCTCCCACGGCGCCGCGGTCGTCGCGCTGCCCGAGATGTGGCCGTTCATCGGCAACCGCGAGGACCAACTGGCCAATGCAGAGTCCACGGGCGGCCCCACGGTGGCCTTGCTGCGCGGCCTAGGCGCAGAGCTGGGCATCACGCTGTTTGGTGGCACGTTCGCCGAGCGGGCCGAGTCTGGCGACAAGGTCTACAACACAGGCTTTGTGACCGGCCCCAGCGGCGACCTGCTCGCGAGCTACCGCAAGATTCACCTCTTCGACATCGACGTCCCGGGCGGCGCGCAGCTGACCGAGTCGGCCGACTTCATCCCCGGCAGCCGCGCGGTGACCGTGGACACGGTGCACGGCCGCTTCGGAATGAGCACTTGCTACGACCTACGCTTCCCGGCGCTGTATCAGTGTCTGCGGGACGCGGGCGCGGAGTTCATGCTCGTGCCCTCGGCGTTCACCGCCCACACCGGCAAGGATCACTGGGAGGTGCTGCTGAGGGCCCGGGCCATCGAGCAGCAGGTCTACGTGCTCGCGCCGGACCAGACAGGCTGGCACAACAAGGGTCGGCAGAGCCACGGGCACTCCATGATCGTGGACCCGTGGGGGCTTGTGGTCGGCCGGGCATCCGACGGAGAGGGCATCGCGCTCGCCACGCTGGACCCGGCTCGGGTCGCGAGGGTCCGAACCCAGCTTCCGTGTGGCGATCACGCCCGGCCCTTCAGCAAGCCCGGCTCATCTTGACACTGCGCAGGGCGGACCCTACCTTCCCCGCGCTCCGGCCTAGGCCGGCAACGCATGGAGAAAATCATGGCTTCACTGACCGGTCGAACGAAGAAGATCCGTGGACGCAAGCGGGCCCGCCGCGGCGCAGCCCGGAAGAAGGCGCTTGAGTCCAAGGGCACCACGCCCAGCTTCCCCATCCACAAGGATGGAAAGAAGAGCGAGTCGAAGAAGAGCTGAGGCTCTGCCCGGGACTCCGCCCCCCCTGCGTGGGAGGGCGGTCCCGGCGCGACCCTCCTACTCGGCCAGCAGCTGGTCGAGCCTCGGGAACAGCGGCGCGGGCTTGACCAGCGCGGCCCCCGGCTGGAGCCCGCCCCAGGTGAAGAGCTCCGGTGCAGTGCGCTGCCGATCCCCGCTGCAGCCCAACGCATCTTGAAGCTCCGCGCACTTGGTCGGCATGACCGGCGACAGCAGAGCGGCTACGATCCGTAGCGCCTCGAGCAGCCCGTAAATGAACGACGCCAGCGCTTCGCGCTGGGACTCGTCCTTGGCCATCGCCCAGGGCGCCCGGACCTGAATCTGCTCGTTGCACTCACGCACGATGCGCCACGCCGCGGTCGTCGCCTCGGTGATCCGCAGGGCGGCATGAGCTGCGGTGGCCTCGCGGACCACGTCCTCGCACAGCTCCTTGAGGCTCACCTCCGCTGGGCCATCGGGCACGCCGTCGAAGTACTTGATCGCCATCGACACCGACCGGCTCAGCAGGTTGCCGATCCCGTTGGCGAGGTAGGCGGTGTAGGCCGTCTCGAAGCGCTCCCAGGTGAACTCACCGTCCTTGCCCCAGGGCACCTCGGTGACGAGGTAGAAGCGCACCGGATCGGCCCCATAGGTTGCGGCCATCGCGACGGGATCCACCCCGATCCCCGAGCTCTTGCTCATCTTCTCGCCGCCGGTCAGCACCCACCCGTGGGCGAAGATGCGGTCGGGCAGGGGCACACCCGCGGCCATGAGCATCGCGGGCCACAGGACGCAGTGAAAGCGGGTCACGTCCTTGCCCAGCACGTGCACCGCCGGCCAGCGGGCCGCGAAGGTCTGCTCGTCGCTGCCGAAGCCCGCGCCCGTGAGGTAGTTGATCAGGGCCTCGAACCAGACGTAGAGCACGCTGTCCGGCCTGAACGGGATCGGAAGGCCCCACGCAACGCTCTCCTTGCTGCGGGAGATCGACACGTCGAGCAGTCCGGCCTTGATCAGCGAGAGCACCTCGTTGCGGCGGAAGCCCGGTGACACGAACTCGGGGTGCGCGTCGTAGTGGGCGAGCAGCCGGTCTTGAAACGCACTCAGCGTGAAGAAAAGGTTCGTCTCTTCGATCCATCGCGGGTCCACGGTGGCGTGGTCGGGACAGCGCTCGTTCACGAGGTCCTTGTCGGTCTTGAACGCCTCGCACCCGTCGCAGTACCACCCCTCGTACTTCTGCTCGGAGAGGTACCCGTTGTCGCGGATGCGCTCCAGCAGAGCCACGGCGGTCTTCGCATGGTCAGCATCGGTGGTGCGGATGAAGCGGTCGTAGCTGATGTTCAGCGCGCCCCAGGCCTCTTTGAACGCAGGCACGAGGCTGTCCACGTAGTCCTGAGGGCTCTGCCCCGCCTTCGCCGCGGTCTTCTCGACCTTGCTGCCGTGCTCGTCCGTGCCCGTGAGGTAGTACACGTCCTCGCCCAGGAGCCGGTGCCAGCGCGCGATGACGTCGGTGCCGATCTTCTCGTAGGCATGTCCCAGGTGCGGCTTGCCGTTGACGTAGTCGATCGCGGTCGTGATGTAGAAGGTCTTGCTCATGGCTCCGGTCACTTTGGGCCTTGCGGCGGGGGCGCGGATTCTGGCGGCGCGCGGCGCTCCCGTCACCTGCTGACTGGGGAGAAACCTCGGCCTTTGGCGCCCGTGGAGACCCTCACGCGCCGGTCAACTCGTCCAGCAGCGCCTCCATGAGCCCGCCAGGATGCACGTTGCGGGTCAGCTTCTCCTGCACGTCTTCAATCGCGAGTGCGTGCTTGGCGAGGCTGCGGGGCGTGAGCTGCGTGAGGGGTCCGGTGAGCTCTAGTTCGGGGTGCGCAAGTGGGACATCCGAGGGCACGCCGCGAACCATGGCGTCCCGGAGGAGCTCTTGAAGGAACGTCAGCGTTTGGGCACAGGCGAGCTTGTCGCGATCCACCATCGACACGGTCTCCGCGATGCTGCTCCGATCGCCGCTGAGCGCCCGGCCGAGCAGGGCGATGTGCTCACGGCGCTCGGCGCCGATCTCCGGGTCCAGCAGATCCAGCGCGGTCCCAGGGATCCCCTGGGCGCCGATGGCCGCCTGGCGAGCTGCGGTCTCGGTCGCGCCGTGGGCGTCGATCAGCCAGCGCTCGATGTCGTCGGTGGGCACCACACCGAGGCCGATCTTCTGGCAGCGGGACCTCACCGTCTGCAGCAGCTGGCCGGGATGCAGCGCGCACAGGATGAGGACCGTGCCGTCGGGAGGTTCCTCGAGCGTCTTGAGCAGCTTGTTCTGGGCGCTGTCGTTCATGGCACCAGCGTCGTGCACCACGACGATGCGGTGGTCGCCTTCGAGCCGCCGGTACGAGAGCTTGCGCTGGATCTCGGCGATGGCGTCCACGCCGATGATGTTGGCTTTGCCGCCGGGCGTCACCTGCATCAACCCCGTGTGAGCGGACTGCCGCAGCTTGCTGCAGGCCGGGCAGTCCCCGCATGCCTCGCCCTGGCTGCGCTCGCAGAGCAGAGACGAGGTCAGCGCGCTTGCGATCGTGCGTTTCCCCACGCCCCGGGGACCCAGCAGGAGGTAGGCGTGGTGTGGCCTGTCCGTGCGCACGGCTCGGCGCAGTGCCGAGATCGCGCGGTCGTGGCCGAGCACATCGGCGAAGCGTCCGAACAGCGGTGGGTCGGCTCCTTCGGTCATGCGAGCGCTCCGAATCGAGATGTCACCGCGTCGAGCACATCCCCGAAGACGGCGTCAGCGGGCTGGTCCGCGTCGATCAGCGCGAAGCGGCTGGGGTCAGCGGCCAGCTCAGCGTGAAACCCCTGACGGACGGCTTCGTGGAACTGAGGGCCTGCTTGCTCGATCCGGTCGAGGCTCCCTCGCGCCTCGGCGCGCGCAAAGGCGCGGGGCACCGTGAGGTCCAGCAGGAGCACGAGATCGGGGAGCAGGCCGTCGATCGCGGAGGCGTTCGCCGCCATGACCTGCTCGGTCCCGAGTTCACGGGCCCAGGCCTGGTAGGCCAGCGAGCTGTGCAGGTAGCGGTCGCACAGGACCACGTCGCCTCGCTTGAGGGCTGGGCGGAGCAGCTCACGCACGTGCTGGGCTCGCCCGGAGGCGAACAGGAGCATCTCGGTCACGGGCTCCAGCTCGCCCAGCTGCGGATCGAGCAGGATCGCGCGGATCCGGTCGCCGGTGCGGGTCCCGCCGGGCTCGCGGGTGCAGACGACAGCGCGCCCAAGACCCATGACGTGCTCGGCGAGGCGCCGAAGCTGGGTGGACTTGCCGCTGCCCTCGATGCCCTCGAAAGTGATGAAGAGGCCGGGGTTCATGAGCGAGGCGAACAGTACACGCTGGTCACGGGGCCGCGTGGGGGAGGGGAGCGAGGCCCTCAGCAGCGCTCGCAAAGACCAACACCTGCTGCGGTGGCACCACAAGCACGTGGAGCAGCCTAGGCCAAGCCTGGGCCGCCCTGCGGTCCCTCTGTGACAGGCGCGCCGGACCCTTTGGGTGGGAGTGCCACACGCCGACCCAGCGGGGATCGCGGCCGTGGCGCAGCAGGTCCTCGGCCGGGATCGCGAACTGGTCCGGCTCGGGGGCGGTGTTGACGCACAGCGATGCCTCGGCGATGTGCCCCGCGCCTCCACGGACGTGGCCGAACAGCAGGCCGCATGCCTCGAGGGGAGCGGCGCGGTCGGCCCAGGTCAGCAAGGAATCCTGAACGAGGGGGGCGAGGGCGATCACTGCACGTCCAGCACGAGTGTCTGGGCTGCACCCGCGGCAAACGACGAACGACTCGCGACACCACGAAACGAGCCAGCATCGGCGTCCACCGCCGCTACCACGACCACCCGGTGCTCCCCTGGGGTAGTGAACGCGGCCCCGGGGATGAGCACCTCAGCGACGCCCGAGGGCTGGTCCAGCCACTGCAGCAGCGCGCCAGTGTTCACTGGCTCGTCCGTCCATGTGACCGCGCCGGTGGGCCCGTTGACCCAGGCGAAGGCGCGGTCCGGCGCTCCCGTGGGGAGAGCGAGGGTCAGGTCTTGACCGAGCGTCCAGGAGCCGTCCAGGGGAGCCCCGAAGAGGGCCGCCGGAGGCGGCGTGGTGATGCTCACCGCGGCCTCGCGCCCATCGACCAGGGCTGAGACGTCCCAGGACACCGCGGGCTCGTAGACGAGTTCTGGGTCCTCGCCGGTGGTGAGGATGTAGAACCCCTCCGCCACGTGGGGCACGACGACGACGGCTTCGCCGGCCACGCCCTGCACGCGCTCGGCGTCGGTGATCGTGTTCGCGGCGACCTCGAGCGGGGTGTTGCCCTGGCCGAGGAACACGGTCAACTCTGCGCTGCTGCCCCCAGCGGCGGCGGGCTCCGGCAGCCCGAGCAGGAAGCCCCCCATGACCAGCGATCCATCGAGGTCTGCGCAGCCCGAGACGAGCAGCGAGGTCGTCAGCAACCAACCAGCCAGGGTGCGCATAGCGCTGGCCTCCGGTTTACCGCACCTCGATGGAGTAGGGCGCGAGCAGGACAGGCTGGCCGCTCCCGAGCAGGGGGGCTGCCTCGAGGAGAGACCGGGCGCCCAGCAGGTCGTCGCCGAGCAAGCGGGAGCCTCCTTCGCGGAGAATCGCTGAGTCCATCGACCCAGCGGAGGACAGCATCCCGAGTGGTCCGCCGCCCTGGAGCAGCTCCTCCCAGAACGACGGCATCCGGGGGTAGAGCACCAGGCGGGTCTCCCCCTTGATGCCCGCTTTGTCCTTGGCCATGCCGATGGCTGTCCGTAGCGAGCCCATCGCGTCTACCAGGCCAATGTCGTCGGCCTGCTCTCCGGTCCAGACTCGCCCCTGAGCGACATCGTGAATCGCGTTCCGCGAGGTGCCCCGGCCGGCGGCGGCCTTGTTCAGGAAGGTCTCGTAGAACGCATCGACGAACTCCTCGAGCTTCTCCGTGCCGTCCTCACCCAAGGGCTTGTTCAGCACAAAGAGGTCGCTGAACTCTCCGCGCTTGATGGACTCGCTCGTGAGGCCGATCTTCTCGTAGAGCCCGGCGATGTTGTACTTGCCCGCGAACACGCCGATGGACCCGGTCAGCGTCGTGGGCTGGGCGACGATCGCGTCGGCGCCCATGGCGATGTAGTAGCCGCCGGATGCGGCGAGATCGCTCATTGAGACGACAACCGGCTTGTGGTTCTCGGCGCGGGCGAGCTCGATCTCGCGCCACATGATGTCGCTGGCGAGACCGCTGCCGCCTGGGGAGTCCACTCGCAGCACGATGGCGGCGACGTCGTCGTTCTTGCGCGCCCGGCGGATGGCGCGGGCGATGGTGTCCGAGCCCATCGATGATCCGGTGCGGCTCTTGCCGGACGTGATCTGCCCTTCGCAGAACACCACCGCCACCTTGTCACCCTTGCCGCGAGACCGGCTCGAGGCCCCCTCGAGGTAGCGACGCATGCCCATGCGCGGCACGTCGTCCGCGTCCGCGTCCCGCGGAGGGATTCGCCCGTCTCGGGGGG
>Ga0222662_1000653_pt1 | contig 25021 bp, 26 predicted proteins | sample AntAcemetagen600_FD_179821 | JGI IMG/M metagenome (GOLD analysis project Ga0222662, IMG submission 179821) | Saline water microbial communities from Ace Lake, Antarctica - #600 | ecosystem: Environmental > Aquatic > Non-marine Saline and Alkaline > Saline | place: Antarctica: Ace Lake... | reverse complement strand
GCCCCCAGTCAGAATGATCCACCATCAGATCGCGGATCAACCCGATCTCGACACCCGTGATGTGACGTCCCTGAATCATCCTACCCTCTACCATGAACAACACCGTTCATGGTCACGCCGTTCGAGTTCAGCAAAAAATGCAGTTTTTTTGTTTTTTCTATTGCGCTCAGGAGGCGGCGGGGCCACTATCCTCAGTTCAGTAGTCCCACAGTGGGGCTACCTGAGTAGTTACTGCAAAAGTAAATAATGCAAGAGCAGGTAGAGCGATGCATGCTAATCTCATCGGAAAGAGATTATCCGCTCCATCATGGGTGGCGATCTAATAATGGAGCTGGTCGATAGAGCTCTAATACCTCGCGCTTTTTTACGTATCCGCCAGGCAGTTGGATGAACTCCGCACAGTCCAATTAGAGGCTAGGCTCCTCGGCCTTTTCCCGAAGTTGGCTGGAATTACCGTTATTTTCGTTGGTAAAGGACTTCGGTGATGCTGGGGAGCGGAATTCGAGCAACTTCCAAAATCCGCGAAAGTTTACACCTCGCACGCTTTCCGGACTAGCTCCCGCAGATTCTACGAAATTTTCCAATGAGAAATCTGGTCTAAAGCCTAGTTTCTTTGAAAAGGGCGTCATTTTGCGTTCGAATTTGCGCATGAATGCTTGGTTCGACGTGAAGTGATTGACTACTAGAACGGGGCCGCCCGGTCGCGTCACCCGGAACATTTCGCGCATCATAGCCGCGGGATCGGGTACGACCGACGCAACGTGCATGGCGACGGAGCCTGAAAAGTAATCATCGGGATATTCCAGATTCTCTGCGTCCATCTCCAGCAGTTCGCGCACTTGAGGAAATTCCGAAGAAGGATACCTCTTTCGCGCGATAGCCAGCATTTCAGGACTTAGGTCGATGCCGGAAACTGCGACATCCGAACTGTAGAGGGGGAGGGACAGCCCCGTGCCCACACCGATTTCCAAAATCCTGTCACCTGGTTCCTGGGGAAAGGCATTGACCGCCTCGCGGCGACCTTCGGCGACGATTCGGCCGAAGATGGTGTTGTAGAAGGGTGCGTAAAAGCGGTAGGCCTTGCGTATGCTTGTGATATCCATGAGTTCCGGCGTCAGGCAAACCCATACCGATTGAAACCGGATATGTGGGACTTCTAATAGTTGCCCTTCGAGTGACTAGTTGTTGGTGATTCTTGAGTGGCTTGACTGTTTTGATTGAGAGCTAAAAAGAAGAGATTCCCACGAGTTGTGCGCCCAACCAAGCGAAAAAAGAAGATGAAGTAAAAAATCATTGATCAGCGCTCGGTGTATGAGAGTTTATGAAACCTATTTCTCTCACTATTTGGAGCGTGGAGTGTTTCTTGAGGAGTTTTTGACCCGGGTGGACATAACCTGGCGGTCAAATCAATGTTGTGCACCCATTTGAGGATTCGGATGATTTATACTTTTTCTCCGGTCACAAAGCGTGACGTCTACTGGGTTTTCCCCTACGGTTGTCATCATGGGCCATACAAATGAACCTAGCCTGGACCAAGACTCGATCCGCGGAGTGCTGTTCGACCTCGACGGAGTCATCATCGATTCGGAGCCACTTCACGAAACTGCGATGCGGCAGGTTTTCAGGAAAATGGAGCTTGCCGTGCCGGAAAGTCGCTTTCGCGAATTCAAGGGAACCTCGGAACGGGATACCTTCGCCCTAGTCGCCCACGAATACGCAGAGGGTCGATTCACAGGGACGGAAATTCACGAGGCTAAACAGAAAATCTATGAAAAAGGCCTGCCCGAGGTCTCTCTGATCGGCGGGTTTACTGATTATGTGGAGCTTTTGCGCGCCCATGACATTCCTGCGGTGGTAGTCACCTCTGCGACGCGATACAACTGTGATATGGTTTTGCGATCACATGGAATTGCGTCCTTCTTCGTCGACACGATTTCTGCTGACGACATCACTCACGCGAAACCGGATCCGGAGCCGTACCGGGCCGGGTCTGAAAGGTTAGGTCTGTCTCCACGGCAGTGTCTTGTTATCGAAGATTCCGAGCGCGGCTCCGAATCCGCCCTTGCCGCAAGGTGTCGCTTAGCAGGCCTCACGACAACCTTATCGGAGGCAGATTTGAGGACTGCTGGCTGTGAGTGGATCGCCGCCGATTTTCATTCCCTGCTCCGGACCATGAAATGGCCGTCCTGAATCCCGGACCCCTAGTTGGATCGATACCCTCGGAGGGAGCCAGTCTTCACGCGGTTGGGCGCTATGGCTCACTCGGGGATGCCGAGGAAGACGGTCTCGCCATCCTCGCCATGGGAGAGGCGTATTGGACCTTTCGAGATGGAGACTATTTTATTCTTTGCGTGGAGCCATCTGCTGTAACGGCCGTAGAGGAAGAGTTGCGGGCTTCCCGGAAGCTGAGGAGGCGACGATTCCCATGGCAGAAAGGGAGCGATGATCTCGAAGTTCAATCATTCGGTGTCACCTCCTTCCTTGTAGTAGGTGCGCTGATTGTTGTCTTTTTTCTTTTACAGTTCGAGACTTCGATTTTGCTCACAAAAGCTGGGCGCGCCGATTCCATTGCGCTCATAGAAAATGGGGAGTGGTGGCGTCCAATAACCGCTTTGACCCTACACGGAGGTCTTCCGCACTTGGTGGCTAACTTGGCGGCTGGCCTAGGGTTTGGCTTCTGGTTAGCCCGTTATCTCGGGGTTGGCTGGACCTGGACCCTGCTTTTGTTATCCGGAACCTTGGGTAACCTCATGACCGCGGTCATTTATTATCCGGAACCCCACCTTTCTCTGGGGGCTTCGACGGCAGTTTTTGGAGCACTCGGATTGATCACCGGCTTTGGCTTCGTCCATTCCGGAAAAAGCGCGAACAAACGACTATTTCTTCCCGAGTGGATCATCCCACCTATCGCGGGTCTCACTCTTCTGGGATTGCTCGGAGCCGGTGGCGGAAAGACGGACGTGATCGCCCACCTCTGCGGGTTTGCCTGTGGGTTTGCGATCGCTATTCCCTTTTCCTTTTTACCGTCTCGTCTCTACCGAAAACCCATCGGATTTTGTGTCGGTCTACTTTCATTTATACTCTTGGGAGTTGCTTGGGCGACTGCCCTTTTTTAAGAAACCCAGAATCGTTTTCCATATCACCTGCAAGGTCGATGCTTGGCAGTCCATTTGGATTCGCCCGCATTGTGTTGCTCGAGGCGTCGCGCAAAATCTTCTGAGAGCCCGGTGTATCGCTTGGCGGATGGGTTCTCGAAGACGTTTACTTGGTATTGCGTTTCCATAGTTACAAAAAAGCCGGCTCTCGAAAGAACCGGCTAAATTGGGTGCATCCGCCGCCGCTCTTCGAGCTATGGCGAGACAAGGGGGCTAGGATTCCCCGCGGTCGCGGGGCCTGCTTTGCTGGCCCAGGATCCCGCGGCTGCGGGATTATGAGCCTGACGAGTTGTCGAATTCTTTCATCAGTGCGTCCAATCCATCGCCGCCTTTTTGGCGCTTCATCTTGTTTTCAAGCTTTCTTGCATCTGAGAGTGGTAGGGGTCTGCTTGTCCAGATTATCTCCCACGGACGATACTTGGCCGTCCATTTCGATTCGCCGCTGTTGTGCTGCACGAGGCGGTGCATGATGTTTTCGCTAAGTCCGATATAGCGCCGCCCGGTCGGGTTTCCCAGAACGTAGACTTGGTATTGTGGGTTCATATTGCGCAAAAAAGCCGATTCCCTTAGGAACCGGCTTAAATGGGTGCAGGGCTAGGATTCGAACCTAGGACCTTCAGGTTATGAGCCTGACGAGCTACCGGGCTGCTCCACCCTGCAGTAAAAGTGAAAGAAATATGTAATGAATAAAGTGCTAGGTAAAGCAACAGTAGATTCGAGCCTAGGATCCCGCGTCCGCGGGATTATGAGCCTGACGAGCTACCGGGCTGCTCCACCCTGCAGTAAAAACATTAAAGCAAGCCGTCTGATGAAGGTGCATGCAAGGGTTAATTCAGAAAAAATGGAGGAAGCGGTTATGCATCCTATATTTTATTAAATCGAAACCAATTATCCTCCATCTCTCCGAACACTTCAAACCTTGCTCTTGATGTCCGGGCTTAGTGGAATCAGATGATGAATCGCTTCTTACTCATTTCTGCTTTTCTTTTGATCACTACTATCGCGGCCTATGCTCAGCAAGCTGGTGTTCTGGAGCCTGTCTACGAAATACCCTCAACAATAGCCCGACCTGCTGCTGCGATGGATTTTGAGGGAGATTGGCGTCGTATGGATAGGCAGTATGAACTGATTCTCTCGGATATGGATAGCCCAGAGGGCCCCAAAGCTCTTTACAATAATCCCAGTCCGGTCAACGTTCAGTCTGCGACCCTGCTCGAGGAGGAGAATAATTTGGTATTAAAGGTAGTCCTAATGGATGAAGGGTATCCGGGATCCACCTATGTTCTTCAATTCCTCCCCGAGAGGCAGATTCTGTTTGGGACCTACAATCGCCCCGGATCGGAGCCTGCGAATGTTTATTTTCTCAGGGAAGAAGATATTCAGTAGACGACCAAACTAAATGAAGCTTCAAATTCATTTGCGATTGGCAGGACGTGTAGCTCTTATCCTCTTTCCTCTTATCGCTATCACGAGCGAAGCGGCGGTAGACTTGCAGCCCGCAACAACTCGCGCTGGTTACATCGCACGGTTGTTGATCAACGAGTCACCGTTTCCCGGAGAGCAGGGGTGGGTAAGCGAATCCAATACGAAGGCCAGCATGCTCTCCATCCTTTGGGTCTGCGACAATCGGATCCACCACATCCCTGCGGGCTATCGGCAGACGCAGATCGCTACCCTCCAAACACAGGATATCATCGATGTGATCACCGCAGGAGGAGAAAAGGGGCAGTGTGATGGTTTTTACCGGGATGGATCGGGAGCTTTTCGAACGGTTCCCCGCATCGGTAAAAGGGTCGATTATCTCGCAAAAATTGCCGGACAGGGCTCGCCCGGAAAATTTGCCCGGCTCTTGAATTATGCCCAGGGCCTGGCAACTTCCTATGAAAAGGGTGGCATCGAGGAAGCCGAGCGTTTTGCCGGATTGAGAACCGTCCTCCAAGTCCCCGTCACGGGTCGAGCTTACTCCTGGATGACCGACTCCGATGTGTACCACCCGGGTGGCAATTTTATTCGTATCCCAAACAATGCAAGTGGGTCTCTGGGTGGGAATCGTTTTTTTACCTTACGCCGTTTACAACCATGAATCGATATCTGCTTTGCATCCTTTTTCTTGGAATCTCCTATGGTTCCTGCGCTTCTCCGAAAGAGAATTCTGATTCGGATTTAGAAGATCGTAAGTATCTCTTTGAGGTAGCTCAATATCTCTACAGGTGGTATCTGGACGAAAATCATGCGCAAATTATTGAGGAAGAGGGGGAAGTGGTCTTCTGGGTTCGCGAAGAGAGCGAGCCAATGGATTCGGATGACGAGAGTCGGTTTGGAACCATATTGCTGCCTCAGCTAAATTATTCCTGTTCGGTTAAGAAAGCAGATTATTCGATACCGGAACTGGGCTTAGAGGTGCGTAATGAGAGCTTCAAGATCATCAATGTTTCGGCGTTTGCTCAGGAGACAGAACCGGATGGCTTTACCAGTGTGACGATTAGTGCGGATGATATTCAGGAAATGGCTCACCGCACCCGTGCGGAGGCACGTTTTCCGGAGGGGGAGTTGTTGATGGAAATGCGCAAGGCAGCCAGGCTGGAAATTCTACAGTATGTTCAAGAGAGGAATGAGGCTGGGTTGCCCATCCATCTCGGAGAAATAGAGCATCCGGATCATCTAGCTACGAAGCAGCAGATCGCCTACATGGCTCCTCTTTCCAATGTGGCGAATGATGTTTGGATTTATTGGGAAACTGGAGAGATGTTGCTTCACTTTTCGTCAGACTTGGATTTGGAGGACCCAGGCCTTTGGGGGCACGAGCACCTGAAAGTGGACTTGTATGATCTGGAAGTGCAGACGGTTGTCTCCCTCCAGCAAGTTGCCGGAAGCAACGCCTATCTGACCCGGGATCAGGTAGGAAGAGCCTTGTTCAATTGTATCGTCTTGGGGAAGAAGGTTGTGCTGGCTGATTGATGCTCGTTGACATTAATGCGCGATGCAGTACCCTCACTCTTATGCGCGGACCACACGGAGGTGGCCCCTCCGCAGCTACTAGTTATTTTTCTACCACCGAAAAGCGTTCTTCAAATTCACCGGACAGCCGTTCCTGAACCTCCTGAATGGTTACCTTTCTCCCCAATTCCTTCTCCAGAGAGGTCACGGTTCCATCCGTGATTCCGCATGGAACGATGCCTTGAAAATGGTCTAGATTTGTCGACACGTTCAGGGCAAAGCCGTGGAAGGAAATCCAGTGCCTTGCAGCCATGCCGATTGCGGCAATTTTCCGCGAATCAATCCACACTCCGGTCATGCCCTCTCTGCGTCCACATTGCAGGCCGTAGGAGGAGACCACGGCAATGATCAAATCCTCCACCTTGCGGAGCAATTGGTGAAGATCTCTGGATTTTGATAAGTCGATGAACAGGTAACCGGTGATTTGACCGGGTCCGTGGTAAGTGATGTCACCCCCGCGATTCGTTTCGACGATTTGAATCTCGTTGGACTCGAGGAATTTTTTGTCTGCGACGAGGTGATTCGCCGTCCCTGCCCGTTTCCCCAGCGTATAGACAGGATTGTGCTCCGTGAAGACGAGTGTGTCCGGCTGATTGCCAGCCCGTAGCTCGTTGAGGGTAGTCAGTTGCCGATCCAGGGCTGCTTTGTAGTCGGTTCGCCCCCAATTCTCGATTCTTATGTTGGGTTTACCCATGGCCGAGTTGCCGTATGAGGAGAATGGAAAAGCCCAGAATGATAAAAAAGCAGACGGCGAGTTTCACTGCCATGGCGACGATTGCCCCGAGAAAGGTTCCCCAACCAGCACGCCCGGCATCCTTCATTCCTCGTCCACCGAGCATCTCACCGAGGATCGCTCCAACAACCGGGCCAAAGAAGATCCAGAGGAGGGGAGGCGGAATGAAAATACCAACCACACCGCCGATGAGGGCCCCTACCGCCCCTTTCCATGTGGCTCCATAGCGTCGCGCACCCACGATGGAAAGAAAGATATCAAGAACCAGCGTGAGAAGGGTCAATCCCAGCGAGACGAGGAGAAAGGTAAGTCCGGGTGATAGCTCCGGTATCCAAAAGTGGAAGACAGCTATGCCGGCAAAGACAAGAAGGGGTCCCGGAAAGACGGGCAGGAGGGTAAATAGAACTCCCCCGGCAAAGAGAAGAATGGTTACCGAAAGGGGAAGCCATAGACTCGCATCCATTCTCAGTTAGACGGAGACTCTTTTACGGCCTTGAACTCTTGCTTCTCCTGAAACACTCGAGCGTCCTTGGTCTCTTCCTTGGCCTGAGGCGCAGCAACGTCGTTAATTGCTTCCTTATCCTGAGACGCCACAGCGTCCTTGGCTCTATCCGCGTCTTTGTCACCCTGTTCGTTTTCGACCGGGCCGTAATCGGGTGCGGCGTTGTTTTCGTCTATTGTCGGTTCTGTGGGGGGGAACGTCCCGTCCTCCAGCCATTGTTTGGCTGCTGCCTCGAAGGTTTTATGGCGTTCATCACTCTTCTCGCGCCATGCGTTTTGACGAGTCTGCCCTGAGCCGGAAGCGACCGCACCTTTTACGCCATCACTGGCTGCAGTCGTTGTTTTTCCCACCGTAGAACCAGCGTTTTTAACAGTGCCGACCGTTGCCTCTTCCAGACCCTTCCCTGCGCCTTTCAGATCGCCGGTTACCAGGCCTTTGCCAGCGTTGAACAGTCCCTTCCCGAAGCCGAGGACAGTGTTACCCGCGCCTTTCGCAAGTTCGCCAACGGCATCAGCCGCACCTGATACGATCTCGACGCCGCCCATTAAAGCATCCCCGGTGATGGTGTTTATGAATGATCCGGGTCGAGACATGACATTTAAAAGCATCTCCGAACCACTGAATATTGGTTTATCTGGGGTGCCTCCAATCGTGACATTTGTGGTCACATCCTTGCTGCTTTTTACAACGATTTTTCCATCCAACGTATCCGGCGCGAGAAACCACCTTGCCGTCAAATCAAAGCCAGGTCCTCCAATTGCAGTCTGTGTGCCTGCTGGGAAAAGGGAGCCGACTGTCGCCAGTTCCATTCCCGACAACTGCAACTGACCTGCGGTCACAGGAATACCATTTCCAATTACAGTGGATTTTATATAGGCACTCAGTTCAGCATTGTTCACGCCCTCGGCTTTCTGTTCGACCTGAAAGCCCATCTCTGCAGTCAAAATTTTATCCTTCTCGGTGGCTAATAAACCATCGGGGTCAAAGGCCAGGTCCAGCGCTGAGACGTGAAAATCACTGATGACCACGTCCAGTGGTTCTGCTTCGACTGGCGTGTCTACATAATGGATGCGAACATTTTCGATTTTGAAGTCGGCGATGTAAAGCGGCTCTTCTTTTTCAAGCCCCGATTCTTTTGGCTCTACAGGCTGCTGGGCCTCTCCGGTATCTGCAGTAGACTTTTCCGTGGTTGTCGTCTCTGGAGTGGGAGCAGGATCAGCAGGTTGAGATTTCACCAAGTCGGTTGTCTGGTATTCCAATTGAGCATCAGAGAGCTTTATAAGGGCAAAATTTACTCCGGCGGGAAGATCTGCAGCAAGTTGTTTCGGATTCAGGGTGATTCCCTCCGATAGAAAGTTGAAATCCGTAACTTTATATACGGTTTTCACCGTCGCGTCACCCTCATCAGAGAAAGATGCCGATAAATTTTGAATAGAGATCGTATCAATCTTGATCGCTTTGCCAGCGCTGGAATCAGACTCATCCGGTGTCTCTTCCGCCTCAGGCTCTTGCTCTTGCATGACCTTCAACTTCTCAAAAGAAAACTTCCCATCCTTGTCTCTACTTATGGATACAGAAGGTCCAATGATAGTGACCTCGCGAATGTGAACCGTATCTTTAAATACTGATCTCGGATCAACATCAATGACCAGGCTTTCCAGCGTAAATAAGTCAGGGGCTCCTTCGATGCCTTCTGGGTCCGCTACCCGCACGCCTTTCAACTTCACATCTCCAGACCAGATATCAATTGATATTTCCTCGAATGAGGTCGCCGTCCCGAGAAGGGGCGGGAGGTACTTGTTCGCACCCCACTTAGCCGTCGGGGAAAGCAGGAAGGTGACAAAAACTAATACTCCAACGACCAAAAAAAGGACCGTGAGCAACAGAAACTTCAGGATGGAAAATCCTTGGCAAGAAAAGGTGGGTTTTTTCATGAGATTTGCATCTTGATGCGAAACGCCCGAGTGACAAGATCCTTTCGGATTCCTGGGAGGGACGAGCTCCGTCTCGTCCGCAGCGTCCTGCTGGCAGATCTTCTCACTCCATTGCACGGACCACGCGGAGGTGGTCCCTCCGGAGACGACCGGAAAACCTTCGCTAATGATAGTAAGGAATTTGTTATTTTGTTTTTCGAATCCATTTGTCACTCTCTACCTGTGATAAACCGTTACCCATCCAGCATTCGTTCCCTAATCGCCACATTGGTATGGATTGCAGGCCTTGCGCAGGTAGCTCCGGCACAAGAAATCTTTTTGGGTGGAAAGGAGTTTCAACTCTCGGTGGAGAGGTCTTCCGCGCAGCGAGAGTTGCAGGTTTACTATCCATTCGGCTCGAATGAGCGGGATTGGACCGAACGGGTCGAGATCCACCACTACCCGGACTTGCAGCAGCCGCGACGAGTCGTGCTTGTGGTTCTCGAGCGTTTGCGCGAGAGCTTCCCGAATATTACCTACAAAATTCTTCCCGGAGCCTCCAATGTGGAGGCGGGTGTTTCCTATCTGGCTGCAACGGAGGGTGATACGGAAGTTCGACTCGAATTCCTTCTCTACAAAGCAACAGGAGAAGCGGATGGATTGATGGCATACCGTTTCACCTACCGAAGTTCCGGCCCCGACGCACGCTATTCGCGTTCCCTTTTGCGCGGGAAGTGGGATTACTACGAAAGAGCCTTTCTTGAGATGAATTGGCCCCAATCGCTGGAAAGCGTGGGCGAGCTGTCGATGCCTGCCGTTTTCAAGATGGGGGAGCAATCCTTTGGAAAGTCCATTGCAGAAGTAAAGACCGTAGAGTCAAGATCACTTACCATTCGCCCGCCCGAAGGCAGGGTTTTGACGATCAATCAGGAATTTTTGGAGAATCAAGATGTTGAAACACGGATTCCATTTTTTCTCTTCACCACCCCTCGCGACACAAGCAACCTCTTTATTGAATACCAAGGGCAGGGTATACCGGAAATCCTCAAGCTCAGCCTGGCCGGTCCGGAAATGCAACTCGTGGAGAATTTGCGGGTATTTCCCTTCCTCCTGCCCGCTGCCAAGGGGAATGAGCGCCTCTGGCAAACCGCCGGCAAGCTTCGGCGCAAGATCGAAGAAGAATATCTCAATGGGTGGAAGGACGTGCGGATTACAGAACCATTTTTTACCCAAATCGGACCGGTGGACGGCTTTGTTTGTCTGACATCGTTCGCCGATTCCGAGGGAAATCGGATGTTCGCGCGATTTACACTGTTTCTCCCCAATGTCGGTGACCGCGCACTGCTCGCCTTTTCACAGGTGGACCCGCGCTATTCATCGGTGAAGCGGATGGAGGACCTCGAGAGTGGAGGTGTCATGGCCGGTGTTGCCCACTCAATCCGGTTTATGGATCCGGGCACTCGAATCGTCGAAACCGAGCCACCCATTGAAGAAGTTACCATGCCCGTAGAGGCAGAACCGATACGTTCTCTCAACCCGCTTCCCTATGAACCCATTACAGAACCCAGAGCAACTGACTGAGATCACCGCGATTTTTGCGGGATTGGCTCTCAGCGCAGCTGCGGGGCTACGGGTCTTCCTGCCATTGCTGGCTCTGGCGATCGCGACAAGGATGGGTTATGTCGACCTCGGCGGCAAATTTGGTTGGATTGACCACCCGATGATTATCATCGTCCTCGGAACAGCGACGATAGCGGAGATCGCATCCTACTATGTTCCGTGGGTTGATAATCTGTTGGATACGGTGGCGACTCCCGCGGCAATCGGCAGTGGCACTCTGATTGCCACCGCTCTTCTTCCGGAGATGAACTCCGCCCTCCAGTGGGGTCTTGGCTTCCTGCTCGGTGGAGGCTCCGCCGGGGTCGTTCAGGGAGCAACGGTCCTGACACGTGGTGCATCGACTGCGACCAGCGGCGGCCTGGGCAATCCAGTCGTCTCCACTGCGGAAACCGGAGGCAGCATTGCCGTGGCCAGTCTAGCCTTTCTGATCCCGGTAGTCATCGGCATCCTTGTCCTCTTTGTCGTGGGCTATATAGCGATCCGACTCATTCGATTGCTGATCAGAAGGAAGAAAAGAGATCCGCGGCCGCCGGATCCGGCACCCCGAATTGAATAAAAGGTCGGGTTGGCAACAATGGATCGATTCGCCGATGGGCAAATCCTGCTCAGCTGATCCGCGATTCGTTGGAGGCCTCGATACCGATCAGGCAAATATCATCTTGAAGCTTCTGGCCGCCAACATGGGAATGCAGTGTGGTCAAAATCTCCTCGATCTTATTCGGAAGATTGGAGGCAAGGTTTTGGGAGATTAAATCGCGCAGGCGAATCTCCCCCAGTTCTTCACCCGCCGGGTTCGTCGCTTCGGTAATACCGTCGGTGTAGAGCAGGAGAGTATCTCCCGGTTGGAGGGTTATTCTTGAGATTGTAAACTCGGCATCCTCGAAAAGACCGAGGGCCGGGCTGGTTTCTTCCGCTTGGAAAGGATCAAGGGAATCATCGCCTCCATTTCTGGAGAGCATGCCGTGTCGCGCACCCGCCTGGACGAAAGAGAAGACACCGCTCTCCAAATTTAAAGTGCCGTAAAGCGCCGTGGAGAAGAGGGTTTGCTTAGAAGCATTAATGGATCGTTTCAGGACATTGTTCAGACCACTGATAAACGCACTCGGATCATCCGCTTTCTTTCGCAGGGGTTCGAGGGCGATTTGGATCATGGCCGTCACCATAGCGCTCCTCACACCGTGGCCCATCACATCGGCGATCAGGATGCCGAGATTGCCGTCCGGGGTTTTTCGGATCGAGTAGTAATCACCACTCAAGTGAAAGGAAGGCAGGTAGCGGGTGACCAGGGTAAAAGGGGCCCCCTCTTCGTGTTTATCGATGTTGGAGAGGCTTTGGTCGAGCAGCGTGCTTTGTAGGTTCCTTGCCAAATCCAGCTCGGCAAGCATCTGCTCATTACTTTTCTCCATAGCCATCCGCAAGCGTTTCGATTCGGTGATGTCACGGGAAATGCCGAACGTTCCCGCAAGAAAACCGGAACGGGTTTGGAGGGGAAATTTCCGGGAGGTCACCCAGCGTTCCTCGCCATCCCGGAGGATGGGTTCATCTTTATGGATCTCTTTCCATGTACCCTCAATAAGCTTCATCTCATCGGAGAAAGCATCCCTCGCATGCCCCTCATCAAAAAACGAGGAATCATCCGCCCCGATCACTTCACTGGGCTTCTCTTTCTTCACCCTTTCCACCAAGTATTGGCTGACGGCGAGGAAGCGGCTCTTTTCATCTTTGAAATAAAGGTATTCATCCAAGTGGGTCATCATCGCCTCAAACAACCAGCGCGGGGAAATTTGATCGCCCGTGTAGGGGCACGCCGTCGCATCACTTAGGTAACATGACCCTCGCCGACAATGAAATTGGTAAGCCTCTGCCAGAACTGTTTCGAGCTTACCCCGGTCGCAGGGGGCAAAGAAAACGGATCGACCGATGCGCGGATGGGTTTCAAGTTGCTGCCATTCTTCTGCGGAAACCGTGTCCGGAACGATGTAGATGGTAACGGGCGGTCGGTTCCAGTCAGAAAGCGTGGCCAATAGATTCAGGGGGTATTCAAGCAGCGACCCCGTGACCAGAATATCAAATTTCTGCTCGGAGCCAGACAAAGGCAGATGGATAGGTTGGTATTCCGCCGATTCAAATTCCTGGAATTGGCGGGTCCATTCCTCCTCCTCCTCGGTACAGCGATAGGTGGATATAACGATTTTCTGGGAAGATTTCTCAGCCATGTGCGTTATCCAATACCATGTCCGGGGAGTATCGCGGCAGACTTTTCTTCAAACCCACTCTATGAGAGAGCTTGCTACCGTTAGTGTTCTCGGGGCTCATGCAGAAGAAATTGACAGGATTTCGCTTTGACTGAAACAAATTTCGAAACCTCTCCACAAGAAAATCAGCCCAGTGTCACAAATCCGAGAAATGGTGCCCCCACCGAGATTCGAACTCGGATTAGCGGTTTAGGAAACCGCGGTTCTATCCATTGAACTATGAGGACCTGAAGAATGGGTATGATGGTGAAGGGATGATCGCGGGCAAGAAAATCTCGAAAGGGATTGGCCGCGAGGAGGCGCAAAAACTGCAAAACGGGAAATTGATGGGAAGGGGGGGAGACCAGCATAGCTGGGACCGCTTCCGACTTCACTGCGTTACGGCGCGACAAGTATTCACACTTATCAACGCTTAAGGGGAGTGGGGGATGTTGAAGGATTGCAATGAATCCCCTTCCTGTCCTGAGGATGTCGATGGAACCTGCAAGGGGAGAGCCTGCCCGCCGTAGTTCCTGCGAATGCAATACGAAGGAAGAAGTGCCTGCGAACGCGAGATGAAGGTCGATGAGACGGCTGCAAGCCTCCCCTCTAAGCTCCTCCCCTTGCTTGCAAGGGGAGGGGGACCGCGCGAAGCGTGGTGGAGGGGTTTCCAAGGCGTCGTGTAGGGATCTTTCGAAGGAAAAGATCAAGGCTTTGATCGCGGAGGATGAAAAGGCCATGGAGCAAGTTCGGAAGAAGCGTTGAGACTTTTCGGGAAGATTTACGGGAAAGCGCAGCGCGCTTTCTATGATCGGCAGAAATAAAATTTGCCCCAATGGCATTCCCGGCTAGGGTGTTCGGGGATGAGCCCGACGGTCTTTTACTATAGAAACTATCGGTTTTTCTTTTTCTCCCGTGAAGAGCGCAGAATGCATATCCATGTCTATGCACCATCCGGGGAAGCGAAATTCTGGATCGAGCCGAGGATCGAACTCACGATAAGCAAAGGTTTCAATTCCAGGGAACTCAAAGAGATTGAAACGCAAATTAAGGAGAGAGAAAATGAAATCAGACAAGAATGGAACAAACACTTTGGAAGCACCCAGTAGCGTCGAGGTTCAGGGCATATCGCCCCATGGTTTCTGGTTGCTCGTAAAGGAAAATGAATACTTTTTGGATTTTGAGACCTATCCTTGGTTTAAGGAGGCCAAGGTGGATCAGATCTTCAACGTGAGATTACTTCATGAGCATCATCTTTTCTGGAACGAGCTGGATATAGATTTGGATATTGCATCACTTGATGAGCCTGAGCGGTTTCCATTAATCTCGAAGGCCTCTTAGGAAAGCGATCCGATCCAGACGCAACTATCAGCGCCTTTAGCGCAGCGCGCTTCCTCTTAGGGCCAGAAGAGAAGGGATTCATGGTGAAGGGATGAACGCGGGCAAGAAAATCTCGAAAGGGATTGGCCGCGAGGAGGTGCAAAAACTGCAAAACGGGAAAATGATGGGAAGGGAGGGGAGACCAGCATAGCTGGCGACCGCTTCCGACTTCGCTGCATTACGTCGCGACAAGTATTCACACTTATTTACGCTTATGGGGAGGGGAGTTGAGCGAGATAATGACCGGGCGAACCATCTCAATGGGGCGGGAACCTGCGTGCCCGGATGATTTTTTATTTAACACCAAGGAATGTGGTTCTCTGAAAAGTAGTGCCGCCTTGGTGGCTGCGTTTGGAAATATTTTCCCCGATCAAAGATCTTCCGGTTCGATCCAGACGATATGATCCTTGTTCACAACTAATACTTTTCCTTCTCCATCAGAATAACGGGCGTCAAAAACAACCACGAACCGATCCTCTGTCTTGGTGAAAAGGTCTGACACTCGATCCCTCGCTCCCAAGTGGACTTTCCCCTGGAGAACACTTCCGTCGACAGTTCGAATAGTTACTTGGCGAATTTCATCTTCGCCGCCCTTTTTTTCTTCTATCATAACTTTGTTTTCTCCGTAAGGGTGTGATCGTTTTGAGGTTTAGGCTAATTCCTAATTTGATATCAACCATGTCCGTGGGTCTTGTCTGCGACAAGCGAAAAACCAGTAAATCAATCAGAGTATCCACCGTCTTGGATCGGCAATTCGAGACCGGTTTGCGCGCTGGGAGGAATAGGATTATTTGAGGGGTAGTAATAACCCGAATCAGACCAATCTACTATCTACCATGCAATATCGCGCTCTATTCCTCGATTTTTTCGGCACTCTCGTCTCGGAAGTCGACACAGCTATTGAGGGGATTTGTTCCCGCGTCTCCGGTGTATCGGAAGAGAGCAGGCGGCGTTTCTGGGAACGCTGGTCGCGTGCTTTTGCTGAAACTTGTCTCAACTCTTATGGCGAGACATTTCGGACCCAGCGGGAAATTGAGGTGGCCACATTGTCTGCGACGATGGCGGAGCTCTCTCTTTCGGGTGATCCTGTTAAGGAATCGGAGGAATTATATGATTATTGGATGCGTCCAGCGGCTTTTCCTGAAAGTTCCGATTTCTTATCAGCGTGTCCAGTGCCGATTTGCATAGTTTCCAACATCGACACCGATGATTTCCTGGCGGCTGCAGAAACCAATGGTTGGACGTTCGAGAATGTCATCACGAGTGAAAGCGCACGCTCCTACAAGCCTCGCACCGAAATGTTCACGGCTGCCTTGGCGTTGATGGAGCTCGAACCCTCCTCCGTTCTGCATGTGGGTGACTCGCTCTCTTCGGATATCCGGGGTGCAGCAGCTGCCGGTATCGACACTGCGTGGATCAACCGTAAAGAAGGGAAGCTACCGGAAGCCCACGTTTCGCCGACCTTCGAGTTCAGCAATCTTTCGGAACTGTTGAAGTTTTTAAGGGAAAGCTCTTAGCCATAAATTTGACTGGTGCTTTGGAGTAGTGAAGTCTGAGAAACTCCCTCTGCTATATGTGGAAGCCTGCCGGAATCGAGCGCAAAGAATCAGATTTCCACGGAGGCGATTAAAGTTACGGGGAAACAATGACTTCGCGCGCCAATCGCGCGAGCAGGGCTCGAAGCTTGCGTCGATGCCGTCTCCATGAAGTGAAAGAAGATCCCATTGCTCAAGGCCAATGCGCGGCGCGGCGACGAGCGCCGGACCCTACATAAAAAAGAATGAGAGTCCTCCGTAGGTCTCGAAGCTTGTCTCGATGCCGTCCACATGAAGTGAAAGCAGATCCGTTGCTCAAGGCCAATGCGCGGCGCGGCGACAAGCGCCGGACCCTACATAAAAAAATGAGAGTCCCCTGTAGGGCTCGATCCCGCAGTTGCGGAATCGATGCCGCGGAACGCTTTGAATGCTGAGGAACGGCAGCAATTGCCCCGTGGCTATATTTGCATCCAGATCTCGACGGCGGCGATTTACTCGGTTGAGTTCAGCACTTGGAATCTTTATCAATTCTATATCTTTCAAAACTCTGAATAGACTCAAGAGACATCAACTAAAATAACCCAGGAAAAGAAAATGGAAAAGAGTCATATGAAAATCCTAAGCATAGTCTGTTTCGTGATATGCGCTATCAGTCTATTTGTCGGAATCGAACGCTATACCACTAATGCGGGTAATGTAAGAGCGATGAATTCCATGGGATCACAGTTTAGTGGTATTATGGGTGGAAACAAAATGGAGCCCGCGACTCCTGCAGCAACCAAATATGCAGTGTTCTTCGCGCTCCTATCCGGGGTGGGCGGCGCTATTTTGCTGGTCAAAAGCAAAGAATAAATTTCCGGCATTATTGACTTTGATGTCTCGCCCGCTATTCAATTGGAGATGCGGTATTATTCGGATCATAATTTCGTAGGGACCCGCATCGATGGATACTTGGCTCCTCGTTGTATCATGACAAAGGATGCGGCTGAGGCCTTGGCTCAGGTCCAGCAACGAGCCAATCGGATGCTCCTGCAGGCTGTAATGACCAAACATGGATTCAACGCCTATCCAGAGGAATGGTGGCATTTCTGGGTGGACAACGAACCGTTTCCAGAAACCTATTTTAATTTTCCCGTCCAATAATGGGATGCACCATGATGCAAGTGTCCGTGGAAAAGCGGATAAAATTTTCATGGTCGAGTGTGAGTGTTCCGACTTATTGGAACCTTATTGAGAGACACTCAGCGTGAGTTTCCGGAAAATGAAGTTTGCAGTTCTCACCGAGCAGATGCCCGTGGCTTCCTCGGCTGTTTTCAATCTTCTGCATGACTATGAGCGACGCCTCGATTGGGACACGCTTTTACGGGAGGCACGTCTGACTCGTGGCAGCGAAAAACCAGAGAAGGGGGCAACCTCGATCTGTGTGGGTAAACCGCTCTTTGGACTGATTGGAATCGAAACCCGATACGTGGCTTTTGAAGAGGCCAAGGTTGCTGCGGTCACGATGATCAACAACCCCCCTTTTTTCGCGAAGTTTACAGCATCTATACGGCATAAAGATAATTCCGATGGATCACTTCTGACCTACCAATTACAGTTCTCGGCAAAACCCCGCATCCTGCGCTGGATACTGGAACCCATTATGTTGTGGGCACTAAAGGCAGAGACAAAGAAACGGTTGAGGTCTCTTTCCGATTACCTCGCCGCTTCGCGGGGATAGAAATCGCTTCGCTCTTCCTCTACGATTTTTTGTGTAGCGGAACGACGAAGTCGTTTCGAAGCCTTATCTGCCTGCTGGTTCAGCTACGTCCGGGGACGAGATTGCTTACCAAAACGATAGGGCCCGTTGGACTGAGTGAGCCGCCAGCTGGCTCGATGCTGACAGCGAAACGAAGGGAGGTGGGGTGTTTGGGGCTTCTGGATTGTAAATTTCCAAAGGCAAGGAAAGATTCGTTGCTGCCGAAGGTGTCGCCTGGAATGGGTGCCTTTTGTCTCTCGTCGAGAGCCCATACTTGATAAATTTCCCCCTCACCAAGTTGTGGGAGGTCGCCAGCTATGAGGTAAGCGGCTTCCGTTTGGGTGTCCCACAGCGCTACGGTTTGGGCCGATTCAAATTGTTTCTCCTGCGGTGCAAAGGTGACGATGCGGAAGCTTTCCAGGGACGTGGGGGCCTCCTCGAGGGTAGCTATCTGCTGCCGCAGGCGTTCAACTCTCTGGTTGCTCTCCTGCAGTAAAAGGACCGAAAAGAGGGCTGCGCAGAGAGCGAGAGCGGCTGCTGCTACCCAGGCTGGGCTTCGCCAGTGATAAGAGGCCGTCGCCTCGATGATTCGCTTATCGGCAGTGGCCTGCTTTTTCGCTCGGGCTAAGACCTTGTCCGGTATGTTGGCCGGGGGGGTTGTTTCACGGGCGGTGAGGGCTACACTCTCGTGGGCCAGGGCTAAGTTCCGAACATATTCGGCCAGCTCGCTCTCAGCATCGATCCGGTCCTCAAAGGCTTGCGTCTGCTCTTCAGGGAGTTCCCCTAAAATGTAGAGGACGGCGTCATCCAAGGTTCTCTTATCCATGTGCCTCTCCGTTTCTGCGAAGGCAGTCACCAAGACTCAAAAGACCCCGGCGAATGCGGGCCTTAATAGTGCCAAGGGGCTGATTCAATTTTTGGGCAATTTCCCGGTGGGGCAAACTACCGAAGAAGGCCAAACTGACCACTTCACGAGTCTCGGCGGCAAGACCGGAGAGGCATAAATTGAGCTCCTCCCGATCCTCGTGACGCTGGGTTTCCTCCAGGGGTGCCGGTTCCGGGGATACTGCCGGGTCGACAGCTTTTTCCTGATACCGGTCAAGATTATCGCGGGTCCTCTCGATTTTGCGGATCCGGTCAATAGCCCGATTGCGGGCGATGGTAAATATCCATGAAACGCCGGAGCCACGACTCGCGGAGAAGCGGTTCGCTTTTCGCCAAATCTCGGAAAAGACATCCTGAAGGACTTCGGCAGCATCGGTTTCATTGATCAGGTTATTACGAAGATGACCGTAAACCCGACCGCCAATCTTTTCGTACAGTGCACGAAGGGCGGCTCCATCTCCTTTGCCGGCCTTTTCCAAACAGCGTTCGACGTCCTCGCGAAAGGCGTCGGCAGTGCTGTCGGTATCTGGCATCTGTACAGGGGATAGGAGAGGTCCCCTAGTGCGCAATACCAAACTCTCCGACCAAAAAGAGTGAGAGTTCGTTTCGCGCCCGAGAAAGCTTGAGGAAAAGTTCATGTAAACAATACGACGGGGAGGCGAAGTCGGACGCAGAAAACTTTTCTGCATCCAAAATGGTTTGGGGTTCGTAATGCTTTGTGAACGGACATTTCGGTTCGATTCAAAATCAGAAAATCAGAAAAAAGTAATCATATGAACAAGATTAACATTATTCGCACACTCGGAATCTTCCCCTTTTGCGCAGCAGCCTTTGTGCTCAACGCAGCACAAGAAGTGGGCCCGAGTCATTTGAACTTCCGCCCGACCATCGGCGAAGAAAAAACCATGACGGTCGAGGTCGGTGGTGCAGCAATGTACCCCAACAAAAACATCGTGCAAAACGCGGTTGAGTCAGGGGAACACGAGACACTGGTAGCAGCAGTGAAGGCTGCCGATCTGGTCGAAACCTTGCAGACACCGGGACCTTTCACGGTCTTTGCACCGACAGACGCAGCATTCGCCCGCCTGCCGGACGGAACCGTCGAATCTCTCCTCAAACCAGAGGCGAAAGGAACCTTGCAGACCGTATTGACCTACCACGTGATCCCCGGTCGCCTGGACTCAGCAGCGATCACCAAAGCTCTTAAAGCCAGTGGTGGAACGATGGAAGTCAAGACAGTCGCAGGGGCGTCTCTCACCGTCTCCATGAACGGACCCTCGAACATTGTTGTAACGGACGCCGCCGGTAATACAGCCCGCATCATTACCTATGATGTCTACCAGAGCAATGGCGTGATTCACGTAGTGGACACCGTTCTGCTCCCATAAGATAGGGTCAGCAAACGCAACAAACTCTAGTATTTCAGTTTGGTTTGGAGGTCTGTCGGGGAAACCCGGCAGGCCTTTTTTGTGTAGCGGAACGACGAAGTCGTTTCGAAGCGTCGTTTTGCGCTTGCAGAGTGGGACGCTTTGCGGGGATAGAAATCGCTTCGCGCTTCTTCTACGTTTTTATGTAGCGGAACGACGAAGTCGTTCCGAAGACCGGTAGCCGCAAGCTACGAAAAGGCTACCCGTTGTCGGATTTCTTCTCGTACTCGTCCGTGGCTCGCGCCCACTGCTTATTCAATTTCTCCAGCTTCTCATTGTTTGAGACAACGATACGGTTCAGTTCCATGACTTTACCGGGCTCGGATTCGTAGAGTAGGGGGTCTTCCAACTGGTGAGAGAGTTTCGACTGCTCTTCTTCCAAGGCACAAATTTCCCGCTCCAGCTGCTCGACCTTTCCCCGGACTTTGGCCCGGGCCTTCCGTTCTTCGGCTTCCGCCCGCTTTTGCTCCTTGGTCTTGAAACCGGCGGCCGCTCCGGCAGAGATCCCCGAGGTCTTTGATTTTGTTGTCGCAGAGGGGGGGCGGAAGTCCTGCATGTCTCCCGATTCGGTTAACCCAGACCGTTCCCCCTGACTACCGGATTTACGGAGGTAGTAATCGTAATTACCGGCATACGGAGTCAGTTCGCCGCCACTTACCCGGAGAACGGATTGAGCCATTCTTCGGATAAAATACACATCATGGCTGATAAAAATGAGGGTGCCGCCAAAATTCTCCAAAGCAGCGACCAGGGCATCGATACTCGCCATGTCCAAGTGGGTTGTCGGCTCGTCCATGAGGAGGAGGTTCGGCGGGTCCAGCAACAGTTTGACCAATCCGAGGCGGCTCTTTTCACCCCCGGACAATACTTTCACTTTCTTAAAAACAGCGTCTCCCCGAAAGAGAAAGGAACCGAGAACCGTTCTGGCCATGGCTTCCCCGACAGGCCTTGCGATGCTCTGCACCTCATCGAGGACGGTGTTGCTGGCGGTGAGCATGTCGATTCGGCTTTGCGAGAAGTAGCCGATTTTGGCGTTATGACCTGGGATGTATTCCCCTTGTGAGGGCTTGAGCACCCCGGCGAGGAGTTTTAGGAGAGTGGATTTTCCTGCCCCGTTGGGGCCGACCAGGACGATTCGCTCCGCTTTCTCAGCGGAGAAGTCGATGCCCTTGTAAACCGGCTTTTCATCGTAGGCGAAGTGAATGTCTTTGAGGGTGATGACTCGCTGACCACTTGGCTTGGGCTGGGGGAAAGAAACTTTGATCGTTTTCTCCGACGATTTGGGCGCTTCGACTCGATCAATGCGGTCGATCTGCTTCTGTTTTGATTTAGCTTGGGCTGCCTTGGTTGCTTTGGCTCCAAACCGTTCAACGAAGCGTTCGAGTTGGGCAATTTTCTTCTCCTGAGAGCGAAAGGCAGCCAATTGCTGGGCATCTCTGGCTGCCGATTCTTCAAGGTAATCGTCATAATTCCCCTGATACGAATGAATGCGATGGTGGCGAACCTCAAGGATCCCGCTGATGACCTCATTAAGGAAAGCGCGGTCGTGACTGATCAATAGCAGGGAGCCTTGATAACTCTTTAGATGAGTCTGGAACCATTGCAGTGATTCGAGATCAAGGTGATTGGTCGGCTCATCGAGCATGAGTAGATCCGGCTCGGCTGTGAGCAAGCGGGCGAGGTGGGCCCTCATGATCCAACCACCACTGAGGGTGCGGGCCGGCTGGTCGAAGTCGGCCTCGCGAAAGGACAGGCCGGCGAGGATACGCTTTGCCTTCGGCTCCGTTTCGTATCCACCGATCTCTGTGTAGCGGGCGACTGCCTCGTGATACGCATCGCTCTCTTCGCCGGCTCGCTCGAAGTCGCCGATTTTCTTGAGCAGTTGGGCATGTTCCGGAGTAACGCCGGCCGCAATCTCGATAACTGTCTCGTCGCCAATTGGAGCCGTTTCCTGGGGTAGGTGGCCAACCCGGGCGTTTCGTTCCAGAGTCACCTCACCATCGTCGGTGTCCGCCTCGCCGAGGATCATCGAAAAGAGGGTGGTTTTCCCAGCTCCATTGGGCCCGACAAGAGCGACCCGCTCGCCCCGATCAAGGCGGAAGGTAACGTTTTCAAAAAGGGTTTGAGACCCGAAGGCCTTGTAGAGTCCGGAAATTTGTAACATGGAAGGTGGGTTTCAGAGGAAGAGCCAGCTGGGTTGGCTACAACAATAAAGAGAGACAGACCCTCGATTTATCGAATGCAGGGCCAAACGGCGCGAGGCCGTGGCGGTTTTTCGTTTCGTCTGTCAGGAAAATTTCTCATGGTAGGGTCATGGAATTGGATTTGGCTACTTTGGAGAACGAGATTCTCCTCGCAAGGCAACGAGTTTATCGAGCGGGAGCACCAACACCCCTCGAAGCACTGGACCTCGATGGATTTGGTGAGATTTACGTGAAAAGGGAAGACGTTTCCCCCATCAAAGCCTACAAGTGGCGAGGTTCATTCAACCGGATGGCTTTGATCAGTGGAGCCGAGAAAGACCTGCCTGTGATCGCCGCCTCGGCGGGCAATCATGCTCAGGGAGTGGCATTGGCCGCACAAATCCTCGGTTTGAAAGCCAGGATCTTTATGCCGACAACCACTCCTGCGGTAAAGTTGCGTGCAGTGAAGGAGAAGGGCGGGGATGCGGTAGAGATCATTCTGGTAGGGGACGGTTATGATGACGCTCTGGCTGCCGCCAAGGAGTCGGCTGCATTAGGGGGAGTGTTTGTGCACGCTTACAATGACCTCCACGTGATTGCAGGCCAGGCCACATTGGCGGATGAGGTCGTTCTCTCGGGAAAGGGACCTTTCGATGCAGCTTACCTGCAGATCGGTGGGGGTGGCATGGCTGCCGGAGTAGCGACTTGGTTGAAGAAATTTTATCCGGGCATTCGTATCATCGGGGTTGAAGGAGAAGGGCAGGCATCTATGGCAGCCGCCGTCAAAAACGGTGGACCCATCCGGCTGGAAGAACTGGATATCTTTTGCGACGGAACCGCGGTTCGCGAGACAGGCGATCTCACCCACAGGATCTGCTCAGAGGTCATCGACGAGTTCATCACGGTCAGCAATGAGGAAGTGAGTGATGCGATCCGGCTCTACTGGGAATCTCTGCGCTGCCTGCAGGAACCTTCGGGCGCAATGGGATTGGCGGGACTGCGCAAACACGGGGCGACCAACCCATTTTCCCGCGCCTTGGTGATCGCCTGTGGTGCGAATGTGGACTTCGGCCAATTATCACGCATATCTGATCTTGCCGGGATTGGTGGGAAGCAGCGGGGACACGTGCGGGTAAAAATTCCCGAGCGCAAGGGAGCCATGCTTGAACTCTTTGACAAGGCTTTCCGCGATCTAAGCGTGATCGACTTCCAGTATGGCAAAATCGATGTAAAGGAAGCCTGGCCGATCTTTGGCTTCGTGCTCAATGAAATCGACCGGACTCAATTGATGGAGCGACTGAAGGAATCCGATTACGTTGCCGAGTGGGTGGACGGGTCGACGGCGGTTCGCTTCCGGACCATCCCGTGTGATTCCAGCACGCTCATGCACCCCGTCTTTTTAGAAATCGATTTCTATGAGAGAAACGGGGCTTTGCGCGCGTTCCTGGAGGATGTACTGAAAGGGCAAGCCAACCTTTGTTATTTTAACTACCGTTATTCCGGTGAGCGGGTCGGTCGGGCCCTGGTTGCGATTGAGTTCGGGGAGGCTGAGGAGGCTAAGCTCTTTCAGAAAAATCTACCCTTTACAGGTCCCGGCTACCGCCGGTGTAGAATTTTACCGGAAGAAGAAGCGCGGGAGTCTGTGACCGGATTGTAATCCGGGAATATCAAGTGAAATGAGTTTGCCTACCGGTGTTGGCGAGCAACTCATGAAATACCGGGGGTATCCACGGTCTTCCAAAGGTAGAGTGTAGCAAAGCTCCGATAGGGTGCCCAGCGTTTGCCGTGTTCGGTGAGCTCTGATGCGGTCGGCATTTCGTTCATACCTCGGGCTATTTTAAAACCTCGACGCACACCCAGATCGTCGACCGGAAGGACATCCTCCCTGCCAAGATTGAAGATCAAAAGCATCTCGGCCGTCCAGCGACCGATGCCCTTAACCGCAGTTAAGCTATCGATCAGGTCCTCGTCCGACATCTTCTCGCTGGCTTTCAAGCCGGGAATCGTGCGGCTCTTCACCCCCTGGGCGATCTCCTGGATGTAGGCGGCTTTCGCACGGGATAACCCGACACCCCGCAACTCTTCCAGCGGTGTATCCAAAACATCTCTGGCGGAGGGGAACCGTTTCCCTGGATATAGGTCCCGAAAGCGCCGAAAGATCGTCTCGGAGGCCTTTAAGCTCAATTGCTGGTGGACAATCGCCTGCGTTAGGGACTGAAAAGTGGTGGCTCTTCGAGGCTTGAGATCGATGGGCCCGTGTCGCTTGACCAAGCGAGCCATGACCGGATCCTTGCGAAGGTGACTGATTGCTTCTGCGCTCACTAGACTAAGAAGGAAACGGATCTGGTGAGATTTGAAAACCTAAAAACAGATATGGAATGCTATCCCGAAGGACAGCAGGGAGTAATAGAGAGGTAAGTTGTTTGAATTCCTATGTCCTGATCGCGCCCGCGGAGACACCACCCCACCACGCTTCGCGCGGTCCCCCCCTCCTCGCAAGCGAGGAGGGGAGTCATGATTAACAGAATGAGAACTGTGCATGACGTCTTTGACTGCACTTTGTGGTTTGAACCACTAAGACGAATGAGGAACGAAGGCTTCCCATTGGGAAGGTCCGACTACGTCCTTCGGACTTCGGCGCGGCAGCCTTCTGCTCGGCGCTTCGCTTGAGCGAGCTAAACATCAAATGGAAGCCTGGCTGGCCTTGCCGAGCCGTAGC
>Ga0222662_1000652_pt1 | contig 25090 bp, 24 predicted proteins | sample AntAcemetagen600_FD_179821 | JGI IMG/M metagenome (GOLD analysis project Ga0222662, IMG submission 179821) | Saline water microbial communities from Ace Lake, Antarctica - #600 | ecosystem: Environmental > Aquatic > Non-marine Saline and Alkaline > Saline | place: Antarctica: Ace Lake... | reverse complement strand
CCATGCGATGCATTCCAGCTGAAGGTTTTTCAGATAGTTCTTTTTTATTTGTAATTGCATAACCACCAATACCACCAATTAACAGTGCAATGATTACGATTAGAATTGTTTGTTTGTTCATTTTTTAAGTATACCAAAATTAAAAAAAATACGACTCCTGAGTATTCACACTAGTTGCTCATTACATTTTGTGACCCCATTGCGTGGCTTTCAGAACTTACTCTCAATCGAGAGGGTGTTCTTTCTTCGATACAGAAATTAGAAGAACTTGCATATATGGCTTAATTTCTATTTTGAATACAAGCGGATTAATTTTTCTCTGTCTTTAATATAACCTCAATGTTCTTAATAATTTGTTTACAATATTTTTTAAAAATCGCCCCTAAGACAGGAGGGGGTAACCCCTTCCTTATGCCCTGGGTGTTGTTATGAGAAAAAAGTAGTAGTACTGCTTAACCCCAATAAATCATATATTTAAATTTTTATCATGTAATATTTTTGCACCATGTGAACCAACCACATCTTTCACATATTTAATTTTACTTTTAAAATATTCTTGATTTTTAACAAAATCCTCACTCAAAATTTTAAACCATAAGATATTAGCTGATTTTATTAATTGGTATAAATCATTAGGTGAGATAAAATTCACATTAGATAATTTTGTCTTATCTTTTTTAATTTCAGATTCAAGTTTGCGAGCTTTTTCTTCAAGCTGTGTTGGTACAATACCCAAACCTCTTTCTGACAAAGAAAAGAAATGTGTTAGAGAATTTCTCAATTCACGCAATTCTTTAGAATTGATTAAGGACAATCTCTGTTGGTTTTGGGAATAAAACTCATTGTTGTTTGAAAGTATGAGCCTGTTTAAGAATTTCTTAACGATTTTTTGATCAGTAGCTTTACTTCTAAGCTCCTTAGAGTCTGTTAATTCATACTCATAGGCAATATATAAAACAAATAAAACCTCTAAGCTGGCAAATAAAACTATTGACTGAGATCTTATGGGAAAATCATATTTCATAGCATCTTCCAACCCTTCTATTGGACTTCCTTTGTACTCCCAATAAATATCATTTTCTTTCAGTTTATCTGACAAAAATGTTACTAAATTTAGGATATTAAGATACTTTTCTTTAAAGACTTCATTTTTCTTATTAAGAGACATGATAATATCTACCTCTTTTTCTATCTCCATTAAAAATTGAAAAACAGGTGTGATGTCTGGCGATATTTCAATACCTCTATCGCTGAAGAACAGGTGAGTGTTTTGATTACTTTCCATTTTTTTCTGGTTTTAAAAATATAAATAAATGCTCATGCATTATCAATAAAAAGTTACACTCCTTAGACTTAGTTACCCAAAAACCAGTCGCCTTACAATTATGTTGTTTCTTTATAATATCCTCCTTTAATTCAAAACCTGCCTCTAGAAATGCGTTCATAGTTTTAAATGCTGTAGGTTGGTACATCTTCTTTCTTCGAGTGTCTCCCATTAGAATTGCACAAAATTTACCGGGCTTTAGTAGTCTATACATTTCTTTAGCAACCTTCTCCATCTCAACAATAAATTTATCTATGTCGTGGATATTAGATAGGTCTTTTTCTATCTCACCATTGCTATATTTAATTATGTCCACATAAGGTGGGTGGGTTAATATAAAATCAACACTTTCATCTTCTGCCTTGCTTAATTTACGAGCATCTCTTTTATAAACTTTTTGCCAAGAACTGTTATCAACATCAAATTTTAAAGACGCCCGTGTTCTTTTTAGTGCCTCATCATTAACATCAGAACAAATAATATTTCTATTTAATATTTTAGATTCAATTGCTGTAGTTCCACCACCGATCATGGGGTCCAAAATAATATCTCTTTCGTTTGAATATCTAAGAATTAAATTTCTTACAACTTCTGGAGACCAATTACCTCGCCAGTCCGATTTATGCGTAGCCCATTTTCCTCTACGAGGAAAAGACCATACGGTTGTGCATTCCAGATCGAATTCTTCTGGTCCTAGTTCCATAAGACTTACCAATTAAGTGAACTTAGGATTCCTTTTTCCAACATACTAAGATTGAATACATAATCATTATGATCGAAGGTTTCCTCAAGAGGTTTTAAGGTTGTTTCCCATCCGAGACCATCTGTAACCCAAACGAAATCTATCTTTTGTTTCTTTAATTCATCTTGTAAACTCTTAAACTCTCCACAAACAGCTTTTAGTTTTGAACCTCCGCCGTTATAGAAGTTTGTTTCAAAGATTTTAATCTTCTTACTCTTTGGATTATAAACAACGAAGTCAAAACTCCTGCTAGATTTGTTTACTTCGACTTCATATTCCCAAGTATCTTTTATTTTCTTTGCATTAGCTTGTTCAAGATACTCAAATCCCTCTTTTTTACAAAAAGTCTCAATGTATTCTCCAACAATCTTTTCCATTAATTTTCCACCACGATTTTTACGCCCATTACTGTCTAGACCAACCTCAACACCGATAACATAATCAACCAGATTTTTAATACCGTCTTCTTTGAATAGTTTTATTAGTCCAGTCTCTTTTATAAATTCTAAGTATTCACTAATAGTATTTTTGCTTTCTGTTGAGAAATTTAAAAACTTACTTGTATTTTTACTAATATCAAAAATCTCCAAACTATTATTTCTGACCGCCAGAAGAACGGGGAGCACTTTTACTATCTCAGGACTATCTTGGTATAGTTTTTTGAATTCTGTATTAAAATCTTTTTTACCCAAAAGATAATTTAATTTGTTTAGTGAAATCTCTAATTCTGAGCTATTCTCAAAAACTTTATTCCAGTTAACAAAATAATCCCAAGTTTTTATTGAGTTTTTAAATGTTGTAGTTAAGTCTTTAAATGTTATTTTCATGGTGATTAAAATTATCTTAATAATTGGTTACTAATATCTCACTTACTTTTCCTCTTTTTGCGCCATTTGAATTTATTGCCCTTCCTGCACTTACTTTATTTATTTTAACTCCTTTAATTTTAGAATAAATTTTATTGATAAACGGGGTGTCTGAATTAGATAACATTACATAGCATCCTTTTTTATGTAGTTTTATAAAAGTATCTCTTAGTTCTTCCTGTTCCTTTTCTAAAAAGCCGTCCTTAGTGTATGAAGTAAATGATGCTGTTTTACTTACTGGATAGTACGGCGGATCAAAGTATACAAAGTCTCCTTTTTTAGCACAATCCAAAACCTTCACATAATCTTGATTTTTTATTGATACTTTCTTTAGAACTTTTGATACGGCCTTTAAGTTATCCTCGTCACAGATTAAGGGATTTGAATATTTTCCAAAAGGAACATTGAATCCTCCACCCTTATTTACTCTGTACATTCCATTAAAAGCAGTTCTGTTCAAATAAATAAAACGAGAAGCAATTGCTACATCTGATAATTTAGAAATTTCTTTTGCACGTAATTTTAAAAAATATTCTTTGTTGTGGTTGTGTTTTTTAAGAGATTTTATAAGTGATTCAGTATCTCTCTTAATTACTTTGTATGTAGTAATTAATTCATTATTCATATCTGATAATATGGACTTCTTTGGGAGCAAATCAAAAAATACAGCTCCTCCTCCTACAAAAGGCTCATGATAGACATTTGTGTCAGAATTAAACTTTTTAGGATACAACCCCAGCTCATTAAATTGTTTTAGTAATTGCCTTTTTCCTCCAACCCACTTAACGAAAGGTTTTGCTTTTATGTTTTTTGTTTGTGTCTTCTTGTCGCTCATTTTATTTAGTCAAAATACTTTTTAAAAACCTTTCATATTCCTTAATATCGATTCTAAAATCTTTTCCTAAGCGATATGCCTTAATTTTACCCGCCTTTATATAGCGGTAAATAGTCATCTTGTTTACTCTTAGTTTCTCTGCAAGTTCCGCAGGTGTATAAAATTCTTTTTCCATATTTTGAATTATTGATGAGTATACCATAGTTTACTTTGGTTTACATCGTTGTTATACTTTAAAATAGGTATCAAATAAGATATTTTATTATGATATTTCAGGAAAAAGTTATGAAAAAGACCCCTACGATAAGACAACAGAAGTATGCCAGAGGACTCATGAATGAGTCCAAGAGCAAGCAACAGATAGCTTTAGAAGCTGGGTATTCTCTTAGTTCATCACGTGTTCCAAAATTGATTGAAAACAAGCAAGGTTTTAAGCTTGCTGTGGCACATATGGCTGGTGAGGTTGGGGATGTTACAGGAAAACTGATGGCCGAGTTGCAGATTAGGGATTTATCCAAAATGGATAATAAAACTTTAATAAGTTATCTGGATGTGGCATCTAAGACTTATGAGAGGTTGGCTTCAAAGAGTGTGTAGACATCTTCTCTTTATCCTTTTTACAAATGTGCTAATGTTTTAATACAACTAAATATTTTGCCTAAACCTTTAGAAATAAAGGCATGGCAAGAAGACCGTTCAAGATAAAAAACCCATCATGTGGATTTTGTCTTGAACGGCCGTATCGGGAAACTGGTATGGAGGGCTTTGGTCCTCACTTCACGTGGTGGGCTTTTTGTGTATAAAAATTTAAATATGAAAAAAACAATTTTAGTTATATCACTAATAATTTTCATTACCCCGTCAATTGCACTGGCTTCTTGGTGGAATCCTTTTTCTTGGTTTAATTTCAGTTTCTTTAGACAAGTTGAGACTTATGAAAATACTAATCTTGTTGACACACCTCCATCAAGCGAAAATATAGATACAAATAAAGAAATTATTTTTGAAGAAAAAACATTAGAAGAAACTCCTCAAAAAACTGCTGTCTATACACAGGATGTTATTCAAAATACACCTACACCAGTCACTTCATCAGAACCTGCTGTTATAGATTTATATGCAAAGTATCGAGACCCTAAAACTGGAGGAATTTTGTCACCAGAAGAATATGCAGAAATGTTGAATAATAAAGCTATCGAGTCAATGAAGAAAAAACAAACAAATGACTTCGACTACGACAGTTATAATGTGAGTGGAAATTCTGGCAAAGCATATAGTCCAGAACAGTTAAGCTCAATTGACTGTGCATATTATGGTATTGGTTGTTCAACTTCAGATAGTGTACAGGTTAATAATAATCAATATGTATCGCCTAATACACCAGCACAGGCAAGTGCTGTTAATTGCTCCAACTATCAAATAGAGAAAGCTAACCTAGACCAACAATATTCAAATAGTGGAACATTGTTTTCTGGAGCAAGAGTAGGTGCTCAAAACGCACTGAAGGCAAAATATCCGGGGTGTTTTTAAAATATGAAAAAAGAAGATAAACAACAAGAAGAAGATAATCTTATGGTTATAAAAATATTCTGGAGAAATTTCTTGACAGTTATTGGAATTTTTCTAGGTGTAACTCTTATGTTTGCTTACATACCAGGTGAAGACGGAGAAAGAGCAATGGGTCTTACTTTTGCTTATTTTTTTACATCAGCATTCTGTGTTCTATCACTTGGTGTTAAAATTGCAGAAAAATATACTGAAGAAGAAAAAGTACAGCAAAAAAGAAATAAATTTTTAAAACAAGAAGGTATGGATATTCAGGAATTTAGAAAGAAGTATAGAGATGTTATTAATATATACAGTTCCTTAAATATTTCAGAGGTTGATGATGTAAATAATTTTAGTGTAACAAATAGTATTAGTGATGTTCTAACAGATAAACAAATAATTAATTTTTTACAATGTATTGAAAATACAGATAAGAATATCTCACTTGAAGATTTTTTTGAGAAAGACGAAGATGGTTATGGTTATGGTTATTTTTTGAAAGCACTACACATTGAAGGAGAAGATAAATATATAGTTAATTTTGGAGATAGTGGTCCAGGGGGTGGTACTGGTGGTCTGTATACAATATATATTGATGAGGAAGACAACATCACGATGGAAGATAAATCTTCAATATGTCATTGGGATAATTAAATTTAATTGGTAAAACCAAGATAATGAAAAACAAAAATAAAATAATAATACTCATGGTGGTAATAATTCTTGGAATTTTTTATTTTCAGTTCACGAATACCCCAGAAGTTCCAGACACTGAAGTTAAGAGTGGAGATTATTTTCCAATACCAAGTGTGACAGCAGGTGAAGACTACGGAAAAGATTTTAAAACTTATAGTGCCGAATTTGGTTTTTCTTTTGAATATCCAAGCTATTTTGAGGTTGTTTCTGTTTATGAAGATATCAATTACATAGTTGTATCGTCACTAAGTGAAGATGATAATGACATTAGTGCAATAGTTATTAGTGTGGCAGATAATAATGAAAACCTAACAGCTGAGGAGTGGTTACTCGGACCAACTTCTGGTTTGCAAAAAGGAGATAAGTACTTTAAATCAGAGATAGACGGACAGCCCGCTGTTTATACTGATGGTGGTATGTGGACTGTTGTAAATACACCAGATAATAAATATCGCCTGAGTATAACTGATGTTAGAGATAAGCAAATTCTTTTTACTGAAATGGGGATAGTAATTGAGTCACTAACTTTTAAATAGAGATATTTAGTATTAAGATAAAAATATGTTACCAAAAAACTTATTTAAAAATGGATTTGATTCAGGTGATGGTTCTATAGATGTAGATTCGTTAGACCATATTCGTAAGTTTATTAGCGATAATTTCAAAAAAACTAAGAATATTAATATAAAGATTGGAAGTTATAAGCTTAAACATATTGCAGAAAATAGTATTAAAGAAATGAATGGTTTTGTTAGTAATGGTGATTTTATTGCATCAATGATTCTAGAAGGGTATGAATACAAGATAGATCGTAATAATAAAGTAAATGCAAATTTTAATTTATCACAGGATTCTGTAAAATCTTTCTTTTAAGATTTATTGTCTAGGCGTTCTGCTGTTGCAGATTAGAGATTGGTGTGTTGTTTTTATGTTAATTTTTTATCTCATTTTAATCTTCTAAAGAAATTGGCGATATTAAAATGTGGCTTAAAATAGGGTTTTTAATATTTAAAAGTAAAAAACCGATGTCGACACCGATGTCACTCTTAAGAAAAGATGAAATTATTTTTAGATGATGATTTACTTGCACTTTTATCTATTTCTTCATAATCTTACATCTGACGTTCTTTAATACAGATGAATTATAAATTTTTTCTTTGTGAGAATATTATTTGTACGGGATAGTTAGAATAACTCTTGAACAAGAAAATAAGTCAAAACAATGCATTTTTTTAGTGGGTACGTCCCAAGTAGCCACTAAACATTTATGTGTAAAGTTGACAACGTGATAGGTAAAACTATTTTGTTGTCAATTTTAGATATTAGATAAAATTGAGCAAAAACACCTTCACGAGAGGTGTTTTTTGTTTGTGTGGTTAATCTACTAGGGGAAATCCGTTTATTGCTTTGTGGGTCCCTATCCCAGTAGAACCTGCACAGCAATAAGCGGATTTTTTATTAACTAAATACGTAATTCACATGGGAAAAGAAAATAATAATCTAGAAAAAAATGGGTCGAGGCTAGTCGTGTGCTTTGATGATAAGGCAAAAGAAAAAAAACCAATAACACTCGAAAACCCAAATGAAGAATACTTAAAGGAACTCAATGAAAAGGGTTATGGAATTTTTGAGACGGCTAATTCATTTTACGCGACAGAGGAACAATTATTAACTACCGGAAAAAAAACCAAAAGAAATAAAGAATTCCTTGTCTGTCTAAATGAGGTTTTTGCTGACCTTGATGTATGTAAGGATTCTGACCGTATATCAGATGAGAAAAGAGAGAAGCAAAAAACTGGTCTAAAAGTAGCCCTAGAAAAATACTGCCCTGCATCAGTATATGTGATAACTAAAAATGGTCTACAGCCACGCTGGTGGCTTACAGAGCCAAATATAGACAAGACTACTAAACAAGAATACGTAAATATAATCAACGGGATTATAGAGTGGTCAAAACAACATAAAGCCAATGGAGACCCTGTCAAAGATGTAACAAGAGTACTTAGAAAACCAGGATACTACCACCATAAATCTAAGCCGTATTTAATTACTGAAGAAAAAGGTAGCGGAAAAAACTATACTCTAGCCGAATTAAAGAAATATTTTTGGAGTGAGTCTGTGGTACCTACAAAAAAGATAGACAACTCCGTAACTAATCAGATTGACTCAATAGATATCAGAACTGTAGTAATTGATGTATGGAAAGAGAAAGGAAGTGAAGCTAGTTTTGATAAGGATGACCACTTGATTGTTGATGGTGAAGTTACCGCGACGTTTAAAGGGCGTTTAGGTGGTAATTATATAGCAACATCAAGTAGTGATTATCCAGCTAAAGGTAATGCTGTTACGTATGTTGCTGAGATTCTTAGTATTAGTACAAAAGAAGCACATAGATGGCTTTGTGAGAAATATAAAAACGAGACTGATGAAAATAGTGGAAAGATTACCATAGAGGCGCTAGAAAAAATGCTAAAGGCAATACCTCAGGAAACAGCACCCGTAAAATTACTAGAGGTACTTACTCCAATTTTTGAGAAGCTTATCTTAATTGAAAAAATTACAGCTGAGAATTTCATCTTAAATAATATTAAGGAGCATTTTTGTATAACAAAAGAGGATGCTAAAAAATATATTTCTCATATAAATTTGCTCAGAATAAAATCAGTAAAAGAAAAAAGAGGAATGAAAGAAAAAAAGAATAGTCTTCCTCTCATTCTTGATAGGGACATAGACTTCCAGGAGGCTTATGTGTCAGTTCGAAATATAGGAATTGTAAGTGCTGAAACATTAAAACTAATAACCGCAATAGTCATCTCATCTCAATTAAGACCAAATCCTCCCCTGTGGCTGTTTCTTATTGGAGTTCCATCTTCATTTAAGACTGAGTTAGTAGGCTTGTATAGTGACATGGACACCGTCTATACGTTAGATACGATGACTGAAAATGCCTTTGCTTCTGGATATGTTCCGTCTGATGGCTCAGAACCACAAGACCTTCTGCCGTTACTTGATAATAAAGTCTTAATCATTAAGGACTTAAATACTCTTTTCTCAATGAACGAAGAAATGGTAAAAAAGATTCTTGGTGACCTGACAAGTATTTTTGATGGAAAATTTCAAAAATTTACAGCTACGAGAGGAATGGTTGAGTACAATTCATTATTTTCGATGATTGGTTGCATTACCCCATCAATTCTAGTTAAACACTATAACTACGCCACACGACTTGGTGCAAGATTTCTCTTTTTACGCATACCGGAGTTAACTGAAGAAGAGTTGCAAAAAGGATTTACGAAGTCATGGAGCGAAACGAATAGAGCAAAGGAAATAATTAGTACCCGTCAAATTGTTTCATCGTACTCTACTCAATTGATTAAAAAAATTAAAGGACAGAAAATTGAACCAGCATCAGAAAAGATACAACAACTTATTAACGATATATCTAGATTTATTTGTAAGGCACGAGGTATTGCTATTACAAATAAAACATCTTTTTTAAATGAGAACGGTAAGAATGTAGATTTCTACGAAATTACTGACTGGCAAGTTGAACATCCATGGAGAATTTTAAACCAACTAAAATCAGTACTACCAATCCTGAGTGTTATTAATGGCAATAACACGGTTAGTGAAGAAGAAATACGTCTAATTAAGCCTATTATACTCTCCACCATGCCGATTGACCGTGCAGAAGTTCTCGGCATCTTAACAGATGAATATGGACTCTCAGCAAAAAATCTATCAAATAGAATAAGAAAATCACCAAAAACAATAAGAAGAACAATGAAAGCTTTATGTGTACTCGGTATCACTGACTGCTATAAAGACTCGGAGAGTGCGTTCTCATTTCAAAGTCCGTGGTTATTTTTCATTCGTGAGGAATTTTGCTCTATCCTTGGTGCCCCTGTACCACCTCGGGAGTGTTTGTCCCTACGAAAATCTACCATGGAGGAAACATCTGATGATATTGATGAGGACGATTTTAACTAAGAAATGTTATAATGAGTTCACTACACAAAAATCAAAATGGTGCCCTAGAGCTTGAACCTAATAAGGAGCAATGTGGGCTTTTGAGTAGTAACAAGGCATCATTACGTTATCCTTTTTCGAGCTCGAGCGAGATTCTTTCAAAGGATACACTCCGTGCATTGGATGAGCTTGGAAATGTTTTGAGAAAAGTTCACAGACGAATGGTTTCTGAAGGATACATAATTGTAGATGGTCGTATTCAAAAAATATAAATGTATATGAAAACTGTAAATACTAAAGCTGAAGAAAAAGTTATAAAAGATATTTTGAGTGGTCAATATCGAGATTTTTATTTTATCTACAATCGCAAAAGTACAGACGAACCAAACAATCAAAAAAACTCAATCTCATATCAAAAAGCAGAGAACGCTCGCTTTGCTAAAAACGAACAATTTCCAGTCGCTCCAATTACTCTCACAGGGTTTTGTACTAACGGTGTCATTTCAGAAAAACATTCTGGTTTCAAAGAAGACCTCGATGTAACTATTAGCGATGATGGAATGGTTCAGTATCGTATTGACCGACCAAAGTTTCAAAAAATGCTTCAGTTTGTAAGTCAGGGACATTTCAAAGGAGTTATTGTTTTATGTTGGGACCGTATCAGTAGGAATAAAGGAGACGATACAGTAGTCAGAAAACTGATGAGAAAAGGTATTGATTTTCGATTTGTATATGCAAAATATGACAAGACAAGTTCTGGAGCTCTACATATGGATATTGATGGAATGTTTTCACAACACCATTCACGAGTTACAAGTGAAAAAGTAACTATTACAACAAGAAACAATCGAGAAAAAGGTATTTGTACTTACCGTGCTCCTATTGGTTACTTGAACGAGGGAAATATGGACTACAAGCCACAGGACCCCGAGAGAGCTCCTGTTATCAAGCAAATGTATGAACTCTATGCAACTGGAGAATGGAGCTTATCTGATATTGCTAGATGGGCGACAAAACAAGGTTTTGTAACAGTTCCAATGAGAAAAAGACGAACGAAAGAAGAGATGCTCGATGAAGAACTTGATATTGAGGATATTCAAAAAGTATCAAGACCCATTACTGAAAATACAGTAAGTAGAATACTCACAAACTTATTTTATACAGGCAGAACACTCAGCTCTGATGGTGATTACATTTCAAGTATCAGCCACGAAGCTATTGTTGAAGATGATTTATTTGAAAAAGTTCAATTGATGCTCAAGAAGAAAAAAGTTAGCGTTCACTATGTAGAAAAACTTGATGAACTTCTTCGTGGTTTTGTACGCTGTTCAGAATGTAACCGTGTCTATACTCCATACACAAAGAAAGGTATCCAATACTATAACTCTCGATGCACGAAAGAATGTTCAAACAATTTCAAAAACTTCAACTTTAGTTTTATTGAAAAGAAAATCGAAGGACTTATTGCAAATCTATATTTTACTGATGAAGAAGTTGAACAAATGGACGCACGGATAGAAACCGATATTGCGTTACTTGAAGAAAAGCGAAATAAAGAATTGAGTCAACTCGAAAGACAGAAAAAGAAAGTACGTGAAGACCTTGCATATATTCGTTCAAACAAACTGACACTACTAAAAACTGGAGTGTATACACCAGAGAGTTTGATTGCCGAAGAGAACAATCTGAACAAACAACTTGTTGATTTCCAAGAGCAAGAACAAGTTTCTGATGTCGCAATGCACGAGACAATGAAAGATGTTCAAAAACTTTCAGAACTCGTAAAAAACGTTGTGCCTTATTACCAATTTGCAAATCCGAAAGAGAAAGAACAAATTGCACGAGTTATTTTTTCAGAACTTTATGTATCCGAAAATACGTTGCAATATAAGGTCAAAGACGGATTTGAGTGCTTTGAAAACCGCTTTGATGCTATTTGTGACCCCACGGAGAATCGAACTCCGATTTGCAGAATGAAAATCTGCTGTCCTAGCCGTTAGACGATGGGGCCGTTACGACACTTGCAACTTACAAGTGCAAAAATAGTAGCATATTTTCTTAAAAAGAAAAGACAAACTAATGGCAATTTGCTATATTCAGCTCATAAATACTATGAAAATTCTTGCAATAGAAACATCTTGTGACGAAACTGCGTTAGCATTACTTGAAGCGTCAGGAGACAGTACATCTCCTGCTTTTACTATTCACAATACTGCGCTAAATTCACAGATTGAAATTCATAAAGAATATGGTGGTGTCTTCCCTGCCATGGCAAAACGAGCGCATGCAAAAAACATTATTCCCCTTCTTGAGGAGGTACTAAAAGATGAAGTTACTGAACAGAACAACCCTGCAAATACAGATTGGACAGTAATCGAAACCATCTTAGAACGAGAGCCTGAAGTTTTTGAATTACTAAAGAAATACAGCACAACACACACCAAACCAAATATTGACTTACTCGCAGTTACAGAAGGCCCAGGACTAGAACCAGCACTATGGGTAGGTATTAATACCGCACGTGCACTTTCTGTACTCTGGAATATTCCGCTTATTCCTGTAAACCACATGGAAGGTCACATTGCATCGGTATTACTTGAACAGCAAGTAACAGCATTTCCAGTACTAGCACTTCTTATTTCTGGAGGTCACACAGAACTTATTCTTAGCAGTGAATGGGGTAACTATAAAAAAATTGGGCAGACAGTTGATGATGCAGTTGGCGAAGCGTACGACAAAGTCGCACGAATGATTGGATTACCGTACCCAGGTGGGCCAGAAATTTCAAAACTAGCTACTACAGCAAGAGAGAGTAGTAAAGAAATTCCAGAAGAAATTTCTTTACCTCGCCCAATGCTTCACTCTAAAGATTACAACTTCTCTTTTTCTGGTTTAAAAACTGCTGTACTTTATTTGATACAAAAACTTGAAAAAGAGCATAGTGAAATTTCAGAAATACAAAAGCAGTTCATCGCATTAGAATTTGAAAATGCTGTAACTGATGTGCTTATTAAAAAAACCACTAATGCAATTACAGAATTCGGAATACAAAGTGTTGTTGTTGGGGGTGGTGTAATTGCTAACCAACACATCCGTGAAAAGCTCACCGACACTGCAACAAAAGAGGATGTAAAAATTTTCTTCCCACAACAAGAACTTTCTACAGATAATGCTGTGATGATTGCAATGGCAGCATACTTAGGACAATTCTCTGATGAAGTGACCGTCAATCCTAAAATTATTGCTAAGGGTAATTTATCTCTTGACGCTAAAAAATAAAAAAGGTACGCTGCTGACAACCTAACCACTACAGAGGTTTTTGGGTGTGTGATAGTTCAGCCGTCACATATGGTTTTCCTCTGGATTGTTTAGTTGTTGTGGTGCCATCGTCATCTTTTCTCTCGAGAACTGTATGACGGTGGTCACCTAACACAACGTTCTTTCCTTGTCTCGGCGCACTAAATAATAGAAGCGCTTTTTTTATTTATAAATAATTTGACGATATCGCACACATTTCATACACTAGAAGAGAAGTATTTGAAGACGTTATATATAACATCTTCCCCACTTCAGTTCTTTCGTACCTCGGTACAACAAACAATTTAAGTTGTCGGCATGCAGTTTTGTATGTCGAGCCCCTAGTCGCAATTACGCGGCTTATTTTATTTCTCAAGAAAGCATTGACAAAGCAAAACTTCATGATAATGTCTTTTGTACCTGAAGGGGTAAGGCGGCATGATGCCAGCGTCGTGGTTATGCTCCACGGTTCCTCCCGATACCCGGCGTAAGCCAAACCCCTTCAGGTACTACTCACCTCAGATCTTTACGAAACACCTTGCGCGATACAAAATATGTACGCGCTTTTTTATTTCTTTAAAACTCACGTCTTTTCTGCTAGTATCTCTTTCATGACTAACGCAATTGACGATAAGTTTTTACAACCATACGACGCAACAACTACTGAGTCGCGGATTTACAAAATGTGGGAAGAAAGTGGTTATTTTAATCCTGATGTTTGTATTAAAAATGGATACACAAACCCTGACGCACCAACATTTTCTATCGTGCTTCCTCCACCGAACGTAACTGGTGTTCTTCATCTTGGACACTCGTTTGAAGATGCAACACAAGATGCACTTATTCGGTACCACAGAATGATTGGTGATCGTACATTATGGATCCCAGGTACAGATCATGCAGCTATTGCAACACAAGCTAAATTTGAAAAAGAGCATTATAAAACAGAAAAGAAATCTCGACATGATTACGACAGAGATACTTTTTTTGAAATGATTCAAGAATTCGCACTCGAAAACCAATCAAATATATTAGGACAACTTAAAACTATGGGTGCGTCTTTAGACTGGAGTCGTCTTTGCTTCACACTAGATGAAACACGACAACACGCAGTATATACAGCATTTAAGGAGATGCATGATGCAGGTCTTATCTACAGAAAAGAGAAAGTTGTTAACTGGGATCCAAAAGGCCAAACAACAATATCAGACGATGAGGTTGTTCACGAAGAGAGAAAAGCGAAACTATATACATTTAAATACAGTGCGGACTTCCCTTTTGCAATTTCTACAACACGTCCAGAAACAAAACTTGGTGATACTGCAGTTGCAGTGCATCCAGAAGATGAGCGATACAAACAATATATTGGACAAACATTTACCTGCGAATTTGCTGGTGCACCAATCTCACTACTTGTAATTGGAGATGAAGAGGTAGATCCAGAATTCGGGACAGGAGCACTAGGTGTAACTCCTGCGCACAGTATTGCCGATTGGGAAATTGGAGAACGCCACAACCTTCCAATGACACAGGTAATTAACGAGTATGGAAAAATGATGCTTGGAAATGAAACCATTATCAACACTAAGGCGGCAGTAGCGAGAGATACTGTTGTGGAATGGCTTCGTTCAGAAAACTTGCTCGAACAAGAAGAAGAGATCGATCAGAGTGTTGGAACAGCAGAACGAACCGGTGCAATTATTGAACCACTCCCAAAACTGCAATGGTGGATTAATGTAAATAAAAAATTTCCCTATCCTCATGAAACCTTGAAAGGTATTGAAAAGGGGCAAGAAGTTTCATTAAAAGATTTAATGCTGCATGCAGTTTCATCAAACCAAGTAGATATTGTTCCTAACCGTTTTGCAAAAGTATATGCAAACTGGATTGGAAACTTACGAGATTGGAATATTTCACGACAAATTATTTATGGCCACAGAATTCCTGTGTGGCATAAAGATGATGAAATTCTAGTTTCAGATACTTCTCCAGGTGATGGATGGGAACAAGACACCGACACGCTCGACACATGGTTCTCATCTGGTTTGTGGACATTCTCAACACTTGGTTGGCCTACTGCCACTGACGATTTAGCTGCATACCATCCAACAAGCATTGTTAATCCTGGATATGAAATTCTCTTCTTTTGGGTTGCACGAATGATCTTAATGTCGACGTTCTTAGTTGGAGAAATTCCTTTCGACACAGCGCTCGTTCATGGAATGTTGCGTGATGGAAAAACTGGACTTAAGTTTAGTAAATCATTAAACAACGGAGTTGCTCCAGAAGAAATGATTGAAAAATATGGAACTGACGCATTACGAATGTCGTTAATTGTTGGAACAACCCCCGGACAAGACGTAAGTTTTAGTGAAGATAAAGTTAAGGCATATAAAAAGTTTGCAAATAAACTTTGGAATATTACGCGATTCATCCTAGAAAACACCAAAGAAACAACATTTGAAGATTCATATACATATGTAGAACGAGACATTGAACTTATTACAGAACGGGATGGCATTATATCTAGCATCACCGAACACTTTGAGAAAAATAGATTACATCTTGCCTCTGATGAAATCTATCATTACACATGGGACGTATTTGCAGATAGTATTCTTGAAGAAAGTAAAACTATTTTTGAATCTGGAGATACTACAAACATCGCATCTCGAAAACAGTTCCTACTTGCAACTCAGCTTATTATTCTCAAAGCAGTTCACCCGTTCATGCCATTTGTAACAGAAGAAATCTACCAATCACTTCCCTACACAAACGCATCACAAGAAAATCCACTCATGGTTCAAAAATGGCCAACTGCTTCGTAAGTAAATCTTGTATACTTATGTAGACATGATTGATATTCAAACAATTCTTTTTGCTTTCTTTGGTGGAATTATTCCAGCACTTTTATGGCTATTCTTTTGGTTGCGTGAAGATGCTGCTCACCCTGAACCTCGCAAAAATATATTACGGACTTTTTTATTTGGAATGCTTGCCGTTCCGGTTGCATTTATTTTGCAATACGTTATTAATGTTTTTTTCTTAGACACAAAAAGTTTAGATAGCGCTATCCAAAATACACCCTTTATTGGATTACTTGCAATTATCGTAGTCTCAATAAGTGAAGAAGTAACTAAATGGTACGCAGGACACAAGGGAGAATTAAATAAACAAGAAGATGAAGAACCTGTTGATGATGTTATTTACATGATTACTGCAGCATTAGGGTTTGCAGCTTTAGAGAATATGTTGTTTCTTATAGGTCCACTTGCTACTGGCAACACAGAGCTTGCCATTATTAGCGGAAATATGCGTTTTATTGGCGCCACAATGCTTCATGTCGCCACTTCTGCAACTATCGGTATCTTTCTAGCATTTTCCCATTTTAAATTGAATGTCATCAAAAAACGCTACTTTTTTACAGGGCTTATCCTTTCTGTGGTATTGCACACTGTTTTCAACTTATTTATAATTGAAAAGACAAATGCTGTTTTCATTGCATTAACAGGAACTTGGCTAATAACGGTTATTATCATTTTCTTGTTTGAGAAAATTAAAAAAATTCACGTAGAAAAAATAAAATTATTATGTTTGGACGACGAAAAAAACAATCATTCTTTGAAAGACTAACTGGAGCAGTTCCAGCAGATGATTTTGATGAATATGAAGATGAGTATGAAGACGAAGTGCCGCAACAACGAAAGCGCCGAGGTCATGATAATCAAGAGCGAACACGAACACATGTTACTTCCGATATGGAAGACGACGAAGATGTCCAAATGCGACATGACGATGAGGTCGGACACAATGAACTACTTGAAGAAGAGGAGCCTGTCGGACAACTTTCTGTTGATGTAATTAATACAGGAGAAAATATTATTATCCGCTCTATGCTTGCAGGAATTAAACCTGGAGATATTGATGTAGATATTTCTCGAGACATGGTAACAATTAAAGGAACTCGGGAAGAAGTTAAAGAAGAAGACGACGAAGACTACTTTCATCGCGAATTATTCTGGGGATCATTCTCACGAAACATTCTCCTTCCAGAAGAAATTGATGTTGATGCAGCAGAAGCAAATGAAAAACACGGACTACTCACACTAAAACTTCCTAAATTAGATAAGAACAGGAAAACTAAAGTGCATGTAAAAGCTAAATAAAATAAAAACCTCACAGAGATGTGAGGTTTTTTATTTACCAGAATTAGAGTGAGGAATTATTGTAATTTTATCTATTTTACTTAAAATATTTTGAATTTCAGGAGGAATAGAAACTCTTGAAATATCTCCTTTATTAGAATATTTTTCTAACCTTTTAAATTCACCTAGCATGTCTTTTATTCTATGCTCAGTCCAAAAATCTTCAGGAACTTCATGAGGAATACACAATGTTTCAATTTCTGGATAGTGTTTTTTGAATGTTGCTTGTGATCGTCGTAACAGTGTTGCATGCGCGCACAACAAAAGTTTTTTAGGATAAATACCTTTACTGTGTAACTTTTTCATTCCCATTTGCACATTTTCTAATGTATTAGAAGCGTGCTCTTCAATAATTATTTTACTTTCAGAAACCCCATTTTCTAGCATTATATTTTTATAGAATAAAGCCTCATTGCCCTCTTTTTCTTCTAGTAAATCGGATTTAAATCCTGTAATTAATACATGACTAACATATCCCTTATTAAATATTTTTGCTGCATGTTCTGCTATAAGTGATTTGTAATTACCAAAAAGAAATAATGCATCAGCTTTTTCAGGCTGATCATTTACAGATAAAAAATTTATTAATTGCAGCAGTTGAGGTTCTTCAATTTGTAACATGGTGTCAGGAGGCGGGCTCGAACCGCCGACCCTCCGCTCTTCAAGCGGATGCTCTACCAACTGAGCTATCCTGACGTATTGGTAACAATAAACATACTAATTTATTGTCCGTTGATTGTAAACGCATCAAGCATGTTCTGCAAGCCTGAGAAATCAACATCTGGAACCTGTAATACACCCTGTGCTTTCGCTCTCATTTCATTCATAGATTGCTGAGTTTCTTGCATACTTTGAATGACCCCTTTTGCCTGTTCGATAAATGGTTGAATAAGTACATACGACCATATCGCAAACACAACAAATAGCACCCAACGTACAATCCTAACAATGGTTGCAAATATTGTTTGGCGATGTAACTTTTTTAATAGCTTATTATTTTCTTGTGTAAGCTCTGCAGTTTCTTGTAATAGTGCTCGTTCATTTTCATCCATAGTAAATATATTGTAGCAGTTTTCCACAAAAATATACTATAGCTAAAAATGTATACTACAGACATGAAGTTCTTTCCCCTACTGTTCACCGTGCTTGCTGTTTCTGCTTTTTATCACTATTTCATCAAACCTGAATCTGGTGAATACTGGATGCCTACTAACAATGAAAGTTTCTATTCGGTACTAGAAAGTGACGTAAAGAAATGGGAATCGTTAGTACAGCAACTAGAGCAACCACACGTGTACACAAAAAACGTTTCAATTAACACGTTTAAAAAAATGTGTGAAGATTCAATGCATGTTACTACGTTTGTGCTCTTAACCACCAACGCTGACTCCTCATTACATATGGAGTTCAAGTTGTTTCTTAAAAACACACTCTACCAAAGCGAGTTACACATACCAGCACCATCAGCTTCGAGCTGATACTTTTCTTTACCGCATAAAATGAATAAAAAAACAATTAAAAAAACTACGATTTATTACGACGGTGATTGCTCAATGTGTACTGCAATTATTACTAAAATAAAGAACGATAAGAAAGATTTTTTTACTACAGATATTCAGTCTGAAAAATTACCAGAACAACTCACTGAGGCCGAAGCTCAAAAAGAAATTAATGTAATTGGTTCAGATGGCACAATCTATAAAAATGTAGATGCATTACTTAAAATAATTGAAGAGTATCCTAAGCTACAGTTTTTCAAAAAAATAGCCTCGTACCCTTTACTCAAAAAAATACTTTCAGTTGGATACAGAATCGTAAGCTCCCACAGACATTTACTATTTGGAAACATGAAAAGAATTTTTTTACTAAAAATAGTTACTGTACTAGGAATATTAAGTGGAATACTACTATCACTACCGCTCTGGCAAAATGAAAGATTATTTCCAAAAATTCCCGCACTACAATTTCTAAATAATATACCAACTATCGTTCCAGATAGTATTTTTTACATTCTTATAGCTACACTACTAGCAACATTACTATTCCCACGACCGCAAAAAGTTATTGTTGTAAGCCTACTGTGTGTATCATTATTGGTATTCTTTGATTTAACTCGACTACAACCTTGGCTATATCAATACTTTTTCATGCTCTCTGCGTTAGTTTTGTTTACATGGAAACAAAAAGATACTGAGCAAAATGTAATTTTACTTGTCAGTAGAATTATTATTGCGAGTCTATATATCTATGGTGGATTACAGAAACTAAATAGCATTTATGTATATGAAGTATTTCCTTGGATACTAGAGCCTCTCATAAATATTATTCCACAACTCACAGCCATTACATTATATCTTGCAATACTTACCCCATTAATCGAGATTGGAATTGGAATTTCGTTATTAAGTAAAAAGCTAAGAAACTTTGGAGTAATAGCTGCTACATGCATGTCGATATTTGTTTTAGCGATGATTGGACCTTATGGTCATAATTGGAATAGTATTGTTTGGCCTTGGAATATAACAATGATTGCACTAGTTTTTACGCTATTTTGGAATACAAAATCTATTGATATTTTTACTGCCACATCTTTCAAAAAGTATTCTGTTATTCACAAAGTAATACTCATACTTTTTTCTATTATGCCGTTTTTAAGCTTTTTTAATATGTGGGATTCATACCTATCAGCATCACTCTATTCAGGAACTATTAAAGAAGCTGAAATAACTGTCTCTAAAAAACTGCAGAAAAAGCTTCCAACTGAACTACAAAAATACACAAGACAAACTACAACTAAGCATTTATTTTATTTTGATGTGCGCGCTTGGTCAGAAGAAAGTTTAGGAGTTCCTTTATATCCAGAACTAAAGTCTTTTGAGACTATATTTTATTATTTATGTAATTACACAGTTAATACTGATGATATTTTCATGACAGTCTATGAGAAGAAAATTTTAATGACTGGTATTAAAAAAACATATTATCAGTGCAATTACTAATTTGTGCCCTCACCAGGAATCGAACCCAGAACTAACCCTTAGGACGGGTCTGTTATATCCATTTAACTACAAGGGCTAACTCATGTAGCATAGAAAGAAAATGCCGCACATGCAAACATGTACGGCATTTTCTTTCTTAGTTGTTGCAGCCTAATTACTTATTCTGCCATTCCTAATGCTTCTTTGATCTTTGGTTCATCAAACCCAATAATGATAGTTCCTTCAATATCAATAACTGGAACTCCCATTTGTCCACTTTTTTCCACCATTGCATTTCGCTTTTCTTCATCTGCTGCGACATCATACTCTTCAACAGTGACATCATTAGCTTTGAAGAAATCTTTTGCCATATGACAGTACTGGCATGTTGGTGTTGTATACATTGCTACGTGCTTCATAATCTTAATTTCAATCTTAATTTAGTAAGTTGTTTTATTTTATCACAGAGCAACCGAGCATTCACTTGATTTTATTTCCAAAACATTAGTGAACTAAAAAAGCCCTTAATTTTTGAAACCTCTTCAACTGTTGTTGTTGCAGCCTCGTCCCTATCAACAATCACTACCAGTTTTTCATTAAATTTTGAGACATTGAATTTTTTTCTAATTTCTGTCTCTTGTCCGGTTTGTGTTTTAAGGCGATCTAATTGATTTTCAAGTGAAACTCTTTCTTGTTCCAATACTCGTTGTTCTTCTTCTGCAATTTGCCGCAATTCCTTTCCTTGTGATGCCTTTCTGTACACACCCCAAGAACCACGGAGTACTAAAATAAAAATAATAATTAAAATTATAAGAAAAGGTTTTGAGTAATACCACCTTATTCCTGTTCGTTTTGATGTCCGATAATTATATGATTTTGGCATGTTGTATCTTGCTCTTACGTAAACTATAAGGCATTATAACACTACTCTATTAGTAAATAATCTGATTTTAGATTTATCATGTCGATTTTATTTCACCAAAAAAGTAAAAAAACCATTAAAGTTGTGTTTGGATTTCTTGCAATCCTAATCGCAATATCAATGGTTTTCTTATACGCACCAGGATTCTTCTTGTAAGAAACTTGTTACAAAATAAAAAACACCTTACTTTCCAGTAAGGTGTTTTTTATTAATCTTTGTTTTTCATCATTTTAATAAACACATCTTGCCCTATGTGCACTTTCCCTTGTGATTGCATACGCTTCTTCCCTTTCTTTTGTTTTTCTCGAAGCTTCATTTTTCGCGTAATATCTCCACCATATAAATGCGCTGTTACATTTTTCTTTAATGCAGATAATGTTTTTGAAGCAACAATTTTTCCATCAGCTTTTGCTTGAATTTTTGTAACAAACATTTGTCGTGGCAAAATATCATACAATCGTTCCACCATAGATTTTGCATCTTCCTGCAGTCGCATAATTGAAATAATTCGAGTGAATGCAGTAACAGGTTCTTCTGCAATATGAACTTCCAATTTTGTCACATGCGCTTCTTTATATTCTCCAATCTCATACGAAATAGATGCATATCCAGAAGACACACTCTTCAGTTCATCAAAAAAGTTTCGCATTAATTCTCGAAGTGGCATATCTACCACAAGTGCATTTCTACGTGAACCAACATTTTCGGTTTCCAAAATAATACCTTCATGCTTGTACAGCAGTTGCATAATGTCACCAACATATTCTGGAGGTGTAATCAATCGCATATGAACCCACGGTTCTTCTACAGCATCGACATCTCCATGGTCTGGAAACATTGAAGGAGAATAAATAGTTTCAAAATCTCCATTTTTCTTAAGTACTTGATATGTAATAGAAGGGAGCGTAACAATAAGCTCTAAATTAAACTCTCTCCGAAGTCGTTCGGTAATAATCTCAAGATGAAGCATTCCTAAGAATCCACACCTAAAACCTCGTCCTAATGTTCCAGAAGATTCTTCTTCAAATGTAAACGAGGCGTCCGAAAGGCGAAGCCGTAATAGTGCCTGTCGTAAAATATCAAAATCATCTTGACTCTCAGGAAACACAGATGCCCATACAACTGGTTTCGGTGCTGAGTACCCAGGAATAGCAGGAACCTTAGAATCTTTTAAAATTACTGTATCTCCAACAGAAGCAACTCCCGGCTCTTTAATACCAGTTACAATGTAACCAATCTCTCCTGCTTGCAGTTTATCTACAGGAACCTCTTGTGGCGCAAAAATACCAGTCTCTAAGGCTGTGAACGTTCGTCCAGCAACTACAAACTGTAAACCTTCACCTTTTATCACTTCCCCATTAAAAACCCGTGTATAAAGAATTACACCTTTATGATTTGAATATTGAAAATCAAAAATAAGCGAAGATTGTTCCTTTCTGTCTGTTGTTTCAATTTTAGGTGCTGGGATAGTAGCAACAACATGCTCCAATAATTCAGCAACACCTTCACCAGTTTTTCCAGAACAAAGTAAAATTTCATCTTCATCACACCCAATTAAATCGCGCATTTCACTTCGGACTTCATCTATTCGAGCATTTGGGGAATCTATTTTTGAAAGTACTGGAATAATTTTTACTCCCATTTGTTTCGCAGTATCAAGTGTGGTGAGTGTTTGCGCCTGCACACCTTGTGTTGCATCTACCAACAAAATAGAACCTTCAACAGCTTTCAGTGCGCGAGAAACTTCGTAAGCAAAATCAATATGTCCTGGCGTATCAATAAGGTTAAGAATGTATTCTTCCCCATTGATTTCTGTTTCCATGCGAACAGGACGCATTTTAATTGTAATTCCACGCTCTCGTTCAAGCTCCATATCATCTAACACTCTATCTTGCATTTTTCTACTTTCTACAGTTTTCGTTACTTCTAACATTCTATCGGCAAGTGTCGATTTTCCATGATCAATATGAGCAATAATGGTGAAGTTTCTAATTTGTTTATTCATATAAAGTATTGTTAGACTACATTACTCATCACCAAGTGCAACTGTAATTTTTCTCTTCCAAATTTTTGCATGAGCTGTGTGCCACACTTCAAAAATTTCATCATTCTCTAATAAGAGCAAAATAAATACTCCAACTAAAATTCCACCAATTCCCGCAATAAACCCTTGTGCAAAAATTCCCATAAGAGTTGTTGTGTCAATAATAGAAAGTGGTGCAAGAATTTGTAGCAATAAGTAACTTGTTAAACCAACACACAGAGAAGCAACAATACTTTGCCACACACCGTGCACTAACTCTTTACTAAAACATTGATATTGTTTTTGAAATGAGATCCAGAGAGATCCAGCAAACCAAAGTTGCCCAATTGAGAATGCTAATGGAAGCATTAATACAGCACTCCCTGTTCCACTATCAACACGCATAATTGATTCAAATATTGCCACAAAAGCTGGGGATGTCTTATATGCAAACAACAACCCAAATGCTGAGAATATTGTTAATGCCAACGAAATGATTGCAAAAAATAATGGTCGCTTAGTTTCTCCTGCCGCATAGAATGCTCGTGACAGTAACAGTATCAGGCTTTGTGCTACTACAGAAATTGAGAATAGTGCGAGTGCTGCAGCAACTAATCTGGTATCACTCCAACTAAATTCACCACTCCCTAGAACTGTTCGAACGATTTGTGCACGTAATACGATAAACAAAACCATCACGGGAATCGACCAAAATATTACATGCTTTGCAGCACCTAATACATGTGCAATAAACTGTTTTTTCATTTTATTTTTATACAACGAAGATAGTGTAGGAAAAGCAGCCATTGAATAACTTGCACCAATGATGGCTAGTGGAACAGATTGTAAATTAAAACCAAATGTAAAAATTGCAATTGAACCCACAGCAAGTGTTGCTGCCAAAGAAATTAAAATAAGCATTGTAATTTGGGAACCAGCTAAAGCAATGGTTCTTGGTATTGATATACGTAATACGTCATATACATACTTTTTATTAATCTTAAAGGTAAATTTTGGAACAATTCCATGACCCTTCACAACAGGAATTTGAATACATAAATGAAATAGTGCACCCAGCACTACACCCAGTGCTAATCCGTAAATACCGAATGAGGGGAAAAAGAAAAGTATTCCAATTACGATACCAACATTATAAAAAATTGGACTAAGTGCGTATGCATAAAACTTCTTAAAAACTTGTACAAAACTGGAAAAGAAACCAGAAAGTGCTAATAGAATTGGTTGTAGTAAAAGTATTCTTGTGACACCAATTAACTCATCGCGGTATGGGCCTTGTGTAATATCTAAGAAAAGTAATTCTGAAAGTTTTGGTATAAAGATATACAACAAGCCGCACAAAATAACTGAGAGTAGTAATAGCGCAGAAAAAATACTATTAATAAATACAGTCTGCTGCTCTTTATCCTGATCGAGTAGATGTGTAATTTTTGGTATTAACACTGCAGCAGAAACAAGTGCGATTATTACCGTAAAGGCAATATCTGGGATTCGAAATGCTGCATAGTAGACATCGAGTAATTCTCCTGCACCAAACTTACCTGCAAACAATCTATCACGAACAAGCCCAAGTATTTGAGATAAAATAGCAAAAAATGCCAGCAAATATGCAGCTTCATGTAAGCCCTTTATTTCTCTACCAAAAAAGTGAATGATTCGTCTAACCA
>Ga0222662_1000650_pt1 | contig 25159 bp, 26 predicted proteins | sample AntAcemetagen600_FD_179821 | JGI IMG/M metagenome (GOLD analysis project Ga0222662, IMG submission 179821) | Saline water microbial communities from Ace Lake, Antarctica - #600 | ecosystem: Environmental > Aquatic > Non-marine Saline and Alkaline > Saline | place: Antarctica: Ace Lake... | reverse complement strand
CACTGGGAAGAATTGATCGCTCCTCCGGCCGAGCGGCGTGGCTGGGGACCGCGGCCGAGCGGCTCCGGCTTCGATATCTCGCCGCCGACGACGGCCTTCGCCGTCTGGTTCGCTCGACCTGGTGAGGTCATTCGGTGGGCGCGGACGCTAGATTTCGTCCTCGAGAAAACGGCCAGACTGGGTATCGACGTCCATTGAGCAAGACGCCGAGGCCGGTCCCGCGCACGGCGAGGTGGTAGATCACGAGAAGTACGGCGGTGGTCAGGACGATCATCGCGGTCATCTTCACGACGCCCGGCGCATCCCAGAATCGGAAGAGCGCGGGAAAGAAGATGCAGAGGGGGAGATGCATCAGGTAGATCCAGTACGACGCATCGACGAAGTACCGAACTACCGGGTTCTCACGCTGGAACAGTCGTTCGGTGATGCCGGTCAGCCCGAGGATCAGGACCCAGCAAGTGGTCGCTTGAATCGCCTGGTTCACGACGAACATCACTTCGGCATTTTCGGATTCGGCGTCCATGGCGAGGGAGGTCTTAATCCCCATGATCACGGCGGCCACCAGCAGTAGGATGCCGATGCCCAATCGGATCCACGCCCAGTCCTTCAGCCGATCGACGATTTCGCGGCTCCCGAACGCCATCCAGCCGACTCCGAAGTAGATGGAGTAGACGAAGATCACGTGCCAGAGCGGCCAGAAGGATTCGGTGCTATCGATTCCCGGCTCCGTCATCGTCAGCATCAGCAGCGACGTCGCCACGATCAGAATCGGAAGTCTGATCCAACGAAGCGGCCCGAGGGCCACACATCGAAATCCAGCGCGAAGCCATCCGGCGACGGGCCCCGAGAAACGGCGGAGCAGGAAGGTCGCGGTCGCGAAGGCGAGGTAGAAGTAGACGAGGTAGTACAGGAACCACAGATGCAGCGGGCCGGCCTCGGCGAAGTCCGCGTTCAGGGACATCTTCTCGTAGGCGAGCCCGATGGTCCGCGATTCGGCGGGCAGGTACTGCCATGTGAAGGCGAAGCTGATCGACCATGCCAGCAGCGGAAAGATGACGAACCATCCGATGACCAGGGGAAGCACGATCCGGTCGTAGCGATGGCTCGCGAATCCGCCGGGTCCACGGCGATCGAAGAGCATGGCGCCGAAGAACCCGGCCATCACGAAGAAGGCCGGCATGCGGAAGATGTGGATCGCCAGCACGAGGAGACCGGCGGACGCGGTCCGGTCGGGGTCCTCGTAGATCCAGATCTGCGGCTCGCAATAGACGAGCGCCGTGTGGATCACCACGCCCAGCAGCATCATCATCGCTCGAACCACGTCGAGTCCGTGGTACCGCCCGGTTCCGGGAGACCGCGGGTGGAGCGGGTGATCGGATGGAAGCGGTGGTGGAGATGAAGCGGCGGCGATTCCGCGGTCGTTCGCGTTCATTTCACCGCGGCCTCAAGCAGCGGTCGGCATGCCTGGCGGCCGGCTTCAAGCGCCTCGCGATCGAGCGGTATCTCCAGGAACTCGATGACCCCTCCGGTGAACTCCCACGGCACATCGAGCGCGTCAAGCGGGGTGATGCCATCCTTGTTCATGGCCTTGGGATCGGCTCCCGCCTCGAGGAGGAGTCTGACGCACTCGGGGCGACCGAGGAAGGCGGCGCCGATCAGTGGCGTGCCACGCTCACGGCTCCGGACATCGAGATTCCCCCCGGCCTCCAGGATCGCCCTCATCGCGTCGACCTTGCCGAAATCGGCGGCCCATTCGAGTGCGGAGACGCCGAAGGTCGGATCGAGCGCGTTCGGGTCGCCCGCCGTCGCGAGCCGAGCCTTGAGGGTGGCGACTTCGCCCATTGCGGCCGGAGTCCAGATGTCGATCACTTCGGTCGAAGCCGAATCGGAGGTGGTCGCGGGCGAGGAAGGGGTCGCCGGACGCTCGGCCTCGGTCGCCGTCGAGGCGTCGCCGCCGCATCCCGCGGGAAGCAATCCGAGCCCCGGGATGATGAATCCGAGGAGAACGACCCGCCGCGCAGCACCCCGGATGCCGCTGGGTCCACGATGAGAATGCGAGTGATTGTTCTGGTGCATGGGAGTCAAGTCCTAATGATCGGATCGAATCGGATCGAATCGGAATTGAACCGGTGGATTGCAATCTACCCTCATCGGGCGGAACCGGCTTTCAGACCGGCGGTCATTCGATGAGGCCGGGCCATTATCCGCGTCCCGGCAGCTGAACCCGGGGCCCGTCACTCAGCCGGTCTTTGCACCGCCGGCGGATCTCCCGCCTTTTCCACTCGTGCCGGCACCTTTGCCGCCGCCTTTGCCACCGCCCTTGCCGCCGTTCTTGCCGTCGGGCTTGCCCCCATCCTTCCCGGCGTCGTCCCAGTCGCGTCCCGGACGCCGCGGCAGTTCCTCGAACCACTCCGGACCAAGTGCCGCGAGCAACTGTGCTTCGACCTGGTCGTCCAGTCGATCGAACCCTTCGTACCCAGGTTCGCGCCAGGCCTGTTCGCCGAGGGATTTCGCTTCCACGCCGTCGTCCATCACCGCTTCGACCATCGCACGGGCGATGCGAGTCTCGCTGTCGAGCCTTCGTTGGATCGCGGTGTTGCGAAGAAATGCGATCTGCGAACGGATGCCCGCGTCGATCTCGGCGAGCGACGCGAGGCGTTCCTCGTCGAGATCTTCGAGCTTCAACGCAAATTCGGTCGCCAGTTCGCACCACCGGGAACGCATCTGGGCTCGAAACCCGGTCCGACGAGCGACGTCCAGGAAGGTGGCGGCCGACTCGGGGTCGACGGCTTCGAGGCGGGTTCGGATCAGATCGATCCGTCCGAGGATCGCATCCCGCACCGCGAGTTCGGCGGTGAGCTCGGCGGTCGCGGCGTTTCGAAGCCGCGTGCGGAACCTCGAGTCGCCCTCGCCTCCGGATTCGAGCATCTCGATCGAGCGTTCCAGCGCCTGCTTTTCGCGCCGGATTCTCGCTTCGGTCCGGGCATCGAAACTCGTCGCGATCTCCCGCAGCATCTCCGGCTCGTCCGCATCGAGTCCGGCCGCCTCGTACAACGCCGCGTCGATCGATTCGAGTGCCGCGACGACGTCCGTGGTGGCGCCGCCCATCCGGGAGTCGGCCATGCCGTGCTGAATTCGGATCTCGTCGAGCAGATCGGTGAACGAAGACTCCATGGCCGGATCGATGAGGGTGGCGATCGATTCGACGGTCGTGGCACGGAGTTCTCGTCGTCGTTGATCCATGCGGTTCATGGCGTCGAGCACGCCGCGGGCGTTGACGCCGCCACCGGCTCGTTCGATGGCGGCGCGACGTCTTTCCACCATCGGTTCCAGCATCGCGATCCGGGCCCGCATGCCGGCCATCCGCGAGTCGATCCAGTCGAGGGTGCCACGGACCTTCTCATCGCTCACGCCACGCTCGACCATGCCGTCGGCGATTCGGGATTCCAAGGCACGCTGGTTCGATGCGTCAGCCGCCTGGAAGATCGGCTCGAGGCGTGCGATTTCAACCTGGCTCGCACCGAGTTCGAGCAACTCGCGGAACCGCGAGGCCTCGGTCTCGAAGGCATCTTCGTAGTCGAGCAGGACGCTCTCGGCGATGGGTGCGGTCGCATCGTCGAGTTCGAGTCGGTTCACGATGAGATCGATGTCCCGCCGGATGAACTCCGGTCGCAGCAGCGTCCGGAAGTCGCCGCCTTCGGGTACCCGCATCGCGTACCAGAGATGCCCGCCGGTGTTCTCCTTCGCGTCCTCGTCGTTCGTTTTCTGGTCATCGCCGCCGTCATCGACCAGCTTCGACACTGCGTCCCAGACCGCTTTCGCTTCTTCTTCGGTCATCGCCTGCACCCGCACCGCCATCTTCAAGTCGCCTCCGAGTTCCGCGAGGAACTTTGCGGGATTGGATTCGGGGGACGCAGGCGGCCCGGCCGGTTCCGTCTGGGCCAGTGCCTCGGACGAGAGGCTGAATGCGAGCAGGCAGCACGTCATGATCAGCAGGGCCTGAAGGGATCGATCAATGCGTGTCACGGAAGAGGGGGGTGCTGGCATGGCGGTCGTCCTGGAATGAGTCTTCGATGGCGGGATGTCGGTATCACGGTGATTCAAAGTGAACGGAACGCGAGCGATCCTAATGCAGGGTTGACGAAATTTTTCGTAATAATAGGCAACGGGTGGTATTCCGCCTTGTTCCTTGGGGACGTGGGACCGTTCATTCGGGTCGGGTTCCTGTTCTGCCGGCGTGGGCGATCATCTCAATCCTCAGCGTCGGAGACCGACGATGATCGGCTCGAACGCCCGGCTCGAACCTTTCGGGCCCACCAGACCAAGGCGATGACACCCAGAGGAATCGTGATCGATGCTTCTGCGGCGCTCTCGAGCAACGCGAGTTGTTTGAACGTGGCATCGAGTTCCGAAGTGCCGATACCCGGGGCGGCCAGTCGTGCGGCGAGGATGGCGACCGCGGCTTCTCGCCACCCGAGTCGGCCGAGCGGGTTCAGCGAGACGACCAGCGCGGTGATGGCGAGGAGCAGAACATCACCGGTCGGGAGATTGATGCCGAGAATGGACGCCGCGATGCCAAGCCGGACCGCCCACATCCCGAGATCGAAGGCGCGAAGACCGAACGCGGTGGCGATCCATGCTCGATCCGTGAGCATTGCTTCTCCGCCGCGGGTGACGCGGCGAATGAATGGAATCCTCGCCATCATTGGGAGTGCGAGGATCAAGGCGAAGAGCGGCGTTAGAAACACGAGCGCCCACGCCACGCCCGGCCGCGGTTGAAGCAGTGTGGCGCCGACCGCGGCACCCATTACCGCGAGGACGGTGATCCCGACGACGATGATCCATCCGGTGACGAAAAGAATCGAGAATCCGTCCACGCGGACGTGATAGAAATAGCGGCTCATCACGCCCACTCGAATCGGGGCGTAGTTCAGCAGGCTTGAGACAAGATTGACGCCCTGAAGCACCATGAACCCTTCGCGGTGCACGGGACGAATCGTCGCGAAGAAAATGGCGCCGTTGGCGATCACGCTCGCAAGCGAGCAGCCGATCATCGCGGCGATCAGACCCGGGTCGGCTTCCTTGAGCTTCGCCCAGCCGGCTTCGCCACCTTCGAGCGCTCCTTGGATGCACCAGACGACCAGGGCGAGGCCGATGACGAAACCCAGCACCTGAAGCACCAGTCGCAGGCCGCGAGGCATGCCGGCGCGGGCTTCCTTGCTGAGCGTCATTACGAGGTGCTCCGTCGATGGCGACGACTCCGTCGCCATTCCCGGATCATCGATGCGACCGCTTCGAAGCCGTCTCTGAGGCCGATTTTCTTACCTTCCGCAAAGCTCCGAGGGTCGTATGAAACGCCGACCTCCGTGACCACCGCGCCGTGCCGGGCGAGCGCGGCGGCGAGTTGTGGTTCCACCGCGAAGTGGTCCTCGTCGAGATCGGGGAGGATCCTTCGAAGCATCGGAGTCCGGATGATCTTGTAGCAGCACTCCATGTCATGGATCTGCAGACCGGTCAGTCGGTTCGAGATGAAGGTCAGGCAGCCATTGGCGACCCGATGAGCGCGGCGAATGGCATTGGGCTGGGCTCTGATCCAACGGTTGCCCACGATGGCATCGATCGGCGTGCCACTATGCACGAAGGCCTCAATAAAGTGGACAAGGTCCGAGGGTGCATATTCCAGATCGGCATCCTGCACCCCGACCAGGTCGACCTCTCCGGCATGTTTGAGTACCTCAGCGAAACCGGTTCGGAGGGCCGCCCCCTTGCCGAGGTTGGAGGGATGACGGAAGAGTTGGAGATCGGGATGCCGATCGCCCAGGGCTGCAGCGGATGCGGCCGCACTTTCCGAGGATCCATCGTCGACGAGGGTCACCCGGGCTGTCCAGCCGTCAGGCCACTCCACTTGCTCGACCCGCCCAATGACGGTCTCGAGCGTGGCCTGCTCGTTCAAGAAAGGAATGACCAAGTGAAGGACTGGCACTCAGAAAAAGATCCTCGACGGCACATTCGATCTCACGCCGCCTGATTCAGGCGGGCGGGCTCTTCCGTTGGCTGGTCCGGTTCAGCCGCCCTCGGGGCCGTCTTCCCCTTCGGCAACGGACTTCCGCATGGCAGTATCTGCGAGGACGTTCTGCATTCTGTAATGGTCCATGATTCCCAGATTTCCATCTCGGAATGCCTGGGCCATGGCCTTTGGAACTTCGGCTTCGGCCAGAATCACCAGCGCACGGTTCTTGGCAGCCTCGGCGGTGTGTTCGGCCTCTTGTGCGATCGCCAACGCTCGTCGCTGTTCAGCTTCTGCTTGATACCGCTTCGTATCGGCTTCCGCCTGGTCAGTCTGCAGGTGGGCGCCGATGTTCGTGCCCACATCGATGTCGGCAATGTCGATCGAGAGGATTTCGAAGGCCGTCCCAGAATCGAGTCCCTTCGCGAGCACGGTCTTGGAGATCTGGTCAGGATTCTCGAGCACTCGCTTGTGGCTCTCGGCGGAACCGATGGTCGAGATGATGCCTTCGCCGACTCGCGCGACGATGGTCTCTTCGGTCGCACCGCCCACAAGCTGGGCGATATTGGTTCGAACCGTCACGCGAGCGCGGGCTCGAAGTTGGATGCCGTCGCCAGCAACGGCATCGATCGTCGATCGGCCGCCGTGCTCGCTCGGACAGTCGATCACCTTCGGGTCAACCGAGGTCCGCACGGCCTCGAGAATGTCTCGGCCCGCAAGATCGATCGCCGTTGCGCGATCCCACGGAAGATCAATCTTCGCCTTGTCCGCGGCGATCATGGCGCGAACGACGCGTTCGATGTTTCCGCCTGCGAGGTAATGCGCTTCAAGTTGAGAAGCAGAGAGGTCTAGGCCGGCCTTCTTCGCAGAGATGCGATTCAACACGATCACCGATGGCGGCACTTTTCGGAGCCGCATCATGAAGAGGTCGAGTAGCCCGACGGGCGCACCGGAGACCACTGACTGGATCCAGAGGCTCAAGAATCGCCCGAAGACAGCAAGCAGAACGAGGGCAAAGAGGCCCGCGATAACGATGATCACGATCAGCCAAGTATCCATGGGCGACGATCCTTAACGAGGAAATTTCGAGTGGAAGACCCTGCAGTCTATCCGGATGAGGTTCGGCGACCTGAATTCTTCGCTCAAGCCGAATCCTGATCCACAGGGCGGACCTTCAATTGATTGTCAATGATCTCGACGATCCGGACTTCCGTGCCTTGATCGATGATTCCAGTCTCTGCCAGCGCGTCTCGACGATGGCCATCGAGCCTGATCACCCCAATCGGTCGGAGTGGGGTCACCGTGAGGGCGGTACGGCCAATCAAGGCGGCCGTGCTCGCGGTTTCTTCTCGCTGCCGTCGGGCGATCTCCTCGGCGACTTCGTCTTCATCGAGGCCCCTGGTCGCCACGGTCTCGGTGCCGCCAAGGATCAATCGACGGCCAAGTCGACTTCCCGACCAGAATTTGACCCCGTAGACCACGACAAAGGGTGTGGCCAAGATGTAACTGGCAACGGCAAAGACGCCCGCGGATTGAGAGTGATAAAAGAAACTGATGATGGACGCGACGACCGTCAGGCCGCAGAGAATCCCCAGCATGCCACCGGTCGGGACAAAGAGCTCGATGGTAAAAATCGCCAAGGCCAGCACACCGAGGCCGAACCCGATCGCAAGCCAAGAACCGTCAGGGGGGGTGGCCGCTGCGGCCTGCGCGAGCATGGCGCTGAACGAAGCAATGAGCAGTTTCATGAGCCGAGTTCCTCTACTTTGATACCGAATTGATCCGAGGCGATGACCCGCACTCTTATTCCGCGTTCGATGTAGGCGCCGGCGCTCTGGGCATCGACGAGTCGGTCGCCGATCCGCACCCGCCCGGACGTGCGAAACGGGGTGGCCGTCACGCCTTCCATTCCCGGTGCAATCGCGACAGGGTTGGTGGTGTCCAGCCGTGCGGACATCGCCCGTGCCGAAGGATCGTCAGCGATCTCACCCACCGACTCGGCGAGAATGAGCCTCCGAGCAGACGAGAGTCTTGGTAGATTCTGCCAGAGCAACCAAATTCCGACGCCGGCTCCCAGAAACCCAATACTGGTGGCCAGCAAGCCTCGAACCAGATCATCCCGAATCGAATCGTCGAAGGGGCGGCCGCCGATGAAGGTGCCGACCAAGCCGCCGAAGATGAACGCGCCTCCAAGTACGCCGGCCACTCCAAATCCCGGTAGGACGAATAGTTCGAGGGCGACGAGCATCAAGCCAACAAGCACCGCGGCGACGGTCCACCACTCTGCCATACCGGCGAGCAGAGGAGCGCCGAGGAGCAGTGCCAAGCTCACGAGGGACACGAGGCCGAAGGCGCCGTAGCCCGGTGCGGCGATCTCGACGAAGAATCCCACGAGCATGACGGCGATCAGAATGGCGCGGACTGGCCAGAGGGTCATAAACCTGACGAGACGTTCCGACCAGTTTTCGTCAAACCGGATGATCTTTCCAGCGCCGAAGAAGGACTTTAGTTCAGTCTCATCGTTGACTTCTCCACTGGTGAAACCATAGGCGGCGGCTTCGTCAGCCCGGAGCACCAAGAGTTCGTCCGGAGAAACGACTTGGCCAAGCAAGACCCAGTCTGAGGCATCGTCGGGTCCAAGTACCGCCCGTTTCGATGGAAAATCCTGAACAAACTCAATGGTTTCGTCGCGTTCCGCCAGAGACGGCACTGCTTCCTCTTCTCCGTCGGAATTCCCGAGCAGTCCAGAGAGCTGGTCCCGCGCTGGAGGCGCGGGAAGTCGTGCAAGGCGAGTTGGAACTGGGAGTTCACCGAAGATCCGTTCGTACTCCGCCGCATCAACGAAGAGTCGATCTCCATTGGTTCGATTCTGAATCAACCAGAGTTCGACATCGACGGCGACGAATGCCTGAACCAATTTTTCATCCCAACCCTGTCGACGAGCGTCATAGACGACCTCTGAGAGAAGGGGGGCTTCGATTTTGGCTCGTTCTGCCGCGGGGAGTTGACGTAGTCCAACCACAGGCATGCCTTGGATGGGGGCGGCGTCGCCAAAAACGCCGGTCGGTGTGATGATGATTTCTCGAGTCGCCAAGGCGATGATGGTGCCGGCACTGAACGCCTTCGGCCTGACCCATGCCACCGTATTGGCAGGCGCCTTATTGCGAATCAGTTCGAGGATATCGAAGGTCGCCATGAGGTCGCCGCCCGGCGTGTCCAATTCGATGACCACGGCATCGCAGCCTTCTTCGGCTGCTTCCTGAAGTCTTCGTTCGACGCTTCGGGTTGTCACGCCATCGATTGGGCCGTCGATCGAGATCACGGCGATCGTCTCGGCTTTTCGGCCCGCCGGGATGGTAGTCGGATTGGCAGCGGGGGTTGTCTGGGGTGGCCGATGTACCGCGCCGCCGAGGAGCAAAAGGGCGGTTGCGATGACCATAATCGAACGGGAGATTTTCCAGGTCGATTTCGGTCGGTTTGGATGTGTCTCAGAAATCGTCATCGACCTCATGATACGCCACGGCACGATTCCAACGCGAAGATTCACAGAGGCCGAGTCTTTCCCGTCGATCCATTGAATAAAAAAGCCGCCCGCGGAGTCATCCGCGGGCGGCGTAGCGTTTTCGATTGGGTTTCTATCCGACGTGGATCAGTCCCAAGAAAGGGAATCTTCCCAGATAAAGTCACCACAGTTGCCGGTGGCTGAACCCGTGTCACTCATGACGAGGTAGACGTCTTCGCCTTCGCCGTCGAGATCCACATCTTCTGCGAAGAGCGTGTCTTCGACCGGGCCCCCGGTGGTGTTGATCTGAGCCAGGGCTGTCGGGGCAAAGGTCCGAACCAGTTCAATATGGTTGTCGTTGAAGCAGACGTTTCCGATCCACTCTTTGCGAGATCCGTGGATCAAAAGCGTCTTCGAGCTCAGGTATTCCTGCTCGTCGTAGCTGGAGTCCTCGATGCCTCGATTACCGATAACGGCATACTTGGAGTCAAGCGACTTATTCCACTGGCGAGCCTTGCGGTTGCCGTTCAAGAGCATGGTGGCATAGCTGGTGTTGCAAGTGGCATCGAGATCGGCCTTGAAACGAGAAAAGTCTTGGTCATCCCAATAGACGTCGGCCGGTGGGCTGTACCGTTCGATGTCATAGGTTGAAGCAATGGCAACGTTGCCCGAAGCTTCGCTGGGATCGACCAGCAACTGAGGCGTGAAGAACTCGCCCGAAATGCAGGCGCCGTAGAGGTTGGCGTGACTGTTGACGCTTTTGTCTTCGGGGCCCTTGCCGGGCGTGGTGCCGCAACGGTTGATGCGGCCCGGAGTGGGGAAAATGTCATTGTCGTTGGTCGACATGATCATGAATCCCTTGTGGATCTGATTCAACTGGGTAGCGCTCTTGACCTGGCGTGCTGTGGCGCGAGCCTTAGCCAGTGCCGGGAGCAGGAGGCCGAGGAGAAGGGCGATGATCGCCATCACTACCAGCAGTTCGATGAGCGTGAAGCCTTTTCGCTTTCGCATGATTATGAACTCCAATGTTCGGAAATAGTTGTTGTGAGAAACTCAGGAAAGAAATGAACCGATGAGGCCATCAGGGACGCTTCGCGTCGTAGATGGGGGTCGTCTTCGGATTACCACCACCTTGGTCGGTCACAAGTTCGTTCATGGCGAGGCAAGTGTCACCGGCTTCCCAGGTGTTGCAGTCCTCGAATTCCCAAGTGAAAATGTTGTCCTTGGTCAGTTCGCGATCACCACACTCGTAGGCGGTGTTCGCCGGGAAGAAGTTCTTTGAGTACTCGACGTGGTTGTCGTTGAAGGTGATGTTTCCCTGCCACTCAGTGTCGGGGCCCATCATGAGAAGGGTCCAACTCTTCCGATACTCGTCGGTCGTGGTGTCGCCGTTCTTGGTTCCACGGGTACTAAAGACGGGCTTAGAACTGTCCTGGTTGTTTCGCCAGGTGTTCGTCTTTCGATCACCACACAGCTGAAGGTGGGCATACGAGCAGTGAGCTCTGCCGTAGGGGGCGGCACGGTTGATCTTCGACATGAAGATCTGGTTTGCACCGCCAACGGGCGGCGTTCCTTCACTGACCTGCACCGGATCGGCGGTGTCGCCCATCCAGTAGACGTCGGTCGCGGGGTCAATGGCTGCGTAGTCGTAGCCAATCGCACCGTCCTCGGAGCTTTCGCCGAACTGGTTCACGACGGGGTTTGCTTCAACGGGGCTGATACAGATGTCAGAGTTGAAGTAGCCCTGGCCGATCATCGAGGAGTAGAGGTGGCCAGTCGAATTCTTCGCCCAGTTTTCCGGGCCGAAGCCGGGCTGGCGACCAATTCGAGGATCGGTGAATCGATTGATTCGGCCGGGGGACGGGAGGAAGCCGGTCGGGTCGTTCTGGGACCAGATGAGGCAGGCCTTGTGAATCTGTGCCATTCCATTCGCGTCCTTAACGACGCGTGCAGCCTGCTGGGCACGGGAAAGTGCGGGGAGAAGAAGTCCGATGAGCAAAGCGATAATCGCGATGACCACCAGCAACTCCACGAGTGTGAAACCATTTCGTTTTTGCATGTCTTTGGCCTCCATTAAGCCAAGTTTGAAAAAAGATCAGCGATCGAACGATCACTGTAATGAATACGATCAGCCGGATTTCGGCCGGCGACTCTCCCGGTAAGGCGGAGAAACCATCGGCACTCGAACCGGTCCAGAAGAACCGAAGAGAAGAACTCGCGGTGGGATAAAAACATTCCCTGATGCCTGACTTGGGTCGAAACCCGCTGCCAACTCGTGGACCCCGCATTGATCTGCGCTGCTTCTTTGATCTGCGGGTCAAGAGGTTCCTCGCCTGGAATCGCAACGTCCGTATGTCCGTTGATGATTCCGAGCATTGAGCCTCTGTCGTGCCGCATCTCTTCGAAAGACGCCTCTGACAGGGATTCTACCGCCATCAATGCCGACCAGTTCGTCGATTCTGTTGAGTTGTGAATCTTCGCTCAAGCCCCTTTAAAGGGGGATCGAATCGCGTCCACGCCAAGAGAAAAACCACGGCCCCATGTAAGGAGGTCGTCTGGTCGGTATGTCTCGGGCGGCGGCGAATGAGTGCCGAAGAATCGGCGAATGAGGGCAGGTGAGCGAAATGCCGGCGGAATAAGAATGATGCCGGGGAAACTTCTCGGGGACTCTTGTGAACGTGGAGAGAATTTCAACCACGGTGACTTGAGTGAAGCCCGCGAAGGCTCTGATATTGAAGGACCTGCCGCAGCCCGTATTGAGTGTCTGAAATCCAGACACACGTACGTTAGTTCGGCGGGAGTCAGTGTCAAGTTCCTTCGATCGATCTTTTTAGGTCTTGTTTTTTATCGATACCCCAAAGATCACGTTGGGGCCTAAATCCTCCACGCCCACTTTTTCAACGCGAGGATTTGAGGTCTGAATTCCGCATTTTGCTGGTACCTTGCCGCCATTCGAGGGTCGAAAATACCGATTTAAATTGATGGTATTGGTGTTATTCTCGGACGATGTTTCGTCGGCAGATGATCCCATCGGCCTGCCGAAGTCTGCGGGGCTCTGGTCACGCTTGGGTTGCATTGCAGCGTACGCGGGAGGGGTCTTGAAGGTCATCGGTCGCGTTCTCGGAGTGGGGGCGTCATCATGATCGGCCCTGCGACCACTTTCCAGTGGTGGCATCCAGAAACAGGAATCAACCATGAGTGCCATCGAGAATCGACTTTCTGATCTTGGGATCTCACTTCCCGAGCCTCCTCGCCCCGTGGCGTCCTACCTGCCCGCCGTTCAGAGCGGCAATCTTCTCATGGTGAGTGGCCAGATTCCGTTCGAGGATGGCATTTTAGTGGCCAACGGCCCGGTCCCTTCGAAGGTCTCCATCGATGAGGCAACGGCCGCCGCTCGACGTTGTGCGATTAACGGTTTGGCGGTGGCCAAGGCAGCCCTCGGCGGCGACCTGGGGCGAATTCGACGCGTGGTCAAGTTGGGTGTCTTTGTCCAATGCGATTCAGGCTTCGACGCCCAGCCTTCGGTGGCGAACGGGGCCAGCGACTTCATGGTGGCAGTCTTTGGAGATGCCGGTCGTCACGTGCGTGCCGCGGTCGGCGTCAATGCGCTCCCGCTTGATGCCACGGTTGAGGTTGAGTTCATCTTCGAGGTGGCGTGAAGCTCGCGTCGCGGATCACTCGGGTCAAACCTTGGCCGATTCAGGTCTGAGAGGCGACGTAGACCAGCAGGATGAGGTTGACCAAGATGCTCAGGGCCAGACCGGCGATCATCGCCATGTTGAGCGCTTGAGTGTCATCCTTCTTCGCCCTTCGTGGTGCGTTCACCGAGGGATCGCTCGCGTCGGCCGACATCGAGGAGACCACGGATGCGATGTCCATGGCGCTGCGAGCGTGCCGAGGCGGGCGTCCTGCTTCGACCTCGTCGAGATCTTCCAACAGTTCTTCGGCGTTGCGATATCGATCTCTGGGGTCCTTCGCCATCATGAGTTCGATGATCTGTGCGAGGCCGCTTGAGATGCTCGGATTGACCTGGTCCGGGGGGACGATCTGATCTTTTAGGTGCCGATGCATCACCTCGGAAGGGTTCTTCCCATGGAAGGGCACTCGCCCCGTGACCATGTGGTAAAGCGTAGCGCCAAGTCCGTAGATATCGGCTTGAGGTCCGATGTCGACTTTTCCTCGGATCTGTTCTGGCGAGATATAGAAAGGGGTTCCGTAGGCTTTTCCAGCTTCCGCCTCGGCGGACTCCTTGTCACTGAGCGCTCTCGCCAGACCAAGATCGGCGAGCTTTATATCGCCGGTCTTGGTCATCATGATGTTTTTTGGCTTGATGTCGCGATGAATAAAACCACGAGCATGCGCGTGCTGAAGCGCGGAGCCGACTTGTCGGGTGACCGAGATTGCTTCTAACTCTTTGAATCGCTTGTTGGCGCTGATTCGGTCGAAGACCGTTTCGCCATCCACGAATTCCATCACGAAGAAGTGATGTTCGCCGGACTGTGCGACGTCGTAGGCTGCCACGATGTTTGGATCGTTGAGTTTCGCGGCCGCCCGACCTTCCTTGTAGAAGCGGGCGATGAAGTCGGCATTGTCGTTGTATCGACGTGGAAGGACCTTGATCGCGACCAGTCTGTCGAGCGAGAGTTGTTTTGCAAGGAAGACGGTGGCCATCGCGCCAGCGCCGAGCTTGCGAATGATCTTGTAGCCCGGAATACGTTGGGAGCTCTTTTCCGATTCAACTTCGGAGCGCAGTCGATCCACCTGGCTGGCGGTCATGAATCCCTCCCGAAGGAGGGCATCCGCCAGGCTTCCCTCGGGGTCGACTTCCCGGTCATTGCGGACACGTTCGAGTTCGTCGGGGCTGACCAGTCCTCGCTCGATCACCACTCGCCCGAGGAGGGTCTCGAATCCGGCGCCGGCGCGGCTACCGCCATCTCCGCCACCGGTTTGGGTGGCTTCGCTGCCAGCGGCGTCTGGCGTGTCTGGTGATGAAGCGGGTTGGTCGCTCACGTCGAGGGGGTCTTTTCGTTTGGAGGTCGAGGAGGGGATTCTAGTGGCGAGGGTGGGCTGTCGAGCAGGGTCTCGGGGGTCGATCGAACCGGAGATCGAATCGGGGACTATTCTCCGAACCCCTCAACCTGTCAAGCGAATCGAGCCGGAACGTGATCTCGAACCAAAGAATTCTCTTAATCCGTCCGAGTGCCCTCGGCGATGTGTTCCGTTCGATACCGGTTCTGACGTCACTATCCCATGCTTTCCCTGGGGTTCCGATCGATTGGGTCGTTCAGGAGGGCTTCGAAGACGCGATTCGAGCGCATCCTGCCATCTCCCGCGTCATCGGTTTTCCGAGACGCCGAATCCAGTATTGGTGGCGATCGCCGGCGCAGGCCCGCCGGGCCTTCGATTTCTTCCGCGGGCTCCGCAACGGTTATGACCTCGTGGTCGACGCCCAAGGTCTGGCTCGAAGCGGGATCATGGCCCTGGCCAGCGGAGGTGAGAAACGGATTGGGTTTGCGGATGCGAGAGAGGGTGCATGGCTGGGATATACCGACCGGATCACCGTTTCGGGTGGACTCCATGCGGTCGATCGGATGCTTGCGCTTCTGGAGGGGGCCGGAATAGAGCCCATCCAAGACTCAAAACTCTTTGTTCCGGAAGACGTTGAGGCTGACTGGGCATCTTGGCGGGCATCATCGATTGGCGAAGGGCCGTACCTCGCGCTGGCGCCGACCAGTCGATGGGTCAGCAAGGAATGGCCGGCAGATCTCTGGGCCGAACTTGCGGGGCGGCTGCTCGGTGATGGCCATACGAAGAAAATCGTTCTTCTCGGGGGCGTTGGGGAAGTCGATCGGCTCGCCGAGATTGCACGCGGAAGAACTGGAATCGAGATTCTTGCCGGGCAAGGTCCACTGGCGTTTTCGATGGCCGCGGTTCGAGATGCGTCGCTGGTGGTGGCCAACGATTCGGCGATGCTCCATGCCGCGACCGGACTCGGTGTGCCGCTGGTTGGCCTCTTCGGTCCGACGGACGCTTCAATTTCGGGGCCTTTTGGACGGGTCGAAGATTGCATCACGTCCCCGGTTGCGGATCCTGACTTGCACTATCGAGATCCGAAGATCGGTGACCGAGTGATGCGGGCCATCACGATTGATTCCGTGCTCGCGGCCTGTACTGCCAGGCTCTTAACGGCGGCAACCACCGCATCGGAGGGAGGCATATGACTCGGTCGGTGCTTCTCGGCAGTGCGAGCCCTCGCCGTCGATTACTCCTCGAGCAAGCGGGCTGGAACGTGGAGCAGGTTTCGCCGGCGATCGACGATGGGCGGATTCGTCTCGAAACGGATTCCCCTCGCCAGTTTGTCGAGGCGCTGGCGTGGTTCAAGGCCGCGCAGATTGGTCCGCCGCGGTCTCCCCATGTGGCGTGCGTCGCGGCAGATACGGTCTGCCTCGTCGATGGTGAGATCCTTGGCAAGCCGAAGACTCGTGGCCACGCGGCGGAGATGATCTCCAGCATGATCGGGCGTGGGCACCAGACAATCACTGGCGTGTGTGTTCTGGATCAGGGGGGTAGACGGCTCCTCTTGAGTGATATCGCTACGGTCGAACTTGGATCCCTCTCGGGGGAAGCGCTCGATCAATATCTTGACTCGGGGGAGTGGATGGGAAAAGCAGGCGGATACAACCTGATCGATCGAATCGAGGACGGCTGGCCGTTGGCATGCCTTGACGACCCGACAACGGTCATGGGCCTTCCGATCCGCCGCCTGCTTCCGATTCTCGAGCGGATCGATCGGCGTGATCGATCGGAGGGGGGTTGATGATTGCGTTCTCGAACATTTTGAGCACCGTGGCCAGGGACCATGGTCATCTGAGCAGCTCGCTCTTCAGTTTGGGGCAGACGCATCTTCCTGCTCCGGCGGCGGCGGTGGCGGTCGTCGTTTTTCTGATCGCAGGGATTTGGTATTGGCGTCGGTTGGGCCGCGCCTCGGTCCTGCGGGCTCGACGCCGTCTTCGCAGAATGAGTCTGCTCATGGCTGGTATGGCAGTCATTTCGACCGCGGCTGCGACCGGTTGGATTGACCCCGAGGTGCAGCCAGTCGCCTACCTCTTTGCTTGGGTGGCCGTCATGATCACCCTCTTCATTCTCGTTCTGACGGCGCTCTTCGATACCTTGGTGTCGGTTCGCGTCCATCAAGAGATCGTCGATCGTCGTGTGGTCCGGGGCGCCATTCGCCTTCGCGGGGCCATCGAACGATCCAACATGAATGAAGGCGATGATGTGAGGGATGCGAGTGATGCGAGTAAGGAACCGCCGAATGCATGAACCACCGCCATGGGCTTCGATCCTCCTGAGACCGGCGAGTTGGTGCTTCGAGGCGATCGTGCAGGTGCGCCGCCGCGGATTCGATGCCGGTCGAGGGATTCATCGTCTGAGCATGCCGGTGATTTCCGTGGGCAACCTCACCGCCGGCGGCACCGGGAAGACGCCGATGTGCCGCTGGATCGCGGAGCGGGTCCAGGAGGCCGGCCGACGACCAGCCATCGCGCTCCGGGGGTACCGAGCTGCCGCGACCGGATTTTCTGATGAGGCGGCGGAATACGAGGAGCGACTTGATGGCGTTCCCATCGCCATCGGCGCCGACCGAGTGGCGTCGATCTCGAGGATTCAGCCTCCGCCGGAAATCGTGGTCCTCGACGATGGATTCCAGCATCGCCGTGTTCATCGTGATCTGGACGTGGTGTTGATCGACGCGACTCGTCCTGGGCTCGATCAACCGATGCTTCCCGCGGGCCTTCGGCGGGAGCCCTGCAACGCGTTGGCCCGGGCAGACGTGGTCATTGTGACTCGTTCGTCGGGGGTCGATCAGGCCCTGTCCAATCAGATCGAACGCCATCACGGACGACCGCCGCTGGCATGGACCAGTCATCGATGGACCAGTGTCAGGGAATTTCGGGATGGCGTGAAGACAGAACTCGAGATCGGGCAGCTGCAAGGCCGGCGTCTGGCAGCGCTGTTCGGGGTTGGTAACCCGGCGTCGATCCGAAATGCCGTCGAGTCTGCGGGCAGTGTGATCGTTCATGACGAAGCGGCCCGTGATCACGCGGCCTACGACGCGGCCAGCGTGTCTCGTCTCGTCGCCACGGCGAGCGCGGCGGGGGCGGATGCGGTGATCACCACCTTCAAAGACTGGGTCAAGCTTCGGCTGCATTCGGAGCGTCTCGATGGGCTCCCGGTGATCGTGCCGATGGTGGGAATCGAGTTTCTGGAGGGTGAGAAGGACTTCCGCGAACGACTGGATGAGATCCTGAAAGCATCGCCGGTGGTTCCGGGCTGATATTCTCCTCAGCCGTGACCGACTCCACCTACAAGACTGCAATCGACCCAGGCGTCAAATTCGTCGAGGCCGTGGCTCGCCTCAAGGGCGGGCGACTCCTGCTGGTTGGTGATCTCATGCTCGACGAGATGGTCCGCGGCTCCGCCGAGCGGCTGAGTCCAGATGCGCCAGTGCCGGTACTCTCGATTGACGGTGAGTCGTCCATTGATCGTCGTCCCGGCGGGACGGGAAACGTCGCCGCGTGCCTGAGAGGATTGGAGGCGGAAGTCTCGATCGTCGGTCTGGTTGGTGACGATGAGGCCGGTCGGCAACTGACGTCAGTGCTGGAGTCCGAAGGGTGCGAAATCGGGGGCATCGTGATCGACGCGAGTCGCCCGACCACCGTTAAGCGAAGCCTGGTGGGACTCGCGCAGCATCGGCATCCGCAGAAAATGTTCAGGCTCGACATCGAGTCTCGGACGCCAGCTTCTGACGACGTCATCGAGCGGCTTCTGGAATCGATCGACGCCCGGATCGATGAAGTCGACTGCGTGTGCCTTGAGGACTACGACAAGGGCGCGTGTCCTCCGGCGTTGTGTCGCGCACTCATCGAACGATGCCTCGCTCGTAAAATTCCGCTCTTGGTCGATCCCGCCGCGATTGCAGATTATTCGCGTTATGCGGGGGCAAGTCTCATTACGCCGAATCGGACCGAAGCCGAATTGGCGATGAATCGCTTGGGTGGCTTGAAGACGGATCTCGGCGAAGCCGTCGCCATCGCCACCGAACTTCGCACGCAGCATGGTTTCGATGTCGTGGTCCTGACCCTTGATCGCGATGGTGCGATGCTGGCAACCGAAGACGGATGCACGCATCTTCCGACCGAAGCGAAATCGGTTTACGACGTGACTGGTGCCGGTGACATGGTGCTGGCAGCGCTGGCGGTCGCTTGGGCGCATGGCTTGTGTGGAGTCGAAGGTGTTCGTCTCGCGAATCTCGCGGCCGGGATCGAAGTCGGATTGACGGGGGCGCAAGCAGTCCCGTTGGCCGATCTGAGGAGGGCCGCGCTGCTGGCCAGCGCCGCCGGACGCGGGAAGGTTCGGAAGCTCGAGCATCTGTTGCTGGAGTTGGAAGTTCTTCGTCGCGATGGAAGACGCATCGTGCTCACCAACGGCTGCTTCGATGTCATCCACGCGGGCCATGTCGCATACCTCAAGGAGGCACGTCAGCAAGGTGATGTGCTGGTCGTCGGGATCAATGCCGATGCGACGGTACGGGCGCTCAAGGGTCCGGAGAGACCGATCTTCAACGAGGCAGAACGGCTTGAAGTGCTCGCTGAGCTGGAGTCGATCGACTACCTCGTGATCTTCGAGGAGGCGACTGCCGATCACTTGATCGAGTCCGTCGCCCCGAGTGTCTACGTGAAGGGCGGCGACTACCGGGCGTCCGAGATTGCCGAGTTTGAACTGCTCACACGGCTTGGAATCCAGATCGGCATTCTGGCGCACCGGCCAGGCCTTGGCTCGACCGCCATCATCGATCGGCTCCGATCCTCCTGATCGGGTTCACCCTCGGAAGTAGAAGCAGGGTCCGAGAACCGACGTCGAGCGGTAGTTTCTCGTCTCGGTATCAGGGAAATTCTTGGCCTAAGCCTGTTCATGGCAGATACTTAGCGTTCAGCCATGTCTACCAGCCACTTTGCCAACTTCGGACGAATCGCCATCTTGGGTGTGGCATTGGGAGGCTGCCAGGCTCCAAAGGCAGCACCATCCTCACCGGCAGTTCGGTCGGTCCTAGATCCGACTTCTGCGGTGCTGGTCTTTCCCTCGGCAGAACTACGAATGCTGGCTCTTGATGCCGGAATCAGTGATGCCCGGGCCGGAAGTGGGCGAAACAACGGGCTTCTGGGTGGTGAACCTTCCGACGCTGCCGGGCCATCTATGGCCATTCGTCAACTCGACGACCGTCAGCGAGTTATCAATGGTCAGGTCCGATCAAACCTGACGATTCGAACTCGAGATCGGACCATCTGGTCCCGCTGAATCCACCACAAGAGAAAAGGTCCAAGCAGCTCCGAGACGCCGTTCTGGCTTCGATCGTCATCTCTAAGTCCTTCTCCAGGTGGGAGTTGGGCCAGAATTCCACTTGACAAGGGGGGGGCCTGAGTTCGATACTCAAGCCCCGGGGTATGGGATTCCGGCGGCTAAATGCCGGCGTTCACAGGTCGAGCGACACCCCGAGCGGAGAGATTCTAAAAATGCCGATGTCCCCCCTGATTGCCACCGCAAAGACCACCACGAAGAAAGAACTCGTGGATCGAGTCGCGGCGGAGACCAACCAGCCGCGGGCTGAGGTGAAGCGAACGATCCAGGCTTTTCTTGACGGCGTGATCGAAGAACTCGGGCGAGGGCATCGACTTGAGTTTCGGGACTTCGGCGTCTTTGAGATCCGCGAACGAGCGGCACGTCGAGCGCAGAACCCCAAGACGCTTGAGCTCGTCGACATCCCAGCACGGAAGACCGTGAAATTCAAGACCGGCCGCTTGATGAAAGTTCGTATCGATGATTCAGAGCGCGACGGCACCGACGATGAATAAATCAATTCGGCCTTCTTTGCCAGAAGGCGTGCGGGCTTGATTCATCCACAACCGCTTGTGGATGGTGCGTCGCGGTACGGATGGACCGGGCGAAGATCGTGAATCACGGGGACAATCTTGGCCATGAACGAGTCGCAAGGAAAATTCCGCAAACGTCAGCGTGAAGAACGGCCGACGCTTCGTGCTGATGAACTGACCCGTCTCGCCGAAGCGGTTCCCCCGCATGCGATGGAAGCCGAGATATCGTTACTCGGGTCGATGATTCTTGACCCTCGAGTCATTGCCGACATCATCAACATCGTGAAGACCGGCGGCGATTTTCATCGGCCGGCCCACACCATCTTGTTCGATCTGATGATCGCGTGCTACGACAAGACGGCATCGCTCGATGTCGTCCAGTTGCATCAGATTCTCAGCGACAAATCGCTGCTCGATGAAGTCGGCGGTATGGACTACCTCGTTCATCTCGCGGAGAGCGTGCCCACCGCCGCAAACGCGACCAGGTACGCAAGATTGGTTCGCGAGAAGGCCACGCTTCGGGAACTGATCGCGGCGGCCGGTGAGACTCTCCGGGATGCGCATCAGGGTGAACTCGAGGTCGTCGAAGTGCTCGAGGCAGCGGAAAAGCGAATTTTTCAGATCGCCGAGCATCGCGAACAACAGAGCGCAACGTCACTGAACATCTTGCTTGATGAGGTGATGAAGTCGATCGAGGAATCCGACGGATCAAGGTTTAGCGGCGTGCCCACAGGATTCGGCGAACTCGATGAAATGCTCAATGGCTTTCAAAGAGGTGAGTTACTCATCCTCGCGGCTCGTCCCTCGATGGGGAAGACCGCGTTTGCCCTCAATATTGCGGAGCAGATGGCAGTTTCTGGACACCCCACGGTGATCTTCAGCCTCGAGATGGGCAAGCAGCAATTGGTGCAACGAATGCTGTGTTCGAGAGGGCGAATCGACTCGCAACGGATGCGGCGCGGCCAACTTCGAGATGAGGATTACAAGCGTCTGATGGCGGCATGTAACGATCTCTCCGACGCACCCGTCTTTATCGACGACACGCCGGGATTGACGTTGCTTCAGCTTCGCTCGAAAGCCCGTCGAATGAAGGATCGGAATAACATTGGCGCGATTGTGATCGACTACTTGCAGCTGATGAGCGCGGGTGGACGAGTCGAGAGCAGGCAACTTGAAGTGTCAGAAATTAGCCGTGGTGTGAAGGCGATGGCTCGCGAGATCAACGTTCCGGTGCTCTGTTTGAGTCAGCTCAATCGTGCCGCAGAACAACGCGAGGGGCATCGTCCTCGGATGAGCGACCTTCGCGAGTCCGGGGCGATCGAGCAGGATGCGGACGTGGTCATGATGCTCCACCGCGAGGAGTATTACCACAAGGGTGAGCCGGAGTGGGCGGATCAGAACCCCGATAAGGCGGGGCTCGCGGAGGTCATCGTGGCGAAGCAGCGGAATGGGCCGACCGGCGTCGTGACGCTGGGTTGGAATGCCCAGAGCACTCGCTTCCAGGATCTCACGTATGCCACACCCCCCGCCGGATCGCCATCGGCCGATACGGGTTGGAGTGGTTCCACGGGTATCCCGGTCTGAGCCTCGTCCAATCGACCAGCGAAGAAATCTGCCGGATCTGCAATCCACGTCGTGGAGCCTCGTTTTTAACGTGAGTTCGTCGGGGGTCGACCCTGATGACCCTGATGGCGTGGTTACCCACGCTGATTTCACCGGATGCCATCTCGCATCTCAACAACCAAAGGGCGGTAGAGTTCGAGGCTGACCGCGACGCCCGGTACGTGGTAGCCAACGGATCGACGGGCAGGCCCTCTGGCATGGACGAAATTTCCCCCGACCAACTCGCCGCCCTCGTTGTGACCGCAGCTCGCGGTGACGAGGACGCTTGGCGCGAATTGGTTGATCGATTCGCCCCCCGGGTTTTTGGGCTGATTCGGGCGCAGTGTCGTGATGAGGATCTGGCGGAAGAGATTACGCAGTCCACGTTCTGCACCATCGCGGCAAAGCTTCGGGACTACGAAGAAGTCGGGCGATTTGAGTCTTGGTTGATGCGAATCGCGATGAATCGTCTCCGTGACGAGATGCGGCGGCGAGCTCGGCAGGCCAGGCCGTCGGACGAGGCCACGCTGGTGGCACTCGCCGGCGAGGGAGGACGGGCCGAGGATGTGGGGACGGGCCACCTTCCGGCCGGTCCGCTCCGGGAGGCCATCGAGCAACTTCCAGAGGCCGACCGGGAAGTGCTCTACCTACGACACGTCAGCGGGCTGAGTTTCAAGCAACTCGCCGAGGCGCTTGACGCCCCGGTGGGCACGTTGCTGGCTCGGCATCACCGTGCCCTGAAGAAGGTCAAGGCGATTCTCGAAGGCCAGGAGGGGGAGGAATTCTCATGAAAGCCTCGATTATCGGGTTCTCCTGCCCATTCCTGCCGGAACCATCCACAATCCGCGAGGAAGCCGTTCGGGACTGCAATCCAGAAGGGGATACCTCGTTCCTACTGGTGAGGCATCGCTTGGAGCCGTGTTTATGAACTCATCTGAATCATTCCATGACGACGAATTCGCCTTCCGTGACCAGTCCGGTTCGGGTGGCGATGGGGCTGACGTGACTCCCGAGGAACTCGTGGGTCTTGAGGAGAGGGTCGCCTTCCTGCTGCAGTCGGACTGTCGCGTCGGTGCCGAACGATCGGCTTCGATCGCCGACTCGGTCTTCGAAGCATCGTTGCCGTCGCTTCCCCCCCATACCCTGCCCATCTCCGCCGGCCGACCATCGCCCTGGGCGAGAAGGGTCGCGGTGGCATCGGGTCTGATAGCGGCAGCCTGCGTCGCGATGGTGGCGTGGATTGGAATGAACCCGCCCATGACATCGGCCCCGCCATCGGTCGAGGAAGTCCGAGTGGCGACGACCTTCGACGGGGATGGCATGCTGGTGGCGAACCTGGGCGAGTCGCGCGACTCTGAAGCGTTACTGGCAGTGGTGCTTGGTGGATCTGGCGACTGGTTGGGTGATGCGTCTTCCACCACGATTGCCTTTCGCGATGTTCGACCGGTGATGAACTCGTGGTCGCTCGAGGTCGATGACCTTGAGGATGAAATTCGTTCTATTCTGGAACGTCCTGCCTCTTGATCTTGGTCTCCTGATACCGTTGGGACAGTCGAATGCCGATGCCCTCAATGATCTTCATCGCAGCCGTCCTCGTCTTTCCGGCGACAGCCTTGTGTCAGGCGCCGCCCGCCGATGCAACCGTGCCGTCGTCTCGAGTTGTTCAGACTCAGAGTGGGCAGGCCGCCGACGAGATACGACCGGCGCTTCCGAATCGCATACTGCGCGGAAACCGACGCTCCGATGATGGCGAGCGGGCGGGAGGTCGCGGTGGGTTACGAGGTTGGGACGGTGGCCGCGGCGGCGTTGGTCGGCGTCCGATTACGGAAGCGGACATCGGCACCATGGTCGAGATCGCCGACTTGATCTCTCCCGAGTGGGCCTCCGAACTTCGGGCAATGATGGCCGATAACCCTGACAAGGCGGCGGAAACGATCATGAGGTCGGGCCGTCGGCTTTTCGGCTTGGTCATGCTCAAGGAACGGAAGCCGGAATTGTTTGAGACACGGGTTGCGGAATTGAGGGTCCAGTTCAATATCCGCAAGACATATGCAAAATACCAAGCCGCCTTGAAGGCTGGCGACGCGGCCGCGGTCATGGGATACAAAACGGGTCTGAAAACCCTGGCCGCGCAGATCGTTGATCTTGAGTTGAAGTCACGAGCAATGGAGCTGGCCGCACTCGATCAGGCAGTCCAAGAGATGCGGCTCAAACTGCGGGGCGAGATTGAGAACTCCGGAGAACGGATCACTGGGATGATCGAGGACTTACTCAAGCCGGCCCCGGACGCGGCCGAGATGCCCGAATCCAGCGGGAGAAGTCCTGCTGGAGCTCGTCCGAATCCGCAGGGAACGAGCGGCGTTTCTTCGACCTCGAGTTGATCGAACTCTCGAATGGCCGGAACAATCAACATTCAAAGAACATCCGCCCTTGAATCCCAGAGGGATCGGCCGAGATCATCAGGATGGGCCGGACCGGTCGGGTTTCTCATCTTGATTCTGGTCGGACTGGGATGCTTCGCCACGCTTCCATGGACACTGGGACAGATCGAGGTCGCGGGGGGCGTTGAACGTCGCTACGAGGCCGGTGATCTATCGCTCAATCTCCTCCCGCCATCGATCCTTGGACACCGCGATGAAGATCTGAGCAGAGTGAATGAGGCGGTCGAAAAAGGTGATTTTGTGCCATCGCTGGCATTGGGGACCGACAAGCTTGGTCGAAGCGTGCTGGCTCGAGTTCTTCTTGGAGGTGGTGTGAGCCTGGGGATCGGACTCGCCTCCGCGTTCATCGCCGTCTCAATCGGCACTCTGTTGGGCGGGATTGCGGGATTCGTTGGCGGTCGGGTCGATGCGGGGATCATGCGGGTCGTTGATGTGCTCTACGGATTGCCCTACATCTTGCTCGTCGTTCTCATCTCGGTCGCCGCGGACGGGGTCATAGGTCGTTTGGGGCTCGACCCCTCGTCGAGTGCCCGGCAACTGGTCAATGTGGCCACCCTGCTGGTCGCGATCGGGGGCGTCGGATGGCTGACCACCGCTCGGGTGATTCGCGGTCAGGTTCTCAGTCTTCGGTCACAGCCGTTCATGGAGGCGTGTCGAGCGCAGGGGATGGGCGCCCACC
>Ga0222662_1000646_pt1 | contig 25241 bp, 22 predicted proteins | sample AntAcemetagen600_FD_179821 | JGI IMG/M metagenome (GOLD analysis project Ga0222662, IMG submission 179821) | Saline water microbial communities from Ace Lake, Antarctica - #600 | ecosystem: Environmental > Aquatic > Non-marine Saline and Alkaline > Saline | place: Antarctica: Ace Lake... | reverse complement strand
ACCGCAGCCCTGGCCGTGGTCGTGTCAGCTGCCGAGGTGGACTGGGGCCGGACCAACGTGGGCGGCGCTGGGATCGCGCGGCAGGGCGGCAAGGTGGCGGTGACGTTTCTCCTGGTTCAGCGTGCCGCGGCCTTCGAGGGGCCGAATGTGCTCCTCCCTGCCGATTCCTTGAGCGCGCGGGTGATCGTGACCACCCCGCTCGGCCACGTCGGAGCCAGAGAGCTCGCGCCCGTGCCTGCTCGAGCCGGGCTGTTCGTCCGTGACGAGGAGATCCAGCGCGTCGCGGGCACCTGGGTGTTCGAGCTCGAGCGGGACACGGAGCGCGGCCGCGAGTTGATGGCGTTGTGGACCGTGAACGGAGAGTCCGTGCCGGCGTCTGCGAGGGATGGCGGAGACACCCTGGGTCTGGGGCCGCACGGGCTCGGGACGACCGAGGAGGGCCTCACCGCCGCCGACGGCCTGGCCTGGGTGATCGGGGCGGGCGATCCACCAGGCCGCGCGCCGGTGACCCGCGACGCAGAGGAGGTCGAAAAACACCTACGCCAGCTCACGCTGACCCGGCGCCGGGCGGTGAACGAGGAGCGGTTTGAGATGCACGTCGGCGCGACGCGGGTCGCTCGGACCCGGAGCGCGGCAGAGCTGGCCGGCACTGGGGAGGACCGCTCGCCCCATGCGCGTTTGTTAGAAAGCGGAGTGACCCCTCTCGCCGCGACCGAGGTCGTCATCGAGGCCAGAGACCCCATGCAGGCCTGGGCGAACCTGCTCGCGGAGCCGGCGGCGCGCCAGCTGATCCTCACCCCGGGGATCTCCCAGCTCGGCCTGGGAGCCAGCATCGGCGCCACCGGCACCCACTGGTCGGTGGCCGTCACCCTCATCCGCGCCGAGATCGGTGGAGCCGATGCCACCTGGCGGTCGGTGGTCCGAGAGCACCTGCGCCGAGCGCGCAGCTCCGCTGGTCTCGGAGAGCTCTATGCGAGAGGCCAGCTCGACACGCTCGCAGAAGAGGCCGCTCGTGAAGTGAGCGCCTCGGGACTCGCCCAGATGTCGACCGAGCGCCGCGCAGCGCTGGTCCAGCGGACGCGCGAGATCGTGCCCGACTCGTCGAGCGTAGGCATCGACGTGTTGGTGACCCGTGACCCCGGTGCTGTCACCTCTCGCAAACACGTGACCGAGGCGCGCTTTGCCGAGGTTGGTGTAGGCATCGTCGAGGTTCCTGACAGCGACGCCGGTTTCGCCGTGGTGTTGGTCCTCGTTCAGCGCTGAGTTGCCCACCCACCGGTGGTGTAGGCTCCGAGGTATCTACGAGCGCCTCGCGTTCCCGCAGGCTTGGAGAGTCCCATCGACGCTTCCTCCCCAGAGACTCCCCGCGTGCCGCCCACCGACCCTGGCAGCCTGCGCATCGAGTTAGCCGACAACGACCTCGCCCGCGAACTCGCCGGTCGGGGTGAGCGGCGCTTGGAGACCATCGAGAAGGCACTGGGGGTCCGCATCGGGGTCCGCGGAAACGTCCTCACGGTCAAGGGCTCTCCGACGGCCTTGGAGGCCGCCGCCGCGTTGCTCGCGCAGCTTCAGGAGCTGGCCGGCGAGGGGAAGATCCTGGGCGAAACCGAGATTGGTCAGGCTGCGAAGCTGTTCGCGAAGGGCAAGCGTCCAGTCATCAAGCAGTGGCTCTCGGACGTGATCCTCGTTACCTCGCGCCGCCGCTCCATCACGCCTCGCTCGCCGAACCAGAAGCTCTACGTCGACGCGATCCGCGGCCACGACGTGGTGTTCGGGATCGGCCCCGCGGGGACAGGCAAGACCTACCTCGCCGTCGCCATGGCCGTGGCCATGCTGACGAACGGGGATGTGCGCAAGATCATCCTCACCCGGCCCGCCGTCGAGGCTGGGGAGAAGCTCGGCTTTCTGCCCGGCGACCTCGCGGAGAAGATCGACCCCTATCTCCGCCCTCTCTACGACGCCCTGAACGACATGCTCGACCCCGGCCGTCTGGGACGCTACTTCGAGCAGGGGACCATCGAGATCGCGCCACTGGCGTTCATGCGCGGGCGCACGCTCGAGCGTGCCTTCATCATCCTTGACGAGGCGCAGAACACGACGCCGGAGCAAATGAAGATGTTCCTCACTCGAATCGGGATGGGCAGCCGCGCGGTGATCACCGGCGACCAGACCCAGATCGACCTGCCCAGCGGGCACGGCAGCGGGCTCCTCGCAGTCCAACGGATCCTGAGCGGAATCGACGAGATCCCGTTCGTGGAGTTCGATCGGACCGATGTGGTTCGGCACCCCCTCGTCCAGCGGATCATCGAGGCCTACGAGAACGACGAGGCCCGCAAGCAAGAGACCCAGGGAACACCTCGAGGCACCCGTGGCGCGTAGGTCCGACCGACGAAGGGGGTCTCAGTCCGCCCCGCGCAAGCGCCTGTCGTTCGCGGCGGACCGCCCGGCGATGGCTCGCCTGGCCCTCGCCGTCATCACGGCCGCTGCGGTCGCCGCCTTCCTCGTGGATTGGACGCCGCGGTCCGGGACGGCGGGCCTGGAGTTGGGGGACATCGCCCCAGCCGATGTGCGGGCCCAGACCGACTTTGATGTCATCGACAACGAGCTGACCGCCTCGAAGCGTGGCCAGGCACGCGATGCGGTCCCCGCGCTCTTCGAGTACGACGTGCTCCTCTCGCGCAACATGCTGCAGCGGGTGGACTCCGCGTTCGGCGACATCCGCGCGTTCGTCGCGTCGTCCGCCGCTCTCGCGCCTCGCGAGACCCCAGACGAAGAGGCTGTCCCCGACACCCCCACCCCCGAAGGCACCGCCGCCCCTGACCCCGCTGCCCCCCCGGACGGCGCGGTTGCCCCCGCGCCCAGCGATCCGGTCGCCATCGAGCGCGCGCAGGTGGCGTTTCAGGATGCCCTGGGGGTGCAGCTGCGGCAGATCGATCTCGCCAACCTCGCCGCCGACCGCTACTCGGCGGGAGTCCAGCGAGACATCAAGGAGCTCGTCCGGGTCGCCATGAGCGACTACATCGTGCTCGACATCGATCGCCTGCCGACGTCGGGCTCGATCACCGTGCAGCGCATCGAGGGCAGCTCCAAGACCGAGTTCGTGCTGGATGACTTCCGCTCGGTGGTGGACCTCACCCAGGCTCGGGACACCATCTCGCGCACCGCCCAGGCGGACTTCTCGGATCGCCCCGCCCATCTGCTGGACACCGTGGTCAGCATCGCCCGCTCGCTGACCGGCCCGAACCTGCGCTTCAACGCCTCGGAGAGTGAAGTCCGGCGTGAGCTCGCTGCCTCAGCCGTGGTGCCGGTGAAGACGAGCTACCGGCGCGGACAGGTCATCGTGCGCAGCGGAGAGCCCATCAACCCGTGGGCGCTCAAGGTCATCGAGCAGATGAACGCTGGGGTCGTGGGCTATCGCCCAGTGTCACACCACCTGTCCCTGACGCTGCTCCTGGCGCTCCTCCTCGCGATGTTCGTGCGCTTCTCGGAGCGGTTCCTCGTGGGGTTCCGGAACCGCTTCAACGATCTGCTCGCCATGGCTGGCTTGCTCCTGTTCGTGGTGGCGATCTCCGCGCTTCTGGCGAGCCTGGCACGCGGTCCAACCGACGCCGGCATCCCTCCCTCTGCGTGGGGCTTCGCTGTGCCGATCGCCGTCGGCGGGATCCTCCTTCGGACCCTGCTCAACGCCGTCTCGGCAGCCACCTGGAGCGTGCTCGCCGGGCTCTGCTGCGCCGCCGTGATGGACGCCTCGATCTTTCTCGGTGTCTTCTATGTCTCCTCGGCGCTCGCCGCGGTCGCGGGGCTGGGAGCCGCTCACGAGCGGGGCCGGCTCATCCGCGCGGGCCTCGTGGCCGCGTTGGTGAACCTCGCGCTCGTCATCTCCATCGACTTTGTCCAGTTGGCCGGGGCCCAGGGGCAGGGGAGCGACACACTCGACCTGAGCACCCCCCTGTTCCACATCGTGTTCGCCCTCCTTGGCGGCGTGATCTCGGGCGTGCTCGCGGTGGGCCTCGCGCCGCTGTTCGAGACCCTGGGCTTTGTCACGGACAGCAAGCTGCTCGAGTTGAGCAGCCTCAACCACCCGCTCCTGCGCGAGATGATCGTCAAGGCCCCGGGCACCTACCACCACTCGATGGTCGTCGGCTCCCTCGCCGAAGCCGCAGCCGAAGCGATCGGCGCGAACAGCCTGCTCGTTCGGGTTGGCGCCTACTTCCACGACATCGGCAAGACGCTCAAACCGCAGTACTTCATCGAGAACCAGCGCGACCAGGACAACGTGCACGACCGGCTGAGTCCGTCGATGTCCGCCCTGGTGATCATCAGTCACGTCAAGGAAGGCATCGAGTTGGGGCGGGAGCACAAGTTGCCCGAGCCCATCATCGACATGATCCCCCAGCACCACGGCACCAGCCTGGTCGCGTTCTTCTACAACAAGGCGGTCCAGCAGGCGGATCCCGACAAGGGCGAGGTCTCCGAGAGCGACTACCGCTACCCGGGGCCGAAGGCGCAGACAAAAGAAGCGGCGATCATGATGATCGCTGACGGTGTCGAGGCGGCGACTCGCTCCCTCAAGTCACACAGCCAGGGCGCGATCACCGCGCGGGTCGAGAAGATGGTGAACAAGTACGTGCAGGAGGGGCAGCTCGACGAGTGCCCGCTGACCCTGCGCGATCTGCATACGGTCAGTGAGACCTTCGTGCAGGTTCTGATGGGGATTCATCATCACCGAATCGAGTACCCGACCCCGCCAGGGAGCAAGTCAGCAAAGGGTCGTGGCCTGCCCGCGACCTCCATCACGCTCGAGCTGCCACCCCTGACCCCGAACCCGGATGACCCCCACCCTCTGATGCGCCCGACGGACAAGGCCGACTCGACCGTGCCGCCTCGGAGCAAGTCTGGCGGGAAGAGCACCGCGGCGCCCAAGGGCCTGCCGCCCGAGCCCAAGAAGGACAGCAGCGGCGGTGCCTGAGCACGTCGTGGACTGGCGGTTCGAAGGGGAGACATGCTCGGACCTGGCGGACAGCCAGGCCCCGGCCCTCGCCCGTTGCGCGCACGACCTGATGGTGGCGCTCGCCGCTGACGACGCGGCGGATCTCGGCTCGCCGCTCGAGCTCTCCATTCTCCTCACCGACGACGCCGGCATCCAGCCGCTCAATGCGCAGTGGCGCTCCGTAGACAGCGCGACAGATGTCCTGAGCTTCCCAATGGAGGAAGGCCCCGTGCTCGGTGACGTCGTGATCTCGCTGGAGACCGCCGCGCGGCGCGCGGATCCCCCGAGGTGGCTCCTCGACGATGAGCTCGCGTTTCTGCTGCTCCACGGCGTACTGCACCTGCTGGGACACGACCACATCGAGCCACAGGAACGCGCGAGCATGGAAGCAGCAGAGCAGCGTCTCTGGACGACCCTGGGGAGGGCCGGTACCCTCCGCGAGCCTGCGGAACCGGCCAGCTAGACGCTGCACGGAGCCCCGCCCCGGAGATCGCTTCCATGGCCGAGACGCTCGACGAGCTCAAGACGACCCTGAACAACCTCGCGACCCGGCTCACGCAGCTTCGGGGGCATCTTTGACGTCGATGCAAAGCGTGAGGAAGTCACTCGACTGAACGACCAGGCGGGAGACCCAGAGCTCTGGGCCGACGCCGACAAGGCTCGCGAAGTGATGCAGGAGAAGGCACGCCTGGAGCGTGTGGTGGACTCTTGGCAGTCCATCGCCGGCAGGCTCGACGACGCCAACGCTGCGCTCGAGCTCGCGATCGAAGAGGACGCCCCCGAGTTCGCTGAGGAGGCCCGGGACGCAGCCCCCGACATCGAGAAGCGGCTCGACCAGCTCGAGCTGCGCACGCTCCTCGGCGCTGAGGATGATGCGTGCAGCGCGATCGTCGAGATCAACGCCGGCGCCGGCGGGACCGATGCCCAGGACTGGGCGGAGATGCTCCTTCGCATGTACTCGCGGTGGGCTGAGCAGCAGGGGCACAAGGTCTCCTTGCTCGACCGCCAGGACGGTGAAGAGGCAGGCATCAAGTCGGCCACCATCCAGATCGAGGGTGAGTACGCCTACGGATTCCTCAAGGCCGAGATGGGCGTGCACCGGCTCGTGCGGATCAGCCCGTTCGACAGCAATGCCCGCCGGCAGACCGCGTTCGCCGCGGTGGGTGCGTACCCAGACATCGACATCGAGATCGAGGTCGACATCAACGAGGGTGATCTGCGGATCGACCGGTACCGAGCGAGCGGCGCTGGCGGACAGCACGTCAACACCACCGATTCGGCGGTGCGGATCACCCACCTGCCCACCGGCATCGTGGTGCAGTGTCAGAACGAGCGCAGCCAGCACAAGAACAAGGCGACCGCGATGAAGGTCCTGCGTGCCCGGCTCTTCCAGTTCTACGAGGCCCAGGCCCAGGCGGACGCCGAGGCGAAGGCGGCTCCGAAGAGCAAGATCGAGTGGGGGAGCCAAATCCGCAGCTACGTCTTGCAGCCGTATCAGATGGTCAAGGACCTCCGCACGCAGCATGAGACGGGCAACGTCTCTGCGGTGCTCGATGGCGATCTGACGCCGTTTATGCACGCCTACCTGAGCCAGGAGGCAGGGCAGGGGCTCGAGGAGGCCTAAGCAGCCCTCGCTCAGATCAGGGGACGGCGACGTCCGGTCCCACAAGGCCTTCGGTGAGCTCTGCGAGCGCGGCGGTGAGCTTCTTGTCGCCAGCGAGGACCTCGGCAGCCATGTCGGATGCGTCGAGACCAGAGCAGCCCCCAAAGCCGGGCGGGTTCAAACACACGCCCACATCGGCCCAGCCATCCTTCTTGCCCTTCTTGCGGGCCTTGGACAACGTCGCCCAGACCAGAGCGCCGACCTGCGCCCGCGAACCATCGGTGAACTCGCGGATCCCCCGGGCCTTGCTCTGCACGGCCTCGATGCGAGGCATGGACGCCTCGTCTTGGATGAGGTCGCCGTTGGCGTCGCGCGGGAGCGCCTTGACGGTCTCCTGCAGCTCGGCTCGCGCTGCGGAGGACAGGGTGTCGATGGTGTCGAGCGCCTCGGCGAGCTCAGGCATCGACAGCACGAGGTCGGCAGGATGCAGCCAGGAGCCTCCGGGCGCGCCCTGACCGGTCAGGGCCAGGACGTTCCCGGCCTCGTCGTACTCGGTGATCTTCGGCCATCCACCGGCCCCCAGGGCCGCCGAATACTCCATCGGCTCCCCCCCGCTTCCCATGCCGACCACGAGCGGTCCGAGCTCGCCTCCGACGACCTCGAGCATGCGCTCCTCAAGCACCGGGTCCGAATCCCAGCGCCGAGCGATCTCCTGGGTGAAGTCCGAGCCTGGACAGTGCGTTGTGGTCGCGCCCGTGGTCGCACCGGGGCCTCCCGCCGCCATCGCCTCCATCGCGGACTGCTTCTTCGCCGTGCAGGGCACGACGCCGGCCTTGCCCTCCGCCGCCAATGCGTCCAGCGCGCGTTGCATCGCTGCGGTGAACGCCTCTTCGTAGGCCACCTGCATCTGGTTGAGCCGAACCTGAACCCCGTTGAACTCGTAGCCAAAGGTGGCCGAGCGCGCGTCCAGCCTGGACTTCCACAGCGACGCTGCGTCGGCGTCCACGGCGCCGCCCACCAGTCCCACTGACAGCGCCATCTTCGCCAGTTGGCCATCGACGGCCTGCAAGTTCCCCTCGACCTGGTCAAACGTGCGTGCCGTGGACTCGCCCACCGACCGAAACACCGAGCTGTGCCCGGGGATCTCAGATTCGATGTAGTGACCGACGGGAGTGGCCTCGTCCTCGGCGTGGGCCGGGGACAACCCGCCCAGAGAGCCGAGGGCGAGCAGGGACAGGGCGGTGATCGAGCGAGCAGCGAGCATGAAGGGACTCCCGGGGTTCATCCGAAGGCGCCGCATGCTAGCAGCGGCCCTATGCGGTCTCTTCGGGGTAGGACCGGAAGTTTGACGGTGCTGGGGTGTTCCCGTATCCCTGGCCCCTTCGGATGGACCAAAACACCTCCCAGACCGCCGCCCCAGCGGGTCGCCCCTCCCCGGGCGGCTCTCGACTCAAGGCAGCCGCAGCCCTCCTCTTGGCGCCGCTGTGGGTGCCCTGGGTGCTCGTGCGTGGCCTCACTCGGATCTGCGGCGAGGGCCTGCTCTTTGCCGTCGAGACGTGGCGCGGACGCTCCGTCCGCTTTGACTCGAAGCCCTTGCGGTTTCTGTTCGACCTCTTCGCGACCGTGGCCTTTCCCGTCTTCGTGGCGGTCGAGACCTTCTGGTCGCTGCTGATCTCGCTCTCGCAGATGGTCGTGCCGGTCCGGGCCGACGGCGACTCGGTCGGTCTGCGGCTGCTCCGTCCGCTGTTGGGCGTCGTGCTGCTCGCGTTGGCGCCGGTGTGGTGCCCGCTCTACGGCACGTTCTGGCTGTTGAGTCGGCTCAACAGCGAGCTGGTTGGACCCACGGTGGGGCGCATCGCTCGGGGCGAGCCTCCGCGGGTCCGTGGGGGGCGGTTCGAGACGTTCGTCGCGCTGCGCTACATGCGTGGCCGCAAGTCGGCTGGAGTGTCCGTGGTCACGGGCCTCACCACCGCGGGAGTCACGGTGGGGGTCATGACGCTGATTGTGGTGTTGTCGGTCATGGCCGGCTTCGAGCAGGACCTGCAAGACAAGATCCTCGGATCAAACTCCCACATCATCGTGCGCTCCTACTGGAACTCCATCGAGAACTGGGAGCAGGTGAAGGAGACCGTGGATGGAGTCAATGGCGTCACTGCATCCACGCCGTTCATCTACACCGAGTTCATGCTGCGGCATGGGGACTCGGTCACCGGAGCCATCTTCAAGGGCATTCACCCGCCCACTGTGGGCTCGGTAACCGACGTGCTGAACAACCTCACCATCGGGCCGCGCGGCAAGGTGCGGGAAGGGGAGGCCGCAGCGATCATCGAGCGGCTCGACGACCCGGACTGGCCCGAGGCCATCGACGGCTCGGGCGCCGGGACGGCCCAGGCCCCGCCGAACCTCCCCGGAGTGGTGATCGGCAAGGAGATGGCGGCGGACCTCGCAGTCACGGTGGGCGATGTCATCCGAGGGGTCAGCCCCCAGGGCGAGCCCGGCCCTCTTGGGATGACCGCGCGGGTCGAGGAGTTCGTGATCGTCGGGATCTTCCACTCCGGAATGTACGAGTACGACACGAAGTTCGCCTACGCATCTATCGATACCGTAAAGAAATTCCTGAAGGGCAAGCGCGACGTCACCGGCCTCGAGATCAAGGTCGATGACATCTACGAGGCCCCCAAGATCGCCGCGCTGATCGGCAGCAAGCTGTCCTACCCCTTGTGGACCCAGGACTGGCAGAAGATGAACGAGGGGCTCTTCAAAGCGCTCAAGCTCGAGAAGCGCGTCATGGGAATCATCCTGACGTTCATCGTCGCGGTCGCCTGCCTGAACATCATCAGCACCCTGTCGATGATGGTGATCGAGAAGGCCCGTGAGATCGCGATTCTCAAGGCCATGGGCGCAGGTCGCGTCGCGATCCTCAAGCTCTTCATGATCGATGGGCTCATCGTCGGCTTCATCGGTACGGTCCTGGGGATCGTGCTGGGACTCGCGACGTGTGCTGCGCTCGCGCGCTGGCAGTTCATTCCGCTCAGCTCGGACGTCTACTACGTGGACACGCTGCCGGTGCACGTCTCCGGCGCCACGGTCGCGACGGTGGCGGTGATCGCCATCACGATCGCGTTCTTGTCCACGCTCTACCCGTCGTCCCAGGCCGCCAGCCTGGACCCGGTGGAAGGCCTGCGCGATGCCTGAGCAGCGCGGCCTCGCCATCCAGCTCTCCGATGTGCACAAGGACTACGTGCTCGCCGGCCGGACGATTCCGGTGCTCCGAGGGCTGACCGCGGAGATCGCCAGCGGCGAGGTCGTCGCGGTGGTCGGGAAGTCGGGCTCGGGGAAGAGCACGCTGCTGCAGGTCCTCGGATTGCTCGACGGTCCAACCAGCGGGCGCGTTCTCTACGACGGGCGGGACCTTCGCTCCGAACGGGAGGATGTGATAGAGGACTTCCGCAACCGGCATGTGGGGTTTGTGTTCCAGTTTCACCACCTCCTGCCGGAGTTCAGCGCCACGGAGAATGTGATGATGCCCGCACTGATCGCGGGCTGGTCGATGGGTGAGGCGCGGGAGAGAGCGATCTCCCTGCTGGAGCGGGTAGGACTGGCACCGCGGCTGCAGCACGCACCAGGAGAGCTCTCGGGCGGAGAGCAGCAGCGGGTCGCGCTCGCGCGCGCGTTGTGCCTCAAGCCGTCCCTGGTCCTCGCAGACGAACCCACCGGCAACCTCGACCCCCGCACCGCCAACGACATCCACGAGCTCCTGGTTGAGCTCAATGAAGAAATCGGGACCACCCTGCTCGTCGCGACGCACAACATGGCCCTCGCCCGCCTGCTGCCCCGCTGCCTGTCTCTGCAGGACGGCGGTCTCGTGCCTTGGGACGACATCGGAGCCACTGCCTGATGCGTGGTTTTGCGTGGCTCGTACTGCTCGTCGCGCTGGTGCTGCCCAGCGCCGCGTCTGCTTGGTCGTGGGGCGACCGCATCGCGGAGATCAAGGTCCTCGGCAACGAGAAGGTCGAGTCTGAGGCGGTGCTCGAGATCATCCGCATGCGGGCGGGCGACATCCTTCGGGAAGAAGCGGTCGCCCAGGCCATCCAGGACACCTACCGGCTGCGCTACTTCAAGGACATCCGCGTGGAGGTCGAGGACGGTGACGAAGGCACAGTCGTGCTGCTCATCGTCTCGGAGAAGCCCTCGATCCGCGACATCGTCATCGGCGGAAACAAGAAGATCACGATTGAGGACATCAAGGAGGTCATGAACCTCCGACCGTTCTCCATCCTCTCCGAGAGCAAGGTCAGCTCGAACTCGCGCAAGATCGAAGACCTGTATCTGGAGAAGGGCTTCTTCCTCGCCGAGGTCGAGACGACCATCAGCGAGGAGGCCAACAACGAGGTCACGGTCACCTTCGACATCGTCGAGAACAAGAAGGTTCTCGTGAAGGAGGTCAACCTCGTCGGCTGCGAGAACGTCAAGGCGAGCTACCTCAAGTCGCGCCTGCAGACCAAAGCGGCGGGGATCCTTCCGGGACTGGGGCAGGCGGGCACGTACCGCCGGGACACGCTCGACACCGACACCGAGATCATCCAGTACCTGTACTCAGCGTTCGGGTACGTGGACGCCGAGGTGAGCAAGCCCGAGGTGTTCCTCAGCGCGGACAAGCGCTGGGTCTACGCGACCATCCACATCGACGAAGGCGAGCAGTACCGCGTCGGCACCGTCGATCTGGACGGGGACATGGAGTTCCCGAAGGAAGACCTCGTCAAGCTGCTCAAGACGAAGCCCGGCGAGGTGTACAACCGGGTCCAGGTCGCCGAAGACGTGCAGCGCCTCGTGGACAAGTACAGCAGCAAGGGATACGCATTCGCGAACGTCATCCCGCTGCCCCGGCAGGACCGGGAGCGCAAGGTCATCGACCTCGTGTTCGACATGTCCAAGGGGAACAAGATCCACCTCGAAGATGTGGTGATCACGGGCAACCTCGCCACCTGGGACAAGGTGATTCGCCGCGAGGTCCCGATGATCGAGGGCGAGCTGTTCCGAGGCGGGGACATCGAGCGCACGCGGCGTCGGCTCGAGCGACTCGGGTACTTCGAAGAGGTCAAGATCACGACGCCTCGCGGGTCCGCTCCGGACACGCTCGATCTCGCCATCGACGTCACCGAGAAGCCCACCGGCACCTTCTCGCTGGGTGCGGGCTTCAGCACGACCGAGTCGTTCGTCTTCACCGCGAACATCAGCCGCGCCAACTTCCTGGGGCTCGGCTACACGATGAGCCTCAACGCGAACCTGAGCCTGGGTCGCAACCTGATTGAGCGTGGCTTCTTCAACGGCGAGAACAGCCAGCAGCAGATCAGCTTCTCGCTCTTCGACCCGTACTTCCTCGACACTCGCTGGACCGCCTCGCTCTCGATCTTCTCGGTGAACCGGACGTACCAGGTCAGCGAGTTCAGCCGCGGTCTCAACGTCAGCTTCGGTCACTACATCGGCAAGGACGACGACGCCCAGGCCTCGCTCAAGTACTCGCTGGAGACCGTGGGCCTGACCTCGCTGCGCGAGTCGCAGAAGCGCCAGTACGGCGGGCAGCTGTACCGGTCGGGCACCAAGAGCTCGCTGACCGCCGCCATCATCTGGGACAAGCGGGACAACCGCATCACGCCCACCAAGGGCTTCTACCTCACCGGATCCGCGGAGCTCGCCGGTGGATTTACCGCGGGCAAGGGCGAGGAAGCCAAGGTCGTGGACCTGCTCGGCGGCGACTTCCGGTTCCTGCGCTTGCAGGGCAACTGGCGGTTCTTCTACCCACTGGGGACCCCGTTGTTGGTGTTCCGGTGGAACCTGTCGGTGGGCTACGTCAAGTCGCTCGACGGCTCGCTCGTGCCGTTCACCGAGCGCTACCGCTCCGGCGGCATCAACTCGATCCGTGGATTCCAGCCGCTCTCGCTCGGCCCGCAGGTTCGATACCTCGTGAACAGCGACCCGGTGCACGCGAGCCGGTCCATCCCCATCGGCGGCACGGCGAGCCTAGTAAACAACCTCGAGATCGAGTTCCCGATCATCCCGCCCGCCCAGGTCCGCGGGGTGGTGTTCTTCGACAGCGGCAACGCGTTCGGCGGCCTGTACGGCAACGAGCCGTTCCGGTTCGAGAGCATTCGCCTGTCCGCAGGATTCGGCGTGCGCTGGCGCTCGCCCATGGGGCCGCTGCGCTTCGAGTGGGGCTTCCCCATCAACCGAAAGCCCGGCGAACAAGGCCAGGTCTTCGAGTTCACGATTGGTTCGTTCTTCTAGCACCCCTGGGTGCAGTTCCTTACAGTCCGCCGCCGCGCGGGACCCGCCCCCTAGGCCGATCCGGTCAATCCAGGGGGCGAGGCAAACCACGCCCGCACCAGGAGATTGCTCATGCGCCGTTCGTTCCTTTTGCTTCTGCTGACCCTGTCCCTCTTCGCGCTGCCTTCGATGGCGAGCGCCCAGTCCTTGAAGATCGGCGTCGTCGATTTCCAGGCGGCTCTCAACGATGTGGAGGAGGGGAAGAAGGCCCGCAAGGTCCTGGAGACCCGCTTCGAAGAGAAGCGCCTCGGGCTGGAGGCCCGACGCGTCGAGCTCGAAGGGATCCGCGAGAGCCTCGAGGCCCAGAAGGCGCTCCTCAGCGAGGACGCCCTGCGCGGTAAGGAGGCCGAGTTCAACACCAAGGCCGTCGAGTTCCAGCAGGACATGATGGAAGCCCAGCAGGAGATGGCGGCCATGGAGCAGGAGCTCACCGGCAGCATCCTTGAGAAGCTGCTCAACGTGGCTCAGGTCATCGCTAAGGAGCAGGGCTACACGGTCGTGCTCGAGGCGCAGGCCATCGTGTTCGCGGTGGACTCGCTGGACATCACCGGCCAGGTCATCGCTCGCTTCAACACCAAGCAGTAGTGCCATGAGTGCCACGTCGAGCCCCGCTGTGGATCCCCGCCGGATCCTGGAGCTTCTGCCGCACCGCTATCCCTTCCTGCTGGTTGACCGTGTCGAGTCCTGGGAGAAGGACGAGAGCATCATCGCGACAAAGAACGTGACGTGGAACGAGCCCTACTTCGCGGGGCACTTCCCCGACAACCCGGTGATGCCAGGGGTGTTGCAGGTGGAAGCGTTGGCTCAAGCAGCGGCGCTGCTCGGCTTGCTCAGCCGGCCCGATCTGGCCGAGCAAGGCGGTGGGGTGCTCCTGATGGGGCTCGACAAGGTGCGGTTCCGCCGCAAGGTGGTCCCGGGCGACGTGTTGAGCCTGCACGTGCAGGTGACTCGGGTGCGCGGCGACATCTGGCGGGTCAAGGGACGAGCCGAGGTCGGTGGCGAGCGCGCCGCCGAAGCGGAGATCATGGCCACGTTTGTTGGTCCCGACGCGCTCGGTTGAGCCTTGAGCACGTTGCTGCTCAGCGCCGCTGAGCCAAGCGGCGACGTTCTCGGCGGCGCCATCCTCGCCCACCTTCCTCGCCCGGGGTTCGACCAGGTCGTGTGTGGGGTCGCTGGGCCGGAGATGCTGGCAGCTCGTCCAATGAGGCCCCTGGGGCACATCGACCAGCTCGCCGGCGCCGGATTCGTCGAGTTGCTTCCGCGCCTCCCATCGATCCTTGCCGTACGCAGGTCGCTGCGAGCCACAATCGAGGTGGGGAGACCCCAGGTGGTGGCGCTGATCGATGCCCCGGACCTACATTTGCCGCTCCTGCGGCGGGCCAGAGCAGCGGGGTGCCGCGCCGTGCAAGTGGTCTGCCCTCAGTTCTGGGCGTGGCGACCTGCTCGGGCCCGCTTCCTGGCCGCTCATGCCGACACGGTCCTGTGCTTGTTTCGCTTTGAGGTCGACCTGCTCGAGAGCGCGGGGGCAAAGCCGGAGTGGGTGGGGCATCCGGTCGTTGAGCGCGCGGAGGCAGCGCGGAGCGCTGTGCGTCCCGCAGACCGTCCTCGGCTGGTGTTGTTGCCTGGCTCGCGGGCCCACGAACGAGCGCGCCACACCGAGGCGTTTCTTCGTGCGGCTGAGCACGCGACTCGGGGCCTCGACGTCGAGGTCGTGCTCTCATGGCCTCGAGAGCTGACGGCGCCGAGCGGCGTGACCGTCAGCCACGACTCGGGGATCGCGCTGCTCGCAGGAGCGAATGCGGCCCTGGTCGCTCCTGGAACCGCCACGCTGGAGGCTGCAATGGTCGGCTGTCCTCAGGTCATCGCCGGAGCCTTGCATCCGCTCAGCGCAGTGCTGGCCAGGCGTTTCGGGGTACGCACGGTGGGCCTGCCCAACCTGCTGGTCCCCGGCAGCCCGGTGGTGGAAGTGCTGCAGGACCTCTCCGTCACCAAGCTCGCGCCCCCGCTGCGCGCGGCGCTTGTGGAGGGCGCGGCTGCCGCCTCGGTGCTCCGAGAAACGCTCGGCGGCGTGCTCGGTCCCCCGGGGTTCGGCGAGCGGGCTGCGGCGGCCATCGCCCGAGAGTGGGCCTCGTGAGCACCACATACACTTCACGGACCCTGGCGCTCGTGCGGCCGTACCTGCGACCGCTCATGGTGGCTGCGCTCCTGGCGGTGGTGGTCGCGGCGTGCCGGGGCGCGCTCGTGTGGCTGGTTCGCGACGTGCTCGACGGCTTGCTCGCCACAGGCGATGCGCGGGCGCGCTGGCTCCTGCCCGCGGCCATCGTCGGCCTCTTTGCCATCCAGGGTGCGGCTCGAGCGTGGCGGACCTGGCTGACCCGCGCCGCGGCGATCGACGCTGAGGCCTCGCTGCGACAGCGCCTCTTTGAGCGCCTCCTGCGCAGCTCGCCGGCTCGGCTTTCGGCCGCGGGCGTAGGTGACCGCCTATCCCGGCTCAGCCACGACGCTGGCAAGGTGCGCACGGCGATGGGGGCGGCGGTGACCGTGGTGCAGCGCCCCCTGTCGGCCCTCGCTCTGCTCATCGCCGCAGGGACCCTGGCCCCGAGCCTGTTCGTGTGGTCGTTGGTGGGGCTTCCGGTGGTCATGTGGGTGGTGATCTGGACGGGGCGTCGCACCCGGGCTTCGTCGCTGGCCCACGCGGAGTCGCTGGGCGCCATGGAGTCTTTGGCCCGCGATGCTCTGCGAGGGATCCGCAGCGTCCAGGCCCACGGCGCCGAGAGGGCCGTGGCGGCTTCGTTCGGCGACGCGAACGGGCAACAGGTCGCTGCAGCGCTCGCGACCACCCGCTACCGAGTGGTGGGGCCGCCGCTCGTCGAACTCGCAGGGGCGGCAGGGGTCGCGGCGGTCATCGGGCTAGGCTCGGTCGAGGTGGCGCAGGGGACGCTGAGCGCCGGCGCGCTGGTGGGTTTTCTGGTGGCGCTCGGCATGCTGAACGAGCCGCTCAAAGGCTTCGCGGTGGCCCACGGGCTCTGGTCCGAAGCCCAGGGGGCGCTCACCCGCGTCTTTGAAGAGCTCGATGCTCCGCTGCCCATACGCGAGCGCGAGGGCGCTGCTCCTTGGGTGGGGCCCCTCACCGGGCTGACGCTGCAGGGCGTCTCGGTGGATCGGGGCCGAGGCCTTGTCCTCGACGATGTGAGCGTGGCGCTGAAGCCCGGCGAGATCGTGGTCCTTCAAGGGGTCAGCGGGGCGGGAAAGAGCACCCTGCTCGACGTCATCGCCGGGTACTGCTCCTACAGCGGTGTGGTCTCCTGGAGCGGAACCGACGCCCAGGACCTCACCCTGGCTAGCCGACGCGCGGCGATCGCGCTGGCCGACCAGGACCCCTGGGTCGGCGTCGGGAGCATCGTTGATGCGGTGAGGCTGGGGCGCCCCGGTGCATCGCTCGCGGATGTCCGCAGCGCGCTGGTCGCCGCCGGCTTCACCGCCCAGGACGGCCTGTTCGAGAGCCTGGCCGCCGGAGTGCAGAGCCCCGTGGGTGACGGCGGAAACGCTGTCTCCGGTGGAGAGCGGCAGCGCATCGCCCTGGCTCGAGCGGTGGTGCGCGCGGCGCCGCTGGTGCTGCTCGACGAGCCCACGGCCCACCTCGACCCGGCGGCAGAGAAGCTCTTCCTCGAGACGCTCGCCCGCCTCTCGCCCGGACGGATCATCCTGCTGGTGACCCATCGCCCCACGCCCGCAGACTTCGCCGACCGGGTGCTTCGCCTCGAAGATGGGCGCCTGCGTGAGGTGCCTTCTCGCCGAGCCCACGCCTCGTGACCGCTCTCTGGGATGGTCTGTTCGCGCCGCTGTTCGGCCTGTGGCTCCGCTCGCTGCGGGTGTCGGTGGTCGGGAGACGGCGAGTGGCAGCCCTGGCTCGGGACGACACCCGCTTTGTCTATGCGCTTCGCCACAGCGACATGGTGTTGCTCATGCAGAGCCACCGAGCGGACTCCTGCGTGGTCTTGGTCTCCCAGAGCGAAGATGGCTCGCGGCTCGACCGGCTGCTCCGCGGCCTCGGCTACGGCACGGTGCGCGGATCGAGCTCCCGAGGGGGAGTGGGCGGTCTCCTCAAGCTGCGTTCGGAGCTGCGCGATGGGTCTGTTCCGACCATCGCGGTCGATGGTCCTCGCGGCCCCGCGGGAACCGTGGCGCCAGGGGCGTTGGTTCTGGCGCGTTCCACGGGAGCGTGGGTGGTGCCTGTGGCGGCGGCTGCACGCCAGGAAGGCCGCTTGCGGAGCTGGGACCGGACCCGGATTCCATGGCCCGGGACAAGGGCGTTCGTTGTCTACGGACGTCCGATGCAGGTGAACATCGGCGATGATCTCGAGCTCGCCTCAGGAGCCCTGGGACGAAGGCTCGCCGCGGCGACGATCACCGCGGAGAGGCTGGCCGGATGACGCCACTGCTCCTCTCTGCCTGGCGGTCTGGAACCCGGGCGGCAGGTCTGGTGGTCCCTCATCGGTTCCTCGCACCGAGCCCCGCGCCGACGCGGTCCGCATCCGTCTTGGTGCACGCCGCATCGGCCGGGGAAGTGGCCGCGGCACACTCGCTGCGCGACGTCTCGCGGCGCCACAGCACGGCGGACTGGCTCATCACGACGGGGACCGCCGCGGGGGTCACGATGGGCGCCGAAGCGCGCATGTGCCGCGACGTCCCGCGGCTCCTGGCGACGGTCTTCGACGTGGTACGCCCCAAAGCCTTGCTCTTGGTCGAGGCCGAGTTGTGGCCCAACCTGCTGTTGGAGGCGGAGGCGCGCGGAGTCCCGGTCGGGGTCATCGGGGCGACGATGAGCGCGAGCACTTCGCTGCGCTTTGCGGGCCATCCCGCTGCCGCCGGGCGATTGCTGGCGTCGGTACGTGGGTTCGCCGCAGCCTCGGCTGACGATGCGGACCGCCTGGTGGTTGCGGGCGCCTCCCCTCAAGCGGTCAAAGTGACCGGTTGGATCAAGTGGCCGGCCGCTTCACGGGTGGCCCTCGATCAAGCGAGCTCGATGATCCTCGACGAGGTGGGCGACACCGGTCCGCTGGTGGTGCTCGGCTCGGTGCATCCAGGCGAGGTGACCTTGGCTGCCCAGCGACTCGCGGGCACATCCGTCGCGCCGGAGCGTGCGCGATGGGTCATCTGCCCGCGGCACGCCCGGGCTCAGGCCGCGATCCGGGCCGAGTGCGCGCGTGAGTTGCCACATGGGAGCGCTTGGCGCCTCGACGAGCGGTTCGGGGTACTCCGGCAGTGGTTCGGCGCTTCGGACCACGTCGTCATCGGCGGAGGCGGAACGGGGAAGGGGACCCACAACTTGCTCGAGCCGCTGGCCGCTGGACGTTGCCCGTTGTTCTTCCCAGACCGGGGCGAGCGCGCTAGCTGGGACCAGCTGGCAAGCCACGGCCTCGCTACCCGGCTCGGCCCCACGCGCCCAGCGAGCGAACCCCCACGCGCCCCCAGCGAGCCCTGGCACCAGACCCTGGCTCGATGGGACGGTCGTGAGTCAGGCCTGCGTTTTCTCACGGAGCAGGGCGTGAGTCTCACGTGAGCCGACTCACGCACCTCATGAGCGCTCCCCTGAGGGCGGCGAGCGGGCTTCGGCGGCGTGCGAGCGCGGGCTGGCCGACCCTGCCCCGCCCCACGATCTCCGTCGGCAATCTAGCGCTCGGCGGCCGGTGCAAGACCCCGCTGGTGGCAGCTCTGTGCGCCGAGGTTCTGGCTCGGGGAATGAACCCGGCCATCGTGAGTCGGGGCTATCCCGTCGTGAGCACTGCACGGTATCCCGCAGTCGTCGTGTCTGTAGGCCCGGGTCACGCTCCTTGGCTCACGCTGCTGGAGGCGTGGGAGGGCGGTGTGGTCCGGCGGGGCCCGGCATTCGGACTCGCTGCCAGCATCGGAGATGAGCCTGCGTGGCTCGCAAGTAAGACGGGCGTGCCCGTGTCGGTGCACCCAAACCGCGTAGCGGCCGCCGAAGCGGTGGTTGCGCGGTTCCCGCGGACCGATCTGCTAATCCTTGATGATGGCTTCCAGACCGCAGTGCGCTCCGAGGTGGACCTCGTCGTCGTTGACGAAAGCCTGGATCTCATGGGCCGAGCGGCGCTCCGCGAGAGCCCAAACGCTCTGGCCCGGGCCATCGTGGTTCGGCTCGATCGCGATCTGATTCGGGTGCCCGGGCTGCTTCGCGACCTGCGAAGCGGTGAGGAGTGCTCCGTTCCCGACGAGGCTCTGCTCCTCGCCGCCGCGGTCGCTCGGCCCGAGACAGTGCGGGGCCTCGCCGAGCAACGGGGCATCACCATCGGTGCGTCCATTCGACTGCGCGATCACCGGGGACCGTCCTCGTCCCGCCTGGCGCGACACCTGGGCCCCTTGCTCGTGACGGAGAAGGACGCCGTGGGGTGGGCGTACGGCTCCGGCCGCGCGGGGGTCGTCCTCCAGATGACGCTGCTGGGGGCGGGCGCCGTCGCTGCGAGCGCTATCCAGGCCCTGGTCGATCACCCATGAGCCGGATCCTGCACGTGGACCTCTCGACGGGGTACCGAGGCGGGCAGCGCCAGCTCTTGCTGTTGGTGCAGGAGCAACAACGCCAGGGCCTCGACGTCCAGGCATTGTGCCGGTCGAGTCAGCTCAGGGACCGGCTTGGGCCCGCCATCGCCGGGGCGCCCACCCTGTGGAGCGTTCGTCGGGCGCTGCGCGGAGCCGCGATCGCACACGCTCACGAGTCCCGGGCCCACGGGCTCCTGGCGACCCTCGGTGCGCAGGCGCTGGTCGTGCACCGCCGTATCGATGACCCGCCGCGACGTCGGCTCACAACGCGGTACAAGTACCAGTCTGGAATGTTTGTCTGCGTCTCCGACGCCATCTCCCAGGTGCTCGCCCGCAGCGGGGTCCCGCAGGAGCGACGGGCGACGGTGCACAGCGGCGTCCCCATCCCGTCGCCGCAGCCGCAGGCCACTCGATCTGGCCCGCTCCGCGCCTTGTGTTTGGGGGCGCTCGTCCCCCACAAGGGCCACGAAGACCTTTTGATCGCCCTGGCTCGTACTCCGACGACGCTGCGCCTGGACTTCGTCGGCGATGGGCCGTTGCGACGATCACTGGAGCGGCTCGCTGGCGCGGACGGCACGCGCTTCCTCGGCGATCCGCACGGTGAGCTTCCGCCGTTTGCGGACTACGACGTGCTCATCCACCCATCGAGGAGCGAGGGGCTCGGCACAGCTGTGCTGGACGCCCAGGCGGCTGGACTGCCGGTGCTCGCCACCAGCGCGGGAGGACTGCCCGAGTCAGTGGCCCCCAGTGGCTGGCTCGTTCCCCCGTCCGACCCAGGAGCCCTCGCCGACGCGGTCGCGGCCCTGGCGGCACTACCGCGAGCGGAGATCTCCCGCCGAGGCGCCGAAGCTCGGGCCTGGACCGCATCTAGGTTCACCGTCTCCCGGATGGAGCGAGCGATTGCCGAGGTCTACCGGCAGGTAGAGTCCGCCGCGTGAGTGAGTGGAACACCGACTGCCGCTTCTTCAGCGGGTTCTCGCCGTGTCAGCACCGACGCGCGTGCACCGGCTGTCCGCACTACGCGCCCGTGACCACCAGGGTCCTGCTGATCCAATTGGACGCGATGGGCGACGTGCTTCGTATGACCTCGCTGTTGCCGGCGATCCGGCGGGCGTTTCCTGACGCCCACATCACCTGGCTCACGCGGAGAGAGTGCGCACCGCTGCTGCAGAACAACCCGCTGATCGACCGGGTCATGGAGCTAGACGAAGGCACCCTGGCCACCCTCCTCAGCCTGCAGTTCGACCTGGCGCTGTGCCCCGAGAAGAGCGCGTCCGCGTGCGGGCTGATGGCTCAGAGTCGCGCGACCACGAAGAAGGGGTTCACCCTCGCGCCGTCAGGAGTCATCGTGCCCGTGGACTCCGACGCCGAGCACCTCTATCGACTCGGCCTCGACAACGAGGCCAAGTTCTTTGAGAACACGCGATCGGCGCAGCAACTCGCCGCGGAGTCGCTCGGGCTCCCTTGGCACGGTGAACGCTATGTCGTAGTGATGAGCGACGAAGAGCGTTCGGTGGCCGTCGCCGATCGCCGCGCCGCCGGGGCCCGAGGAGATGGCGTGCTCGTCGGCTGGAACACCGGCTGCGGGCCTCGCTACCGATACAAGCGGCTGGACATCGAAGACCAGGTCGCGCTGATGAGCGCCGCGTGGCGATTGCTCGCTGACCGGCAGCGGGTCGTGTTCTGCCTCCTCGGTGGCGGCGCCGACGACTGCCTGCGGAACCAGGAGATCGGCCAGAGGCTCTGTGAGGAAGGGATCGCAGCAGTCCAGACTCCGACCACCGGCGGGCTGCGCCGAGGACTGGCCACGGTCGCTTCCTGTGACATGGTCGTCAGCGGAGACACGCTCGCTCTACACATGGCCATCGGGCTCGCCAAGCCCGTCGTTGCCTGGTTCGGCGTGACCTGCCATCAGGAGATCGACCTGGGCGGCCGCGGCGTCGCAGTGCTCGCCGACGTGCCCTGCCGCCCTTGCTGGCTCCGAGCCTGTGACCGGCCCACGAAGTGCTTCCGCACGCTCCCGTGGGGGGAGTTCGCGTCCCAGGTCGCTGGGATGGCCAACGGTCTCCTGAGAGACGGCAACTGGAGCGGAGAGCACCTCGTCGGCAGCTTGCTCCGCGACGATCGCGTACCCCCTCCGCTGGGGCTCGTTCCCAGCTCGATTCTCCAGATTCCCTGACCTCTCTTCGAATGCTCGCCGAGCGGGACCCGTCCCAATGGGCAGAGTGCGGCCTGTTCGCCGCGAAGGAGAGAGACCATGAGAACGAAGCAAAAGACCCTTGTCCCCGCAGCCTTGATCTTGTCCATGCTTTTGCCCGCCGCGGCCCTTGCCGGTCCGCGGGGGCAGAGCAGAGGGGGAGGCTACGCCCACGGACGTCATGCCCAGCAAGAAGGCTTTGTCACCGTCCGCAACCAAAACCAGGCCGAACTCGAGGTCCTCGTGGACGGGAAGATCCAGGGCACCGTCGGGCCGCTGAGCGCGGACCGGTTCGGTCCTTTCGCCGAGGGGAAGCACAAGGTCCGCGTCCGCTTCGTGGATCGGAACCTGCGCTTTCCCGTGACGGTGCAGTCGGTCTACATCGACCGCGACCGACCTGCCCGAGTCCACGCTCCAGAGATGGACATGGGGGTCGTGCGGGTCAACAACGAGTGGGTCGAGCCGATGACGGTGGTCCTGAACGGGCGATCCATCGGTCGAGTGGACCGAAACAGCAAGACGGTCCTCAAGGTGAAGGATGCGCAGGGGCGCCTTGAGCTCCGCACCCCCGCAGGCACGATCGTCGCGACGCAGCACCTGAACCTGCGCGGGCTGCAGCGGGATCGGATCGGGGTGCATCCGCCGAGCCAGGGTGAGGTCACCGTGTTCAACCCCAGTCGCAAGCACGAACTCGACATCGTGTGTGCACGAGGCAGCCTGCTTGCGCGGCTGGCACCGAACGGCCGGCAGACCATCCTGCAGCCCGCCGGCCATGTGACGCTGACCGCGCGGTACCGCAACCAGCCCATTCAGACCGCGACGGTGCTCGCTTCTCCCTTCGAGGAGTCGCCGTGGACCGTGGCCCTACCGACACGAGCGACCCTCGCCGTGCGTAACCCCAACCGGTTCCCCGTCAGCGTCTTCATTGGCGGTGAGTTCGTGGCGACCATCCAGGGCAACGACAAGATGATGCTCGAAGGGATGCCTGTGGGTCGGGTGACCGTCGAGGTCACCGGGCAGGGCCGCCGAGGCGGAATCTCGCAGCAGCTGACCACCCGCGTGGACCCGCTGAGCGGCGGTTTTCTCCCCATCCCCGAAGTCCGGATCGCTGACGGACGGGGCGGGTCCTACGGGAGCGAGTCGAGCTCGTGCGACACCCAGCAGCCGACCGTGACTGCGGGACGCCGAGGTCGCGGCGGCCGGTCGTCGGGCGGCTACGCCAGCAACCGACGCTAGAGAGGTGAACCGCCTACGACGGCGTGGGCCGTGAGGCCCAGGGTCGGAGCGGCGAGGCGGGAGGACGGGAGCGTGTCGTGACACGTGACCGACGAGCAACGAAGCCGCTGCGACCCTGGGTCCATGGAACGCGTCGGGAGTAAGCGGTTCACCTCTCTAGGGCGCCTGGAGCCCGGAGTCTCCGGGCGGTGAGAACAATCAAAGAGCCCGCCCTGGTCAGTCAGGGCGGGCTCTTCGATTCTTGGGGCGCGCGGCGCCAAGCCCACCAGGCAAGGGGAAGCAGCAGAGGCCAGCTCACGAAACCCAGGTCGGCATCGAACCACCCCAACTCCAGTGGACGCAATGAGAGCGGGAAGAGGTATCGGTAGCCGGGCCTGAGGTGCTCCTGCATGAGGTCCGCCAAGAGGTGCACTGCGCCCCCGGCGGCGAGCAGCCCGGCCGCGTGGACCCGTGGGACCCCTCCGAGTAGGTGTTTGGGCAGGCAGGCCACGATGAACGCGCAGACAGGCACAAAGCCAACCGGCAGGTGCAGCGCAGCGAATCCATGGACGAGCCAGTCCAGATCGACATGCCATCGGCTCAGCAGCGGTCGAACGACCCGGGCGAACGCGAGGGTCGGCACCCGGCTGACCAAGTCGGGAAGGACACCGCCAAACACGAAGAACGCGAGCGAGCGGCGGGGGAGTCGACCGCCGGCGATGACGGTGTTCACCAGCGTGTGGGTGAGCAAGTCAGGCACGCTGGGGCAGCTCCGAACGGCGAACGCGTACCCAGAGTGCGAGGAGCACGACCCACAGGACCAACATGATCAGCCCGGTGCGCTCCTTGATGAGCCGATACGGGTGCTCTCGCACCAAGTGCGGGGTCACGGTCGCGCCTGAGACGTGGGTCGCAAGCAACGAGACGCTGAGACCAGGGGAGGGGAGCGGAGAGTCAGCGGGCCACGGCGTCGCCTGCACGGGCCCCAACCAGCTCCGCAACGACACGCTTCGATCGCGCACCGAGAGGACCCGCGCATACCCGATGTAGAGCTCCCGCCCTTCGCAGCGGTCAGGCTCCTCGATGCAGTCGGCCAGAGAGAGAGACGCGCGATCCATCGCCACGCCGAACCAGACGATGAGCACAACGATGGCAAGGCCCGAGCCAGCCGCCCACCAGGCGCGTGCGTGGTCGGGCATCGAGGTCAGTGGTACAGCGGGCCGTCGTCCTTCACGACCCGCAGGTGTGAGGGCCTAGGCGGCGGCGGCCGAGGCCGCAGTGGTCGGCTGCCGTCATCGCCGAAGAGGCGCAACGCCAACCAGCCACACAGAATCCCGAGCAGATGAGCCTCGTGGCTGACGCCGGGGGCAGGAAACCCGAGCTCCATCCCAATGGCGATCGGGATGAGCCAGATGGCCTCGAACTCCAGCGGCACGAAGATGAGGTTGATCATGCGCTTGGGGTTGGTGAGGGCGTAGACCGCGATGACCGTGTACACGGCTCCCGAGGCTCCCAGAGAGCGCGACCCCCACACGAAAAAGGGCAGCTCCAGTCCTACGAGATGCAGAAACCCTTCAAGTCCTACTTGAAGCAATCCGCCGAGCACACCAGCCCCGAGGTAGAGCCACAGAAACCGCCGCTCGCCCCAGCGCTCCGCCACGGTCGAGCCGAACATCCAAAGGAAGAAGAGGTTACTGGCGACGTGCCAAAACTCGGCGTGCAAGAACAGCCGAGTGAATGGCTGCCAGACCATTCCAGCGAAGAACTGCGAGCCATCGAGGGCGCCGTACTGCTCGATGAAGGTGGTCCCTCCCGAGATCCCTACGAGCCGCTGCAAGACAAAGACCGCCGCGGTGGCGATCAGCAGTCGCTTGATGACTCGGGGGGTCTCTTGGGGACCAAACCGGATCCGGCCGCTACCGGGCTGGTGCCGGCTCATGCGATACCTCCGAAGTGGGTGCTCAACCTAGTGATAGATGGGGCCATCTGGCTCCTCCTTCACCGAGTCTTCAACGGCTCGAAGCAGCGTGCGGGCCTTGCGCCGACGGGCGGCGTTGCGCGGGTCGAGACGATCCCGGTACTTCCAAAAGAGCCAGCCGAAGACCATGCCGCCGAGCTCGTATCCGCCAACACCAGGCTGCGCGCCGAATGGGACGAACATGCCCAGTGTGCGGGCGACGACGAGGAACGCGACGCCCATCGCGACCCACTGCAACCGCACCGCGACCACCATGAAGAAGTTTACGAAGCCATTGGGGGTAAGTGAGCAATTCACAACGATAAGAGCGAGTACAACAGCCCCAAAACCGTAGTGCATTGTCGGGGGAGACTGGATCCAGCCCAGCACTACCGCG
>Ga0222662_1000643_pt1 | contig 25446 bp, 19 predicted proteins | sample AntAcemetagen600_FD_179821 | JGI IMG/M metagenome (GOLD analysis project Ga0222662, IMG submission 179821) | Saline water microbial communities from Ace Lake, Antarctica - #600 | ecosystem: Environmental > Aquatic > Non-marine Saline and Alkaline > Saline | place: Antarctica: Ace Lake... | reverse complement strand
AAACGCGGAAGGGAGGAAGCATCGGGACTCCGGGGCTGGGGCGGCGAGGGGGGGGAGAATCGCGCGCGATCGGCGGAGTCGCAAGCTCAGTGACCGGGCGTGTGCCGCAGGGCGCTCTCAGTAGTGCGGCGGGAGGTCGTCTTCCAGAGTGCGCTCGCCGGCGTCCCCGTTCTCGACCATCTGCTCGCGCATCAGGCGCACCTGCGTCTCGAGAGCGGCGATGCGGTTCTCGTAGCCCCGCACGAACTCTTCGAGAGTGGCGACGTCGCTGCGGCGCTCCTCACTTCGGATCTCGAGTTCGGTCAGGCGGCGGTCGAGGCTGTTTGGTTGCGGCGTGCTCATCGGTCTCCCGGGGCGAGGGCGAGGGCAGGGGGCGGGCCAGACTATGGAGGCCGAGCGACGGATGCAACGCGCGCTGGTGGACCGCCGTTGCTCGCTCACCCCCGCGCGTGATACGGATCGCGCCCGCATCGGCGCAGGCCGTAGCCCGCGAGCACCCCCCCGGAGAGACCCAATGTCCGAAGCGAGTCCGAAGCGTCAGCGAGTGTTCGACAGCGTGCTGGATGCCGTGGGGGACACCCCCATCGTCCGGCTGAACCGCGTCACCAAGGGCCTTCAGTGTCAGGTCTACGCAAAGCTCGAGTTCATGAACCCCGGCGGCTCGGTCAAGGACCGCATCGCGTTGCACATGGTCAAGAAGGCCGAAGAGCGCGGCGAGATCCAGCCCGGCGGCACCATCGTCGAGGGCACCTCGGGGAACACCGGCATGGGCCTCGCCATGGCGGCGGCGGTGAAGGGCTACCAGGCCATCTTCGTGATGCCGGACAAGCAGAGCATCGAGAAGGTGCAGGCGCTGCGAGCGTTCGGTAGCAAGGTCGTCGTGACTCCGACCGCCGTGGAGCCCGAGGACCCGCGTTCGTACTACTCCGTGTCAAACAAGCTCGGCACCGAGACGCCCAACGCCTTCTTCGCAAACCAGTATCACAACCCCGACAACCCGGAGACGCACTACGTGAGCACCGGGCCGGAGATCTGGCGCCAGATGGGCGGCAAGATCGACGTCTTCATCGGCGGGATGGGCACCGGCGGCACGCTGACCGGGATCGGGCGCTACCTCAAGGAGAAGAACCCCGACATCAAGATCATCGGCATCGACCCGGTGGGCTCGATCTACTACGACTTCTTCAAGACAGGGAAGCTCACCGAGGCGTACAGCTACGTGCTCGAGGGCATCGGCGAGGACTTCCTGCCGAGCACGATGGACATGGCCGTGCTCGACGACTGCGTGCGCGTCTCCGACAAGGAGTCGTTCCTGATGGCGCGGGATCTGGTGCGCAAGGAAGGGCTCTTCTGCGGTGGCTCCTGCGGCGCTGCGGTGGCCGGCGCGCTGCGGTGGCTCAAGTCCAACGACGCCGAGGGGCTGCAGGTGCTGGTGTTGCTCCCGGACACCGGGCGCCAATACCTGGGCAAGATCTTCAACGACGACTGGATGCGGGAGAACCGCTACCTGGCCTCGCCCAGCGATCTGGGCACGGTGCGGGATCTGCTGGGTCTCACCCAGCAGCGCAAGGTCATCAGCGTGAAGGCGTCCGAGACGGTGCGCGACGCCGGCCAGGTGATGAAGAAGCACAGCGTCTCCCAGGTCCCGGTGATGGACGACGACGGCAGCATCGCTGGCATCCTTACCGAGGGGAACGTGCTGTCGCAGCTGCTCGACCATCCGGGCGCGGCCGACGAGCCCGCTGGCGCGCTGGTGGAGAACAGCTACTCGGTCGTGGACGCGGACACCACCATCCCGGTGCTCTCGGACATGTTCACCCGGGTGAAGTTGGCGCTGGTGCTCGAGGGCAAGCAGATCGTCAACGTGATCACGAAGATCGATCTCATTGACTACGTAAGCAAGCTGGGACGGTGACATGAACGAACTCGACGACGACCCCACCGCCCCCTGGCCCCCGCGCACGATGCTGCTTCCGGACCGCGCGTTCGGGACGCGGGCCATTCACGCCGGCCAGCCGCCGGAGCCCCGCACCGGTGCAGTGATGGTGCCCATCTACCAGACGAGCACGTACGTGCAGCCGGCGGTGGGCGTGCACTACGGGTACGAGTACTCGCGCACGGGGAACCCCACGCGCACCGCGCTTGAGACCTGCCTCGCGTCGCTCGAGGGCGCAAAGCATGGGGCGTGCTTCGCCTCGGGCTCGGCGGCCACGGCGACGTTGCTGCACTCGCTCTCGCCCGGTGACCACGTCATCAGCAGCGACGACGTCTACGGCGGCACCTACCGTCAGTTCAATACGGTGTTTGCGCCGATGGGCATCGAGTTCACGTTCGTGAACATGACCGACGTGGACGCGGTGAGGGCGGCGGTTCGGCCCGGCGTCACGAAGCTGCTGTGGGTGGAGACGCCCACCAACCCTCTGCTCAAGGTCGTGGACATCGCGGCGATGGCCCAGATCGCCCGGGACTGCGACGCAATGTGCGCCGTGGACAACACGTTTGCCACGCCGTACTTCCAGCAGCCGCTGGCGTTGGGCGCGACGGTGGTCGTGCACAGCACGACGAAGTACGTGGGAGGTCACAGCGACGTCGTGGGCGGCGCGGTCGTCACCAGCGACGATGCGATCGCCGCTGAACTCTATCGGCTGCAGAACAGCATCGGCGCGACGCCTGGGCCCCAGGACTGCTTCCTTCAGTTGCGGGGCCTCAAGACGCTGCATGTACGCATGCGGGCCCACGAGGAGAACGCCACCGCGCTGGCTGCCTACTTGTCCGAGCACAGCCAGGTCGCCAAGGTGATCTACCCGGGCTTGAACTCGCACCCGCAGCACGCGGTCGCAGCGAAGCAGATGAGCGGCTTTGGCGGCATGGTCAGCTTCGAAATCAAGGGAGACCTCGCGCGGGCAGAGCGCTTTGTCGCGACCACCAAGGTGTTCTCGCTGGCGGAGAGCCTCGGCGGGGTGGAGAGCCTCATCGAGCTGCCCGCCGCCATGACGCACGCCTCGGTGCCACCGGACGTGCGTAAGAGCATCGGGATCGAGGACGGCCTCATCCGCCTCAGTGTGGGGATCGAGGACCTCGCCGACCTGCGCGACGACCTCGAGTACGCCTTCGCGAACAGCTAGCGCCTCTCTGGAGAGCGCTAGCACCTCCCGACGAGACCCCCAAAAAGAAACCCCCTGAGGCGGAGAGCCTCAGGGGTTTCTTGTTCACACGGGGCCCCGCAGTGGGGGGCGCCTTGATCTTTACGGACAGGTACCGGGGTAGAGGTTCGGGTCCAGCCCGTCGCAGTCACCGCCCTGCAGCGTGCTGCAGCTGTCGTTCATGTCCGCGACCATGTTCCGCAGCATCCCGGCCATGTTCGCGTCGGACCAGTCACCCAGGTCGAGGTTGCCGTTCCAGTAGGCCACCACTCCGCCGCCGATGACCGGTCGCCAGATGATCTTCGCACGGGAGCCCACCGAGGCGACGCGGACCGCGCCCGCTCCGGTGTTTGCGATTGCGTTGTCATGGACCGTGGAGGACGCGGTGAAGCTGTACGAGTTCGTCCAGTTTCCGTAGGGACCGCTGGTCACCGCCGTGGTGCTGTTCGAGATGGTGCATGACGCCGTCTCGGGACCGGGGCCGATGGTCAGCGAGCCAACGAGCTGCGCGAGCAGCGCGACGTTGTCGCTCGTTGCGGCGGCTGGTGAGGGAGCTGCGGAGTCGTCGTCGTCCCCAGCCGCAGAGTCGTCATCGTCCCCAGCCGCGGAGTCGTCATCGTCCCCAGCCGCGGAGTCGTCATCGTCCCCAGCCGCAGAGTCGTCATCGTCGCCAGCCGCGGAGTCGTCGTCGTCCCCGACAGGCGCGGCCAGCGCGAGCGCACCCTCGCCAGTCACGATCAGGCCGTTGCCAGCCGCGATCCAGCCAGACAGCGCCGCAAACTCAGCGTTGGTCAGGCCTCGGTAGCCGGTGGACCACACGATGACCTTGCTGTCCGAGAAGTTGCTCATGTCTTCGAGCACGCCCGTGACCATCGCATCGGTGGAGATCGTCGTGCTCAGGCCAGTGGCGTCCAGAGCCGCGAAGCTGTCGAAGAACGTGACGTCATCGGAGTCGGCGACGAGCGCGATCGCGCAGCCAGCGGGCGTGCACGGGATAAACCCGTCCAGGTCTGTGTCGAGCTCGTCGGCCGGGATGACGCCGTCGCAGTCGTCGTCCACGGTGTTGCACAGCTCCGTAGCACCGGGGTTGACGGCGATGTCTGACTCGTCGCAGTCGCCATCGCACTGGGAGTACGTGTCGCCGTCGATGTCGTTCTCGTTCGGGCCTTCGACCCCATCGCAGTCGTTGTCCAGCGAGTCGCACAGCTCTGGCGCGCCCTGGTAGATGACCGCCGAGGTGTCATCGCAATCGCCCGCGCAGGCCGACTGGCCGTCACCGTCGCCGTCGAAGCCCTCATCCACCGTGCCGTCGCAGTTGTCGTCCACGCCGTTGCAGGCCTCGGTGGCGCCGGGGTTCACCGCTGGGTCAAGCGACGCACAGTCTCCTTGGCAGCTCGTGTAGGTGTCGTTGTCGAAGTCGAGGTTCTCGTCGATCTGCCCGTTGCAGTTGTTGTCGATGGAGTCGCAGATCTCGGCGTTGCTGGGGAACACAGTGGCGTCGTTGTCGTCGCAGTCCACCTCGCCGAACTCTTGCAGGCAGCCGGGGTACGGCCCGGGGCTCCCGTCGCCGTCCATGTCGAGCTCTTCGTCCTCGTCGCCGTCGCAGTCGTTGTCGATCTCGTCGCACGCCTCCTGGGCGCCGGGGTAGTTGACGAAGCCGGTCAGGGGGTCGTCGTCGCAGTCACCCTGGCAGGGGGTGAATCCGTCGCCGTCTTGGTCCTGGAACTCCACTGCGAGGCCGTTGTCGATGATGCCGTCGCAGTTGTCGTCCTCTTCGTTGCAGAGCTCGGGGGCACCCGGGTAGACGTCGTTGTCGTTGTCATTGCAGTCCGCTGGCGCGTCGCATACGCGGAAGCCGTCGAAGTCGAGGTCGAGCCCGTTGTCGATCTGTCCGTCGCAGTTGGTGTCGTTCCCGTCGCAAGTCTCGTTCGCGCCGGGGTTGATCGCGCCGATCAGGTCGTTGCAGTCGAGCTCGTCGGGCGGGTAACTGCCCACGCACTCGGGGTTCTCCACCGTGACGTAGCCGTCGCCGTCGGCGTCGAAGTTCTCGTCAACGCGATCGTCGCAGTCGTTGTCGAGCCCGTCGCACGCCTCTTCGGCGTCGGGGTTGATGTCCGGATCGTTGTCGTTGCAGTCCCCGGGATCGAGATCGGGGTTGTCACACTCGGCGTCACCGAAGCAGAACCCGTCACCGTCCGCGTCGCCGCCGACGGTGACGTTCGCGGAGTCGTCGTCGTCCGCGGTGCTGTCGTCGTCGTCGCGCCCACCCGGACAGCCGACCGAGAGCACGAGGAACATCGAAGTGAGGAGCAAGAGCAGCGCGTTGCGAGTCAGCATGTGAGACGGTTCTCCACCAGAGACGGGTCCGGAATTGTCGTCATTCTCTCTTGTGGCTCTAGCATTGTAAATTCCATCAAGGGAAGGGCGGCCGTCTGCCCGGCCGGGAGGAGCTGCGTTGTGTCGGGATTTGTGTCCCTCGATGATCTGAGCGAGCGCGCGCGCAGACTCGGGCTATCCGTAGGTGCTTCGGCGGCCCCGCCGGGCCCGGAAGGCGCTGCCTTGCTCGATTGGGTGGGGCGAGGCGGTCACGCAGAGATGGCGTGGTTGGCCCGAGAACCGGAGCGGCGCGCAGACCCTCGATTGGTGCTCGAGGGGGCCCGATCCGTCGTCTCGATCGGGATCAACTATTTCCAAGGGGATCTGCCCGAGCCCGAAACCGATCGCCCAGTGGGAAGGATCGCGCGCTACGCCCTCGGAGACGACTACCACGGGCTGCTGCTCGACAAGGTCAGGGAGCTCGCCGCAGGGCTCGGCGATCCGCTCGCCCGTCCCTACGTGGACACCGGTCCGGTCCTGGAGAAGCCGCGGGCGCAGCGGGCGGGGCTCGGCTGGGTCGGCAAGCACACCAACTGCGTGTCGCGCACCGATGGCAGCTGGTGGTTCCTCGGGGCGATCATCACCCGCGCCGATGTCGAGCGGTCCGAGACTCACGAGGACCGCTGCGGGACCTGCACTCGCTGTGTGGACGTGTGCCCCACGAAAGCGATCCGCCCCGAGGACCCCTACAAGCTCGACGCCGCGCTGTGCATCTCCTACCTGACGATCGAGCATCGAGGGCCGATCCCCCGGCCGCTGCGCCCGCTCATCGGTGAGTGGATCTACGGCTGTGACCTGTGCCTCGATGTCTGCCCATGGAACCGGTTCGCCGAGCCGACCAGGGAGGAGCGGTTCCGGCCCCGGGAAGAGCTCGTGCACCCGCCGCTGGTGGATCTGCTGGGGTGGGATCAGGCCACCTTCAGTCGCGTGATGAAGGGCAGCCCCATCAAGCGCACAAAGCGCCGCGGACTCCTGCGCAATGTCTGCGTCGCGCTAGGCAACGCGGGGGATCGTGGGTCGGTGCCCGCGCTCGCGACCTGCCTGGCCGAGGAGCACGAACCGCTCGTTCGTGGCCACGCAGCATGGGCGCTCGGCGTCCTGGGAGGGGAGGCTGCCGCCGCAGCGCTGGAGCGCGGCCTCCACGACGAAGACCCCTACGTCCGCGACGAGGTCGCCTGGGCCCGCGAGGCACTCCTTTAGAGGGCCTGGATACTAGAATCCAGCCTGGCCCGGGGTGCGGGGGTAGGGGATGGCGTCGCGGATGTTCTGGGTGCCGGTGATGTACATCAGCATGCGCTCGAAGCCGAGGCCGAAGCCGCCGTGCGGGGTGGTGCCGAAGCGCCGCAGCTCCTGGTACCACCAGTAGGGCGCTTGCTCCATGCCGCGCCGGTCCAGCTCGCCGGCGAGCACTTCGGCCCGCTCCTCACGCTGGCTCCCACCGATGATCTCTCCCAGCCGCGGCACCAGCAGATCCGTCGCCGACACCGTGCGCCCATCGTCCGAGAGCCGCATGTAGAACGCCTTCTGGTCTGTGGGGTAGTCGGTGACGAACACGGGTCCGCCGACGTGCTCTTCGGCGAGCCAGCGCTCGTGCTCGGTCTGCAGCGGATCACCCCAGTTCGTCGGGTGCTCGAAGCTGCATCCGCTCGCGGACAGCGTCTCCATCGCCTCGGTGTAGGTCATGCGCGCGAATGGCTTGTTCACCGTCTCGGCCACCTGCTGCACGACGCCCTTGCACACGAACTTGTCGAAGAACGCCATGTCCTCGGCGCAGCGCTCGTGCACTTCGTTGGTGATCGTGCGCACGAAGTCTTCGGCGAGATCCATGACGTCGCTGAGATCCGCGAACGCGATCTCCGGCTCGATCATCCAGAACTCCGCCGCGTGCCGGGCGGTGTTGCTGTTCTCGGCCCGGAACGTCGGTCCGAACGTGTAGACGTCGGTGTAGGCCGAGGCGAAGGGCTCTACGTTGAGCTGCCCCGAGACCGTCAGAAAGGACGGCGTGCCGAAGAAGTCCTTGCCCTCGAGGTTGGTCACCCGGAACAGGTCACCGCCGCCCTCGGCATCGCTGGCCGCGATGATCGGCGTGTGAATCCACAGGAAGCCGCGGTCTTGGAAGAAGCGGTGGATGGCGTTGGCGAGCGCGTTCCGCACCCGAAACGTCGCCTGGAAGGTACGGGTACGCGGGCGCAGGTGCGCGATGGTGCGCAGGTACTCCAGGGTGTGACGCTTTGTCTGCAGGGGGTAGTCGTCCGCGCAGGCGCCGACCACCTCGATGCTCTCGGCCACGACCTCCCAGGCCTGCCCCTTGCCCTTGCTCTCCACCATGCGGCCCGTGGCGCGCACCGCGGCGCCCTTGTCCACGGCGGCGGCCGCATCGGTGCCCAGAGGACCGTCGGCGGGGAAGACGAGCTGCAGGTTCGCCAGCCGGCTCCCGTCGTTCAGCTCGAGGAAGGCGATGTTCTTGCCCACGCGCTTGTTGCGTACCCAGCCGGTGAGCTCGACGACCTGGTCGGCGACTGGGCTGGCGAGCAGCGTGGCAATGGGCGTGCGGCGAGGGGAGGGTGTCTTGGTCATGGCGGCGGGAGCCTACACGCCGTGCTTTGCGGGCGCATCCGCCCCCTTTGCAACCCCTGCTAGGCTCCTCGGCCAATGAACACCGCCCCCCCAGCGCTGCCGATCTGGACCGAGATTCGGGATCCGCTGCACGGCGCCATCACGGTGAGCTCACGGGAGCGGGCGCTGCTCGACCACCCACTCTTCCAGCGGCTGCGGCACATCAAGCAGCTCGGCTTCTCCGACCTGTCGTTTCCAGGCGCGGTGCACACGCGCTACCTGCACTCCATCGGCGCGATGCACATCGCGGGGCGGGCCTTTGACGTCGTGTTCGATGGGCCGAGTGGTCGCAAGGTGTCGCCGGAGCGTCGCGCCGTGCTGCGCAGCATGCTGCGGACCGCGGCCTTGCTCCACGACGTAGGGCACGCGCCGTTCTCCCACGCCAGCGAGTTCGCGATGCCTCCGGTGGGGGAACTCAAGGTCCCCGTCTACGAGGAGTTCCCGGATCTCTACCCGCCGTCGCGGCAGGCGACCCACGAGGACTACACCATCAAGGTCATCACCGACTCGTCGCTGACTCGGCTGGTGCAGGGTGATGGGCAGTATCCCGCCCGCGCCGTCGCCGGGCTGGTGGACCCCAGGCTTCCTGTGGAGTCGGCTTGGTACCGGGGAGGCGGGGTGGACTGGCGCCCGCTGCTTCAGCAGCTCATCAGCTCCGAGCTGGACGTGGACCGAATGGACTACCTCGGTCGGGACAGCCACTTCGCCGGCGTGCACTACGGCGTCTTCGACGTGGACTGGCTGGTGAGCAACCTCGCGAGCCACGTGCAGGGTGGCCGGGCTTGGCTGGCGCTCAACGATCGCGCGATCTATGCCTTCGACGACTTCCTCATCGCCCGCTACCACATGTTCCTGATGGTGTACTTCCACTACCGGAGCGTGGCGTACGAACAGATGTTGCATCGCTACTTCCACGCTGGCGGGGATGGCTGGACCTTCCCGTCCGACATCGAGGACTACGCGTTCGTAGACGACGCCACCCTGTTTCATCACCTGCGCCGCTCTCGGGACCCCTGGGCCCGCCGGATCGTCACGCGCAAGGAGTACAAGCTCCTCATGGAGCGCCACGGCGCGGCTGCGGACACCGACCTGTCGCCAGTGGTGGAGCGCCTCGCGGACGCCGGCATTCCCCACTTCCTGACTCAGAGTCGGGGGCAGATGAGCAAGTACTTCCAACACCGCAAGGCGGCCGGCGGGACCCAGTGGAACCTGCCGCTGGGTGAGGTGCACTCGGACGACCAGCTGCCGACCGCTCCCATCTATGTGATCAAGCAGCGGTACCGGGGCGCGAGCGATCCGACCGTCAGCGAGCTCGAGGACAGCACGAACCTGTTCGAGCGCTACGAGGTGCAGCTGCGCATGGCCAGGGTCTACGTGCCGCCGGACTGCGTGGAGCGCGCGGGGGCGCTCATCGACAGCATCGTCTAGACGCGATTAGAGCGCGGACAGGACGCGGAGGACCGCGGGCACCGCTGCGTCCAACGATCGCTCGGCGCGCCTCGCGCCATGCAGCATCACCGCTGCGCGATACGGCGTCGCCGGGCTCAGCAGATCCTTGAGGAATCGGGCCGGCGACCACCCCGCGGCATCCCTGAGACCCCGCACTCCACGCCGATCGGCGCTGTCGGAGATGGCGCGCACACCCGCGTAGGGGATCCCCAACTCCGCGCAGAGCGAAGCCACCGGCGCGGCCTCCATGTCGCAGGCCGAGGCCTCGTGCTGTTGTCGCAGCGCGCGCTTGTCGGCGGGGAGGTGCAGGTAGCGCGGCACGGTCAGCAGCGAGCCCTGGGCGAGGCGCAGCGGCAGCGTCGCCAGCTCAGACCGGAGCGCGTCGAGCGACGCTCCAGGCGTGCGAGCGCCGGTCTCGGCGTCCAGGACCTCAGTCACGAGCAGCAGGTCTCCCTCGGCCAGCCCAGCTCGCAGTCCGCCCGCGAACCCCACATGGAGCACGGCCGCTGGGCGCTCGCGCCGGATCGCGACGCACGCTGCGTCCGCGCCGGAACGTCCGACGCCCGAGCGCATGACGAGGGCGGCGTTCGGTCCGCGCAGCACCTCGCCACGGTGGGGCACGCGCAGACCAAGGGCGCTGGCGCCGGCCCGCAGCTCGCGGGACATGGCTCCGATCAGCATCACTCCGCTCATCCGGTACGCTCCCATGCATGCATCCAGACCCCACCCTGCTCGCCGGCGCCGTCGAGGTCGTCAGGCTCGCCGCCCACGAGGTGATGTCGCGCTATCGGTCCGCCCAGACGGTCTGGGACAAGGATGGGGGAGCCGATACAGGGCCGGCGGCCAACCCCGTGACCGAGGCCGACCTCGCCGCAGACGCCGTGCTGCGCAGAGGACTCCTGGAGCTGCTGCCCGGCTCCGGCTGGCTGTCGGAAGAGACCGTCGACGATCCCGTCCGGCTCGGTTGCGAGTTCGCGTGGATCGTCGATCCCATCGACGGGACCCGAGAGTACGTGCAGGGCGTGGATCAGTTCGCCATCTCGGTGGCCCTGACCCGGGCAGGGGTGCCGGTGCTGGCCGTCTTGCTCAACCCCGCGACCGATCAGCTCCTCACCGCGCAGACAGGCACCGGGGTGTCCTTGAACGGCGAGCGCTTGGAGAGGGTCACCGAGCGGGGGATCGACGGAGCGACCTTGCTCGCCAGCCGCACCGAGTCGAAGCGCGGTGAGTTCGAGCCGTTTCGCGATCGGATGACGGTGCGGGACGTGGGCTCGACCGCCTGGAAGCTGGGTCTCGTGGCTGCAGGGGAGGGGGACGCGTACTTCACGCGCAAGCCTCGCAACGAGTGGGACATCGCCGCGGGAGTGATGCTCTGCCGTGAGGCTGGGGCCATCGTCACGGATCTGGACGGCGCGGAGCATCGCTTCAATCGAGCGGATCCGCTGGTGCGCGGGGTCGTCACCGCCGTGCCCGGCGTCTACCGCGACGTCATGGCGATGATCGCGGAGGTCGGCACGCTGCTGTGACGGCCCGGCGTGTTTGAGCTGGCTCAGACGTGCGCCGAGACCGTTGCGGTCTCACCGTCGACCGCGCCGAGGTGGAGCGCGGTCCCCAGATCGTTGCTGCGCTTCTTGACGTAGCCGAGGAACAGGGTCTTGCCCCGGGCGGCAGACGTCACAGCAGACGTCACGTACCCCACGTTCTTGCCGTCTCGGAAGAGCTCGGTCCCTGGCGGTGCGGGGTGGTCTCCCTCGAGCTGCACCAGAAGCTTCGCCGGTGTCCCGATGGAGTCGAGGCGACAGATGACCTCCTGGCCGATGTAGCAGCCCTTCGTGAACGACACCGCGCGGTCCTTCAGGCCACCCTCCAGCACGATGTTCAGGGTGGTGAGATCGCCGCCGGGGCGCGGCAGCGCCGCTTCGATTCGCAGCGCCTCGAGGGAGCTCAGCGACGCGGTTGGCAGGCCCAACGCCGCGGTGACAGCAGCGACGGCCTGGGGCGCGGTGAGCAAGATCAGACCTTGCTCGGCTCCCAGCTCCCTGCGAATGACGAGGACCTCGTGCTCCCCGAGCGTTCCCGAGGAGAAGGTGTGCTCTCCGGGCTCGGGCACGGGCAAGCCAGCCGCGAGAACCGCGGACTCGGCGCCGGAGCCCACCACAGCGAGGGCCTCCCGGGGGTCTGGCTCGAAGTACACCTTTTCGGCGATGACGTAGCGGTCGAGCATCTCGATGAACGGGGTGGCCGCGCCGCGCTCGAAGAGCGCGAGGATATGTCCGGCCTTCTTCTCGCCGTCCACCAAATACAGGTGGGTGTCGGCGACGAGGCGCCCCTGGAGCGAGTTCAGGGTGGCGCGCACCCCGTGCCCCGGGCCCGCCTTGTCGAGCAAGACGACGTCGTTGGAGAGCATCGCGTGGAGGAAGCGAACCCGGTCCTTCCCTGAGATCTGCAGAACCTCAATGGGCAGAGGTCCTGCCAGGTGTGGTGACTCCCGCAGCGCAGCGGTGTCGATGGGACCCGCGTCGGCCAGCGCCAGCAGGGCATCCCGGACGGAAGGGAGGGCGGAGTCGGACCACTTTTGGAAGCTGCTCATGGGGACACAGATTGCACCGCCAGGGGCGATGCGCAACTGACCACACGGGCGGAGCCGAGTCGTCCAAGCGCGAGTGGGGCCCGCTGGTATGGTGCGGGCAACCGTCTGGGGAGGCCCGATGCCGTTTCGTCCTGCGTTTCTCAGCACCCTGCTCTGTGTCGCCCTTTGCGGGGTGATCTCCCCGAATCCGGTCTCGGCGCAACCAGCAGCGAGCTTCGACAGTCAGCGCTTCTACCCGGCCGCGAACACCAACGGATTCCTCGTGGTGCCCGAGGCCCACGTGCTTCCGCGGCTCAAGTTCGGCTTTGATGTGCAACTCGACTACGCGCACCGGCCGCTGCAGTTGATCGATCCGAGTCAGCAGCGCAGTGGCGCCGTCATCGACGCGCTGTTCGCCGGGCATGCCCGGGTCGGCTTCGCGCCCACCGACTGGATCCAGGTGGATCTCAAGCTGCCGTTCATGCAATTCGCGAGAGCCGGCGATGGTCTCAACGATCTCGGGGGCGCGAGCGCGCAGGTCTTTTCGCTGGGTGACCTGTGGATCGAGGGCCGGTTCCGGGTGCTGCGGGAAGAGAAGCACTTCGTTTCCGTGGCCCTGATGCCCTTCGTGACGCTCCCCACAGGCAACCCGCGCATGCTCCTCACCTCGGGCGTGCCGACGTTCGGGGCCCAGGCCGCCATCAGCCGGGTGCTTTGGCGCTTCCGCCTCGCGGCCGCGGTGGGCTACCGGTTCAAGCCGGGAGCTCCTGGGTACCTGGTGGTCGGCGACCGGGTCGCGGCCGATGATGAGATCCTCTACTCCGCAGGGATCGGATTCGCGCTGGTGCCAGACCGCCTGGATCTCAACCTCGAACTGTTCGGCGCTGGGCTCGTGGGGCCAGGTCGGGCGCCGACCGTGGTGGCCGACTACCCGGGCAAAGCGTCGCTGCACAGCCCGCTGGAGGCGATGCTGGACGCGCGTCTGCAGATCGCAAAGGGCTTCTCGGCCGTGCTCGGGGGAGGCTGGGGTATCAGCAAGGGCGTCGGCACCCCGGCGTTTCGCATCCTCGCCGGCGTGAGCTACGCGCCAAGCCGGGACCGCGACGGTGACGGCATCGTGGACGGCGACGACGGGTGCCCCGATCAAGCCGAAGACATCGACTCGTTCGAGGACGACGATGGCTGTCCGGATCTCGACAATGATGCAGATGGTGTCGCCGACACGGTGGACCAGTGCCCGATGGATGCCGAGGACGCGGACCTGTGGGAGGACAGCGACGGCTGCCCTGATCTGGACAACGACGGGGACACCATCCCCGACGCCACCGACGGCTGTCCCAACGAGGCTGAGGACGTCGACGGGTTCGAGGACGGCGATGGCTGCCCCGACCCGGACAACGACAGCGATGGCGTGTGGGACGCAGACGACAGCTGCCCGATGGTCCCAGAGGACATCGACACCTGGCAGGACGACGACGGCTGCCCTGACGAAGACAACGACGGGGATGGCTTCGCGGACGTAGACGACTTGTGCCCTCTGGACGCGGAGAACGTCAACGGGTTCAAGGACGAAGACGGGTGCCCCGACGACACCATCGCCGTGCTCAAGGACGACAAGATCCTCATCCTCGACAAGATCCTCTTTGTGACCGCCAAGGACGTCATTCTCAAGCGCAGCTACCCGATCCTGGAGGCGGTCAAGAAGACCATCTTGGACAACCCCCGCATCCTGCGGCTGCGCGTCGAGGGACACACCGACGACCGGGGATCGGACAGCTACAACCAGGCGCTGTCGGAGAAGCGGGCCACGGCGATTCTGCGCTACCTGAGCGAAGGCGGGGTGGCGCCCGAGCGCCTCGAGGCCACGGGCTATGGCGAAGCCCGCCCCATCGACACCAACGACAGCACCGACGGACGCGAGCGCAATCGCCGGGTCGAGTTCACCATCGTCGAGCTGGCCCCGGTGGTCGAGACCCGAGGGGTGGACCTGCCGGCGAGCCGGGATCGGAGGGAGTAGACGATGAATGAACCTGTGGCACTGACCGAACGCCTCGTGTCGATGGACACCGTGTCGGTCCGTCCCAACGCCAGCATGGTGGGAGAGCTCGCAGAGTTGCTGGACGGCCTCGGGGCCCACACGCAGATCCAGGGCAAGCCTGGCGACCCGGGCCAGGTCAACCTGCTCGCCCGCCTCGGCCCCGCGGACGGGCAGGGCGGCCTGCTGTTGGCGGGCCACACCGACACCGTGCCTTGGGACAGCTCCATGCGCGCCACGACCGCGCCGGAGCGCGATGGGCGACGGCTTTACGGCCGAGGGACCTGCGACATGAAGGGCGCCATCGCCGCGATGGTGTGCGCGGCGGAGCGAGTGGGTCGTGCAGACCTCGCCAAGCCGGTCTGGTTCGCGTTCACATTTCAGGAGGAGATCGGCTGCCTCGGCGCGAAGGAGCTGGCCCACGGGCCCACAAAGCTGCCTGTCGACCACTGCATCATCGGCGAGCCGACGGGGCTTGTGCCCGTCACTCGGCACAAGGGCTACGCGATCGCCCGGGCCCACTTTCGCGGCGTCCCTTGCCACAGCTCGGACCCTGATCAGGGCGTGAATGCGATTCATGCCGGCGCGCGGGCCGTGGAAGCGCTGCTGGCTCTCGCCGAAGAGTGGAAGCGTCGCGGGATAGACGCTGGAGGCCTGCTGCCGCCATACACCACGCTGAACATCGGTCTCTTCGATGGGGGTGCCGCGCGCAACATGGTGCCTGAGCGGGCGTGTTTCACCATTGAGGTGCGCCCTCTGCCTGGGCTCGACCCCCAGGGCCTGCTCGAGGAGGTGGCGGCCGTGGCCGCGGCGGCGGCCCGCACTGTCAAGGGTGTGGGGTTCGAGTTCGAGCCTGTAGAGACAGACGAGCCCCTGTTCACGGCGGATGACGAGGCGCTGGTGCGATGGCTCGTTGAGGAGACGGGGCACGCTCCGGGCACCGTTCCGTTCTACACCGAGGGCGCGTTCTTCACGTCCATGGGCGCGCGCACGGTGATCTGCGGGCCGGGAGAGATCGCCCAGGCGCACCGAGTGGACGAGTGGGTTGAGCTCGACGCGCTGGAGCAGGCCGCCCAGCTCTACACAAAGGCGATCGAGGAGTTCTGTACATGAGCCAGCCGACCGTGACGGATCGGGCTCCGTGGATGGTGCCCGCCGAGCCGTACTACGTGCCGAGCGGAGACGAGATCGCGCTGTTTGAGCAGGCGTCGCGCTCAGAGATCCCCGTGCTGCTCAAGGGCCCTACGGGCTGCGGCAAGACCCGCTTCGTCAGCTACATGGCGTGGCGGCTGGGGCGTCCGTTGGTGACCGTGGCTTGCCACGAGGACCTGACCGCGAGCGATCTCGTGGGTCGATACCTGTTCGTGGACGGGGAGACGCGGTGGGTGGACGGCCCCCTGACCGCAGCGGTCCGCATGGGTGCGATCTGCTACCTCGACGAGGTGGTCGAGGCTCGCAACGACACCCTGGTCGTGATTCACCCGCTGTCCGATGACCGGCGGATCCTGCCGGTCGAGAAGCGAAACGAGCTGCTGCACGCAGCCGAGGGGTTTCAGCTGGTCATCTCCTACAACCCGGCGTACCAGTCGGTGATGAAGGATCTGAAGCAGAGCACGCGCCAGCGGTTCATCGGGATGAGCTTTGACTACCCCGAGCGTGATCTCGAGACCCAGATCGTAGCGAAGGAGGGAGGGGTCGATGAGGATCTCGCCTCGCGCCTGGTCCGGGTGGCACATCGGGTACGCAAGCTGCGAAACCACGGCCTCGAAGAGGGAGTCAGCACGCGCCTGCTCATCTATGCGGCGCGGCTGTGCGCTGGAGGCCTGTCGCCTGCGGTGGCGTGTCGCGCCGCCATCGTTGAGCCCCTGAGCGACGACGCCGATCTGCAGCGCTCCATGACCGAGGTGGTGCGCGACTTCTTCTAGTTCCCGTTCGGGGCTGCCTGAGGCACCCGATCTCCGCGTCGAGCTTCGGGGCCTGCTTGTGCGGCGCACCGGGGTGCGCCTCCGCGCGGCCCCTCGCTCTCCTTGACCTCGGGCGCCTCAGACACCCCCGAACTGGGAACGACGCCCGTTCGGGGCTGCCTGAGGCACCCGATCTCCGCGTCGAGCTTGCTGGCCTGGTTGTGCGGCGCGCGGGCGCCCGCGCGCTATCCTGAGCGGGATGGCAGACGACGACGACGGAAAGCTCGGATCGGGCTTCAGGCGACGCCTCGGCGCTCTCAAGATGGGGGACGCCGCCGAGCTGCTGGTTCTGGCCCGCGAGCGCATCCGCGAGAGCCCCGTCGAGCACGCGAAGGCTGCGGCCGACGCCACCCGCGCCCTCGCCGAGGCACGCAAGGAGCTGGAGCCATCGGTCTACGAGGTCGTTCGCAAGGCGGTGCTCAGCGTGGCGCGTCGCGACTGGACCGCTGCGGCGCAGCTCGCCGAGAACCTGCCTCAGCTGGCTCGGCTGCATGGTGAGTCGGTGCAGTGGGTGGGGGACGCCGTCGCCCGCGCGGTGCAGTCCGACCGCACCCTCGCTCGGCAGCTCGCTCGGGTGTTGCCCCGTTGTGCGAGCGAGATCCCCGAGCGCGGCGAGCGACTGCGCGTGATCACGGCTCTGTCGGACCTGTGCCGCCGCTACCCCGGGCTTGGACTCGCCGCCTTGCCCACCGTCACCCGTCTCCTCGAGGACGGATCAGCAGCCGCGCTGGCTTCGTTCCTGGAAGAGGCGCTCGGCCTCGCGTCGCGAAACGAGTCGGTGGCGCGCAGCTTCCTGCTTCGCGAGTCGCGACTCGGCCAGGAAGCCTGGGACGCGCAGCGCGATGGGCTGCCGCTCGCAGAGGTCGCCCGCACGCTGCAGCTTTACGCCGAGGCGCACGCCGGATCGGCCGTGGCGATCAAGAGCACCAGTGATCTTCCGGAGTCGATGGCGCTGCCCGCGGGAGCGGTCGCTCTCACCGATGGTCGGACCGTGTGGTTGGCCCCTCGCATCGACCGCTTCGATGACGACGAGCGAAACTTCTTGCTCTACAAGGTCGCCCTGGCGCACGAGGTTGGGCGCATCGAGTTCGGCACGTTCAAGCTCGATCCGCTGTCGGTGCCGGGGCTGGATGCGGTCGTCCTGGACGGCGAGCCCGATGAGGTGGCGCAGGGGAACCCCGTGCTGCTCTTCGCATCGCGGTTCCAGGACCCGGCCCTCTCCCGCCGTCTCTTCCTGTTTGCGGATGACCTGCGGGTCGACGCGTGCCTTCGTCGCGAGTACCCCGGACTGGCTCGGGACATGGAGAGCATCGCGGCGTTGGATCAGGCGGCCCGTCCCGACATCGACAGCCTCCAGGGCGTAGACCAGTTCCTCGAGCTGCTGGCGCGCCGGCTCTGGTACGGCGAGCTGCTCCCCGAAGGAGAGACCTTTCGCCGCTATCGCGAGGCGGCGTGGCTCCTCGAGGCCCTCCGTCACCCGTCCGCTGGCGTGGCGGACGCGGCAGCAGCGGCCATGCACTTGTACGCGCTCCTGGGTGGAGAGGGGGAGCCCGGTGATCTTCCCAGCGCCCCTGCGTCGGCTCAAGCCACGCTTGCGTTTCTGCGCGGGGCTGCCGCCGAAGGAGAGGCTGGAGGGCAAGGAGACGTCGTGGGAGTCCCGTTGGACGGCGACGGTGAACCGGCCGGGGAACGCCAGGGGCCTGGCGCCGGAGAGCCTGCTCCTAGCGAGGAAGAGCCGCCCCGCGTCCCCGCCGCGCCCGGTGGGCGGATCTATCACTCCGACATCGTCTCGGACGCCGACGCCGCACGCCACGACGAGACCATGGGCCGGGCCGAGCGCATCCAGCGAGCCTTGGACGCGCGCGGGGTTCCTGCGTCCCTGCGCGAGATCGCCGCCGCCCTCTCCCTCGACGCGGACCTGACGGACGCCGCCTTGGAGCGGAACCTGGCCGACGCGTTTCGTGAGGAGCTCCGGCGCGGCGGGGACGCCGCCCAGTCGCCGCTGTTTCCGTCCAACCAGGAGCTACCGAGCAGGGATCTGACCGTGTCGCGCTATCCCGAGTGGGATGAGTTCATCGGCGACTACCGTCCTCGCTGGTCCACGGTGTGGGAGCGGCGGGCGGTCGGAAGCGCAGGGGTGTTCGTCGATGCGGTGCTCGCCGAGCACGCGACCACCGTGCGCAGACTTCGGCGGGAGTTCCAGATGATGCGCCCCGCCGGACTCGGCAAGGAGCGTCGGGCGAGGGAAGGGGACGCACTCGATCTCGATGCCCTCGTCGGAGAGCTCGTGGACGCGCAGCTCGGGCGCCCGGGCGAGGGGCGGGTGTACGTGCGCCGGGTCCGCAAAGAGCGAGACGTGGCGGTCGCCTTCCTGGTGGACCAGAGCGCGTCGACCCGGGAGCTGGTGGTCGAGGGCGGCAAGTCGGTCATCGAGGTCGAGAAGGAGTCCTTGGTGTTGCTCGCAGAGGCTCTCGAGGCATTGGGCGACCGCTACGGCATCTTTGGGTTCTCGGGGCGGGGCCGGCAGATGGTGACGTTTGACGTCTTCAAGGACTTCGGGGAGCGCTGGGATGAGGTGGTGCGGGGGCGCATCGGTGCCATGACCTATCGCATGGAGAACCGCGACGGGGCCGCCATCCGACACGCCACCATGAAGCTGGCGCAGCTCGATGCAAAGGCCCGGCTGCTCATCCTGCTCAGCGACGGGAAGCCTCTGGACTGCGGGTGTGACCTGTATCAAGCGGGCTATGCGCAGGCAGACACCCGTATGGCCCTTCGCGAGGCCCGAGAGCAGGGCGTGCACCCGTTCTGCATCACCGTCGATCCCTCGGGCGCGGAGTACGTGGCCGCCATGTACGGCGACGTGCGGTACGCGGTCATCGAGTCCGTCGAGCAGCTCCCTGCGCGACTGCCCGCGATCTACCGCAGGCTCACGACCTGAATCCGGCGGCTACTCGGGACCTGCCAGCGAGGGCTTGCAGATGGGGGTGACCGAGCCTTGCGTCTTGTGCTCGCTGCGGCACCGCATCAGCCGGCCAGTGAGCGCCTGCTCCTGCTCCATCGCGGCCTCGAGCGCCGCCGGGTCGGAGACGAGCAGCGCGGAGATGGCTGCGCCGTAGGCCCGCAGCTGCTCGCGCAGCAAGTCGAGCTCGACGCGCTTCAGTGGGCTTAGCGTGGCGCCCCCGCAGTCGCCATCGACGCTGTTCTCGATCCCCTTGATTCGGCTCTGCAGGGGGCGAAGATCCGCTTCGCTCCGGTCCGCCGGTGGCACGACCATCTGGACCCGGATCTGCGACGCGAGCTCGAGGCTGGCCTGGCGTACGTCATCGACGCAGGTCCGGCTTTGCTCTGGCTGCAGCCACTCGCCAGCCCAAAAGAACGCGTGGGCGTCCAGCCAGGATCCATATGCGGTGAGTCGTTCGCGGTAGAGCGCCGCGGCCCCATCGATCTCGCTGCGGGGCGCCCCGTTCAGCCATGCCTGGGCGAGGGTGTCCAGTGGCTCCCAGACCCCCTTGATCTGCTCGACCTCCCAGATGAGGGCCAGGGTCGTCGTCGCGGTCGGCTGGGGCAGCTTGCTGTACCCAACACGGCACTCGGCGTCGTGCAGGGACTGTCGGCTTCGGGCGTCGCGCAGCTCGAACGAGAACGTCTCCCGATCCAACGCGTCGAGGCGGACTTGCTCCCACAGCGCCGCGAGCCCGTTGACGTCGTCCACGAGCTGGTTGCAGATCCCGCGCGCGTCCTGGGTCTGGCGAAGGAGCACCTGGGTCGCAAGCTCATCGCCGGTGCCAACGCCCGCGGACTCCGCGGCCCGGACCGCAGCGTGGTCGAATCCTTGCAGCGGATCGGTGCTCTGCGCCTGCGCCAGGGTAGGGATGCCCAGAACGAGCACGGCCAGCAGGACGTTCTGCGTCCTCCTGGCCGTGGACTGCTGTGCGCCTGACGGCGCCGCCGAGGCAAGGCTCATCTGGCTATTCGATGGCCTTGAACGTCGCCTTCTTCACCTGCAACTGCTGCATGGCGCGCAGCTTCTTCTGCAGGTTGCCGACCGCCTCCGTCTCCTCCTCGGACTTTTCGAACGCGAGCAGCTTGTACATGTACCAGCTGACCCCGCGCTGGCTGTTCACCGCCTCGCAGCTCGCGCCCTCGCAGGTCAACTCGTCGATCTTGAAGTCGAGCCGCTGCATCTTCACGTCCCGCACCTTGTGGGTGCCCTTGTGCTCGCTGGTCGCCAGCTTGACGGTGGTCGGGTGCTTGAGCGTGCACTCCCAGGTGGGGGCCTCGCCGAGCTCCTGCACTCCCTCGCTGTAGCAGTCCACGGCATCGGTGAAGGCGACCTTTTCGCTGCTGAGCGACTTGATGTTGCTCCACTCGGTGTCGAACTCCGCGCCGTCGTCGACAACGATGCCGATGGTGGTGGGCTCGGTGGGGGTGGTGTCTTCGGCGTCCTCATCGACCGCGACGATACGAATGACCTTTCCCTTGATGCTCGTGCCGTCCACCAGGATGGCCTCGATCATGAACGGACTGATGACCGGGGCGGCCTCGGGGCAGCCGTCGGTGTCATCCCAGCCGTCCATGTTCTCCGCCTCGTCGGGGCAGCGGTCGTCCGCGTCGACGACTCCGTCGGCGTCATTGTCGGGGTCGGGGCAGCCGTCGGCGTCCTCGAACCCATCGGCGTCCTCAGCCTCTTCGGGGCACGCGTCGTCGGCGTCGATGACACCGTCGCTGTCGCCGTCCGGCGGGGGCGGAGCAGGCGTCGCGGGCTCCTCGGTCTTGCCCTTCTTTCCCTTCTTGCCCTTCTTGGCCTTCTTGGGCTTCTTCGCCTTTGCGCTCTGGGTACCAACATCGTCAGGGATGGAAACGTCGCCTGGGAGGTCGGCCGCGACTCCGGCGGCCGGGAGGAGCAGGGAGAGCGCGGAGACTAGGGAGAACAGCGTGCTGCGCATTGATTTCATTCCTCTTGGGATCGTCACTGGATCGAGCGGGCGCAGTCTACGCCAACCCCACCACACGTGAAAGACGGGGCGGGGCGCCCCGGTGGGTCATCTGGCCGGTCTCGAAGGCTAGAGCACCGAACGACTTACGGGCCCGAGCATCGCGACGGCCGGGTGCTGGCTGGCTAGGAGCGACGAGGAAGCGGGCCGGGGCCCGCGACGAGGAGCCGACGTAGTCAGGCTGCGCCCGGACGAGCGAGGCGACCAACCGTAAGTCGTTCGGTGCTCTAGGCGGCGGCGTAGGCCGCGAGCGATAGCGACTCGGCGCGCACGTCGTCGCCCCAGCCCCAGGCCTGGTCCGCTGCCGCGAGGACCTCGACCTTGCTGTTCAGACTGTTCAGCGTGGCTCGGAACTCGCTCCGCCCCGGGGAATCAGCCATGTACTTGATGAGGTGTCCCCGAAGGAACGCCATCGCCCGGCCCTCTGGTGGGTGCCGGCGGCGACTGCGAGCGTCCCATCGCTCGAAGCCCGCCTGGGCGGCCTCCAGGTGGCGGATCAGAGTCGCCCGGCGCTCCGCCGCGCTAGGGACGGGGACGGGCCGGTCGTTCCAGAGCGCATCGATCTGCCCAAAGATCCAAGGGTTCCCCAGCGCTCCTCGGCCCACCATCACGGCGTCCACGCCTGTGGCTTCCCGCATCGCAAGGGCACCCTCGGGCGTGACGACCCCGCCATTGCCGATCACGGGAATGCTGAGGTTCTGCTTGATCTCGGCGAGCAGGTCCCAGTTCACCGGCCCCTCGTGCCGCTGGGCCCTCGTGCGCGCGTGGACCGCCAGCGCTGTCCCCCCGCCTTGCTCGACCGCCCGCCCCACATCGAGCGCGTTCAGCTCTTTGTCGTCCCAGCCCGAGCGCGTCTTGGCCGTCACCGGCAGCGTGACCGCATCCACCACCGAACGCACGAGCCTCTCCACCAAGGGAGGATCTCGCATGATCGCGGCGCCTGCGCCTCGGCTGACGATCTTCGGCACGGGGCAGCCCATGTTCAGATCGATGAGCTCGCAGGGGATGTGCTCCTCGACCCATCGAGCGGCTTCGGCGAGGATCTCGGGATCCTGGCCGTAGAGCTGCACGCCCACCGGATGCTCCGCGGGGTCCGTCTCGACGTTCTGCAGAGACCGCCGGTTGCCTTGCAGCAGCATCCCAGCGTGCACGAGCTCGGTGTAGACCAGCCCACAACCCTGCTCGGCGCACAGCAGCCGAAAGGAGATGTCCGTCATGCCCGCCATGGGGGCGAGCACGGCCACGCTCTTCACGTCGATGTCGGCGATCTGGAACATCAAATCCAGCTCAGCAGGGGTCAGAGCCAGGGGCGGAGTTGATGAAGTAGCCCTCGACCCAGGTGGCGGAGCTCTGCCCGGCGGAGTCTCGGACGAACCACGAGAACTCAAAGCCGACGCCACGCTCGATGCCATCGATTCCGATCTCGACGAGGTGACTGATCGTGCCGCCGTTGAACATGTCCTCGTTCACCGTGTACTGGGTGAGCGGCGAGGTGGCCCCATTCTCGGCGTTCTCATAGGTGAGGAAGTAGGCGACCGGATCGAGCAAGTCTCCATCGGGATCGCTGACCTCGATCTGGAAGCGCAGATAGGAGGTGCCGATGATCTGGGTGTCGCAGACGCTCACCCCGTCGATGACTGGAGCGGTGCCCCCTGTCGCGTCGTCGTCGTCGGCCGTCGTATCGTCGTCGTCGTCGTCGGCCGTGGCGTCGTCGTCGTCGGCGCTGTCGTCGTCGTTTGCGGCGTCATCGTCGTCGGCGGTGTCGTCATCGTCACCGCGGGGCTGGCATCCGATGAGAGTGGCGCCGAGCAGGAGCAGCAAGATGCGGGTGGCTGGTGACATGGTCCCCTCCGAGGCCTCGGTGGACTCGCTGCGAGGAACCTAGCAGGGCGCACTGAGCGCAGCGCGGGCGCTGCCGACCCCGTATCGCGGCCGTGATGGCAACTGGTAACGTCCGCCGCCGTGGCCCCCGCTCGACCAGCCCCCAGCGCCGTCCGTGACACCCCCACCCGGGCGGCCGCCGAGTACGTGGTGTTGCTCGGGTTGGCGGTCCTGCTCGGCTACTGGCAGTGGCAGTACCGCGGCTACGTCAAGGACGATGCGTTCATCTCGCTCCGCTACGCCCGCAACATCACCGATGGTCTCGGCGTGGTGTTCAACCCCGGCGACCGCCTCGAGGGCTACACCAACTTTCTGTGGATCGTGCTGTCCTTGCCGGCGTTCTGGCTCGGAGTGGACCCGCTGGTGTGGGTCAAGGGGCTCGCGTGCCTGTGTGGGCAGCTCGGCCTGCTGCTGACGTTTTGGGGCTCGCGCTTCCTCGCCGGCGATCGACACGACGGCTACACGCTCATCGCGCCAGCCCTCTGGGCGACGTCGACCAGCGTGGTGCTGTGGTCCCAGGGAGGCCTGGAGGCCACGCTGATGGCGCTGCTCTGCTCTGGCGGCACCTTGCTCGCGATGGCCTTGTGGCACCGGGACGGCGACCACGATCCTGACGCGCGCATGCTGGCCATCGGGTCCGGGGTGCTGCTCGCTGGAGCGGGGCTGACCCGCCCCGACGCCCACCTCTTTGGGCTCGTCGCCGGCGCGTTCGCGGTCGCGGACATGATCCGCCGGCGGGAGGTCAGTCGGCACTGGTTGCTCTGGGGGACCATTCTGCTCGGCGTCCTCGCGCCCTACCACCTGTGGCGCTTCCTGTACTTCGGGGACCTGTTCCCGAACACGATGTACGTCAAGGCGTCCGCCGGGCCCGAGGTGTGGGCGCAGGGCAGGGAGTTCGTTGCATCCTTGCTGGGGTTCAACGTCAACCCCGCCGTCTTCGGACTCGCGCTGCTCGCGCCGCTCGGCGGCCCGCGACGGGGTGCGAAGCTGTGGGGCCTCGGCCTCGTCGCGCTGATGCTGCTCTACATGATGAAGATCGGCCGGGACGAGATGAAGTACTTCCGGCTCTTCCTGCCGCTGTATCCGCTGACGTTGGCGTTGGGCGCCGACGGGGTGCGCCAGCTGGGGAGGGGACTCTCGTCGGGCTTGCGCACAGCCTCGGTGCCCCCTGCTGCGGCCTGGGCGCTGCCTTTGGTGCTCGCCCTGGGACTCGCTGGCGCCGGCGCGAAGTACTGCGTGGACTTCACCGCCAGCAAGCAGAGCTGGAACGCGAACTTCCTGCCGTGGTCGCAGGGTTCGTTCATGAAGATGGGCGAGCACATCGCCGAGCGCAGCCAGCCCGGCGACAAGGTCGTGTTTCAGGACATGGGAGCCGCGCCGTTCGCCGCCGGCGAGCAGATCTGGATCGACACCATCGGCATCATGAGCCGGTTTGTGGGCGAGCAGTGCCGAGAGCACCGGGTGAACCCGTTCATGAAGGGACTGCGGCGCAAGACGCCGGGCGGCCGAGAGGCTGTCGCTGCGTTCGACACCGCGATTCGCAACCATGCGCTGGAGCAGGAGCCCGAGTGGGTCGCGTTCGTGGCCTACGTGAGCAAGTCGCAGCGGCGCGAGTTTGGCAAGAAGGTCTCCCGCGCAGTGCGCGCTGAGGGGGACATAGAGGCGGTCTTCGCTCGCTACCTCAAGAACAACGGGCACGCACACGGCATCTACAACGATCGCCGCTTCAAGAAGGACTACGTGTTCGAGAAGCACTGGAAGCGCAACGCCGGTTACTGGCTCGTCCTGTTCAAGCGGGTGCCAGGTGAGCGGTAGCTCCTTCGGACGGCTATTCCGCGTGCACACCTGGGGTGAGTCCCACGGTGGCGGGGTCGGGTGTGTGATCGAGGGCTGCCCGTCGGGCTTCCCCATCGATCTCGTCGCCGTACAGCGAGAGCTGGACCGACGCCGCCCTGGCCAGAGCAAGCTCGTGTCGCAGCGCAAAGAGACCGACACTGTGCAGGTGCTGTCTGGGCTCTCGGCCGACGGCCGGACGCTGGGTACCCCCATCTCGATGCTCGTGCCGAACAAGGACGCGAGGCCGGCGGCCTACGATGAGATGGCCGGGCTGTACCGCCCGTCACACGCCGACTTCACCTACCAGGCGAAGTACGGGCTGCGGGCAGGAAGCGGGGGAGGTCGGGCGTCGGCCCGGGAGACCGTGGGACGCGTGGCCGCCGGAGCCGTCGCGGCCCAGCTTCTGAGCCACCTCTGGGGAGTCGATGTGGTCGCGTGGGTCGAGGGCGTCGCACACGTCGCCTTGCCCGATGGGAGCGTGGATGAAGCCACGGTCGATCGCGCCCTAGTAGACGCCCATCCCACGCGCTGTCCTGATCCGGTGACTGCAGCGGCGATCGAGCGGACGATCATCGAGGCT
>Ga0222662_1000641_pt1 | contig 25516 bp, 16 predicted proteins | sample AntAcemetagen600_FD_179821 | JGI IMG/M metagenome (GOLD analysis project Ga0222662, IMG submission 179821) | Saline water microbial communities from Ace Lake, Antarctica - #600 | ecosystem: Environmental > Aquatic > Non-marine Saline and Alkaline > Saline | place: Antarctica: Ace Lake... | reverse complement strand
CCCAAGCGTTTTTTAATTTTCGAATAGTTTTTTTTTTTACTTTCAATAATTATTTTGGCAGTGTTGTATTGTTTAACATAAAACATCCTCAAGATTAGCCGTTAAATGACTCGTTATAGCTATTAGTTTAATCTGTATATTTGTGAAATGAAAGCCATTAAGTTACTAGCAGATAGAGAATTGCAGAAATTGAATTTTGGTCATACAGTAAACCTAACTTGCATCATCACACTATAGAAACACTTGGCCAAATGAAAAAAACCATCCTTTCATTCTTCATTAATTACTTTGTTCTTCTGTTTTAATGAGGTATTAGCCCAAACCCCTGTTCCTGGCGGTGACCCTAATGCAGGCGCACCTATAGACGGTTTAACTTCTGTACTACTTGTTGCAGGAGTGGGATACGGCATTCATCGCATGCAAAAGAAGACAGCAACCAACACGCATACCGAAAAATAAACTGCTACCTATTCGAGATTTTAAAATCTCTCAGGTTTGCGCTAATCTCATACTTCATTCCTTTTACCATTCTTAAATCTCCGACAAAATGAAAAAAGCACTTTTACTACTCACAATTACCGCAACCAGTATTGCGAGTTACGCTCAGCAAGGCATGGGTGTTGGTAATACCAACCCACAAGAAATGCTTGATGTAACGGGCGCCATTAAAATTGGCACAACCACCAACAATAACGTGGGTACCATTCGGTGGAATGGAACAGAGTTTCAAGGTCGCACAGCTTCTGGCTGGGTTAGTTTGAGCTCGGTGGGAGCACTTTATACTGCTGGTACAGGAATTAGCCTTAGTGCTGGAAACGTTTTCTCGCACACTGCGCACACAGGCGATGTAACAGGGGCAACAGCCCTGACCATTGAACCACTTGCCGTTACCACTGGAAAAATTGCTGATGACGCTGTAACAGAAGATAAGATTGCTTTTTTCGCTGTAACAGAAGATAAGATTGCATATAACGCTGTAACAGAAGATAAGATTGCTTTTTTCGCTGTAACAGAAGATAAGATTGCTTTTTTCGCTGTAACACAAGATAAGATTGCATATAACGCTGTAACAGAAGATAAGATTGCTTTTTTCGCTGTAACAGAAGATAAGATTGCTTTTTTCGCTGTAACAGAAGATAAGATTGCATTTGACGCTGTAACAGAAGATAAGATTGCTTTTTTCGCTGTAACAGAAGATAAGATTGCATTTGACGCTGTAACAGAAGATAAGATTGCTTTTTTCGCTGTAACAGAAGATAAGATTGCTTTTTTCGCTGTAACAGAAGATAAGATTGCTTTTTCCGCTGTAACAGAAGATAAGATTGCTTTTTTCGCTGTAACAGAAGATAAGATTGCATATAACGCTGTAACAGAAGATAAGATTGCTTTTTTCGCTGTAACAGAAGATAAGATTGCGGCTAATGCTGTAACAATAGCCAAGCTGCCAACAGGTGCAACCGGAACAACATTTCTTAGAGGTGATGGAACATGGGCATTACCAACCAGTACAACTTATAGTGGTAGCACCAGCATTACACTCAACGGCACCAGTTTTGAGCGGGCTGCCCTAACGGGAGACGTAACCGCACCACAAAACAGCAATGCAACCACCATTGCAATTAACTCAGTTACCAATACCAAGTTAGCCGACATGGCAACACAAACCATAAAAGGAAGAACAACCGCTGCAACAGGCGACCCAGAAGACTTAACACCAGCACAGGTAAAAACGCTTCTTAATCTGGCAGCAGCGGAGGTAAGCGTTTCTCCAAACGTTAACCTACTTGCGGATGATGTACAAGAGGCCTTGGAAGAACTTCAAACAGAAATACTTGCTATAAACCCAACCATTGAAGATGTTTTAACCAATGGAGATGATGCTGCAATCGGTCAGGTTTTGAACATCGAACAGATAGCAGCACTTAATGGAGATGGATTGCTATTAACAGATGATGCCGATAACGGGATTTTTATTGAGGATGGTGGAAATGTAGGTATCGGCACTTCAAACCCAAGTTTTCTCCTAGATGTTTCTGGGGAAGGATTGAATCAAGGAGGCGTAACGGCATCGGACAACATTCTTGCTCGCTTTGAGCAGACCATAAATGCAGGTGCTGGAATTCAGATAAAAGGGTTTCGTAATCTTGCAAATTCATCTTCATTCATTGATTTTATGAACGAGACAACAGATGGAGGAGGAAGCGAATACACGCTTGGCCGTATGGCAGGTGTAAATGTAGATATCGGTACTCAGGGTGCATTGGCGTTTTACACCAACTCAGGTTCCGCTCTTATCGAAAGAATGAGAATTAACTCAACTGGAACAGTACAATTAAATGCCTACACTACCAATGGTATTGTGCGGACTACGGCAGGTAACGGAACACTTTCTACCTCAGGAGGCGGTGTCAATCTTACGTCAGAAGTAACAGGTGTTTTACCAGTAGCCAATGGCGGTACAGGTTCGGCTACTCAGAATTTCGTTGACCTTACTACTGCTCAAACTGCAGCAGGCGTTAAAACATGGTCTAATAATGCCATTTTTAATGGCAATGTTGGAATTGGAATAGTACCAGCCGCAAAACTTGATGTTAATGGAATTACAGCCTTAAATGGTAACCAACTACGCCTCAGAGATGGGGGTGATGGCAACCATTGGTTAGGCTATCAAAGTGGAGGTGGCTTTGATGGGGCAAAACTATACGGCTTTGGAACCATTGCGTTGCAAACTAGTGCTATAGAAGTAGTATTGAGAGATGGAAGAGTGGGGATAAATACTCCGTCTCCGACTAGAGGCGTCCTTCATGTAGCTGGATCGAAAGTCTACAATGCAGCTGGCGGTAATTATTTTAGTGCTGGTACTGGTTCAACTATTAACGGTTATGGTTCAGGCAACCAGAACATTAGTATATATGGCGATGATTTCATTGTTTCAGGAGCGGGTTTCATGGCCGAATCTGACGCTAGAATAAAAGACATACAGAGAATCTCTGATGCTTCAACTGACCTTGAAACGTTAGCTCAAATCCAGATTACTGATTATACCATGAAAGACCATTTGCACTTTGGCAAGGATGCTTTTAAGAAAGTTATTGCTCAGCAAGTGGAGTCTGTTTATCCATTGGCAGTTAGTAATACTTCAAATTTTATTCCTGATGTATATGATTTTGCTCAAATGGAAAATGGAAAATTGATTTTGAAAACTAATCTTGAAGTTGATGATAAGGTTAAATTGTTTATCAACGATAGCGAGGAAATTATAGCAAAAGTTGTTTCAAAAACAGATAATGCAGTTTCATTTGACCTAAACCATTCAGGAAAAGTCTTTGTCTACGGAAAAGAAGTAGCTGATTTCAAGATAGTTGATTACGAAGCTATTTCTATGCTTAACGTTTCTGCTACACAAGAGCTTTTCAAACTCATTACTGAGTTGCAACGTTCAAACTCAGAACTGAAGATTGAGCTAAAAAACTATGTTTCTCTGCAATCAGATGTGGAAAAAATTAAGGGGGTGTTGGGCTTAGACCTTCAGACCAGTAAATAAGCCTTTCTGAGCGCTCGATTAATTGCCCTTTTAACCGATTGACCGATTATAAACACGATATTTCAATTGCCATGAAGAAGTTTTTTCAGATCGCATTATTGTTTTCCGCTAGCAGCGTTTTTGCACAGGTACATAACGAGGTTGTTGTGTACGTGCGGCCTGGCACAGATGTAAAAGTGCTGGGAGATTTCAGCAATGCCAACTCTGGCAATTTTACGGTAGATGCCAATGCCGTGCTAGATGTGGATGGGGATGTAAACAACAATGGTACCATGCTGTTTGAAACAGATGCTTCGCTCCTACGTGGAAGCACATCTGCAGATGGTGGAAACGGTACGTATAACGTGCAGCGTTTGGGTGCCACTGGCAACAAGTCTAATCTTTGGAGCTCTCCGGTGTTCACTTCGGGTTTTACGCCCGGCAATCCGTCTTATTTATATGTAGAAAGTCAGAGCACACAGTGGGATGGAGATGACCTATCCGATCCAGGATGGGTTGTATCTAATGCCAGTATGACACCCGGAGATGGTTATGCAGGTAGAGGAGCTGGCTTGGTCACCTTTTCTGACGACCGAGTTAACAACGGCAACATTACTACACCCTTGCATACTGCTACTTACGATCCTACTTTTACTTCCACCACAGGAGGTACTCCGTTTAACTTGGTGGGCAATCCATATCCATCTGCTCTTGACGCATGGCTTTTGGTGAATGATGTAAGCAATGCTAATATCCATGGCTCTCTCTATTTCTGGGATGATGATGGAACAGGAGGAAGCGGTTTTACCTATCAAGACTATGCGGTATGGAACGCCTCTGGCGGATTACCAGCGGTACTCACCCCAGGCGGTGGTTTCCGGATTCCGAACGGAATTATAACTACAGGACAGGGTTTTATGGTGCGCAACTTAACCGCCAACCAACTCACGTTCAAGAATTCGATGCGGGTTGCAAACAACACAAGTAACATATTCTTCAGAGTTAACGGAGAAACTAGTCGACTGTGGTTTAGCATTAACGGTGCGGATGTATTCAATCAGGTTTTGATTGCCGTAAACGAGGACGCCACCGACAATGAAGACCGCTTGTATGATGCTCTTAAAGTGCGTGGCAACCGCGATGTTTTCTTAGCAGCAACTGACAACGATAACGACTACGCCATACTGGCATTTCCGCCACCTTTGGTAGACCGCACAGTTCCGCTTTCTCTTTACGTTTCTACGGGTGGTGCTCACACCTTTAAAGCCGATAAAATGGAAGGATACCAAGAGTTTGACGTCTATTTTAATGATGTGACACTAAACACAAACGTGCTGCTAGAAGAAGGCACTTCTATTTCGGTAAACCTCAGCGAAGGCGAATACACAGACCGTTTCTTCCTCAATTTTGCGAGAACATCTATTGTTACGGGTATCGAAGATGCTGAAGGTGAAATGCTGCGAGCTTATGCTGCCAACGGTTTCTTACATGTAGGCTGCACAAATTGCGAAGCCGATGCCACCATCGACTTGGTGGATATGAGCGGACGATTGGTATTATCCGAAGTGGAACAGCAATTCACCAACGGTAATACCACACTATCGCTTCAAGGATTGAGCACAGGTATTTATGTGGTTCGGGTTACTACTTCAAACCAAGTGCTGTCTAAGAAAATTATTAATCAATAGACTGGCTAGCAAGACCTGTTGGGTTTTAGAAAACCTAGCAGGTATGTTTTATACTCATATCTCACCCGAATAACCGTATACCAGCGACTACAAAATGCAAAAAAACCTGTTTAATAAAACCCAGGTTTCGCGCTGGCTGTGGTCTGGATTATACTTTGCAGTCACATTCACTTTTCTAAATTACAGTTCACACTTTTGGAGCACGTTCAACTCTTGGCAAATAGGTTTTAGCCCATCCTTCAGTTACAACGGCATGGACCGGATTCTTCCTTCAACAGCATGGAGTGCTAAGAGAATTGCATTCGTCTATCTAGCGCCATCGTTCTGGGGCCTCTTCTCTTCTGCTATTGGGTTTATTGGATTTACGAAAACAAACGGTCTCAGAATCCATTTAAGAACCTTCTTCTTCTGGCTCTTCTTCAATGGATTCCTCCTTTACTTCTCCTACTTGGTAACAGGGATTCTTTCAGGAGTTGATTATGCTTCCGATTTTTTCACTGGATTTGCTGGGTTTTATACTTGGCTTGAATGGCCAAAAAGTACAATCCTAGGAATTATAGGGTTTCAAATAATTACAGGGTTAGCTTTTTCTTTGGTCTTTCCTCCGCTAATTCTGAAACTCAATCATTCGCGCAAAATAAACTCGCAACGTTCTGGTAAATGGATTGTATTGATGAATGTTTTCCTCATTCCAATATTACTTGGTAGCATCCTAGTGCTTGTGGCTACCTACCCCATGAATTTGAATTATCAGCTTGTAAGAATCCTGTCTTGCTTACCCATTCTAGGTGTTTGTATTCTCGCATTTAAACACGTTAAATACAGTGCAATGATTTTCGCCAAAGGCGGATTAAGCGATAGACCGTATTGGCAATTAGCAATGGCAACTCTTTTACTGATTGTGCTTTGTAAGTTCTTATTCAGCATACCAATAACTCCAGGTGCTTCATGAGAAACTAGAGATGCTCAGCAATCAGCAGTTTACAACCAGCCCATCATAGGCCAAACTGATATTGGCAGGAAGTTCTTTTTGTACATCAGCATGGTTGCCGAGTAAGTGACTGATGTGTGTAAAGTAGCCCTGTTCTGGCTGAATTTTATCCATCAATTCTAGCGCCTGGTCCAAATTTAAATGTGAGAAGTGCTCCTTCTTACGAAGTGCGTTAAGAATCACAATTTTTGAACCTTTTACTTTTTCCAGTTCCTCTTCTTCGATATATCTGGCGTCTGTGATATACGTTAAATCGCCAAACCGGAAACCGAAAACTGGCATCCTTCCGTGTTTTACATAAATGGGAATAACAGGAATTCCAAGAATCTCAAACGGTTTGTTTTCTATCAGGTTAAAATCTATAACCGGAACACCGGGATATGGATTTTTCGTAAACGCGTAATGATAAATTCTGTGTAAGGATTCCTCCACTCCTATTGCCCCGTACAGCGGCATGTTCTTTCGCTGAATAAAATTGATGGCACGAATGTCATCAAGACCTGAAATATGATCCATGTGTTCGTGGGTAAAAAGCACTGCATCCAGGTCTACATTTCCAGACCGAAGCATTTGATATCGGAAATCAGGTCCTGTATCAATCACTATTTTTTTGCCATTCACCGTAATAATTACTGAGGAGCGTAATCTGTTATCTTGGGAATCCTGGGATTGGCAAACGCAACACGTACAACCAAGTACTGGCACGCCCTGAGATGTCCCCGTACCAAGAAATTCAAGCTGCACCGAATGTTTCTCCATTGATGCTCAAATATAATCGTCCAATAACTAGAAACGCAACCAAGCGAAGTGATTTCATTAGCTATTTTTGACACTATGCGGTGGTTGTTTATACTAGTTGTCTTTATAATTGCATCGGCTGCACAAAAAACCAATGCTCAGGAAGCTCTTCCGTTTGTTACGGATGTGGAATTAAGTCGAAATTTCAGTGACTCCAGGATAGGAAGTATGGTGCAAAACGGAGAAGATGTAATGCTCTTTTCCACCTCTCGAGGCCTACTTAAATATGACGGTTCTGAATGGGAACGAATCGCAACTCCGTCTCCTGTCCTTCGAGTTTACCATCATAAAGTTTCGAATCGCGTATTTGTGGGACTTAAAACTGGCGCTGCTGAAGTAGTGAGATCAGATTTGGGTGAGTACATAATAAAGCCTGTTGCCGGGATTTCTTCCAAGCTACCTATTCAACATATAATTGGCACAGACAAAGAAGTTTTTTTCATTGGCGAAAACGCTGTCTATGCATTTGAACCATTGTCTCAAAAAGTAGCTGAAGCACGCCAATTCCCTTCCAAATTCATTAACGGTGCCTTCATTTATGAAAAGCAACTACATGTGCTTATGTATCAGGAAGGTCTGTTCAGATGGGAGGAGGGAGCAGAGTTAAAAGAAATACCGAGTCATGTAGATATTGCCGAAGACCCCGTACTATTCAGCTTTGAAACAATCAATGGTACATTCATTGGGTTTGAAAATGACTTGCTCTACCGATTTGATGGAGACAGATTTCAGAGTATTGAAAGTAATCTTCAAAAATTTCTATCAGACAACATATTATCTGATGGATTGCTTCTAAACGACTCGTTGATGGCGCTGTCCACTTTAGCAGGAGGAGCTGTAGTAGCCAACGTTTCAAGCAACGAGATAACTTATCGATTTGACTACACAACGGGGACAAAAGACAATGAGATATTTTGCTTAGGAACCGACCATGACAATGGTCTATGGTTAGCCTACGATGCCGGACTAAGCAGAATAACCTTGCTCAGCCAATAAAAAACTATAAAGGGTTTCCAGGTCTTGACGGAAACCTAACCACAAGCCTTATATCAAACAGAGTGCTGCATGTTGGAGCTGGAAATGGTGTTTTTGTTTTGAAAGAAGCTACCAACAAAGCAGAGATCGATCGCATGATGCAAGACATGATGCGGAAACAGAGGGAGGCAAAAAAACAGATTGAATCTACCTATGTTCCAAGACAACAAGACCTAGCTAATACGGAGCTAAAAAAGAACGCGAAACAGAAAGAAGTGGCCGCTCTAATGGAACGTTTTATGGCAAACCCCGAAGAAGCAAAAGCTGATTTCAGTAAGAAGGAAAATCGAGATTTGAAAAGGGAAATGCGAAGGCAGCGAAAAGATTCCCGAAAAGGAAAATCTGCAGGAGAAGCTATTGAAGATTTTTTCATGGGTGGTAGTGATAAAACCGAAAGAGATTCCGATTCTGATGGAGCAAATGAAAACTCCAGATTGTCTCCAACAACAGGACTTATTCCTGACCCAAGTATGGGATCACAAGGAAATGGGATGACCACCCCTCCAGGAAGTAGAGCTGATAAAAGGACAAAACAAGAAATCCTCAATCATCAGTCAAACAAGAAAACAGCTGAAGCGGAGAAACAGAAAATCAAAGAACCCAAAAATTCTTTCCTGTTCAAAAAAATCAGTGGAATCGATGTCAAATGCAGACAACTGATAAGCGTTGACAATCAAGTTTTTGCTGCCACCAACAACGGCCTTTATCTCATTAAAGGAGAGAGTTCCAGTAATCTCACTCCTGGACTCTACATAAATTATGTGACGGTTTCTGCTGATGGAAAAAAACTACTCATAGCATCGTTGGATGGCGTACACGAACTAGCCACCACCCAAGACGGTAAATGGGCCGTAAAAACATTGAATGATTCGGTCCAGTTTGTGGCTTACAACGTACTTGAAAGCAGCGAAGGAGATGTATGGGCCGGAACCGATAATGGAGCTTATCGATATTCTAATGGACAGGCAAAATTCTACGCGATACCAGATGTGTTGAACGAACGAGTTTTGGTTTCCAAGGCCTATGGAGAAATTCATTTTTTACTTCCTAACGCCCTGTTTCATTTTGTTATCGATACAGATACAATTCTTCCCGCAACTCTCCCTGAATTTCCGATTTCAGACCGATTAGACTACCTATTAGGAAACGATGATATTATTTGGATAAAATCTGATCTTGGATGGAGTGTTTTAAACGGGGAAAAATTCACTCCACTCCTGCCCTATCTCGATTTGTTTGAGGATATAAGACACTTGAGCACAGACAGCAAAGGGAATATTTATGTTATTGATAAAGGCGCTGATCTTTATTCTGTGATGAATAAAAATGAAGATTCAGAATACAAATTCAATGTTTATATCAAGAATGTTGTGGATGCTTACGGGCAGCCATTTTCTCTCCAAGAAATGAAAATTGAGACGGAAGATGGCGCACTTATTTTCAATGTTTCTGCTCCGTTTTACCTAAAGAGCAAAGGGACTTTGTATCAGTTTAGGATTGAAGGCCACCGAAACAATTGGAGCAAATGGGACGACAAGTCTGAGATAGACCCCGGAAATTTCTCACCCGGAGATTATGTACTTGAGGTGCGCGCCAAAAATATTCTAGGCAAAATAAGTGAGATAAAAATATTGGCATTTTCTGTTCCTCCGCCATTATTCAGACGGTGGTACTTTTTATTGCTTTATGCTGCACTACTCTCGCTTCTGATATTTGGAATTATCAAAGTGCGTGAAAGCAGTCACCGTGAAACCCAACGCATATTGGAGGAAAAGGTATCCCAGCGCACTTCAGAACTTGAAAGTGAGAAAGCAAAAACAGAAGAACTTCTGCTGAACATTCTTCCGAAAGACACCGCTGAAGAACTTCAAAAAAACGGTAAAGCAACAGCTCGTCATTACAATCAGGTTTCAGTGCTTTTTACTGATTTCAAGGGATTTACCGAATTCGCAGAAAACACAAAACCAGAGGATTTGGTAAACGAGTTGCACCGATGCTTCGTTGGCTTTGATGAAATCATTGGCAAGTACTATCTCGAAAAAATCAAAACCATTGGTGATGCTTACATGTGCGCTGGTGGTGTCCCCATTCGCAACAATAGCAACGCAATTGCCATCACTTTGGCTGCTTTAGAAATTCGGGATTTCATGACTCAGGTTATCTTGGAGAAACGAGCTAAAAACGAACCCATTTTGGAAATTCGTATTGGAATACACACTGGTCCGTTAACCGCTGGAGTGGTGGGGCTGAAAAAATTCGCCTACGATATATGGGGAGACACGGTAAATACAGCAAGTAGGATGGAATCTACCTCGGAGCCGGGCAGAATAAACGTCTCAGGAACCACGTATCAACTCATTAAAAAGTATTTCGACTGTGAGTTTCGCGGAAAAAAACAAGTGAAAGGAAAAGGGATGGTAGAGATGTATTTCGTCAAATCCATCAAAGTTGAATTCTCTGAAAACGGAGACCAAAAAACCCCAAACAAAGGACTTTGGGAACTGATTAGCTAAAATGACGGTCAGCTGTCATCCCCTTATAATACTGGGTAGGTTGCCAGCAAAAATTGAAATCTCAAAATGTGAAGTGAAGTGAGACACTTCGTTCCTCAGGGAAACAAGCGGGCTAGTTAATTTTATCTCGCCTGCTTCACAGACGAAGGAGGGGTCTCGCGGAGAATCCTCATTAGACACTCACAAAACAAAAATGACGTACAATCTTTTACACAATGAAAACCGTTGCGCCAACAGTTTATGAATAGTTGATTTAGAATAAGAATGAGTAAACGATGTGATATCTTCGGCCGTACAGATTCACGTTGGCTTTACGACAAAAGTGCAATTGAACGAAACATTTCAGCATCTTTCAACTTCAATTTTTTGTTTTTTTGTTGCCACTTCCAAACCATTATAAAAAATGAAAAGACACGTACTTCCAATTCTATTAGTATTTCTGTTTTCGGCCACTGCAATAGCGCAAAACTATCAGGTTATTCCTTTTTCTAACGCACCGGCTAAACCAAAAACCATTATCAGCAAGACCGTTGGCAATTCCAACCAGGTTAACCCGATTGCCACCAACGAACATGTTGGCGACAGATGTTTACAGCATTCGATTACTGAAAGGTTGATGGAAACGAATGCTGAGTACCGACAAGGCGTGGAGTCTGCTCGTCAGATGACCCACCAAATTATAAGAGATGTTGATTCTGGAGAAAGAGCTGCTCCTCCTGTTTATACAATTCCTGTTGTTTTTCATGTGATTCACAAAGGAGAATCGGTTGGTAGCGTAACTAACATTTCAACTGCGCAGTTAGAGAGTGCTATTGATGCCCTTAATCGTGATTTTAGAAGGACAAACGATGACAATGGAATAGCCTTAGGAAATGGTCCAGATACTGAAATACAATTTTGCCTAGCAGGTGTTGACCCCAGCGGTAACCCTCACTCAGGAATTAACCGAGTTAACGGAACAGGAGTTAGTGGGTATTCCTCAAGCGGAATTATTCCTAATAATAATGAGTCGAGCGTTAAAGCTTTAAGTAGATGGGATAACCGATACTACCTAAATATTTGGGTGGTTTCGGAGATTAGCAACAACGGTGCAGACGCAAGTAACGTAAACAGTTTCTTTGGAGGAACCATCGGATATGCTTACCTACCTACTAACCCTGTAACATTTAACTCAGATTTAGATGGTATTGTAATCTTAAACCTGAGCGTTGGCAGCGACCCTAATGGAAGCCAAGGTTTTAGATTATGGGGAGCTGGAGAAACAAATAGAGCGTTAACACACGAAGTAGGTCACTTTCTTGGATTAAACCATGTTTTTAATGATAACAATCCAAATGCATGTTCTAATGGAGATGGAATTAGCGACACGCCAAATGCTCAGCAAGTGAACATGTTTAATTGTAGCTATAACGGGTCATGTAGTGGACAACAAATTGAAAACTACATGGATTACACTCCTGAACTGTGCCAAGACCAATTTACAGCTGGGCAAACTAGTGTAATGCGTGGTACCCTTACGGGAGCGAGAAGTCAGCTAGTTAACACTAATAATTGCGGAGTATCTACAAACTACGATGCCGCCATATCGGCCATCTTAGCGCCATCTGGTGCTTTGTGTCAAACTAGCTTCACGCCTGTTGTTACGCTGAATAATTTTGGCGCAACAAGCCTAACATCTGTTCAAATTCAGTATTACGTTGATTCTCAACCGTCAAGTACGTTTAACTGGACTGGAAGCTTAGGTTCTAACAGTTCAACTACGGTAACGCTTCCTTCAGTAACATCAACTGCTGGTGCGCACACATTTAATGCTAGAACCGTGTCGGGAACGCTCAATGGAAGTAATAATGATGAAGTAACCAGTAATGACCAAACAGCCAGCAATTTCAATATTGGTTCTGGAGGAACTTCAGTTACTCTTACGCTTGACTTAGATTGCTATGGATCTGAAACCACTTGGGAGATTATAGATGCCAGCAACCAAGAAGTCATATCAGGAGGCCCTTACACCAACGGAACAACAGCACAGCAGGTTCTGGAATCAGTTTGTCTTGCGCAAGGCTGCTACGACTTTACAATTTTTGACAGCTTTAATGATGGCTTAAACGGTTCCGTTGAAACAAACTGTTCGATTAATGGCAATTACAGTATTTCAGATGGTAGTTCAACCTTGGTTCAAATGGGCGGAAATGCTGACTTCGGAGCATCTGCCACTCATAACTTCTGTATTGGAGGTGGTACCACAACCACTACCTGCGAAGATCTTGTAGAATATGACGGGGAAGGGTTTTTCGTTAATCCAAATGACCTTCCGAGTTTTGATGCTCAGTTTATTGACAATGATCAGCAACCTGTAAGTACCACTTTGGCTAATGCTGGTTTGACATCTGATTGGATGTTGTTTTCCGAAGTGGTGACTCCAGGAGACACGAACTTTTTCTTGGGTGCTACTTCTTGGTTTGCAAATGCATCCGTTCCTGCCGATAACTGGATAACCTTTGGCCCCGCAACAATGCTATCAGATGATGGTGAAATTAGCTGGAAACATATTTGTCCTGATAATAATTTCCGTGATGGATATGAAGTCTTGGTAAACACTAATGGAACGGCCATTTCAGATTTTAACGGTGCCACGGTGCTGTATTCAGCAAGCGATAATGATCCTTCTACCGATGGTGATACCACTTGGACACAGCAATCCGTCAGCCTTCCGCTGGGAACGTATGCCAATCAACCTTTGTACTTCGCATTTCATCATAACGCGCTCGACATGTTCCTTCTATACCTTGATGACATCATTGTAGAAGGTTGCAATTCAATTACAGTTGATATTTCGGAAGAAGAGCAGTTTAATCTGAATGTTTTTCCAAATCCGTCTTCAAATAACTTCACATTCCAGTATCAGTCAGAATCTTCTGATAATCTTGACTTTAGAATGCTTAATTCTCTAGGGCAAGAAGTTTGGAATTACCAAAGCAAGGGAAGCCAGAATGGGATTGAGGTAATAGAAACACAAGGTCTTTCTACTGGTGTTTACACACTTGTGGTTAAAGGTGATAGACTGAATGTTTCTGAAAGGTTGATTCTTACGAAATAATCGGTTTAGACATACCGTATTTCTTGAAAGCCCCGACAGAATTGTCGGGGCTTTCCTTTTGTTGTATTAAATAGCAGCAGGCTACCCGTTCTAATTTGTTAAATTTGCACGAGACACGAAACAAAAATTGAATCAAGAATGGGTAAAGGAGATATTAAATCGAAGCGCGGAAAGATTTCTAGCGGTACGTACGGTGCAAGAAGACAGAAAAAAAAGGTAGCGGCATACGTTGCTTCTGTAAAGAAGGAAAAGCCAGCTACAAAGGCTAAAGAGGAAGAAGTTGTAGCAGAAGAAGCAGCTCCTAAAAAAGTTGTAGCCAAGAAAACGGCAGCTAAAAAACCAGCTGCTAAGAAGGCAGCTGCTAAGAAAGTTCCAGCAAAAAAGGCTGCCGCTAAAAAATAATTCTGAGTTTTCAGAAGTTGAAAACCCCATGTCGATATTCGGCATGGGGTTTTCTTTTGGAGAGTCGTCAACTTTGAAAAGTTGACGACTCTAAGAACTTACCGCCAGAAAATTGCGTTATTAGTACCAATGGATGTCACCGACATATTCAAAGTTCCTAATCAGAAAATCAAGGCCAAGTCTGGTAGATTACTGATTGCTGAACCATTTATGCAAGACCCATACTTCAAGCGCTCCGTTGTTCTACTTACTGAACACAGCGATAGCGGTTCTTTCGGGCTAATCATCAACAAACCGATTCCGATGTATTTGAACGAGGCCATTGAAAATGCTCCTTCGTTTGATTCGAAGCTTGGATTGGGTGGTCCTGTTCAAAAAGAAACGCTTCATTACCTACATAAGCTTGGCAATCGGATACCAAATTCTATCGAAGTGATGGATGGTGTTTTCTGGGGTGGTGATTTCGAGGTAATTAAAAGCTTGATTTTATCTGGAGAACTGCAACCTGGTGATATTCGTCTGTTTGTTGGTTACGCGGGTTGGGCAGAAGGCCAGTTGAACAGTGAAATGGAAAGTAAAAGTTGGATTGTGTCACGTGCAGATAAAGAGATTCTTTTTGCAGCAGAGTCTAAAAACCTCTGGTCAACCATTCTGGAAGGAATGGGACAGCCTTATAAGTATATGGTCAATCTGCCTGAAGACCCACGGCTGAATTGAAAAGTGAGCCGCTAGTTTAACTGGAACTTAGCGTTGATGTGATTGATGAATTTTTCGGCTCCTCGTTTATAGAACCTTTTCTTTCCTACAGCTCCAATCCACTGTATGCCGTTTGAAGCATTGGTGAGAAAGCACTCATCAGCTTCCAACACATCTTCAAATGAAACAAGCTCGCTAGTTGTTTGTAAACCTAGCGTATTCGCTTCCTGCAGAACAACTGACCTCATTACGCCTGAAACCCCACCGTTTGATAAATCTGGCGTTACCAGTTCATTTCCTTTCAACAGAAATACATTTGAACCCGTTGTTTCTGCAATAAACCCTTCACAATCGAGCAGAAAACAATCGTCAAGTTTATTCTCGGAAGCAAAAATTCCTCCTAACACATACGGTAGAGAATTGCTAGACTTGAACGAACTCTGTGGCGCAGGGTTAATACTGTGCGTAGTGCAAACCTCCACATACAATCCTTTTTTATTGAGTTGGAATGTGCTGCTTTCCAGTTCTTGACACACCATGGACCAACCCAGAAGATTGTTCTCGGGTGCGTACCTTCCCTCTCCCGTTCGGTAACCTTGAAAACGAATACGGGCGTTTGTCAATCCGTTCTTCTTAACCAATGCCAATGCAAACTGGTTGAAACGCTCCTCTGTAAACGATTCTGGAATTTGAAGTCTAAGGAACTCACATACTCGCAGTAAGCGATGCCAATGTCCTTTTAGAAAAGGAATCTTTCCGTTAGATACGCGCATAGATTCAAAAAACCCATCGCCATAACAGAAACCTCGATTTGTAACCGGAAGCAAGCGTTCTCCATCTTGCTGAAATTCTCCGTTGAAGAGTAAATAATTGCTCATTTCAGATCTTCCACAATTTTCAGAATCCCACTGTTCGATTCAATCAAGAAACCTCGAACTCCAGCCTTGGCTGCCGCGTCTACATCTCGCTGACTATCACCAATCATTACAGATTTTTCTACATCAATATTGAAACGTGCTATGGCCTTTTCCAACATTAAGGAATCGGGTTTGCGACAGATACACTTTCCAATTTCGTTGTGATGCTGGCAGTAGTAGATTGCGTCAAAGCTTATGCTATCCTTTGCCAACTCATCGCACATCATTCCATGCAGTTTCTCAACCCGATTCTCGTCAAATAATCCTTTGGCAATTCCACCTTGGTTGGAAATTACTATGAGTAAATACCCTTTTTGTTCTGCCAATTTAAGTGCTGCACAAACATCTGGTAAAACTTCAAAATCTTCTATTAAAAAGGTGTAGTCACCGCGTTCGCGATTCAGGACACCATCACGATCTAGAAACAATGCTTTTTTCATCCCAAAAAGCGAAACATTATTTCTTCAGCAAATATCTTTAGACGACTTGGAGCCATAATTACGGAAAAGATAAATCCGAAAGCTGCTCCCCAGAAGTGAGCATCGTGTGCAATATTGTCGTTTGACTTCTTGTCCTGATACCATTCTAACGCCAAATAGCCTATTCCAAAAACTATAGCTGGAATAGGAATGGGGATGAACATAAGATACAAATTCATGGTAGGGCTAAAGTAAATAGCCGAGAAAAGAACGGCTGCCGTTGCCCCACTTGCACCGAGCGAATTGTAACTGAAATTATCCTGATGACGACCGTAAGATGGCAAGGTTGAAAAGAGAATCCCACCTAAATAAAGTGCCCCATAAACAAATACTCCACCACTCCCCCGGTAGCCATCAAACGATGCTTCCACAATCCCACCAAATAACCACAACACCCACATATTGACCGCTAGGTGCATCCATCCTGCGTGAATGAACGCATGCGATATAACCCGATACCATTGGTTTGAATGTTTGACCAAATAAGCGTTAAACAAGAGCTTCGACATCAACTCTCTGTTTTGCAAAGCAGCAAACGAGGTTAGTGCGGTAATTATGACAATAGCTAGCGTCATTTAACAAGTTGATTACGTTTCCATTCGGCAATGGCTTTCCTTGCCGCCACTCTTCCCTCTTCTACTATCTCGCCTGCGCGATAGAATTCGAGTGTCGTTCCGATTGACCTTGGAATGTTGACCACGATATCTGGCTTGTGAATTTCGATGCTCTGCTCGCACATACGGTCTTGCATAAAATCGTACGATTTGTTCAGCATTCCAAGATAACTGAGTGTTGATTCCTGAGTTGAGTCGGTTTCATCAATCTCCGATTTAGACATATTTAACCAACCTTTTACGGTATTTACCATGCGGCTTGTATATGCCGTTGTTTCCTCGTCTGAATGGTCATGCGCCTGATGCTTTATATCATCTAAAACAATATGTCTTGATCGCTGGTGGTTCTCTGCATAAGCATTGATGTTAACAGCAACCACCAAATCAGTTCTTTTGGGCATTAGAGGCTCAATCGGCAAAGGATTGAGCACACCACCATCAACCAAAATCCGATCTCCTAACCTAGAAGGCATCATGAGTGTTGGAACAGATGAAGAGGCACGAATCACATTATAGAGATCTCCATTGGTCATCCATATTTCTTCTTTGCTATTTACATCCGTGGCAACGGCAGTAAAAGCAATGTCAAAATCCTCGATGCGTATTTCACCCAATATTGTCTTCAAATGAGAAAGTACTTTTTGACCTTTCAATACGCCTTTGGTTGACATGGTGAAATCCATCAACCGAAATGTTTCTCTCCTGTTGATTTTGACAATCCAGTCTCTGAAAACGTCCAGTTTTCCAGCGCAATAAATACCTCCAACGCAAGCTCCAATTGACGAGCCCGCAATGCGTTCAATAAGGAATCCTTCATCGCAAAGCACTTCAATTACACCAATATGAGCTAGTCCTCTTGCTCCACCGCTACCAAGAGCTAACGAAACTGTCTTTCTACTTTCCATCTGATCGCAAAAATGCATCTTTTATCCAACCTCCAACAACGGATCCTAATCCTCCAACCAGACCACCAATTAACCCAGTCAAAACAATCATTACAACTCGGAATTGTGGCAATTGAAACAATTCCAGTATTCTAATTGACAGAATTGATTCGCTTTTATTATCAATGTATATTGCTAAAACCATCCAAGGAATTGCTACTCCGTAGAACCCAGAAAAGAACGATGTGCTATTGTTTTTACCTAAAGCTATTTCTATAACAAGTGCAACAATTACAGCCGACCACCATGGAAAATATGTTTGAGTAACTGCACTCAAAACCGCAATCAAAACTATTCTGATAAGGAGGTTCATTCCTTGATGGGTTTGAATGTTTGTACTCTCCAGCTTTCTTCAATCGAATCGGAAGATTTCAAGAAGTTCAATTCGTGATACTTTCCTGAAGCCCACGAATTCAGCGAAGTGGTATAGGTTTTACTTCCAGGATTTCCGGATTGTCCACCGGGTAAAACACCCCACGCTTTCGGCCCCTCAGAATTCATTTCAACTATCATCCGCCAAGACGGTCCGTGAGTTGAAGTTGTTGCGTTTGGCGCATGTTGGCTTCCTCCAACAGCCAGTTTTTTAGAACTGAAAGCGTCAAGCCGTGCAAGGTGCTTTACTTGTGTTCCTTGATAAAACCCCCAGTGCGGCCGATTGTATTTGTATTTAATAATGTCTCCAAATTTCATGGCGGTCCAATAAAACGAATCATACACCACATCTTTTGCCACTTCAACACTATTATTGGTTGAACCATGGTCAAATACAATATGATTTGGCTCGTTCTTCAGTAGATTGATAGTCACTTTAGACATTGGATAAACGTAACGCGTATCCCGCATGTCAACCTTGGCTTTTCCATCCTTTATCAATTGCTCCCAGGAGTAGAGGTAATATTTATCAGCGTCCCAATCTGAACTATTAAACTCGTCCCAGAGAATATTATTCAGTTCATCCCACCAAATTTCAAACACGGTTGGGGCAATTAATTCGGGGCTGTTATTGTAATTCCATTCCAACAATTCATTCAACGCCCGTCTCTCGTTTTCTGGATATTGAAACTTGGTTGTATCAAGCAATTTCAACATCAATGGCAACGCTTCAGCCGCAAGCAAATTGTAGTTGCTCAATTGTAAATCCATCATATCCTGGATGGATACAGAACTGTCTTTCCTAAGGAAATTATTAATCGTACGATTTCGAAACTCCTCAAACACACCGGAATAGTAATATGGATAGGTAGAATCGGTTGGAGGTTGGTTGGCCGAACTGACAAAACCGCGCTCAGGATTCAGCATATGTGGATTGTGTGCCTGTGGGATAAATTTCTCTTCCAAATGCGATGCATCGCTTCCGTCCTGAATGAATCGGCCGTAATCCTTTGGCATAACTTTAAATTTTCCTTGCTGCCAAATGGCAATATTGTTCTTGGCATCAGCGTATGCAAAGTTCTGCCCAGGGCATTGGTAATAAGATAGTGCCTCTTCATAATCGTTGAAGTTCTTGGCACGATTCAGCATGTGAAAAGTCAGTAATTCGTTTGATGGATCGTGCGCCAACCAACGCAATGCCAAGTATTGTCTCTTCTTTTTATCAGTATAAGCAACTGGCCCAAGTGCAGAATATAGAACAGTATCAATCACCGTTTTACCTCCACGGATTTTGATTTCTTCTATTCTCTTTTCGGCCTTTAATGTTTCGTCTCCCATCCGATATGTTCCTTCCGAGTAATCGACAAAGTCCATGGCGTAATAATCCTTCACGTCTCTTCCTGCATTGGTAACGCCCCAAGCAATACTGTCATTAAACCCGATGGTGATTCCCGGTGAGCCGGGCAACGAAACACCGTAGCAATTCACATTTGGGCTGTTTAGTTGGATTTCGTACCAAATAGAAGGTAGAGACAATCCCAAATGTGGGTCATTGCAAAGAATTGCCGAGCCACTTTCCGTTCTGCTTCCTGAAACCGCCCAATTATTACTCCCTACAAAATGCGGTTGAATCTCAGGCATGTCCCAGTTTCCATCCGTCATTACATTTTCCAAATTCAAACCTTTCCCAAGAGCTGTATCAGGTGCAAAATCAGGCACAACTGGGTTCGTTAGGTAATTCTGATCTGGAAATAGCTGATTAAATATTTCCGGCCCAAGCAGTTTCAAAGCTTCGGTATTTGGGCGGTCACGCTCGTTTCCATTGAGCATTTTAGCCATGTACTTTAGCAGCAAGGCTGATTTCAGAATCGTCCACTTCTCAGGCTCATAATCCAGCAATTTGTATTCAAGCGGCAGGTTTTCGTTACTCAAATTGGAAATGAAGTAATTAACACCATTTGCGTAGGCATTTAATGCAGAAAGACTAGCACTGTCTTTGTAAATGAGTTCGAGCGCATTTTCCGCTGCCCAAAGCATTCCAATTCTTCGTTGTTCGAGGTCAAAACCGAGAGCCTTTTCTCCTACTATTTCGCACAATCGACCTGCTGCCGCGTGAGTCTGAAACTCCATCTGCCAAAGGCGGTCTTTTGCTGTAAGATATCCCTGAATGAAATAAAGGTCATGGTCGTTTGATGCAAAAATGTGAGGAACTCCTCGCTCATCAAAAACAACTTTAGAATTTGCTCTTATTCCATTTAACTGAAATGAGTCTTCAGATTCTTGTATTACGAACTCTGAATTCTGCCAAAAACCGTGATATGGATCCAGAAACTTAGCCACAGGAGGCAATATTCCCAACTTACTGTTGCCCAAAAAGACCACAACTATTACAAGAACAATCCCAAAAACAGCTTTTATCACCTTCATTTTTCCGCTTCCGAAGGTATCAAATATGATGATGAGGATGAAAATGGAATGAATCTCGTTTAAGACTGTAACCAATATCAAACTGCTTCGTTAACTAATCACTAATACGGAAGCAGGAACGGCCCATACATGAAATTATTAATACGCAAAGTCAAATTAGCAGCTTTACTATTATTTGCCACCACTATTTTCTGTGGACAGAATTCTTATCCTCAGCCCGTTCCTCCTTCAAACAGTAACATTCCGTTCTTGGTTACTTTTGGCAAGGAGGCAAGCAAAACGTACGGAGATGATGACTTTTCGCAAGTGTTTTTTCTATCTATTCCAGCAAATGAAACAGATCCATTTTACATCCGGGTTTTTGACCCTGACGTAGGTGGCGAGCATGACGAAATTTATAATGGTGCTGACACCAAAACCAAATTCAGCATCTACGGAGGAAAAGGTTGTTGGTCTACACCAGATGCTCAATTAACCGAACCAACTGGAAAATACAAAGCGGGAACACTCCTCGATTCACGGTCATTTTCAGAATCTGAGAAATACGACAATAGCTGGTACAGCTTCGGTCCTTTAGACCCAAAAGAAGGTGAGTTTGTAGGGGAATTCAACGATTACATATTTAAGATAGTTGCCGAAGGAACTCAAGGGGATGATGGAAATCTGTACAATTATTTCTTTAGTCGTGGAGCAAATGTGAATATCGCTATTGAAGGGGCAAATGCATTTGGTTATGAATGGACTTTTAGAATGCCAGCTGAAAAAGATGCCGTTTGCCACCTCTATCCGTATGTAACAGATGATGTAGTCTCTATTCAGCAATTTAACTTTGACTGGGATGATGACGGGATTATCAAAATAATCTCTTACGAAAAAAAGGGAGAATGGGTTGAAATGAGTAATGAAGCCAACTGGGAAAACAGCACGCATCAGATTCTTCCTACGGAAAGAAACTCATCTTTAGATATTCAGTTTGTAAAAACGAAGGAAAAAGCCAAGAAGAACAACAATGTCTGTTTTAGCTTCAAAAATCAGTATGGCGAATTCATGCGATTTTACACGATTCCCATTGGTGGAGTTCAAAAATTCAAATACAGTTTGGGACTGATTGAGAAAATGCGAGAAGGCGAGCGCTACAACAAAGACAAGGTTTTTGGTAAATGAGTAGAACCCACCTCCTAAAAAAGACTCTTCTTCTTAGTGCACTTTTTTTTCTAGGTGTTAGTTCCTCCTACGCTCAAAAAAACTTCATCATTCGTCAGTTTGATGAGTCTAGCGGGCTTACCAGCAACTTTACGGAGGCAATTACCCAATCGGAGACAGATGGGCAACTAATTATAGCAAACAAAGCAGGGATTGCCAGGTTTGATGGCCGTGTTTTCGGAAAACTGACCTTCCAAAATGACACCGTAAAGGTTGATTACGCTACGAGTCTTTATAAGTCAAAGGACAACCTTTGGTTTGGTCTTTTTAATGGCAATATCGGCCAATACGAAAACGGAGAAATCAAAGAAATTGAAACAGGTATAAAAGGCCAGATTAAGCACATTTATGTTGACAACAACGAAGGTGTCTGGGCTTTTTCTCGTTCAGGAATGGTTTATTGGATTAACGGCTTAGACACCAGCCGTTTCAACATGTCCGAACATGACATGCTCATAAATGCTATTATTCCTTACAAAAGCAAAGAATTCATTATTGGAAGTAATGATGGTCTTTGGCTCATTCGATTTGAAACTGGAAATGACTTCCAAGTACTCAAAAAAATTGATGGATTACCGGAAACCAAAGTAACTGCTCTCAAATATGATACGGAACAAAACATAATATGGGTTGCAACCGAAGATGCTGGTTTACATAGAGTCTACTCCCCTTTTACTGCCGATGAAAAAATTGAAAAATTCCTCCTTCATTCAGAACAATCTATCGATGATATACAAACCATTTTCACAGACCATCTGGGTAGAATATGGCTCGGTACGTTTGGGAATGGCCTTTCTCGGATAGAGTTTTACGGAAAGGCAGAACGCGAATTTGTTGTTCAAACCTTTGAAGAGAAAATTGAGACTGAATACCTTATTCGAGATATTTTCGAAGATGCGGAACACAACATCTGGATTGCCACTTTTGGTGGAGGTTTAATTCAGATTGTAGAAAACGTCTTTCATCAACCTTTTGATGAAAATTGGCTACGGCAACAATCCATCACCCAACTTTTTCGTGATTCCGAAGGTAATGTTTGGTTAGGAATTGATAAAGGAATCTTTAAAACCTCTGAGTATTCTAAACAATCCAAGTTTGAATATTTCCACATTGGCGGAAATAAAGTTTCTGCTATTCACGAAGACGCGGAAGGAAATATTTGGGTTGGAACAACAACAGCAGGTCTGTACAAGCTAAATCGTGGGTCGAGCACATTTTCAAAAATTTCTCTAAACAAAGGAAATCTCGCCAATTCAGTCAATAGTATTATTGATACAGATGAGGGTCTACTCGTTTCGACAAAGTCAGGCCTATTCATTCTATATCTTAATGGGAGAATAAAGCGCCACCTGAGTACGATTGATGGACTACCACATAATAATGTCCGATACTGCTTTAAGGACTCAAATGGTAACCTTTGGATTGCATGTCAAGGCAATCGTGTAGCTTTTTTGGTTGACGGAGAGGTCCGTTTCCTCGAAAATGGAAATGGCCAAAGCATCGTAGATGTGAATCATATTTTAGAAGACAAACTAGGGCGTCTTTGGTTTGCAACTGCTGGCCAAGGAGTTTACGTATTGGACAAAGGCGAAGCGCACAATCTTTCGACCGAAGACGGTTTACCTTCCAATTACTGTTACCAAATGGTGTTAGACAACGATGGTAACGTTTGGGTAAGTCACCAGAAATCTATTGTCCAGCTATCACCAGACTTGGCCGTTTCTAGGATTGTGGGGCATGAAGTTTTATCTCCTGTAGAAAACACCATGATTACGTTCCTTTTCAAGGATTACGAGGAGAATATTTGGATCGCATCAACACATGGTGTTGTCAAATTCAATCCAGAAATTGACAAATCCAGTAAGTCTATTCCTCAACTTTCAATAAGCGGAATGGAATTGTTTGACAAGAACCAACCTCTTACTAAAAACCTATTTCTGCCTTACAAGCAATACAAAGTAACATTCAATTTTGCGGGTATTTCACTTCGCAATCCAGAGAACATTAGGTACAAATGGCGACTTCAGGGCTACACCGACTATTGGTCCGAGCCAATCAGTCAAAGTGAAGTGTCCTTTCCGCGATTAATAGATGGGACTTATAATCTTCAGGTACTGGCATCAAAAAACGGAGGCGATTGGACACCTGAACCTGTAGAGTACAAATTCACCATTAAACAACCCTACTGGAAAACTTGGTGGTTCTATTTCTTCTTCGTTTTAGCAGTTGGTGGAATTGTAGTCTTATTTGTTAGATACCGCGTTTACCGCCTGATGAAGGATAAGCAGGAACTTGAGGCAATTGTGAGTGAAAGAACGATAGAAATTCAAGATCAGAAATCTGAGATTGAAAAAAGCCGTGATGAAATTGCGAAGTATGCTAAAGACATTACAGACTCAATTAAGTATGCCAAAAGGATTCAGAACGCAATCTTTCCGTCAATAGAAGATGTTCAAAAAGTATTGCCAGAATCCTTTGTTCTTTTCAAGTCGAAAGACTTAGTAAGCGGTGATTTTTACTTCGCAGAGAAAGCTGGAGACGAACGAATATTTGGTGCCGTGGATTGTACTGGACACGGTGTGCCGGGAGGGTTTCTGTCAATAGTTGCAAGTAACTTATTACAACAGGCCATCAATCAAGTTGGTCTAACTAGGCCTTCCGATATACTGGAATACCTAAACCAAGGCGTTACGCGAACACTACACCAAAGTGTTGATGAAGATTCTGTTAAGGACGGCATGGATATTGCCTTGTGCTCGTGGAATGAAAAAACCAATATTCTTCAATTTGCTGGAGCATATAACCCGTTATTCTTATTTAGAGACGGAGAATTGATAGTGTACCGAGGGGACAGATTTCCGATTGGTTCGTTTATAGGAGAGAAAGTACAATCATTTAAGAACAATGAGATAAAAGCCCAAAAAGGCGATATGCTTTATATTTTCTCTGATGGATATTCAGACCAATTTGGGGGGCCAAACGGAAAAAAATTCAAAGTCCGGCAATTCAAAGCAATGCTACAAAAAGTTCAATCACTACCCGTTGAAGCACAATTTGAAAAGGTCCAGAAAACTCTCGCTAACTGGCAAGGCGATTTAGAACAGGTTGACGACATTGTTCTTATGGGTGTTAGAATTTCTTAGCAACAAAATGAAATGGAATACGTACAATCAAAATCAACGCACGATTCAATGATGAGAATTTTTTTAATCAGTATATTGTTATTGTTTGGGGGTTCTCTTCAAACATTTTCTCAAGATTCTGCTGTCAATCTATTTAATAGTGCCCTTGCGAAAGCACAATCAGGTGATATGCCTGGTGCTATTGAAGATTTTGACAAGTGTTTGGCCGTTGATTCGGAAAACGCCAATGCTTATTACTGGAGAGGTTTGGCCAAGGCAGCCACTAATCAAATAAATGAAGCAATTGCCGATTTCGGACTAGCAACTAAGTATGACCCCAGTCATGCTGAAGCTTTCTTGAGAAGAGGCACGCTGTACAATAACGTAGGAAACCCAAGAGCTGCTCTAGACAATTTAGAGGCAGCAGTCAATTTACTTCCGGGAAATACGGATGCCTTGCTGAATAGAGGAATTGCTAATGCCAACCTCGGTAACCACGAAGTAGCCATAAAAGACTTCACATCTCTACTTGCACAAGACCGCTCCAATGAACTTATTTACATTAACAGAGGCATCTCACACAGGAAATTAAACCAGCTTGGCAATGCCTTGGAAGACTTTGACAATGCCGTGCGATACAACAAGATGAGTGCTGACGGATACGTGAACAGAGGGATTGTTCATAGTATGCAAGA
>Ga0222662_1000639_pt1 | contig 25551 bp, 22 predicted proteins | sample AntAcemetagen600_FD_179821 | JGI IMG/M metagenome (GOLD analysis project Ga0222662, IMG submission 179821) | Saline water microbial communities from Ace Lake, Antarctica - #600 | ecosystem: Environmental > Aquatic > Non-marine Saline and Alkaline > Saline | place: Antarctica: Ace Lake... | reverse complement strand
CGCAGAGGTGCTCATCCACCCCACGATGACCGCCACCATCGATCGAGACGTGGAGCTCTCCATCGTTCGCAGCACGGCTGCCGTGAACCAGATGTTCGTCATCGACGTCAACGGAGCCGGGGGGGGGCGGCGTTGGCCGCTCGATGGTCGTCGGCCCCGACGGAGACATCATCCACCAGGCCGGGTCGGGGACGGAGTACATCCCGGTGGAGATCGATCTCGACCGGGTGCGGGTGAGCCGCGAGCGGGGGCTCCTGAGGCTGGGCCAGCCATTGAAGAGCTTCAGGGACGCCCCAGTGCGCTTCGATGTGTACGACCCTGCGTCCCCACTTCGCGCTGGCATCCAGCACCTAGGCCCTGTCACCAAGCCCCAACGCCCGGGGGGATCATGATCCACGAGATGGACCTCTCAGCCGACGTCGAGTCCGGCGGCCTGGCTGCGGTCTGCGCGCTGGCTGGGATTCCCCGCCTCCGCTCTGACCTGTGGAACCGTCTGCGCGATGCGGCCCGCCGTCTGGACCGCGACGAGGAAGAGGAGGAGGACGGCTCCCTGCAGGACACCTGCGAGTTCGTGCTGGCGCGGCTGGCGACGATCGAGCGCTACTACGCCTTTCCCGGTCTGGCCACAGTCGGCTGGCTGGGCAAGCTCCTGGTGGACGACCGGGCCGCCTTCGCCGCGTCCCTCGTGCGCATCAGCCGGATCCAGAACACCGGGGCCCACCGTCGCATCGATCTGCTGGCCGAGCGCGTCTCCAGCTTTCTCGACGTCCTGCGCCGGGACGACCGGTCCTTCGAGCGGGAGCGGACCAACGACTCTGGGCGGCCCTACTTCGAGGTCCTGGTCGTGGAAGACGCGCCGTCGGAAGAGTTCGCTCAGCTGCGGTCGCGCCTGCGCAGCTTCCGCACCGCCGACGACCGGTTCCTCTACGAGCCGGTCCGGGTGAAGACGGTCGAGGATGCTCTGCTCGCGGTGGCCGTGAACCCAGACATCGCCGCGGTGGTCGTCCGCTTCGGCTTGCCCCTCGCTGGGCCGGGAATCCCCGAGGCCTGGCGCACCTCGCTGTACGGGCTGGTGAACGCGGAGCGCTCGGACCTCGAGTCGCTCCGCCCCGGGCAGCGCACCACCGCGCTCGGCGATCTGCTGGCCGGCCTCCGCCCAGAACTGGACCTCTATCGGGTCACTGACGCTCCGGTCGAGTCGGTCATCGGGCCCGGCAGCCGCGCCTTCCGGCGGCTCTTCTATCTGATCGAGGACTACCAGGATCTGCACGTGTCCATCCTGCGGGGTGTCGCCGAGCGCTACGAGACGCCGTTCTTCGACGCGCTGCGCAGCTACGCGCGCCGGCCTACCGGGATGTTTCACGCGCTGCCGCTCTCTCGGGGGCGGACGATCTCCAAGTCCCACTGGATCCGCGACTTCGGCGACTTCTACGGCAAGCGCCTGTTCCTCGCCGAGACGTCCACCACCGCGGGCGGCCTGGACTCCCTGCTCCAGCCCACGGGCTCTCTGCGCGACGCCCAGCTGGCCGCGGCGCGGGCCTTTGGCTCGGGGCGCACCTACTTCGTCACCAATGGCACGTCGACAGCCAACAAGATCGTGCTGCAGGCGCTCGCGCGGCCGAACGACCTCGTCCTGATGGGGCACGACTGCCACAAGTCGCACCCGTACGCGGCGATCCTGTGCGGAGCCAACCCGATCTTCCTCGACGGGTATCCCCTGCACTCGCTGTCGATGTACGGCGGGGTGCCTCTGCGCCGGATCATCGACCGGCTGCTCCTGCTGCGAGAACGGGGACTGCTCAGCCGGGTCCGTGTCCTGCTGCTGACCAACCTGACGTTCGACGGGATCACCTACGACCCTTACCGGATCATGCGTGCCGTGCTCACGATTCACCCGGACATCAGCTTCATCTGGGACGAGGCGTGGTTCGCATACGCGCGGTGCTCGCCCCTGCTCCGGCCCCGCACCGCGATGGCGGCCGCGGCGCGGTTGACCCAGGACCTGCGCGAGCCCGACTACGCCGACAAGGCCGCGGCATGGCGGGCGGAGCACCGCTGCCCTGATGCTGAGGTGCTGACCGGTGGGGAGGTCTTCCCGGATCCCGACACGGCGCGCGTGCGGGTGTACGCCACCCAGTCCACGCACAAGACGCTGACTGCGCTGCGGCAGGGCTCGATGATCCACGTGATGGACCCCGACTTCGAGCGACTCGTGGAGGACCCCTTCCGGGAGGCCTACATGACGCATACGTCCACGTCTCCGAACTATCAGATCCTCGCGTCGCTGGACGTCGGTCGCCGCCAGATCGAGCTCGAGGGATATGGACTGGTGGGAGAGAGCATCGATCTCGCGATGCTCCTGAGAGAGCGAATCCGCACTGACCCGATGCTGTCCACCTACTTCACGGTGCTCGGTCCCGCGGACATGGTCCCCGGCGAGCACCGGGCCTCAGGCATCGCCGGCTACCTGGAGCCCGGCGCCGTCGCTCTGCCCATCGAGGACGCCTGGCGCGGCGACGAGTTCGTGCTTGACCCGACCCGCGTCACGGTCCACGTGGGGCGGACCGGCTACGACGGCGACGAGTTCAAGGCGCTGCTGATGGACGAGCATGCGATCCACATCAACAAGACGTCGCGCAACAGCGTGCTCTTCCTCATCCACATCGGCGCCGCCCGCGGCACGGTGGCCCACCTCGTCAAGGTCCTGACCGACATCGCCGTAGCTCGGGACCAGTGGCTGGAGAGCGCGGCCCCCGACGAGCGCGAGCGCTTCGATCAGCGGGTGCTGTCGCTGACCGAGGATCTTCCGGCGCTGCCCGACTTCAGTGGGTTCCACCCCACGTTTGTGCCCGAGGGACTGATCGGCACCGGCGCGGGAGACATTCGGCGCGCGTTCTTTCTCGCGTACGACTCCCAGGCTACGAGCTACGTGGCCCTCGACGAAGACCTCGCGAACAGGGTCGAGGCGGGTCAGGTCATCGTGGCCGCCGCGTTCGTCACCCCCTACCCGCCGGGCTTCCCGGTCCTGGTGCCGGGGCAGATCCTCTCGGCCGAGATCCTGGGCTACCTGCTGGCGCTCGACACCACCGAGGTCCACGGACTGCACCCCGAGCTGGGCATGCGGATCTTCGAGGACCACGCGCTCCACCCCCATCCCCTTCCTTCTCCCCCCCTTGTTCCTTCTCCTCCCATCTCCGACCTCAGCTCCGTGGAATCCAGATGACTACCAAACTCACGAACCTCTCCGACATTCGCGGCCACTTCGTTCGAAACGACCGCCCCGTGCTCTTCTTCAGCGCGACCTGCTTCAACCTCATCGGGATGGACGAGTGGGTGAGGAGCTTCCGCTACCTCAACTACATCGACTGCTTCGACGGCCAGCACCCTCAGATCATCGCGCCCACTGAAGTCGCGCACCGACCGTTCACGAGCATCGAGGACATCAACAACTACCTGCTCGAGCACAAGGACGTGGTGGACTACGTGCGCTCGGTGTCGGGGCGCAAGCCGATGGGCATCTTCCTGATGTTCGACGAGCGCACCGAGGAGCTGTGCGAGGAGCTCGGCATTGAGCTGTGCTTCCCGTCGGCGAAGCTGCGACGCGAGATCGACGACAAGATCGCGACCACCCGCATCGGCGACCGGGCGGGCATCCGTTCGGTCCCCAACGTGCTGGCCGAGGTGAAGTCCTACGAGGATCTGCGCAAGGTCTCCGCTGATCTGGGCGACGAGCTGGTCGTGCAGACGGCCTTCGGCGACAGCGGCCACACCACCTTCTTCATCGCCAACGAGGCCGACTACGACCGCTGCGGTGAGGAGATCGCCGAGGCCGGCGAGGTGAAGGTCATGAAGCGGATCAACTGCCGCGGCTCGGCCCAAGAGGCGTGCGTGACGCGCCACGGCACGATCGTGGGCCCGCTGATGACCGAGCTGGTGGGCTTCCCCGAGCTGACGCCCTACCGCGGCGGTTGGTGCGGCAACGAGGTCCTCGGCGAGTCCTTCGACCTCGACACCCGTCAGCGCGCGCGGACCATGACCGCCGCGTTCGGCGAGGAGCTCCGAAAGATGGGCTACCGGGGGTACTTCGAGCTGGACTTCCTGCGGGATCTGGACACGAACGAGCTGTACCTGGGCGAGGTCAACCCGCGGATCACTGGCGCGAGCGCCATGACCAACCTCGCGGCGTTTGCCCACGCCGACGCGCCGCTGTTCCTGTTCCACCTGCTCGAGTTCTCCGGCGTGGACTTCGAGCTCGACGTGGAGGAGCTCAACGAGCGATGGGCCGACCCGAAGAACATCGACTCCTGGAGCCAGATGGTCATCAAGTGCACGTCGAGTGACGTCGAGCTTGTGTCGGCCGCTCCCCCCTCGGGGATCTACCACCTCGACGCAGACGGAAGCGCCTCGTTTGTGCGTGCGCAGATCCACCGCCGCACCGTGGAGCGAGCCGACAACGCCTTCTTCTTGCGCATCACCCGCCCCGGCGACTGGCTCTACGAGGGCGCCGATCTCGGCATCCTGACGATGCCCGGCCGGATGATGAACGACGACTTCGAGCTGGAAGACGAAGCGAAGCGCTGGATCCGGGCGATCAAGGCGCAGTTCCACGCCCGGCCCCCCGGAGGCCTCGGACCCATCGTCACGGCCCAGGTCGCCGAAGCCGACAACTTCAAGATGCTCTAGACAGGTGCGACTCGCGCTCAATGCGTATGGCGAGGACCGGCCCGGCGCCCGCTGGGCGGAGTTCTTCGCCGAGCGCTGGCCGGTGTATCGGCGCTGGTGGCTGTCTCAGGGTGAGGCGGCACGGCCGACCTACCTTGCCTGCGAGAGGGCGATGGCCCGGCATATGCCGGAGCTGTTTCCGCTGTGGCAGCGGCTGATCGGGCTCGCCGGCGGCTCGGATCTGGCGGCGAGATTCCTGTCGGGCTACCGGCCGCCAGCGTATGTGACCGGCTGCTCGCAGGCGGTCTGGCTGCGGGACGAGCCGGTCCTGGTCCGCAACTACGACTACTTCCCGGGGGCCTGGGAGGGAGCGCTGTGGCACACGCGCTGGCAGGGCAACACCGTGCTGGGCATGAGCGACTGCCTGTGGGGTCTGCTCGATGGGATCAACGAGTCGGGGCTTGCGGTGTCTCTGGCCTTCGGGGGGCGACAGCGTGCCGGCGACGGGTTCGGGATCCCGGTGATCTTGCGGTACGTCCTGCAGACGTGCGCCACCGTGGCCGAGGCCCAGGCCGCGCTGTGTCGGGTGCCTTGCCACATGTCGTACACCGTCACCGTGCTCGATCCGACCGGCGCCTACTCCACGCTCTTTCTGGGCCCCGACCTCCCCACGCGGGCCTCCATTCGCCGGGTGGCGACCAATCACCAGGGCGAGGTGCATTGGAACGCGCACGCCATGGCGACGGCCAGCGTCGAGCGGCTCAAGGTGCTCACGGCTCACCTGCACCGGCCGACCGAGACCTCGGACCGCTTTGCGTCCCGATTCCTCGAGCCGCCGACCTGGTCGGACCCGCGCGGAGTCAATGGCGGGACGCTGTACACGGCGGTGTATCGACCGGTGAGCCGGACCATGGAGCTCCGGTGGCCGGGGCGCACCTGGGCCCACTCCATCGACGGGTTCGAGGAGAGCCGGGTGCTGGTGAACGTGCCCCGGTCTACCGGTCTTCGTCCCACTTCTTGAGCCAGCGATAGAGCGTCGCCGAGCCGATCTCGAGCTGTTCGGCGGTGCGGGTCCTGTTGCCTTCGTTCTGCTCCAGCGCCGCCAGGGTGTAGTCCCTGACCACATCGTCGATGGGGCGAACCTCTCCGCTTGCGGCTGTGCTGTGCGGACTCGCCTGGCGGACATCCTCTGGTAGGTCCACGAGCTCGACGCGGTCACCGACCGCCAGCGCTGCGGCCCGCTCCATGGCGTTCTCCAGCTCGCGCACGTTCCCAGGCCACGGATATCGCTGCAGCTGATCGGCGACGGCAGCGGAGAGGCCGGCCATCTCGCGGCCGGCCCGCAGCGCGGCGCTGGCCAGCAGCACCCGGGCGAGCACCAGGATGTCCAGCGGCCGATCCCGCAGCGGAGGGACGTGCAGCTCGACGACCTTGAGTCGGTAATACAGGTCCGAGCGGAACGCGCCGCGTTCGATCTGCTCCCCCAGGTCGCGGTTGGTCGCCGCCAGGATGCGCACATTGACCCGACGGCTCTTGTTCTCTCCGACGCGGCGCACCTCCCGCTCCTGCAGGACCCGGAGCAGCTTGACCTGCATCCCCGTGGACACCTCGCCCACCTCGTCCAGCAGCAGCGTGCCTCCATTGGCCGCCTCGAACAGTCCCGGGCGGTCCTGGGTGGCGCCGGTGAACGCGCCGCGGGCGTGGCCAAAGAGCTCGCTCTCGAGCAGCGTCTCGGACACCGCCGCGCAGTTGATGGCGATGAACGGGCCGGCAGCGCGCGCGGACTCATCGTGCACCAGTCGGGCGATGCGCTCCTTGCCGACGCCGCTCTCTCCGGTGATGAGCACCGTCGCGACTACCTTCGCCACCCGCCTGCCGAGGTCGACGACCCGCTGCATCTCGGGCCCGCGCGCGACGATGCCTGACGGCTCAGAGAAGTCCGGGGCCAGGCGAGCGAGGGCTCGTCGATGCGCTTGGACCTTGCTCTCACTCTCCTTGATCGTCTCGGTGAGCCGGCGCAGCGACAGCGGCAGCGACTCCTGCAGCCGCCGAGGGTCGAAGCGCGCCAGGTCCCCGGCCCGCTCGGGTCCCCAGTCCGCGAGCTTGCGAGCGACGAGGTGGCACGCTGCGTCGCCCCTGGCCACGCAGCGGTCCTCGAGCACGTAGATGTCCGGCTCGGGGCTCTCGCTGAGGAGGCCGCAGATGGTTGCGCAGACGGGCACGTCGGAGCGACCGAAGTGCAGCAGGTGCTGCTCCGCCTCGTAGGAGCCGTCCAAGGTGATGCCGGACGGCGAGAGCGGGTCGTCGGTTCCCGGCTTGAGCCGGAGGAGACCTTCGAGCGCCAAGAGGCGGGAGCCCGCCCGGCGCCGCTCCTCCTCACTCTCCCAGGTGAAGGCCTCCTTCATCGCCTCTGCGGTGCGCCATCCGTGGGCGTAGCCGAAGTGGGTCAGGACCGTGCGTGCAGCAGTGAGGCCGAAGCTGTCGATGAGCTGCTTGCTGAGGAGGCCCATGGCGACTGCGTCGATCAGCAGGGCGCGCTGCCCAGCGAAGCGAATCGCGCCCCCGTCAGGGTCGAGTTCGAGCAAGCGGTCGTGATCGAGGACTTGGGCGCGCATGGATCCCGGTCCCTCGCTCAGATTGAGAATGGTGATACCACTTTGAGTCGATCGCTGTCGAGCTCGGACGTGCCGCCCCAGGTGCCGCCCCTGCGTCAGATGCGGCACGGAAGGTGCATTTCCTTCAGGCGCGGGCAACCGCGAAACCTAGCCGCGGGCAACCGCGAGACCTTCTTCCCCACCCAGGAGCAGCCCGACATGAAGACCGCGAACAAGCAGACCAACTTTGAGACCGAACTGAAGAACCTCGGAGTGCGACTGGACGCGATGGTCTCGGCGGCCAAGGTCAAGGAGATCGACGTCAAGGCCGACTATCAGTCAGCCGTCACGGACCTCGAGACCAAGTACCGGGCGGCGCAGCTGCGCTTCAAGGAGGCCCGCGAAGCCGGCGGCGAGAAGGGCGACATCCTCATGGGCGGCTTCGAAGAAGCCTGGGCCGACCTCACCCGGGCGTTCGGCAAGATCTCCGATTGAGCGCGTCTCGGTGAAGCGGTTCGGGGCCCTCGTTGCGCTGACCGTGCTCCTCGGATGCGGCACAGGCACGGCCGACGCGCCGGTGGTTGAGGCGAGCACGTCTGAGGAGGGTGTGAGCGTCATTGACGCCGAGGTCGGGCCCAGCCCCTCCCCCGACCCGGGAGCCATCTTCCGGGACCCGGAGAGACCGTCCGGCGCAGCATCCCACCCAGCCCCCACCTCGCACACCTGCAACTCCGTGGACCGAGCCCACCTCTACCACTCCAACCGAGCCTTCGCGCTCGACTGGCGGGCATGTCTCAAGCAGAGCCTGGGCATCGAGGGCATCACGACCCGGTGCATGAAGACTCGATACAAAGACCTCTCGCACCACTGCGCGAGCTGCTTTGGCGAATTTGGCGTCTGCGCACGGCACAAGTGCACCAAGGAGTGCGTGCTGGATACGAACTCGCCTCAGTGCATCGCCTGCGCCACGGACCGATGTCTGGAGCCGTTCCTGGCGTGCACAGGAGTGTCCCGGGACGAAGTTCCCTGGGCCGACTGAGCCCTTCACCCCCGAGGAGCCGTCCATGACCCGAACCGCGTTCTTGATGACCACCCTGGTGAGCCTGCTCGTGGTGACGCTGCTCTACGTGACCCCAGCCAGCGCCCGCGACTTTGACGACTACCCCCCTCGCTGGGCCTTCAACCAAGATGAAGCTCACTCGTTCGATCTGAGCCTGGTGGGCCACGTCAGTCACCTGTTCGGTGGCGGCATCATCTTCGGCATCCCGATCGCCCCCAAGGGTTTCTCGTCCAAGATCAACGATGCGTTCTACTTCGAGATCGAAGGCGGCTTCGGCGCCCAGTCGAAGTCGCGCTGGGCAGGGGCCGGCTACGTGCTCGCCGGCGTGCGGTACCAGCTGTTCCTGTTCGACTGGTTCGCGCCCTACATCGTAGGTCGCGGTGGGGTCTGGCATCCCTTCGGCGAGAAGTGGCCCCGGCCGTTCGGGTACGGCGCCCTGGGCGCGATGTTCATGCCCAACAAGCACATCGCGTTTCGCATCGAGGGCGGCTACGGCGGCCGCATCGGCGTGACCTTCCTGTTCTGACCACAGCAATTGCGGGCCGACGGGAAGAGTGGGCCCCGGGTCGGGGTTCGCTGCCCATGCCCCACTCACGCTTCCTGGTCGCCCTCTCTGTCCTCGTGCTCGTCGGCGCGCTCTCTCTGCCCGCCCACAGCGAGGCTGCCGGCGGCCTGGATGCCCGGGCTACGGGCTATCCGTATCCACATGAAGTGGCCACCTGGGCGTCGCAGGCGCAGGGGCAGAGCGTGGAGATGGCGTACATGGATGTCGCGCCTGCGGGCGCGCCGAACGGGGAGACGGTGGTCTTGCTGCACGGCAAGAACTTCTCCGGGGCCTACTGGGCGAGCACCATCACCGCGCTGAGCGGCCGCGGGTTCCGGGTGGTCGTGCCGGACCAGGTGGGCTTTGGCCAGTCGAGCAAGCCCGAGCACTTCCAGTACACGTTCGCCGCGCTGGCGACTCTCACAGCAGCGCTCCTGGATGACGTGGAGGTGTCCAGCGTGCATGTGGTGGGGCACTCGATGGGCGGAATGCTGGCGTCGCGCTTTGCGCTGATGTTCCCGGCCCGCGTGAGCTCTCTGACGTTGGTGAACCCGATCGGTCTCGAGGACTGGAGCCGGGTCGTGCCGTACAAGCCCGTGCAGTGGTGGTTTGAGAGCGAGAAGCGAAAGACCGTGCAGGGTGTGCGCGCGTACATGACCGAGAGCTACTTCGACGGGAAGTGGAAGCCCGAGTACGAGCCGCTGCTCGAGCTGCAGGCGGGGTGGATCCAGGGGCCGGACTACGACCGCATCGCGTGGAGCTCCGCGCTGGCGTACGACATGATCTTCACCCAGCCCGTGGTCTATGAGTTCGGCCACATTCAGGCTCCGACGCTGCTGATTGTCGGAGGCCGAGACCGCACGGCGCTGGGCAAGCCCCTGGTGAGTCCGGCGATGCGGGCGACGATGGGCGACTACCGCCGCCTAGCGAAGGCGGCCGCGGCGGCGATCCCGAACGCGCAGCTAGAGCTGCTCGACGGGGTGGGCCACGTCCCTCAGTTTGAGGCACCCGAACCCTACCTCGAGGCGCTCCTGGGTTTCCTGGGGCGGTGACGCGCGGTGGCCTAGCGCTTGCAGCGTTCTTGGACAATGAACACACACTATTGGCTCTTCCTCGCTCTCCTCCTTGCCCCGCTCGCGGGCTGTCAGCCGCCTGCCGCGGACGACGACGATGCGGCCAATGACGACGACGCCGCGGACGACGACGACGCAGCAGATGACGACGACGCGACAGCGACGAACCCAGCGGTCGTGTCCAACACCCCCCTCGCAGACGCCCTGACCGTGCCGCTCAACGGGAGCGTGACGGCGACCTTTAGCGAGACAATGGACAGTGACACGCTCGAGGACGCGTTCACCCTCGCCTCTGGCGAACCGGCGGTCGGCGTCGCCGGCACCTTGATCTTGGCGGGAGAGAGGGTCACGTTCTGGCCAGCCCAGCATCTGGAGAGCGACACGCTCTATACCGCCACGTTCACCACCGCGGCCGAGAGCGCGCTGGGCGGCACCCTCGCGGAGGAGCACTCCTGGAGCTTCACCACTGGGTTCGCGCTCGGGCCGGTGGTCCCCGTGCCGCTGGGCGTGGCCCAAGGGTTCGTAGTCCTCTCCAAGGCCGGAATCTCGAGCGTGCCCTCCTCCGTCATCACCGGGGACATCGGGGTGAGCCCCGCAGCCGCCACCTACATCACCGGGTTCTCGCTGAGCGTGGACCCGTCGAACGAGTTCGCCACGTCACCCCAGGTGTCGGGACGAGTGTACGCCGCGGACTACGCCGTACCGACGCCAGCACTTCTTACGACAGCTGTGGGAGACATGGAGATCGCGTTTGTCGATGCCGCAAGTCGGGCCCCGGACGTGACCGAGCTCGGCGCGGGTGATATCGGGGGCATGGACCTCGAGCCGGGCGTCTACAAGTGGAGCAGCGGTCTCCTGATCCCGACCGACGTCACCCTCACGGGGAGCGCAACCGAGGTCTGGATCTTCCAGATCGCACAGAACCTGACCGTGAGCAGCGGAGCGCAGGTGCTCCTCGCCGGCGGCGCCCTCGCGGAGAACATCTTCTGGCAGGCCGCTGGCGCTGTGGACATCGGCACCACCGCGCACCTGGAAGGAAGCCTCATGACGCAGACCGCGGTGACGATGCGCACTGGGTCTTCGCTCAACGGACGGCTCCTGGCCCAGACGGCGGTCGAGCTCGACGCCACCACTGTCGTGGAGGCGGGACAGTGATTGCCGCGCGGCTCCTGCTCGCTGGCACCTTGGCCCTGTTCGCGGGTTGCGTTGACCCCGGATCCGGCATCGACAACCCGCCCAACCCGAATGGAGACGGACCGGCACCGCTGGATATTGGGGACGAGGACGACCTCGCCTCGGCGGGTGCCTACGTGCTCCTGGCAAAGACCGGCATCAGCAACGTCACCGGCTCGTCCATCGGCGGCCACATCGGCGTGAGCCCCGCTGCCGGCAGCTTCATCACGGGGTTCTCGTTGACCGCGGATCCCTCGAACGCGTTCTCCACGTCTCCGGCCGTGGTCGCGCCGGGCAAGGTGTACGCCGCCGACTTCGCCGTGCCGACGCCGTCGAACCTGACGTCGGCCGTGCTCGATCTGGAGGCCGCCTACACCGACGCGGCGGGACGCTCGCCGGCGGACGAGCTGAACCTGTCCGATGGCGACCTGGGCGGACTCACCCTCGCGCCGGGGCTCTACGCCTGGGGCAGCTCGGTGACCATCGCCTCAGACCTCACCCTCAGCGGAGGGGTAGACGACACCTGGATCCTGCAGATCTCGGGCGACCTCGACCTGGCCGCGGCCCAGAGCGTGATCCTCACCGGAGGGGCCCAGGCCGGGAACGTCTTCTGGCAGGTCGCGGGAGCAACCACGCTGCACGCGAACGCGCACTTCGAAGGGATCCTGGTCTCCAGCACGTCGATCGTACTTCAGACCAATGCGTCGCTGGTGGGGCGGGCCCTCGCCCAGACGATGGTCGCGCTGGACGACAACGTCATCACGGCACCGTAGGGCTCATTGCGGACTTCGTCCTCGCCGCGACCGCCGCCAACACCGATGGATCCAGGGTGCGCTCGCACAGCGGGAACAGCTCGCGCTCCTCAAAGCGCACGTGCTCGCTCAGGGCCTCGCCGAACGCACCGAGCACCCCGTCGTCGCCGTCGATCGCTCCATGCAGCTCCCGCAGGCGGGTGTGCTCGCCTCGGGTGCGCGTGGCGATGGCCTGCATGCCTGCGGCCTCCAACGCTGGGAGCAGGAGCTCCTCTTCGACATCGAAGTGCCCTTGGATCCAGTCGGCGTAGTGCTCGGCGAGCTCCGCGCGCACCGCGGTGGTGCCCTCGTCACCCTCGAGGGCGAGCCGGATGTGGCGCGCGAGCACGAGCGCGTAGTGATGGTGGTGGGATAGGCCGACCAGATTGGGGTCACGCTTCATGGGACGCTCCTGGGATTGGCGAGGCGACATCGTTCGCACTTCAGCGTCGATATTAACAGACAAGAAGCTCTGTTGATACGCTCGGGGTGCCTCAGAGAGTCTCGATGAAGTCGATGAGCGCCTGAACCTCGTCCCTGTCGAGGTGACTCGTGCCGCCGTGGGTGTCCGGCATCCCATCCCGCTCGTTCCGGCCCACCTCACCCGGACCCAACGCAGGGTGCCCGGGGCTCGCCAGCACCTCAACCAGGCCACGCGCGCTCCCGTGGTGCAGCATCCCGGGGGCTCGGTCCCAGATCCCTCGCAGGCTGGGCACGCCCAGGTCCACCTCCCGAAGATGGTCGCACCCGCGCGGGTCCTCCTCGCAGGCCTCGGTGGAGCAGACGTCCTCGCACCGGTCCATCCCGGCGCGGGGGAAGGCGGCGAGGAAGCCCCCGGACAGCAGGTCGAGGTTGTCCCCGTTCTCGTCGCGGAGCGGCGTGACCACCGGCCCCATCACCAAGGGCGCCCCCAGCACACCCACGTCGGTGGACAGCGCGTAGGCCGGCGCGGGGTGGCACGACGCGCAGCCGGTCTGCGGGCTCTCGAACAGCGCTTCACCCCGGCGCACGGTGGCCCGGTCAGCATCGTTGGGGTTGGGAAGCAGCCCCGGCTCTTGGAGCAGGAACAGGCCGAGCGCGCGGGTGATGCCGTCAAAATCGAGCGGGATGGGGCTTCGCTCTCCGCTGATTGGGTCCTCCCAGTAGAGCCCGTCCCCGAAGCTCAGCTCTCGAGCGATGAGGTCGCGCATGGCGCCCGTATAGAAGGCGTCGCGGGTGGGGCTCGTGGTGGGCCGGGGAGCAGCGAAGGGGCTCCCGTCCCGCTCGGCCCGGCCTCCATCGGGCGACGATGGGTTTGGCTCGGTGACGCACTCGACCGGCGGCGCGCTTCCGCAGCCCGCCGGCGCCCCCGCAGGCCACAGCGTGTAGTCCGAGCAGCAGAAGTTCTCGATGCGCGCGAACTCGTTGATCACGGGAACGAAGTTGGACTCGTCCATCGCCGACTCGAAGAACCAGGGCCGGGTGTCGGCAGCGCCGCGGTACGCCATGGTCTGGCGAAGCCCGAGACCGAGCGCCGAGGTCAGCGGCATCGAGAAGGCCTTGTCGATGTTTCCGCCCTCGCGGTGACAGTGCTGGCAGGTCTGGTCGCCATCGACCGAGAACCCAGCGGTCACGAAGTTGAACAGCTCTCCGATCTCGGCGTCCGTCGCGGGGAAGGCGCCGCCGTCGAGATCACCCACGACGACCTCGTGCACGACGGCACCATCGAGGTCGTAGATGCCCAGCGTCTCCGACAGGCGGTGCGCCACCAGCAACTTGTCGCCAGCGACGGTGATGCCGTGGGGGTTGTGGCCCACGGTTCGGTGCACGGGGCCGGGGCTGAGACCTCCGCCAGGGCCGAGCACGAAGGACTGGACCTCGTCGCTGCCGGAGTAGGAGACCCAGAGCGTGTCGCCGTCGAGGGCGAGCTGCTCCGGCAGCGCGCCGCCGACAACCCAGGTGTCCGCTGGCGGGAGCAGGTCGCCGAGGCGGTCCAGGTCGTCCGGGTGTACGTCTCGGTAGTCGCGGCAGCAGATCGAGTCCGAGGTGTAGCGAGCCAGCGGGGCCCCGGTGTCGAGGTCATACACCGCAAGCTCGTTCTGCAGATCCTGGAAGTTGATGTTCGGGGTCCCGTCTCCAGGCACCCCATCCCCGTCGGTGTCGGGGCCGGCATGGGGCTGGTGGTGGGTGGAGGCGGACAGGGTCGCGACGATCACGAGGTCGCCCGAGATGACGACATCGTTCACCGGGGCGCCGACGTCGATGCGGGCGCGCTCGGTGCGGGTGGAGACGTCGAGCAGCGAGAGGGTCGTGGCGGTCAGCGAGGCCACCGCGACGGTGTCACCGGACAGCGACATCGCGAGGTCGCGCGGGTTGGTGCCGACCGGGACCCCGGGCTCGAGCCGGGAGACGACCTCGAGTCGCCCGCCGGTCACCTCCACGTCCCACACCGCGACCGCGTCCCGCCAGCGATTGCTGATCCACAGCGCCCGACCGTCAGGGGTCCAGGCGCCCTCGATCGCGTAGAAGTCCGAGGGGATGCGCCCCGAGACGCGGCCCGTCTGGGTGTCGATGACCGAGGCGTAGTTGCTGAAGCGGTTGAAGACGACGAGAACCCGGCCGGCGGGGTGCAGGGCGAGGCCCGTGGGCCCGGAACCCACCTCGATCCGGCGCCGGACCTCCCCCGAGGCAGCGTCCACCTCGACCACGTGGCGGCCAGGCTCGTCGGGGGAGCCCTGCAAGGAGACCCAGGCGGTTGCGCCGTCCGCAGACGCCACGACCTCCAGGGGGTTGTCGCGGTGGGGCTGCTCCGCCCAGAGCGGGTCGTCCGGCCCGAACGGGTTGGGGTAGGGAGCGAGGTCCACCGCGGTCCAGCCCGAGCAGGCGAGCCCAGCGAGCGCGCACGCCGCCATCAGCGCCCATCCCAGGTGGCGGCTCACAACGCGACTCCGCTGTCGTCGTCGTCGCCGGCGCTGTCGTCGTCGTCGCCGCCGGGACAGATCGGCTCACCACCGTCGGTGTCGATGCATGGGTCGTCGTCCACCAACAGCACGGTCGCGGCGCACACGGCCTCCCGCCCCATGCCCGTGGCCCGGACCACGATCTCCGCCTCCAGGCCGGCGTAGCGTCCCGGGCCCTCGCTGTTGTCGAGGCGGATCGCCAGCGTCTCGGACTGGCGCTCGCCGTCGGTGGCGAACACCACGTCGGTCAGGGTGCGTCCGATGGGCGGGAAGCCGTCGATGGTGACGCGGAGGATGACGTTGGCGCGCTCGGGGGTGTCGGCGTCGCCGCGCAAGGCGGCGTCCACCCACAGAAAGCCCTGGAACCCGAAGATCAGCTCAGAGCTCGTGGCACCGTCGGCGTCGATCGCCACCCACTCACCGCCAGGATCGACCAGCCCGAGCTCGCATGCGAACGGCTCCACGTCGTCGTCGTCGCCGGAGGGACACGCGGAGAGCAGCGCGACGGCCAAAGGGAGCGCGAGGCGGGATCGGTTCATTCGTTGTCTCCTCCGGAGGGCTCGTCCAGGGCGGAGTCCACCCAGCGGGAGAGCGCCAGGTATGCGGGATCCAGGCGGTCCTCGTAGACCACCCGCCCTCCGTGCTCGCTGCCGCCGAACTCGGGCGCGAGGGGCTTGGCGAGCAGCGGCACGAGCGCCCCGTCGCCAGTTACGAGCAGGAACGCAGCGGCGCGGTGTTGGTTCGCGCGCAGCTCGGTCTCGGTCAAGGGTTCGTCGATGTGCAGTCGGTCGGGATCGAGCCGATGGAGCTGCGGCGCGTAGATCTCCAGTGGCCGACCGGCGTTGCCGTGACACGAAGGGTTTGCGCAGCCGGTGGCGAGCGCCGGCTGGGCGGAGGTGGTGAAGACGGTCCAGTCGCCAAGGGGCAATGAGCCTGCGCTGCCTGGGCCAGGGACGCAGCCCACCCACGCCAGCCCGCCGGCGAGAAGCGCGGCCTCTCCGAGGGGCCACCTCATGGAGACCCCTCGGGGAGGCCGCGCCACGTCGCGCCCAGGTCGATCCAGGTCGCCAGCAGACCGATCTCCTCGTCGGACAGGTCCCCGTGTGGCCCTGCACCGGCCGCCAACCCCCGTGGCGCCTCCAGCTCCCGGCCCGCGAGCCGCTCGATGAGGTAGCTGCCAGCAGCGGACGGCGTGGACGCGTCGACCAGGGCGTAGCCACCCCGTGAGCCCTCCCCGGATGCGAGCAAGCTCTCGTAGGCGTCGCTGAACCAGGTCGTCGGTGTGTCGGTCAGGCTCAAGCCCGCGGCGGGCTCGGCGCCGCCGTGGCACCCCGCGCAGGGCGCCAGCATGGGAGCGATGTCTCGGTTGAAGTCGATGGCGCGCCGCGTCGCGTCGCCGGCGACGGGCAGCGCCGCGGGTCGGCGTGGGTCGCCCCCTTCGAACCGCGACAGGGTCACCGTCGCCGTCGTCATCACGTCCGGCGCGATGAACACGCGCTCCGGTGCGCCATCGAGCCCCCCGTGGCACGCGCCGCACTGGGCTGCGTAGAACGTCGGGTTGCGATGGTTGACGCCCTGCTTGATCACCTGCCCTGGGCTGACGTCGTACCAGCGGTTGTGCATGGCCCCGCTGGCCCAGCCGTCGCCGCCGAGGCCCTGGACCCGGAACGGCACGCCGACCGGCAAGTCCACCGCGAAGCTGCCGTCGGGCGCGACCGGGAGCTCGGCGAGCACCCGGGAGGGAGGGTGGCTGCCGATCCCAGTGGAGGTCGCGGTGAGCTGTCCGTCTCGGAGCTCGTTCGACGGCACCGGGACGCGGGCGTTGGGCGGAAGTGGCAGCGCCTCGACGAGCCTGACGTCGTCGAAGCGGGCGGTCTCCAGCCCCTTGTCGCCGGCCGGCTCTGGCCTGCGCAGCAGCGCGTCGTTCATCGGCAGTCCGTTGTGGATGAACGTGCCGGTGGCGGAGTTCAGATCGAGCCGACCCTGCGCGGGGCCGGGCCAGCGCGCGGCGACGGGCTGCGGGTCGTAGTCGTGGACGCCGGGGGCGTCCCACAGGGTCCTGCGCTCGTCGATCTGTGGCCCTGAGCCGTCAGGCGCCTCGGCCAGAGTGAGCACTTCGATGCGCAGATCGAAGTCCGCGTCCGGGTCCGCGAGGTCGAGGGGACCGTCGGCGACCGACGCGAGCAGCTGCCCGTCCGCGAGCGGCGCGACCTCCCGCACGAGGCGTGGCGTCACGCCGTCGCTGCGGGCGCCGGGATCGAGGCGGCGAAGCGGAGGCGCGTAGAACGGCAGCGAGGGCTCTGCGGCGGCGCGGCCGCGCAGCTCGGGGCCGAAGTTCCGCTCGATCACGCCGATGCGGCCTGCGTCCCATGCGCCGTGCAGGCTGCCCAACACGACGGCGTGCCGGCCGTCTGGCATCTCCCGTGGGGCCAGCAACAGGTCCTCGGTGGCGGTGAGCCCGAAGTGCACGTGGTACTCGACGTGCAGATCTGGAGGGAAGCGGAACAGGTGCCCCGCGGCGCGGTCCTGGACGGCGTCTCGCAGGGTCGAGAACAGCACCTCTCCGGCGGTCTTGCCGACGGCCAGGAACGTAGGCGTGCGCTCAGCGTGAGGGGTCCACGTGCGCCTCGCGACCGCGCCGGTGGCGACCTCCACCTCAAACAGGTCCGAGTCCTCGAAGCGCCCGGCGTGCGCGAGCACCCCCGCCCGAGTGGACGCGAACCACACGCTGCCGTCGGGAGCCCAGGTGGGATCACGGTCCGTGGCGATGCCGCCGTCAGGCAGCAGCCCCGGGGCCTGAGTGAGCTGCTCAGCGTCCCCCGACTGCAGATCCAGGGTCCACAGCGAGTGTCCCTGCGCTGCGGTCGGCCGCATGGCGAACACCACGAACCGGCCGCTCGCATCGACGTCGGGGTCGCGGATGTCGGCTGGCCCGTCGTGCAGCTCGGCGGTGAGGTTCACGGGTTGGCCGGGGGTCAGCTCCGCGTCGAGGAAGGGCGCGAAGAAGAGGTCGCCGCCCGGGGAGAACGAGTCCAGATCGAAGGGGTCCCCCGGCGCGAGCGGCCCCCGCACGAAGACAACCCCGCGCGCCGCTGGTTCGTCGTCGGCCAGACATCCCTGGCCGGTCGCTGCGGCGCGCTCCGCGCAGGCCCAGGCCACAATGGGCGCAGCGCGCGGGTCGTCCCGGCGGGTCAGAAACGTGCTGTTGCCTCCCTTGTGCACGATGCCGCCTTCGTGCAGCGGCAGGGACTTGCGCAGCAGTCGGGACTGCGAGGGGTCGCCGCCGAGGGCCAGCATGCGCCGGCTTTGGGTGTAGTTCTCGCGGGTGACACCCGCCGAGACCTCGCCCTGCACACCACCATCGAGGTGATACGGGATCGCCGCCGACAGCCCGTGGCAGCCCCCCGTCGCGCAGGACATCGAGAAGAGCAGCGGCTGGACCTCACTGGCGAACTGCTGCTCGAGGGCGTTCAGGGGCGGCGCGACCTCCCCCCCGTCCTTCTCCAGGGCGATCCAATCCAGCAGGATTCGAGCGGCTTCGTCCTCCAGGCTCGGTAGGTTCTCTCCGCCGTGGTGGGGCAGCCCACCCCAGGACTCGGACAGCGGCTTGCGCAGCAGCGTGGACAGCAGCGGGGCGGATGTGTCGATGGCCTCGCGGGCGGTCTCCCGAGCGGCCGCGACGTCGGCGATCCGGCCAGCTTCGTTCAGATCGAAGAACAGCTGGGAGCGGTCGATGACCTCGCCCGCCTCCTCCGCGCCGGGCGCCACGCCGTGGCAGGTGCTCGCTGCGCAGGTGGACTCCAGCACGGGAACGACATCCCGCCTGAACACCGCCGCCGGATCACTCGCGGAGCAGCCGGCCAGGGCCGCCGCCGCGCCAAGAAGCATGAGTGCCCTCAGGGGCACGGCAGGACCTCGATCTCCCCGCCCGGGATGCCCCACCGCGCGATGGCGCCTCGCGGGTCCGTGGTGCTGAGCAGATCCCCACCGACGAAGTACACGTGCTCGCCGTGCTTCCACGCCGCGTGGAAGTCCTTGGTGGTGACCGCGAGCTCGGGCTGCTCCCAGCTCTCGCCATCGTCCGTCCATGCGGTGAGCCCGCGCATCCCGGCGACCCAGACCCGCTCGCCTGGGGCCGTCCAGACCCCGTTCAGCGCCTGGGTCATGGGCTCGGTGGAGACTGGCTCCCAGCCGCTCGCTCCGCCGCGCATGACCGCCGGCTGTCCGTACCCGCCGACCGCCCAGACGTCGTCATCGCCGCGCCCCCGCACGGTCAGCAGCTTCTCGCCGCCCAGATCGAGGGGCTGAAGCGCGTCCCCCTCGCCGAGCCGCCACGCCGCGCCGTCCCCGACGAACCAGCCGTCCCAGACCTTGAACACCACCGCGGGCAGGGCCTCGTCCACGGCCGACCAGGTGCCGTCCCGCCGCACCCAGACCTCGCCGTGCGCCGTGCCCGCGAAGCTACCGCCGACCGCCCAGACCGCGTCGCCGTCGTCGTACACCCCGAACAGAGTCACGTCGGTGGGCAGGTCCTCGCGGGTGCGCACGCCATCCACCTCGTGCAGGACCGTGCCGGCTTCGCCCACCGCGTACCACTCTCCCTCTCGGGACCCGTGGATCCACCAGAGCGCGCGCTCGGTCACGTCCTGCTCGGTGCAGAGCACGTCCCCCTCGAGCAGGGCGAGGGTCCCGGTGCCGTTGCCGAGGTGGCCTCCGGCCATCCGCAGCGATGCGCCGTCCGACCACGCGGACAGCAGGACACCGCCGTCGAGGTCGTCCGAGAGGAGCTCCACGCCAGGCTCTCCAGCAGGACAGCCGACGATGAGGAGCAAGAGTGCGCACAGCGTTCTCATGATTCCGAGCCTCTTCAGTAGACCTAGTAGTCCATGAAGTTTGGGCTGCCGGAATGACGATGGTCATACGCTGCTGGCAACGACCGGCCCGCGGCGGGTGGGTCGAGGCCGCGGCGCTCACCGCCGAATCGTCACTCCTCTTCTTCGTCCGCGGGGTCGGGGCGCGCGCTGGACGTCCAGGCCTGTCCGCGCTGGATCCCCTCGAGCCACCGCATCGACGACCAGACCGCGACGGTCGCCGAGGACTCGTCACTCTCGAGGACCTCGACCCGCCACAGGATGTAGGGGGCGTCGGGGAAGGGCACCGAGCCCTCAATGGCCTCATCGAAGAGCCGCGCCAGGATGCTCCCGGGGTCCGCGGCGCCGATCAGCCGAACGAGCAAGGCGGGGCTGAGCTCGGCAAGGTCCCCAGCGGCCTCGGCGTCGAGCGCGGTGATCCCGAGCTCCACCCGGGTGAGGCTCGGAGTGCCGAACTCGCTGGGCCACACGTCGTGCAGCAGCATCGCGACCGCGAAGAGGTCCGCGTGGGCGGACAGCGTGGGGTACTCCACCCAGGGGTGCTCGTCCTTGAACTCGTGGGCCAGCTGCTCCCGCCGCCCATCGCTGGAGCCGTCGTGCACGCGGAAGTCGATGACCGACTCAGCCCCCTCGATCACATCGCCGTCAGCGAGGACCATCCCGATGACCTCAGCGAGGTCGGCGTCTTCGACCTCGCCCAGATCGCCTCCGGGCAGGGTGTCCATCAGCGCCCGGAGCGTGGCTGCGGGCCAGGCCTCGGGCAGGGCGTGAGCGCGCTTGGCGGAGTTCGCGACGATCTCAAAGCGGTCGGACAAGGTGGCCTCCAGCCGGGAGCGCTGAGCGATGCTCCGCCAGCGCCGATGGACGATGGCATCCGGCGAGCGGTAGCGCGCGCGCCCAGCAAAGATGAGCCTATGAGCACGCAGAGCACCTACTCGGTCCCGAAGATGGACTGCCCGTCCGAGGAGCGATTGATCCGGCTCGCTCTCGACCCCGTGCAGGGCGTGGACTCGCTGCGGTTCGACCTCCAGGGGAGGCGCCTCACCATCATGCATGGCTGCCGACCGGCCGACGTCACCGACGCTCTCATCCCCTTAGGCCTGGGTGCGGAGCTGCTCGAGTCGGTCGAGCACGCAGGCGGCCCCGAGCAGCCCGTCGACGTCGCGGCGGAGCGACGGGTGCTCCGTTGGCTGCTGGCCATCAACGCAGTCATGTTCGTCGCGGAGCTGGGCTTCGGCGTCATCGCCCAGAGCACAGGGCTCATCGCGGACTCCTTGGACATGCTCGCGGACGCTGGCGTCTACGGGATCTCCCTGTACGCCGTAGGCCGCGCCGCCTTCGCTCAGCGCCGGTCGGCCCGGGTGAGCGGGTGGCTTCAGCTGGGGCTCGCCCTCTTTGTGCTGGCCGAGGTCGGCCGCCGGGCCTGGATGGGGAGCGAGCCGAGCGAGGGGCTGATGATGGGCGTCGCCGCGGTGGCTTTGGTGGCGAACCTTGTGTGCGTCGCGCTCCTCGCGCGCCATCGAGGAGGGGGCGTGCACATGCGGGCCAGCTGGATCTTCACCACCACCGACGCGCTGGCAAACCTTGGAGTCATCGGAGCGGGCGTGCTGGTGGCGGTCACCGGGTCGGCGTTGCCCGACCTCGTCATCGGAGCGCTCGTGGGGCTCCTCGTGCTCTCGGGAGCGGTTCGGATCCTGCGGCTTCGATAGAAGGGCGCCCCTCGTCCCGAGCCCCAACCCGCATCGCGTTGCCCTGGATCAACTCGGGCGGGGTTGCTGGAGCGGATCTGAAGGCCCACGCCCCGCGGCTGGCGGACGGTCCGCATGATTCCGCCCATGAAAATCAAGCTCATCACGCCTCGGTTCGAGGGTCGTCACTTCTGGGACCTGGACGGCCTCGCCTCGCTGCTCGGTCGCCGCGCGAACAACCTGCAGCTCGCCCTGCCGACGGTCGCCGCGCTGACCCCGCCGGAGCACGAGGTCGTGCTCGTGGATGACCGCTTTGAGGATCTCGGGCTGGATGAGCCCGTGGACCTCGTCGGCATCACCGGCATGACCTGCTACGCCCCGCGCGCGTTCGCCATCGCCGACCAGTTCCGCGCCCGCGGAGTCCCGGTGGTGATGGGGGGGCCTCATGCGACGCTGGCCCCCTACGAGACGCTGGAGCACGTCGACGCCGTGGTCCTGGGAGAGGCCGAGAATGTGTGGGCGCAGCTGCTCGAGGACTTCGAGGCGGGCTGCATGAAGGAGGTGTATCGGGGGGTGGACGCCCGCAGTGATCTCACCTGCCGGCCCGCGCCTCGCTGGGGGCTGGTGCCGTCCACCGACTACGTCTTCTTTGGAGTCGAGGCGACCCGGGGCTGCCCGTTCGACTGCAACTTCTGCTCGATCAAGCAGATCTATGGGCCCAGCTACCGCACCCGCCCCGTGGAGCAGGTGCTCGAGGAGATCGCGGCGGCGCCGGGCAACCAGCTCTTCTTCACGGACGACAACCTCATCGGCAACACCCGGTTCGCGAAGGGCCTCTTCACTGGCCTGCGGGGCAAGAACGTCAGCTGGGGCTGCCAGATGTCGATCAACGTCGGCTTCATGCCCGACATGCTCAAGCTGATGAAGGAGGCGGGCTGCTTCTTCATCTTTGTGGGCTTTGAGACGCTGGAGCAGGCGGCGGTCGAGGCGATGGGCAAGAAGGTGAACCGGCTGGACTATCGCGAGGCGATCGCGAACATCCAGGGGGCCGGCATCCACGTCGTTGGCTCCTTCATCGTCGGCACCGACCACGACGACCACACGACCTTCGCGCGCATCGCGGACTTCGTGAAGGAGAGCCGCCTCTCGTTTGCGATGATCAACATCCTCAACAGCCCGCCCGGGACCCGGCTGCTCGCCGACATGGAGGCGCAAGGGCGCAACCGCGTCTACAGCTATCGGGAGCTGGATGGCGCGCACGCGACGGTGGTCCATCCGACCCTCGGGCGCGAGCAGATCGAGGAGGGCTTTCGCTGGCTGTATCGAGCGATCTACGGGTGGGACGCCATGCGCGAACGGTTCTCGGCGTCGCTCGAGCAGGGGACCTGGGCCCAGAACTCCCTCACGCTGAGCCCCATGGAGCGGGCGCGCATCGGGGCGCGGCTCGCCTGGAGCTACCTCAGACCCGGTGACGCAGCGAGACGGCGGTTCTTCTGGTCGATCGTGCGGCCCCGGGGACGCCGGGTGAACCTGGACAGCGTGGTCAACATCCTGCTGATGGCTCAGGCCTTCCACGAGTTCTCGATGGACCTCCGCCCCCGCCCCGAGCCCGTGGGCGACCCCATCGTCTTCCGACCGGAGTACCTGGTGCCTGTGGACGAGCAGACCCTGGGGCGGGGCGGGGAAGGCTCGGGGGTACACCGCCCCATCCCCCGCATGACAGGACCCCAGCTCTAGCAGCGCTCCCCGGCGACGTACGCCCGGGTGAGCTCGTGCTCGGGCTCTCCGAACACCTGGTCGGTGGGTCCGTGCTCGATGAGCCGCCCCGCGCCGTCGCGCACCCAGAACATGGCGACGCTGTCGGCGATGCGCCGGGCCTGGGCGAGGTTGTGGGTCACTACGACGACGGTGTACCGCCCTCGCAGGCTGGCGATGAGGTCCTCGACGACGCCGCTGGCCATTGGGTCGAGAGCGGAGCAGGGCTCATCCAGCAGCACCACTTCGGGGCGCAAGGCCAGCGCTCGGGCGAGGCACAGCCGCTGCTGCTGCCCGCCGGACAACGACAGCGCCGCGCGGTCCATGCGGTCGCAGACCTCGCTCCACAACCCCACGCTGCGCAGCGCTTCCTCGATGCGGCCGGCGACCTCGTCTGGGTCCCGCACGCCATGTTCGCGCAGGGGAAAGCTCAGGTTGCGCCGGATGGAGAGGGGGAAGGGGTTGGGCTTTTGGAAGATGAGCCCCACCCGGCGGCGCAGCGACAGCAGGTCCATCTGGGGGTCCAGCACATCGACGTCGCCCAGCAGCGCTCTGCCCGTCACGGCGCAGCCCGGGATCATGTCGGACAGCCGATTCAGGGCCCGAAGCAGGCTCGACTTGCCGCAGCCCGAGGGGCCCACCAGAGCGGTGATCTCCCCGCTCGTCACCCGCAGATCGACATCCAGCAGGGCTGGCTCGCCCCCGTAGCTCACGCTCAGCCCCTCGATCGACAGGCCGGTCACGCCATCACCCTCGACCCGAGCCATCGGTCGCACATCCATGCGGCGGCGCTGTCGATGACGAGCAGCAGCACCAGCAGCACCAGGGCCGAGGCGTGGGCGTTGCTGGTGCCTCCGGGCACGTTCATCGACAAGTCCAAGATGTGCACCGACAGCGCCCGCCCCGAGTCCATGAGCGAGCCCGGCATGCGCGATACATAGCCGCTGGTGAAGATCAGCGCCGCGGTCTCCGCCGTCGCCCTCCCGATCCCCAGCACCAGCCCCACCACGAGCCCGGGAGCGGCTGCGGGCAGCAGCAGGCGACTCAGCGTTCCCCAGCGGGACAGCCCGAGCGCGGCCGCGGCGAGGCGCTGCTCGTCGGGGATGGAGGCGAACCCCTGCTCGGTGGCCCGGATGATGAGCGGCAACGCCATGCACGCCAGCGTCAGCCCGCCCGCGAGGATGGAGAAGCCCAGCCCCAAGACCTCGCAGAACACCACGGTGCCAAAGAGCCCAAACACGATGGACGGCACGCCGGCGAGCACGTCGAGGCTGCGCCGCACCCAGACTCCAAATGGGCGGCCCCGGGTGTACTCGGCGAGGAAGATGGCGGTGGCCACGCCCACGGGCACGGCCACCGCCACGCACACCCCGACGATGAGCAGGGTGGAGACCAGGATGGGCCCGATGCCGCCCGCCCGTCCCGCATCGGACGGCGCCTCGGTGAGGAAGCCAATGGAGAGCTGGGAGAGCCCCCCTGCCAACAGATCGCTCGCGATCCACAGGGACGTCGCCGTCACCGCCAGGGCGACGGTCCACAGGATCGCCGCGATGACGCGGTCGCCGGGCCCGCCCGCCAGTCGTGCGCCCTCAACCATGGGGCCGCCGCCCTGCGATGTGGTGCGCCGCGCTGACCAGCGCGACGACGGCGCCGATGAGCAGCAGCCCGCCCACGAACAGCGCCGAGCGATGCGCGCCCATGGCGTAGGCCATCTCGAGCGCGATGTTGGCCGTCAGCGTGCGCATCGGCGCGAAGAGCGAGTCTGGCACCTGCACCACGTTCCCCGTCACCATCAGGACCGCCATCGTCTCCCCCAGAGCCCGGGTGCTCGCGAGCAGCACGCCGCCTGCGATGCCCGGCAGCGCACTGGGCAGCACGATCTCCCGCAGCACGGCGGGGCGCGACAGCCCCAGCGCGGCGGCGGCGAGCACGTGCTCGGCCGGCACAGCAGCGATGGCGGCGTCGGAGAGCAGCATCACGGTGGGCAGAACCATCAGCGCCACGATGAGCACCCCGGCGAGCAAGCTGGCGCCCGGGGGCTGCCACCGGCCGATGAGCGGCGCGAGCACCACCAGCCCCCAGAACCCGTAGACCACCGAGGGGACCCCGGCGAGCAGCTCGACAAGCCGGCGGTAGCCGCGACCGACCGCCAGGGGCGCATACCAGGTGCGAAACACCGCGGAAGCGAGCCCCAACGGCGCGGCGAGCGCGATGGCGCCGGCCGTGATCAAGGCAGAGCCCGCGAGCATGGGCCCCAGCCCGAAGAGCGCCCGGGTTGGGTGCCAGCTCGGGTCCGTGATGAAGCGCAGCAGACCCACCTCGCGCAGCGCAGGCCACGCCTCGCTCGCCACGAACCCACCGATGAGCAGGACGATGAGCCCAGACAGTCCCGCAGCACCGC
>Ga0222662_1000637_pt1 | contig 25571 bp, 38 predicted proteins | sample AntAcemetagen600_FD_179821 | JGI IMG/M metagenome (GOLD analysis project Ga0222662, IMG submission 179821) | Saline water microbial communities from Ace Lake, Antarctica - #600 | ecosystem: Environmental > Aquatic > Non-marine Saline and Alkaline > Saline | place: Antarctica: Ace Lake... | reverse complement strand
TCGCGTTCATTTGAATTCACAGCCCTTAGAGAAACCTGAAGATTTAAAAGTACAAGCTCTAACTCAATTTTATACAGTCTTCTTAAAAAAGACCTGAGTAGTTACACCTGAAAAACCATTATTTACGGCCTTAATAAATTCATCTCCATTCTCAAATTTTCGAAGTATTGGTTCAATTTTCCCAAAGCAACTATCATCATAGTTTTTCGAGGGGTAGCCTTCGCCGTTCCCATACTGCACAGATGTGATCCATTTTTTCAAAGACTGGGAACTGGTAATATCATAATTTGAAAGCGTAACTGTGATATTGCCATATTTAAAAGGGTGACGGCGAAACCTCGCGCCGGACTTTTTTATTGGCGGATTATCAAATTCCCTCTCTGAAAAAGTGTTTAAATTAACAACACCCTTTAAGTTAGCTCGCAGCTGAATGATAGGTTTCCTGACTTCCTTAAGCCCTAGTTCTGCACGAACTGTAGCTGCGAACGCTCGACTTACCGAGGGACAGACCGCATTCCCGACTAAGCGGCATTTTGAGTTTTCACTGCCTCCTACAAATTGATATGTTATCGGAAAACCCATCAGAGTAGCCGTTTCTCTAATTGTAGGGACTCGGAACTCACCATCTCCTTGACGATCGTATTCAGACTTATAAATGATTGCCTCCCGAGAGGTTCCAATATTTGTCGCGGTAATAGTACGGCTAGGCTTATTTTCATTTTCAGGAAATGACATCTTACCCATGTAAGGATGATTCCTCTTCATGAAATGAGAGTTCTTCCACTGGCACTGATAAAGTCCTGAGTCGTAGAAATGATCGGAGATTTGCGACAGAGATATGGTCAAATCGGAATATAAAGGATCCTGAATACGTCGTGAGCTTTTTCTAATACTTGGCCTAGGAAGCCGTCCTTTCACTTCCCCCAATGCTTTAGCAGGATATAAATGCTGTTCTTCCTCTCCGCTTAACGCATGCGTACGCATCGGAGTCAATAAACTCCCCTTTTCTACGATTTCACCTGTAATCGCTCTTTTTCGAGCTTGAGCAGATCCGTAGTGAGCTGAATTTATAATGAGGCTGTTACCTTCAATCGAGATCACTACTTTATCTGGACTGTACCCATTTTTTTTAGCCCAATCGTAAAGGTTGAGATCTCTAAGCTTGTAGTGTCTAGGCAAATAATTCAGGGAATTCGTCACGTTCTCCATATACCAAGCTTTGAGCGTGGAGTTTGGCTGAAACTTTTTCACCGCAATGATTCTTAAAAACACCTCCGAGAGTCTCAGTCCCAATGATTTATCAGCCTTACCAGACCGATTTGAATTGGAGAAACTTACACAAGGTGGGCTTCCTATAATTACATCTACATCGGGCAGTTCACCAATCAATTTGGTAGACTCCCAATAGTCTAAGATATTACGCGGTTCATCATTAAGACCAAAATTGTGGTTAAAGGTCTGCACCGCTGGCTGCCAATTATCTACTCCTTGAATTATTTCGAAGCCCTGTTGACGAAAGCCCTCAGAAAACCCCCCAGCACCACAAAAGAAATCGATAACTTTCAACTTTTTCACGTGTTAAGAGGACATTAAGATTTTAGAAAAAATGATTCAAGTTTTATCATAACGATTTGATAAATTATATGCCTGAATAGAACCAGCATAATCCGCCGTCACACTACCACCTCTTCGCAGCTAATGACCGCCTGAAGGCGGGACTCCAACCTAATTCCCACGAAAAAGCCCGTTCTCGCAAGAGAACGGGCTTTGTGGAAAGAGTGTTGAAAAGCGCTTACGCGTCCTTCTTTTCTTCGGCGGCTTCTTCAACTGGAGCCTCTTCGGCTGCAGGCGCTTCTTCGGCGGGTGCCTCTTTTTCCGCTTTCGCTGCTTCCTTAGGTTCTTCAGCTTCTGCTTCGGATTCTTCGGCAGGTGCCTCTTCGTCGTCTGCTGCCTTGGCTACCTTCTTAGCTGCCTTTTTCTTGGCAGCCTTTTTAGCGGCTTTCTTCTTAGGCTTTTCGTTGTAGCCCTCGTCGTTGCCGTCTACGAACTCGATGAGTGCCATTTCAGCAGCATCACCGATACGTTGACCGAGCTTGTAGATACGTGAGTAACCACCGTTGCGCTCAGTGAACTCGGAGACGAGTTCGTCGAAGAGCTTAGCGACAGCCTTCTTATCACGAACGCGAGCGATCGCGAGGCGGCGGTAGTGAAGCTTACGTGCAGCGTCGTTGGCTTTTTCTGCCTTCTTCGCGAGCGTAATGATCTTCTCGATGAAGGGACGGAGGGCGCGAGCCTTGGATATGGTCGTTTCGATGCGGCCGTGTGTAATGAGAGCAGTCGCGAGATTGCCCATCATTGCGGAACGGTGAGGGCCGGAAACGCCGAGTTTATGTTTTCTCTTATTGTGACGCATTGTCTAAATGTTTTCTAACGTGTAAAAGGGGGTGGATTAAAGCTCGCTGCCTTTTTCGAGGAGGCGTTCGTCGATCTTCATGCCAAGGGAAAGACCGAGTTGCTCGAGCTTGTCCTTGATTTCGTTGAGCGATTTTTTACCGAAGTTGCGATATTTGAGCATCTCTTGTTCGGACTTCATGGCGAGCTCACCAACAGTTGTGATGTTGGCGTTATTGAGACAGTTCGCGGCACGAACGGAGAGTTCGATTTCGTTCACGCTCATGTTAAGCAGCTTGCGTAGGCGATTTTGCTCTTCGCTGATCTCCTTGCTCTCGCTCTCGAACTCGATGTCGTCTTGGGAGACTTCGTCGAATACGTCGAGGTGGTGCTTAAGGATGGCAGAGCATTGCTTGAGTGCGTCGTCTGGAGTGATACGTCCGTCTGTAGTGACTTCAAGGATGAGCTTATCATAGTCCATCGATTGGCCGACACGGGTATTCTCGACTGAATACTTAACAAGGCGAACTGGGCTGAAGAGCGAATCAATGGGGATGACGCCGATTGGCTGATCTTCCTTCTTGTTGTCTTCGCCAGCGCAGTAACCACGACCGACCTTGACTTCGAGCTCTGCGAGGAAACGCTGAGACTTATCAAGTGTGCAGATGATTTGCTTCGGGTTGATGACCTTGAAATTGCTATCTTCCTGAATGTCTTTGGCGGTCACCTTGCCGTCACGATTAACATCGATCAGGAGTGTAGCGGACTCGCGGGACTCGGAAACGAGGAGCACCTTCTTAAGGTTGAGCACGATATCAGTAACATCTTCGACGATGCCGTCGATGCTCTGGAACTCGTGCTGCACACCGTCGATCTTGATCGAGGTGATGGAAGCGCCTTCGATCGAGCTGAGTAGCACGCGGCGAAGGGAGTTACCGATGGTGTGGCCGTAGCCAGCCTCAAACGGTTCTGCGTTGAAGGTGGCGAAAGTGTCTGTGGCGGTTTCTTCAACCTTGGACAGACGATTGGGAAGTTCAAATTTTCCTAAGCGCTTTGGCATAATGGACTTTTCTCTAGCTGGTTACAATTCTTGCGATAATCGAATGATACGATGAATAAGCCGGATTAGCGGCTATAGAACTCAACGATCAGTTGAACGTTAATCGACTCTTCAGTTTCGTCATTGGACGGAAGGCGATTGACGGTGGCTTTAAGCGCGTCGGCATTGAGTGTGAGCCACTCAGGCACGGTGCGTGCTTGGCTCTCTTCCATGCAACGAGTCGCGAGTTGGCGAGAGGAGGTGCGCTCACGCACTTCGATTTCTTGCTCTTCTTTGACCATGAAGCTAGCGATGTCGGTTTTTTTACCGTCCACAGCGATGTGGCCATGACCAACAAATTGGCGAGCCGCTGCGCGAGACTTAGCAAAGCCCAAGCGATAGATCACGCTGTCGAGACGACATTCAAGCATTTTAAGGAAGATTTCACCAGTGACACCACGGGTGGCTTTAGCACGTTCGAAAGTGAGGCGAAATTGCTTCTCTGTCAGACCATACATGAAACGAAGCTTCTGCTTTTCATTGAGCCCAATAGCATAGTCGCTGTATTTACGGCGCAGGCGAGGGCCATGCTGACCGGGAGGGTGCGGCTTGCGCTCGAATGCTTTGGTCGGGGCAAAAATTGCCTGACCAAAACGACGGTTGATACGAGTAGTCGGTCCTGTGTAACGAGACATAGTGTTATTTCCTTATTATCTGCTAACTAATTTATATGCGTCTATGTGGCAGAGTCACATTAGACACGACGGCGTTTTGGCGCACGGCAACCATTGTGAGGGACCGGAGTCACATCCACAATTTCGGTGACGATCATGCCAAGAGATTGGAGCGCGCGGACAGCTGAATCACGACCCATACCTGGGCCATTCAGCTTGACGACGACTTCCTTCATTCCGTGAGACATGGCTACGCGGCCAGCGTCTTGTGTGACGACTTGAGCAGCGTAGGCAGTGGACTTACGGGAACCACGGAAGTTGCACTTACCGGCGCTTGACCAGGAAATGACATTACCGCGTGGATCACAAAAAGTTACTTTTGTGTTATTGAAAGTGGCGAGCACATTGACGATGCCGACAGTGATGTTCTTACTGCCTTTGGCACGACGGATTTTAACACCATCCAGATCGCTCTTAAGAAGATCCTCAGCTGTGACTTCCTTCTTCTTTTCGGGCTCAGCAGCTTCATCACCTTCTTTGGCCTCTTTGGCTGCTTTAGGCTCCTTAGATGCTTTAGGCTCCTTAGATGCTTTTGGCTCTTCGGCAGCTTTTGGTTCTTTGGCCGCTTTTGGCTCTTTGGCAGCTTTTGGCTCTTTGGCAGCTTTTGGCTCTTTGGCCGCTTTTGGCTCTGTAGCCTCTTCAGTAGGGGCCGCAGCGACTACTTTTGCTTCTTCTTCGACGGGTGTGTTTTCTTCTTCGCTCATAGGAAATTCCTTTTAAAGGTTAATTGCGGTTACTTACGAACCGGCTTGACGGCACCCTTACGTGTGCGGGCATTAGTTTTAGTGCGCTGGCCACGAACTGGCAGGCCACGCATGTGACGCATGCCGCGGAGGCTGCGGATAGCGGAAAGGCGCTTAAGATTCGCAGTACGCTCGCGACGAAGGTCACCTTCGACGACGTATTGCTTCTCGCCCACGATGGAAGCGAGCTGATTAACCTCTTCTTCACTGAGGTCACCGGCACGGCGATCAGCATCAAAACCGGACTCGGCTACGATTGCTTCAGCACGAGTTGGCCCGATGCCATAGATGTAACGAAGCGAGTAAACTAGCTTCTTGTTTGCGGGGATATCGACTCCAAGGATGCGTGGCATGATATTTAAATGGTTGGTCACCCGCTGGATTGCGGGAAAACGGTGGAAAATAGTGATTTAAGTTAGATTGAAAAGTTAATTCTGCGGAATTGTTAAGATTTCCGGCTCCCCGTTGGTAACGAGGACAGTGTGCTCGAAGTGAGCGGAGGGCTTACGATCTCGGGTAATGGCGGTCCAGCCGTCGTCGAGCATGTCGATTTTGCCGGTGCCGAGGTTGATCATGGGCTCGATAGCGAGACACATGCCCGGTTTGAGGAGGGCTCCACTACCGCGACGCCCGAAATTCGGGATTTGCGGTGGCTCGTGCATCGTTTGTCCGACACCGTGGCCGACGAATTCGCGAACGATTCCGTAATTGTGGCGTTTAATGTAGCGTTCGACGGCATTAGAAATGTCGCCGACTCGGTTACCGGCTCGGGCAAAACTGATCGCATATTTGAGCGATTCGCGGGTGGCATCGATGAGGGCGGCGTTTTCGTCAGCAACGGGCTTGATGAGCACGGTGCTGGCATTATCGCCGATAAAACCTCGATGGCGCACGACGACATCGATGGAAACGACGTCTCCGGGCTGAATGATGCGACGGATCGAACCGATTCCGTGGACGATTTCTTCGTTCACGGAAAGACAGGTGTAAGCGGGGAAGACGTTGTCGCCTGCACGATAGTTGTAGCAGGCACTTTCGGCTCCCAACTCTTCGATGGCTTTGCGGCCGAGCTGATCTAGATCGTAAGTGGTCATCCCCTCTTCCACCGTATCGACGAGGCGCTTAAGCACGGTCGCGGCGATTTGGCAGGCTTCGCGAATCGATTGAATTTCTTCGTCTGAACGAATGTATTTCATCGAGTTACGGAGTGAGTGGATGGATCAAAGAACAAATTGAAAAACGAAGAGGACTCTTATTCAGAAACACCTTCGGGAAAGTAGCGGGCGTCGTGGGCTCAGCTTGGATTAAGGAACCATGAGACGATTCCCAAAACGAAGAGCGCGATGCCGATAATGAGTAGCGGGCGCCATGCCGTCCAGAAATCCTGAAGGCCAGCGGTATCGACGAGTTGCTTATTACGCGCAGCCGAACGGCCACGGATCTTACCCTTCTTGAGGAAGCCATCGTAGTGACGCTGCAAGAGATATGTTTCGATTTGGCGCATAGTGTCGAGTAGGACACCTACGGTAATCAACATACCAGTGCCACCAAAGAAGATGGCGACGCTGAAGGGCACGTTGTAGGTAAAGAGCAAAAAGTCAGGGAAAACAGCAATCACAGTCAGCGAGATCGCGCCGAAGAGCGTGAGACGCGTCATGATGTGATCAAGGAACTTAGCAGTCGGCTCACCTGGGCGAACACCAGGAATGTAGCCACCGTTTTTCTTCAAATCATCAGCGATTTGAATGGGCTTGAACATCATGGAGACCCAGAAGTAAGAGAAAACCAAGATGAGGAGACCGAAGATAATGTAGTAAGCGATCTGCCCTTGACCGATGGAATCAGCGAAGTCGTTGAAGAAACGCATGCCTGTGGCACTACCGAGATAGGTCAGGATCTGGGCAGGGAACATAAGGATCGCACTACCAAAGATGACGGGCATGACACCTGCGTAGTTCACCTTGAGTGGCAGGAAGGAGCTTTGACCTCCGTAAACCTTGCGACCGACGACACGCTTGGCGTATTGCACGGGGATCTTACGCTGCGCTTGAGTAATGGCGACGAGCGCGGCGGTCACTGCAAAAAGAAGGGCGAGCATGAGCACACCTTCGGGGACGCCGAGGGAAGTGCCTTCGGAACCGACAGGTGCGACAAACATTTGATAAGCCGAAGCGACTGCACCAGGAAGACCGGAGATAATGCTGACCGTGATCAAGAGCGAGATACCGTTGCCGATGCCCTTCTGTGTGATCTGCTCACCGAGCCAAACCATGATCATGGTGCCCGCGGTGAGGAAAATTGTGCCTGTGATTAAGAAAGGGACTTGGGAGGCAATAACGACTTGGCCGTATTCTGCTGGATTGAAGCCTTGACCAATCAAAGTGGCTGGATTGGTCGAGAGCGCAACGAGTAGTAGTAGACCTTGTACCACGCAAATAGCGAGCGTCAGGTAGCGTGTGTATTGGTTAATCTTCTGACGACCAACATCACCTTCTTGTTGAAGACGAGCGATGACGGGGAAAACCGCACCGACAAGCTGCATGATAATCGACGCACTAATATAAGGCATGATACCCAGAGCGAAGACCGCACCGTTGAGCAAAGCGCCCCCGGTAAACATGTTAAACATGCCGACGAGACCGCCGCCTGCATTGGTTTGATCCGCAAAGAAGTCCTGAATCGGCGAAATGTTCATTCCGGGCAGCGGAATGTTCGCGCCGACACGGGCAATGAACAACAAGGCCAGCGTGAAGAAAATCTTCTGGCGCAGCTCAGGAATCTTCAGCGAATTTGTAAAAGCAGATAGCATCAGTATAATTACTCTTTACTCAATTCCACAAAGGGGAATCGAATTACGCGTCATCCTTCTCTACAACTGGGGCTTCTTCAGCCTCAACTACAGCAACTTCAATCTTACCGCCTGCGGCTTCGATCTTGCCTTTGGCAGTCTCAGAAACTTTGCTGACGTTGATTGTGTATGCTTTGGAAACTTCGCCGTCACCCAGGAGCTTGACGCCCTGCTTGTTGTCACGGACGAGGCCTGCCTTGATCAGAGACTCACGATCAACTGTGTCGCCTTCGAGCTTTTCGAGCTGTCCGACATTGACCAGTTGGTAAGAGACCTTGAAGTTCTTGTTATTGAAGCCACGGCGCGGAAGCTTACGGTAGAGAGGCATTTGACCGCCTTCGAAACCGATACGGATACCACCGCCGGAACGAGACTTTTGGCCATTATGTCCACGACCTGCTGTTTTACCGTGACCGCTACCTTCACCACGTCCGAGACGTTTGGTGGGGTGTGTGGCACCTTTAATGGTTGGAATGTTATCGAGATTCATGATATTGGATCCTTAGACTTCCGCAGCGACTTCGCCGAAACGGATGTTATGAATTTCCTCGTGAGAACGAAGCTGCTGGAGCGCGGCCATTGTGGCTTTGACCATAGCCAAGTGGTTGTTCGAACCGAGGGACTTAGATAGAATGTTTTTGATACCGACCGACTCAAGCACTGCACGGCAACCGCCGCCAGCGATGACACCTGTTCCGTTCGACGCAGGGCGAAGAAGGACTTTGCCGCCATCGGCTTCGCCGAGGACGTGGTGAGGGATGGTGTCGCCACGGAGTTTAATCGTAACGAGGTTTTTCTTAGCTTGCTCGGTGCCCTTACGGATGCACTCAGGAACTTCCTTCGCTTTACCGTAACCGACACCGACTTCGCCTTTTTGGTTACCGACGACAACAAGTGCGGAGAAGCTGAAACGGCGACCGCCCTTTACAACTTTGGCACAACGGTTGATGTGAACAACCTTTTCGACGTATTCAGGAGTTTCTTCTGGCTCGTCTTTTTGGGAAAATGATCTTTTTTGTCTGCTCATATGGGAGTTCCTTAGAATTGTAGGCCGCCTTCGCGAGCTGCTTCGGCGAATGATTTAACGCAACCGTGATAGCGACGACCGGAACGGTCGAATACTACGGCCTCAACACCAGCCGCCTTCGCTTTATCAGCGACGACTTTACCGAGTGCAATTGCGCCTTCGTTGTTTGCCTTAACGTCAGCATCTTTGCCGCCAACCGATGATACGTAAACCATAGTGTGGCCAGCGATGTCGTCGATGCATTGAGCATAGATGTGCTTGTTGGAGAAATGCACAGCGAGGCGTGGGCGCTCTGCAGTGCCTTTGACCTTCTTGCGGATGCGATAGCGACGCTTCTGCGCGAGAGAATTTTTCTTCTGGAGTTTCATGGGTTACCCTCTGCTGAAAATTAAGCGGACTTCTTACCCTCCTTACGGCGGACGTGTTGACCGACGATCTGGACACCCTTGCCCTTATAAGGCTCGGCTGGGAAGTAGGAATAGATTGTCGCGGTGATTTCGCCGACCATATGCTTGTCGGCACCGGCGACGGTGATTTTTGTATTCTCGGTGATAGTGACTTTGATTCCTTCAGGAATCTTCACCTTAACCGGGTGTGAATAACCAAGTGCAAGGTCGAGCAAGTTGCCTTCAAGCACTGCGCGAAAACCAACACCTTTGATTATAAGTTTCTTTTCGTAACCATCGACGACTCCGATCACCATATTATTGATGATGGAACGAGCGGTGCCGAACATCGCGCGGGAGTGGCGACTGCTGTCTGCAGGAGTCACGCGAATTTCGCCATCAGCCAGCTCGAATTTAACCGAACTGTCGAAAGTTTGTTCTAGTTTACCTTTAGGGCCGTCGACGCGGATGGTTTGACCATCAATTGCGACGTTTGCCTTATCAAGGACGGGGATAGGAAGTTTACCAATTCTGCTCATCTTATGTAGCCTTTCAATTACCAAACTTTACAGACGAATTCGCCGCCAACACCCTTTTCACGGGCATCGCGGGCGCGCATTACGCCTTTAGAAGTAGTGAGGATTGCCACACCCATGCCGCCAAGAACGCGAGGGATTTCATTGCAACCATAGTAGAGGCGACGACCTGGCGTGCTGTGACGCTGAATGCCGGTGATCGCCGCTGTTTTGCCTGCGAATTTCAATTTCAGAGTGAGGGTTTTGAAGCCCTTCTCGTCTTGACCTTCGCTAAAGCCGTGAATGTAACCCTCACTCTTCAAAATCGCAGCGATCGCAATGCGCATTTTGGAATGCTGCGTAGTGCAGGATGCCTTGTGCGCCAAGCTGGCGTTACGGATTGTGGTGAGGAAATCTCCGATTGTGTCGTGAACTGCCATAGTATTTTACTAGTGGGTTTTCAGTGAATATGGTGAAGCGAAAGCGCTTACCAAGAGGATTTGGTCACACCGGGGATCTTACCTTGCGTGGCAAGTTCGCGGAATGTGATACGGGAAAGACCGAATTTGCGAATGAACGCGCGGGGACGACCTGTGACGGAGCAACGATTGCGTGCACGGATCGGGGAGCTGTTCTTAGGCAGCTTAGTCAACTTGGCTTGCGCCTTGTAGAAGTCCTCATCTGGAGTGTCTGGGTTGGCGAGGATCGCTTTGAGCTCTTTACGCTTAGGAGCGTATTTTGCGATCATGCGAACGCGCTTCAAGTTGCGTTGGATTGCTGATTTTTTAGCCATGTGTAAATTTTCTTAAAGGGATTAAGCGGTGGCAGTCGCTGCGGCAGCGGCGGCGGCTTCTTCTTCGGCAGCGACTTCGGCGCTGGTTTTGCGGAAAGGCATACCGAAAAGCTTAAGTAGCTCGCGGCCTTCTTCGTCGCTTGATGCGCTGGTGTTGATGCAGACGTCCATACCCATTGTAGCATTGGTGCCTTCGGCGCTGACTTCCGGGAAAATCGTGTGATCGTTCAGACCGAGGGTGTAGTTACCTGCGCCATCAAGACGTGTGGGCACTCCACGAAAGTCACGGATGCAAGGTAGCGAGATGTTGATCAAGCGCATGAGGAACTCATACATGGTCGCACCGCGGAGAGTGACTTTACACCCAATAGGCTGACCTTCACGAAGTTTGAAGTTCGAAATGCTGAGTTTCGCAATTGTAGTGACAGGGCGCTGACCGGAAACCTTAGCGATCTCATCGTTCACGTATTGTACGTGATTCTTATCGGCTGTCGCGGAAAAGCCCGAATTAAGGACGATCTTTTTGACTGCGGGCACCTGATGCGGGTTCGTATACCCGAACTTTTCCATAAGTGCGGGCACGACCTTCTCGGCGTAGTGTTTTTGAAATAGTGTTTGTGACATCTTAAGTGTAAGGCGGATTTCTGACCCGTCTATTTAGTGGTGAATGATGTTTGAAAAAGGTGCGTGAAAGTGGGGCTTAGGAGCTTGCTGGCAAGTACCTTATTTCTTCTTTGCGTCGAATTTCTCGGCGCTCATTAAGTTAGAGTAATGAATGGAAGCTTCACGCTCGACGGAACCACCATCTGGGTTTTCCTGAGTCTTGCGCTCGAACTTAGTGATTAGATTAACGCCTTCGACGAGGACACGCTCATTAGCTAGCACGGAAAGAACTTTCCCGCGCTTGCCTTTATGAGCGCCAGTAATGACGACGACTTCTTGTTCGCGTTTGATTGCTTTTGCCATGATTAGAGAACCTCCGGTGCGAGAGAGATGATTTTCATGTATTTAGTGCGGAGCTCACGAGCGACCGGTCCAAAAATACGTGTGCCTTTGGGGTTACCATCGGCGGTGAGGATAACAACGGCGTTGTTATCAAAACGAAGGTAGCTACCATCGCCGCGGCGGATCGGTGCTTTCGTGCGCACAACGACTGCGCGGACGACTTCACCCTTCTTGACGGAGGAATCGGTGGATACTTCCTTAACGGCGCAGACGACAACATCGCCGACATCGGCGGTGCTCTTGTTCTGGCCAAGGCGGCGGATCATCTCTGCAGATTTTGCGCCTGTGTTATCCGCGATAAATACGCGGCTGTTCATCTGAATCATAGCTAAATCTCCTTATTAGGATTTATAAATTGGTGGTGTGGTCGTGACTAGTGGTCGCCCTACTCGTCTCCAAATTTTGGAGCGACTTCGAGTACTTGGGTCACGCGCCAGCGCTTCAGCTTACTGAGCGGGCGTGTTTCCATAATTTCAACTTTGTCACCGAGACCGCACTCGTTCTTTTCATCGTGTGCGTGGACAACAGTCTTACGCTTAATCTCCTTTTTATAGAGAGGGTGCGGGACTTTGTAAGAGTAAGTGACTTTAATCGTCTTATCTCCGGAACGGCTAGTGACTATTCCGATGAGGACTTTACGAGAGTTGCGTGTTGCTGTGGCTTCCATATACGTAGGCTGCTAAGAGATTAGGCGCTGGCTGTAGCCAACTTCTTTTCTTTGAGAATGGTTTCGAGACGCGCGATTTGACGGCGCATTTCCTTAAATTCGTGTGGGTGCTCGACTTGACCCGTTTGCTTACGCATACGGAGGTTGACGCGGGCATCACGTGTATCGCGAAGCGATTTTTCGATTTCGGCTTCGGACATTTCGCGGATTTCTTTAATATTCATAGTTATAGTTTCCTATCTCTAAAAGTGTTATACTTCGTCGCGAGAGACGAAGCGGCAGTGGAATGGAAGCTTAGTGTCCGCAAGGCGGAGCGCTTCACGAGCGGAAGTGGCGGAACAACCAGCCACTTCAAAGAGCATAGTGCCTGGCTTGACCACAGCACACCAATATTCGACGGAACCTTTACCTTTACCCATGCGAGTTTCCGCAGGCTTCTTGGTGACGGGCTTGTGTGGGAAAACGCGGATCCAAACCTTACCTTTACGCTTGAGGCTACGTGTCATCGCAACACGAGCCGCTTCGATTTGTTGAGAGGTCATGCGACCACGAGTGAGGGATTGAATGCCGAATTCACCGAACGCAAGGAAGTTACCCTTTTGCGCTGTGCCGTAGATACGACCTTTGTGAACCTTGCGGTATTTTGTGCGTGATGGAAGAAGTGCCATGGTTCGCTTAGTTTAGAGTGTTAAAAAAGTAAAATTCGTTTCGAAGGGCGACGTTCGCGTTAGGCGACTTCGTCTTCAGGGAGGCAGATCCAGCACTTTACGCCGATGATACCATACACGGTGCTCGCTTCGGAGAAGCCGTAGTTGATATTGGCGCGGAGTGTTTGGAGAGGGACACGACCTTGACGCTGTTGCTCGCGGCGGGCGATGTCTGCACCACCGAGACGGCCGGAGCACTGGATACGGATACCGTCGGCACCCATAGCCATTGTGGTTTGAACAGCACGCTTCATCGCGCGGCGGAATGCGATCCGGCGCTCAAGTTGAAGGGCTACGTTTTCAGCGACCAGTTGGCCGGAAAGATCGGGGCGCTTAACCTCTTGGATGTCGAGCATGATGTCCTTGCCAACCTTCTTGTTGAGGGTGGCCTTGATCTTATCGAGCTCGGCACCTTTACGGCCGATGACAACACCAGGACGTGCAGTGAAAATTTTCACACGGATACGACCGGAGGCACGTTCGATGAAGATGCGAGGCACGGATGCGTAGCGAAGCTTCTCTGTGAGGAAGGTGCGGATGGTGTGGTCTTCCTTGATATACTCAGGGAATTTATCCTTGTTTGCGTACCAGCGGGAGTCCCAGTCGCGGGTTATTGCAAGGCGGAAGCCGGTTGGATGTACTTTCTGTCCCATAATTCGTAGGTGTCGTTAAAGTCGCTTAGAGGGATTAGGCCTCGTCGGAAAGGATGATACGGATGTGGCTAGTGGCCTTCTTATAAGGGTGAGCAGAACCACGAGCGGCAGGGCGGAAACGCTTGAACGTTGGGCCTTGCTCGACGGTGGCGGACTCAACCTTGAGAACATCCGATGAGAGATTGTTATTGTTTTCCGCATTCGCGATGGCCGACTGGAGAGTCTTGCTCACGAGACGAGCCGACTTGCGCGGGATGAAGCGTAGAATTTCAACCGCTTCAGCGGCGTTGTGACCTTGGATGGCGTGCGTGATCTCGCGCACCTTGCGGGGCGACATACGGGCGTATTTAGTATAGGCTTGGACCTGCATGAGATTCAGCTGTTTTGAAGTGTTTTAATTCGGGCAATGTCGCCCGCTTGTATGGTGGAGTCTTCGACCAGTTCGAGGATAAGTCCTGCGGAGCGGTCGCTACGAGATTCGATGATGATGAGCTCGCCTATAATGCGGGAGGACTGAGGGCCACGTGTGACGCGGCAAATCATCCCTAAGCGGATCCCTTGCTCGAGTCCGCCGTCGAGTATAACGACATCGGCTGCGAGCGTGGGCACAACCTCAGCCACGGGTGCGGCGTTCGAGCTGTAAATTGACTCTTTAACGAAAGCGGGCGCTTCTCCGTGCACAGCACTCACCAAACCTGAGGTCAGCATTGTTCCGAGAAGGAACAGTGCCGCGGTGATGTATTTTGTGCGGGAAAATTGCATAGCGTTATCGTGAGAGAGGGTGATTAACTGGCAGCAGTGTGCCCCTTGAAGGTGCGTGTCGGTGAGAACTCGCCGAGTTTGTGGCCAACCATATTCTCAGTGACGTAGACGGGCAGGAAGCTGCGACCGTTGTGCACATTGAAGTTAAGGCCGACGAAGTCGGGAGTGATTGTTGAGCGGCGCGACCATGTTTGGATCGGCTTGCGGTCGTTGTTGGCCTGTGCAACCCCTACCTTTTTTGCAAGGTGCGGATCGACAAAGAAACCTTTTTTTACGGAACGAGACATAGCTAGTTAAATCGGTTTAGCGTTTCTTCAATTGGCGGCCGTTACGACGGACAACAATTTGAGAGTTGGTCGGGTTAGACTTCTTACGAGTCGGGAAGCCCTTCGAGAGTTGACCCCAAGGAGATTGTGGGTGACCACCACCGGAGGTGCGGCCTTCACCACCACCCATTGGGTGATCGACAGGATTCATCGCGACACCACGAACGCGAGGGCGACGACCGAGCCAACGGTTACGACCTGCTTTACCAAGACTCTGGTTGTGGTGCTCGATGTTGCCAACTTCACCAATCGTTGCGCGGCAACGAGCGTTGAGGTAACGGATTTCTCCGGAAGGCATCTTGACGGTGGCGCGTTCGCCATCGATGGAAATGAGTTGAGCGGATTGACCGGCAGAACGGGCGATTTGTGCGCCGCGACCTGGGTGAAGCTCAATCGCGTGGATCTTAGTAGCTGGCGGAATGATCGACAGTGGAAGGCAGTAGCCCGGGTTGAACTCGACGCGGTTGTTGGTACTGAAGAGCGTATCGCCAGCCTTCACACCACGAGGGGCGAGGATGTAACGCTTCTCACCATCGGCATATGCGAGGAGAGCGAGATTAGCCGAGCGGTTCGGATCATACTCGATCGCTTGCACTTTCGCAGGGATGTCGAGTTTTTCACGACGGAAGTCGATGATGCGATAGATGCGCTTGTGACCACCACCACGACGACGAGAAGTAATACGACCGTAGCAATTACGGCCCTGCTTATCGTGTACGCGTGTGACGAGACGGCGCTCTGGCTTTTTCTTGGAGACGTCCTGCTTGTTTCGTGTGAGGAAACGTTGGCCGGGAGTCAAAGGTCTGGAATCTACGAGTGGCATGGTAATGTATCTGTTGGTTCCGTTCGTTCTTAAACGAGTTCGATCTTATCGCCCTCTTTAAGAGTCACGATGGCCTTTTTGTGGCCGCCTTTAGTGCCGGCTTTACCGCGACGTGAGCTGTCGTTCTTCACTTTAGGCTTTTTGTTAAGGATGTTTACCTTGGTCACTTCTACGTTGAAGACTTTCGCGACAGCGCGAGCGACTTCGATGCGGTTCGCAGTCGGTGCGACCTCAAAGGTGTATTGGTTGTGATTAGCAGACAAAAGAGCTGCTTTTTCAGTGACGCGGTATTCGAGTAGAATTTTATCAGCAGTAATCATAGCGGATCTCCGGTTTAGGCGGCAGCACCATTGGCGCGTGCGATGATAGTTTCGATCCCCTTGGCACTGACGATGATTTGGCGGTAGCGCACGACATCGAGAGTGCTGAGGTTGCCTGCTTCGGAGAGGGAAACTCCCTCGACGTTGCGGGCGGCCAGAGCGGCGTTGTTTTCAAATTGGTCGTCAACGATCAATACCTTGCCACGAGTCGGAAGAACCGCCGTGAGGACTTGATTGAAGAGCTTGGTCTTCGCTTCCTTGACTTCGAATGCTTCGATCACGGAAAGACCACCTTCAGTCGCACGCTCGAAAAGAGCACGGCTGAATGCGAGATCCTTCATCTTGCGATTGATCTTCTGAGAGAAGTCGCGAGGCTTCGGGCCGTGTGCGATACCACCATGACGTTGGTGAGGCACGCGGCGGGAACCTTGACGGGCGGTGCCGCTACCTTTTTGGCGGAAGAGCTTCTTACCGGAACCAGCGACTTCAGCGCGAGTTTTGGTGGAAGCAGTGCCTTGGCGAGCGTTGGCCTGGTGAGCGAGAACGACTTGGCGTAGCGCAGCTACTCCCTTGTCACCCTCGAATGCGGGAAGCGCAAACTCCTTCTCGGAGCTTGAAGTCCCATCGGCTGTATAAACTTTAAGTTTCATCGTATTGTGTCCTTTCGTCGCTCAGCTTATGCTTGGGCTCTTTTGGTTTTAACCGCTGTGCGGACGGTGACGAGGGAGCCACGCGAGCCAGGAACACTACCCTTGATCAGGATAAGGTTCTTCTCAGCGATGACTTTAACGACTTCGAGGTTCTGGACTGTGCGACGCACATCACCCATGTGACCGGGCATTTTCTTACCCTTGATCACGTGGCCTGGCCATTGGCACATACCATAGGAACCACCACGGCGGTGGAACATCGAACCGTGAGAGGCAGGACCACCGGCGAAACCGTAGCGTTTAACAACACCTTGGAAACCGCAGCCTTTAGAAGTGCCAATTACATCGATTTTTTGACCCGCCTCAAACTTCTCAACCGTCAGCACATCGCCGAGGCTAAGGTCGACATCGCCATTCGTGCGGAACTCTTGGAGTTCGGCAACAGGCTCAACGCCAGCCTTTTTGAAATGGCCGAGAGCTGCTTTAGAGAGACGGTGCTCTTTTTGTGGACGGAATCCGATTTGGACGGCATTATAGCCGTCTGTTTCGGAGGACTTGATCTGCGTGACTGGGCAGGGTCCTGCTTCAATGACAGTAACAGGCACTAGACGATTGTTTTCGTCAAATACCTGAGTCATTCCTATCTTTTTACCAAGTAGGGCTAAGTTCATAATACTAATTGGCAGGTGGAGCAGAAGCTCCGTTTCCTAGACCTGCGTTAGAGGAGTTAAAAAATGTGTGTTAATCGCCACAGATGGGAAGCGAGCGACGGAAAAAAGAGGGAAGTGCCGCCCTCGTCAACCCCTGATTTCGAAAAAAGTGATTATTTTCTGTACTTTACGAAATCTCGGTACTAACGGCCTCAATCATAGGGGGACGACCTCACTCTCGTCCGCGTTCGACTAGTTGGTTTCCAGCACGTAGCTGTTAATTGCCGTCAATACACAACAATTACTGCACCAACCAGTTCTCAACTCGCAATCCTTCGACCCGTCGAAATTCCTGCTCGTTCGCGGTGACCAGCACCAGTCCCAACTGCTTCGCTTGTGCAGCGATCAGTAAATCATTCGGTCCAATGACCTTCCCTGCTTTTTCCAGCGTATGACGAATTTTCCCGTATTCCCGATCGAGCGGTGCCTCCATCGCCAAAATCGGCAAAACCGCGAGGATTGCCTCTGCCTGTTTGGTCAAACGCGCCGAACCCTTCTTCGCGCAGCCGAAACGAATCTCCGCCGCCACAATCAGGCTAATACAAACTGCAGAAACACCCACGGCTTCAATCTTCTCACGAACAATGCCGTTCGGGTGACGGATCAGGTCGGACACGATGTTCGTATCCAACATATGCGTGTAGCCACTCATCCGATTTGCAGACTAGAGCTCAACATCATCCAACTCCGGCAAGCCCGCATCCACATCAGGAAAGCTCTCTTTCAGAGTCGGCAAAGACGATAAGACCTCAAGCAAAGTCGCCGATTTCAAAACCGGCTCCAACACGAGATGGTCGCCCTCCTTACGAAGAATCGCCTCGGTTCCCTCAAACTCAAACTCCCGCGGAATCCGAATCGCCTGATTCCGCCCGTTGCGAAACAAAGAGACGCGGCGAGGCTCTGGATTTAGAGAAGTTGATGGCATATGCTGAACATAGGCCACATTCGCTCTCCGTCAATCCCCGAAATCATCCCTTCTCCCTCCGCGCAAACACGACCTTGTTATAAAAGTATCCGATTCCGATCAGGGCGAGTCCTAGCCCGAGGAATGAGAGCACTCGGAAAAGCCCTTCTAGCTCGGAGGCATCGACTAGGAAGACCTTTCCGATCGTAACCAGCAGTAGAATGAGCGAACCGATGTGGATCGCGGATTGATTGCGCCAAAGGCCGATGGCTTGGTAGGCGACTGCCAGCAAGAGCCAGACCACCGAGTAGGTGTAGATTTCCGTGCTCGAATTGTGGCCGCCGAAGAGTTCGCTGCCACCGTAGTAATCTTGCACCAAGAAGGTCGCCCAAATGAAGCCGAGCAGCATCGCGGCGAGTTGATAGACTCGGCGCAGGCGCTCGAAGCCGTCCTCCCCGTTCTGCCATGCTAAGATGCAGGCGGCGATAAATGGCAGGCCAAATTGCAGTAAAAGCGCATTGAAAAAGAAGCTCTCTCCCTCTGCCCCGTCATCGCCCAAATGCAACACGACGATACGTAAACCGACCAATCCAGCGGCAATCACACTCGCTAATCGGCAGCCGTCCCACTTACGCCCAACATATATAAACGCGACCGCAGCTGCAGCCAGTAACGCAGTCAATCCGCCCTCTACCGTCATCGCCGTCCACGCCTTTGGCATATAATGTTGGTTAAGCCACTGGTAGGTCGCGACAAAGCCTAATAAACCGACGAGACCCAGAACCCAAGCCACCACCTTGTGCGACTCTTCCGCCCATACTCTACGGAAACAACCAAAGACCGTGGCCACACCGACCAGCCCCATGCCCCATGCCAGAACGGCTAGACCATCCTGCTTGGGTGCGTGATTGATCTCTTGCCGGAAAAAATAAGCGCAGGCGTCGCCCGCATGGAAGAACATGAGCGCACCCCACGCCAGCCCGAGAACGGCAACCACCAAGGTGGAACGACCGAAAGCTCTCTGCTTCCAATAAAGCGCCGAGACGATCAAGAGAGCCGCCGCCGTGTGCGCCAGATAGTCGATTGGCACATAGGTCCAAAGCCCGAAGCTCAAAAGAAAGACAGCAAAGGCCGAATATTCGCCCGCCACTTCAGAATTGCCCTCTCGACGAAACAGATGCTCCCCCGCCAGTGCGAGCAAGCCTGCCCAAATAGCCGCCATCCAGATCCAGACCGATGAATTCACAGAAATATCCAGACCAACAATGAATTCTCGGTTCAGATAAAGTATTGGCACCACCAAAAGTGCCGCTGCCACAGAGAGACTCCGCCAGGTCAAGGCTCGCTCGGACGAAAGCCCGCGCCAATGCCCGACCGCGAAGAACAAAGCCATCAAGCCGAGCGGTGCGGCCAGCCAGCTCCACAGAGCCGCATCCGTATTAGACAACGCGCTGGCCGCTACAGCAGTCAGCGCCAGCCATGCAGCCCAGATAAAATCATCTTCCTTCAAAACCGCCAAGACCAGCGCACCGACGCTAAGCAAACTAAAGAGCGCCATATCGACCGCCGCGAAGCCACCGATCAGCACCAGAATGAGTCCCTGCACGAGTCCCCCGCCCCAAGTCATTAAACGTATCGTGGTCAACAGGCGCGTCGCCGTCGCGTCGAGTGCGTCCTGCTTCGCGAAAAACGCCCAGACGGCATTCACGAAGCAGATCCCCATGACAAAGATCAACGTGCCCTCCAAATTTTCGTAGATCCCACCTAGGCTTCCAACAATGACGACCGCCGACCAGAGATAAGCACCGACCAATGAGCTCAATAGGAGCGCCCACCATCCACGACAGACGCAGAGAAACTGCGCCCCACAGAAAAGCAGAAATAGATAGCTAAACAACATCACCGTATCGTTCGAGCCAGTGGACATGAGCCACGGCGTGAGAAACCCGCCGACCAATCCCATCATGGCAATTGGCGCGCCGTTTTTTAGAGAGAGCGCGACCGCCAACACAGTGACCGTGAGCATGGCCGCAAAGCCCTGCCCCGGCGACAAGAAGCTATACAGATGCACCGCCGCATAGGCTGCGAAATAGAGACAAGCGATCCCCGCACCCGAAAGCGCTTGGCCGATACGCTCGTTCGCCACCATGGCCGACTTGATGCCGATGACAAAACCCGCGCCGCAGAGCAGGGCGCCAAAGCCCGTCGTCAGCCAGATGCGCACAGCCGGCGTCAGCCAGCCCGAATCAATTGAGTATTTGATCATGTAGAATCCCGCCATGAGCAAAGCGATGCCGCCGACCCAAACCGCGATCTTACTGAACCAATCCTGCGGCTCTGCTGGCTTAGATTCTGGCAGCGCGGCGCTCGGAACAGCGTTCCCAAGATCGACCGGATCCGACGCACTTACTTCGGTATGTATACTTCCCGGAGATTGTTCCACTTTAGCGACAACCACAGGAGCCTCCCGAGGCATCGCCTCCTTCGTCGGCTCCGGCTTCTTGGCCGGAACGACAGCCGCTTGCACCGCCGCGGCCTTCTTATTCTGCAGCTCCCACAACTCACGCTTGAGCCGATCTAACTCGCTACGCTGGCTGCCTATACGCGCCATATTGACCCAAGGCAGGATCAGAGCGGCAATCAATCCTAAGGCGAGAAGAAGTCCGAGCAGTTCCATAATGCAGAAAGTTAAAAACAATTCTTGAACATTGTTCAATATTTATTTTTAACAATGTTCAGAATATCACAAACCGGTAGCGGCGTTCGCCCCGAACGCCATCGAAACGGCCTAAACCTGACACCTGGCGATTAGGGACAATCACCGCTACCCCCACCGAAACCAGAATCAATCAATGGCACGTAGAAAAGATCACACCCGGGAGGAACTCACTCGACTCGCGATTAAGGCAGGCCGCGAGCTCGTCGTCGAAAAAGGCTCCGCCGCCCTCACCGCACGCAATGTGGCCCAGGCGATCGGCTACACCCCTGGCACGCTCTACAATGTGTTCGAGAACATCGATGCGCTCGTCGCCGCGATCAACATCGAGAGCATGCAGTGGTTCGCAGAAAAGCTCCGCCACATAGCCGCACAAAGCGACGCGACCCATGCCCGAGTCCGCAAAATCGCTCAAGCCTACTTGGATTTCCATAAAGAGGAACCGCAGCTCTGGGCGCTCCTCTTTGCCGTCCCAGTCAATCACCATTCCGACGCTTACCACGAAGCGATTCACCAAATCTTCGACCAAGTGACCGAAGCGATGCAAGCACTCAGCGAAAGCCCAGCTGTCGCTCGCCAGAAGGCCAAGGTTCTCTGGTCCACCCTCCACGGCATCTGCCTGCTGGAGCAAAGCGGCAAACTTAACGTCCGCGAAGCTGATACACCCGAAGAATTAGTCGGCCAGTTCTTGGATCAATTTCTCAAATAAACCATCATGAAACTCACCATGCGTTTCCTATCTCTATTAATACTAATGAGCCTCACACACAGCACACTCCCCGCCCAAGAACATGTGGTACTTCTACATGGCCTCGCCCGCAGCCCTCAATCGATGCAAAAGATGGAGGTCGCTCTCGAGCGCGAGGGCTATGTGGTTCACAACCTCGATTACGAATCGCGACACCACACCATTGAAAAACTGGCGGAGTCCGTCAGCCAACAGATTCGCAAAGACACGGCATCGGCTCCGCGCGTCCACGTAGTCACGCACTCCTTGGGCGGCATCCTCATTCGCCAAATTCAAGCGACTGATCCGATTCCCAAGCTTGGTCGCGTCGTCATGCTCAGCCCACCCAACGCGGGCAGCGAAGTCGTCGATAAGATCGGGCATTGGCGGCTGTTCCAAAAAGTGAACGGCCCCGCCGGCCAGCAACTCGGCACAGCAAGCGATAGCTTAGTCAATCAACTTCCAGCTATCGATTTTGAATGCGGTGTCCTCACCGGCGACCGCAGTATCAACTGGATCAACTCCTTAATGATCCCCGGAAAAGACGACGGCAAAGTCTCCACCGAGAGCGCAGAAATCGAAGGCATCGCCGACTTCAAAGTCGTCCACGTCACCCACCCGTATATCATGAAGAAGAAATGCGTGATTAAACACGTCGTGAAGTTCCTGAAGACAGGCGCGTTTTGATCAGGTTGGAGTCCCGCATTTATGCGGCCGCGTATCCAAAGCCCCTCAAATGCAGCCGCATAAATGCGGGACTCCAACCTCCACCTGCTTAGCCTTCCTTTGGGAATGGTCGCAGCCCCAGAATCATTTCGGACTTTTCGGTGAGTGCTTGGGCTGCGAGTTCTCGATCGGTGTGTTCAGCGAGGTTGCTTGCCACGAGCGCATAGACGGCCTGACGGTCTTGGCTGGCGTCGATTTCAACACACTTATTCTGCCCTTTGAAGCGCTCAACGGTGGGCAGCGTCTCCGCCGCGAAGGTATCGAACCTCAGCTTCACGCTCGCAACATTATCGTCGCTCCTGCCCGTCCATTTGGCACGGGCCAAGATACGCTTCTCGAGAACAGCGTAGGGGCACACAAAATACAACATCTTGGGGAGCTCAGCTTCCCGCCCGAAGATCTCATACCATCCTTCCAAATTGCTTAGAGAACGAGGAAATCCATCAATCAGGAAGTTTTTCTTCCCCGTCGTTCGGATGGCGGTCTCCATCGCGCGGTTGAGCAGAGCCACCGTGATTTCGTTGGGCACCAACTTTCCAGCAGCAATGAATTCTTCGATGATGGCGGCGTTCGAGCCTCCAGCCTGACGCTCGCTGCGGAGTAGAGCACCAGTCGATAAGTGAGTCCAGCCGAGTTGAGACTCTGCCAGCGCACACATCGTTCCTTTGCCCGTGCCGGGCCCTCCAAGAACGAAAACGACCGTGGGCTTGGGGCAAGGCAGTCTCGGGTCGCAGTGGTGGAGGACGACTTTCGGGGCAGGCGCGACGCCCATTTTGTAAACGTTCCAGTCTCTGTCAGTCGGCGGCATCTCGTCTTCGCATGTGATCTCGTAGGCGAGATGACCATCGAGACGGGAGATCCTCCAGGATGAGTAGCTGTTGGAGAATGAAAGCGCAGGGCTTCTGGCAGCTTTGCCATCGGCACGATCCCACGCCATCTTACCGTTCCAGTAACCGAGACTGGATTCAGTCCCCGACTCAGATTTAGCAGGAGGCGCTGTCGAAGGAACGAAGAACCCATCCACTTCGGGAAGACCTGATCCAGTCACTTCAATGAAGAAGGTGTTCGCTTTGAGTTCGTTTGTTTCGGCCATGACATCTTTTGTATGCACTAGCCGACATTGTCACGATCCGACTGGTTATGCGTTTTGGTAAAGTTTACCGGAGATTAAAAGCGGACGCCTGATGATGTTTAATTTAAACGTTTCCCCGTCCGTGTTCTACTGCTGGAAGGTCCATGCGCCTATAGTGAAAACATATCTCCAAGAACATTCATAACACTCCCCTTAGATTTCTGACTAATCACTCCTAAACTTTTGATAATCCTCTTACGATCCACGGGCCTTATTTGATCCAAAACAATACGACCCTTGGTTCCTTTAAACACACAACTGACTCGGGTAGGATAATCACGCCCCTTTGAAGTCATTGGCGCGACTATAACAGTGGAAATGTTATGATTCATTTCATTCGGAGATATAACGAGGCACGGCCTGGTCTTTTGGATCTCCCGCCCAACTGCGGGATCTAATGAAACCAAAACTACATCAAATCGATTTATTTCCATTCCCACTCTTCCTCATCCCAGTCAGTTAAGCTTTCGGAATCAAGAAGCTGATCATCTCCTTGCTCACCCATCCCCTTAAAGGCACCTGCCCACCCCTCTCGAACTTCACAAATAGGAGAGATAACGAGCGCCCCATCTTGAACCTCTAAATTAACCCTTTCAGTTAGGCGACACTCCTCGATCAATGGCTTCGGAATTCTAATACCCTTGGAGTTACCAACCTTTATTAATTGAGCGATCATGTAGATACAATGTAATTACTCTGCCCACGTGTCAACCCTTCGAGTTATGCTTTTAAATCCTCAAAACTCTACAGTTTACGCTCGCCCACTTTTTTAGTTCCGTTGAACCATCGATTTTTCGATCTTGTCGTGAATTGAGTCAAGCTGGGCTTGAACATCCTGTTCTTCTGCATGATTAGACTCGGCGGCAATGAAACCGCTGGCTTCTTCCCAGTCCCCAATACTCATCTCAATCTCAATTAGGCCATCAATCTCGCTCCCCTCCTCAGGAATAAGGTCTGTATACAGAGAAATTGGGTTTAAGTATTCCCATTCAATTTTGGTAAACTTGATTTTCATTTAACGGTTTATTTGATTTTAGCGGGTAATTCATTAGAGCGGGAAAAATGGGGTCAGCGGGAAAAATGGGGTCCGGGAAAAATGGGGTCAGTCCAAGTTTTCATGATTCTTAAGTATCTCCCACTGTGGAAAGGCTTTACGATCCATCGTCCTTGATCGGCTGACGACGCTGCTCAGAGAGCTAACTCGCCCCATCTTCAAGCGCTCTGCAATCCATTGATACGGTGCCAAGTATTTCTCGCGAAGGGATCGTGCGATCGCCACCTTCCAGAGAGCTGCTTTAGGGCCAACGCTCAAATCGGACTCCTCCTTATTCAATCGCCTTAAAGCCTCACCTACGCCTCGCTCCCATCGCGGCTCGCGCATCTCAGAGGCTTCCAATTCAACGACCTTTCGCACGGCTTCGTCTTTAAAATCACCCAATACACTCTTCTTAAAATCCTTGGTGCCTTTCGCCCAGCCACGCGTCATACGTTCAAAACCCAAGCGCTTGCGCTCCGCGTCTTCGGAGCTCAGCCATTCCAAATAATCGCGATACAGCTTCCGTCCCTTCGGACTATCCTTGAGTCCGCCCGCAGCTTCCAAATAACTATCAGTCACAGCAAAGCCCCATCGCTTACGCGGATTCCATAGCTGGTAAAAACTGCTATCCGTAAAGGTCTGTAACTGCGCGGCATCGACTATCCCCGCACGAACCGGGTTTAAGTGAATATAATGACAGACCGCCGGGATCGCATATCCGTCTAACAGTATGGCGTTATAACGCCCTTGGAACACATGCCCGTTCGACTTACGGAAACGGTTGAACCGATTCGCGAAGGTGCTCTGTAACCATTTCATCCCTTCCACTAGATTAGGTGAAGGAGTCTCAATACACAGATGATAATGATTCCCCATCAAGCACCAACCATGCAATCGCCACTCCATCGAATCACAGGTTTGCTTTAAACATTCTAGGAAACTCGCCCGAGCACCCTGACTTTCAAATATCCAACTGCGATAGTTCCCACGGTTGATTACGTGGTAATACGCTCCTGCATATTCAATCCGTGACTTGCGTGCCATCCTCAACAACCTCGGTCACGACTGAACAAGAGTCAAACTACAAATCATGAAAACTTGGACTGACCCCTGCTATGGGAAATATTGTCAAGACGGTTAAGAATGTTTATTTCATGGTGTAGATATATTCATCTGGTTTGATCGATGAGCTTGCATTTTGCGTAGTTCATTTGAGATTAAAATTATTGGA
>Ga0222662_1000634_pt1 | contig 25671 bp, 22 predicted proteins | sample AntAcemetagen600_FD_179821 | JGI IMG/M metagenome (GOLD analysis project Ga0222662, IMG submission 179821) | Saline water microbial communities from Ace Lake, Antarctica - #600 | ecosystem: Environmental > Aquatic > Non-marine Saline and Alkaline > Saline | place: Antarctica: Ace Lake... | reverse complement strand
GTCGCGGCTCCTCGACGCGCGCCCCGACCTCTCGGTGGTGCGGAACCAGCGCCGGCGAGCCCGGGAACTCGCAGCCTCGCTGGGGAACCGCGCCGGGGCGGTGCGCGTCCTCGCGGCGTGGCTGGAGGCCAACCCCGACTCCGACGTGCGGGATCTCGCGACCGCGCTGGACAATCGTTTGCAGCTCCGGCTGGTCTCGGTCCCTCCCAAAGAGCGCACCCCCGAGGTCACCGAGGCCGCGCGGGTGGAGGAGGCGTTCGGCCTGGGATGGGAGCGGCTCGAGGACCAAGGCCCCGCCGAGGTCCTGTTGTGCATCGCCCTCGCTGGAGGTCTCCCGCTACCCCAAGAGCTCGCGACCTCACTCGCAGACGTCGAGCTCGCGGTGGTCCACGCCGTGGTCGAGGCGGGCTTCGCCGATCGGGATGACGCCGACTGCCTCACCATCGACGGGTCGACCCTGACGTTTCTCGAGTCGCGCCGCGAGCTGCCCCAGGCCCGGATGAAGCGTCGGCTCGCCCTCGCGCTGGGGGTGCGCACGCTGGCTGGCACCGCGCCATTCTCCCGGGTCGAAGTGGACGCGCTGGCGGAGCTCTCCGTGGAGCTGCTGACCGACCTCAAGCAGCCCTTGGCGGTGGTGTCGCTGTGCCACCGCATGGCGGAGCGGCACCGGCGCCGCGGCGATCTCAGCGGCTCGCTGCAGTGGATCGAGCGGGGCCGCAACCTCGCCCAGGCCCTGGGCGAGGACGGGCTGCCGTTTCTCGGCCTGCTCGCCCTCGACGAAGCCTGCGCTGTGCTGCTCGGTCAGAGCGCCCTCGCCGCCCGCCCCCACGCCCAGCGGGCCGCCCGAATCCTCGCGGCCGCATCCAAGGCGGGACACCCCGGCGCCGACGCAGCCCTGCTTCGCGCGCGGCTGCTGCGCGCCCAGGTCGAGGGAGCGACCCAGCCCAGCGCCCCGGAGACGGAACTGCGCGCGCTGACGGGCAAGCTGGAGCGGCAAGTCGACGTGCCGGCCAGGGCCGCCGCGCTTCAGACCCTGGGCTCAGCGTGCTTCCGCCGCGGCGATCGCAAGTCGGGTCGGGCGCTCTTGCGCGAGGCCCGCACCCTGCTCGAGCAGGTGGACCCCACCGGCGAGGGTGGCCTGACGGCGATGCTCGTGGCCGAAGCCCAGAGCCTGCACCCGGCCCTGGACCCGAAGCCCGGCGAGGCGCTGCTGGAGCGTGCGCGGGTCCTCGGTGGCGGCGAGATGGATCGTCCGCCCCACCCGTCCTTGCCCTTGGCGCTCCATGAGTTGGGCCTCGCCGCCGGCGATCGGGGAGATCGCGTCGCCGCCGCCACGCTGCTCGACGAGGCCGCGATGCTGGCAGGAAGCATCCTCCCCGAGAGCCACCCCGTCCGGGCGACGACCGCCTACAGCCGGGGTCTGCTCTTCCTCTCTGACGGGGAGTTCCGTCGGGCCGAGAAGCAGCTCGATCGCGCGCTGGAGGTGTGGGATGGCGCCTACCCCCCCGAGCACCCCATCCACTTCATCGGGCGCGCCGCGCGGGCGTGGGCCGGCGCGAAGTCCGGGGAGACGAGTGCGGCCCAGGCCGCGAAGGCCGTGGACGCTGCCACCGAAGCCCTCACCGACGCCCCGGGGCTGGATCCGGGGTGGGTAGCTCAGCTGCACGCCCTGCGGGCGGATCTCACCGCGGCGCCAGTCTGAGCGCGTGGACGAGCGCTGCCCCGCAGGTCCGGAACGGAAAGAGGGCCTCGGGAAGTCCCGAGACCCTCATTCGAATGGTAGGCCCGACCAGGATTGAACTGGTGACCCCTACCTTGTCAAGGTAATGCTCTACCACTGAGCTACGGGCCTTCGACGCCGACGATGTCGGCAGCGGGGCAGAGATATATCCCTCCTACGGTCGGTGTCAATGCGGGCGGAACGAAAGCACGGCAAGCCGATCGACCTGCTCGCGTTCGTCGGGTTCGCGGCCATCCTGGCGATCGCCCAGTTCTCGCATGACCGCCTCGTCGGCTCGGACGGGTTCTTCCACATCGCACAAGCGGCTCGGGTGACGACCGGCACGATGCCCTGGATGCCGCTGTCCGTCTTCGCGGACCGTTGGGTGGACCACCAGCTGCTCCTGCACGCGGTCCTCGCTCCCCTCGCCTGGGTCTTCCCTCCGGTGCTGGCGGCCAAGATCGGCGCGACGCTGCTCGGCGCCTGCGGGCTCCTCGGGTTGTTCGTGGTGCTGCGTCGTCAAGGAGCCCCCCTGCCCTTCCTGTTTGCGCTGCTCCCGGTGGCGGTGTCGTGGCAGTTCCTCGTTCGGCTGGAGATGCCGCGGGCTCAGGGGCTCTCGCTGGCGCTGATGATGGGCTGCGTGCTGGCCCTGCTCGAAGGACGCGGACGCCTGCTGTTTGCCCTGGCGTGGATCTACGCGTGGACCTACCAGGTCGCCCTCCTGGTCCTGCCGATCGCGGTCCTCCATGCGCTGGTGTCGAGGCTCCCCCTGGGGGTCGAGCGCCCCCGGCGCGCCTGGGCGGGCCCGATCGCCGCCGCGGGAGGCCTGCTCGCCGGCTTCGTGGTGCACCCTCACAGCCCGGACACCCTGCGCTTCCTGTGGCAGCACGTGGTCCTCAAGGTGCTCAATCGCGGCGAGCTGCCCGTGGGCAGTGAGTGGGAGGTCGGCGGGTTGGGGCCGCTGGTGTCCATGGGTGGCGGGGGACTCGCCCTGCTCTTGGTGGCGGGCATGCTGCTGGCGCGCTCTCGCTCCAACCCCGAGCTTCCGCCATCCCGGGCCACGGTGTTCGCGGTCGCCCTCGCGGCCTGCGCCACGGGCGGCGCCCTTCTGTCGAGCAAGTTCATCGAGTACTCGGTGCCGCTGTCTGCGTTTGCGCTGGCCTTGAGCGTGCGTGACAGCCGCCGCTTGCGCACCCGAGTTCCTTCTGGGGCGGGGCTCGGCTTCGCTGGCGTCGTTCTCGCGGGGCTGCTGCTGTCCGGCACGCTGGCGACCGCGGCGGTCCAGAGGGTCGAGCCCGATCCGCAGAGGCTCGCGCCGGCCATGCGCTGGGCGTCCGAGCACATCGCTCCGGGGGAGCGCATCTTCCACTTCAGCTGGAACGACTGGCCGGAGTTGGTCCTGCACGGTCCCGCGTGGGAGTACATCCTGGGTCTCGACCCCCACTTCCTGGCCCTGGCTGATCCGGCCCTGTGGGATCTGTACGACAAGATCGGCCGGGGATGGGGCGCCAACCCCAGCAAGCCCATCGCCGCTCGCTTCGGTGCGCGTTGGGCGATCTTGGTGCTCCCCTACCCTGGCGAGCCCCGCGCCCTGCTCGACGCCGACCCCGGACTCCGCCTCGCCTTCGAGGACGAGTCTGCGGTGATCTACGAGGTCGTGGCGCCCCGTGCGGGCGATCCCTCCCCCGCGCAGTGACGCGCCCCTCGGCCCGGTGGTCTAATCGGCGCCATGGAGTTCATCGACACCGTCATCGGCCCCTGGACGATCAAAGAGTGGGCCATCGGCCTCGTGATCTTCGGAGTCCTGCTCCAGATCGGGACGACGATCAAGCACAAGTTCCTCGCCGACAAAGCCACGGGAAACCTGCGCAAGGCCAGGTGCCCCGCCTGCCGGTGGAACGGCAAGGTCAGTAAGTTCCACCACACCTGTCCGAAGTGCGGCAACAACATCGTGCGCGCCTGACGGGTTCACAGCGGCGCGCCGGGCGAGCCCTCAGCGAGCGCGCCGCGACATCGCTGACTTCAGCGCGTCGACGAGCCAGTCGGCGGCTCGATCGGGGCTCGGCAGCCCTGCGGTGTCCCCTCCCCGCTCGCGCACCAGCGCCGCGAGGCTCGTGGTCTCCTCTCCGACCAGCCCGCACGGCACGATCCACCCGAATCCCCAGGGATCGGGATCGAGGTTGAGCGCGAGACCGTGCAGCGTGACGCCGCGGCTGACGTGCACGCCCACAGCCCCCACCTTGCCCTCGCTGCCGTCGGGCCGTCGCACCCAAGCCCCCGGCGCGCCACACCGCCGCACGACCTCGACGTCGCGCACCCCAGCCGCCGCCAGTGCCCGCACCGCGGTCTCGATCATCGCGTCCTCCAGCGCCGCGACGTGTCCCTTGACCGAAAGGCGCCGCCGTCGCAGGGAGACGATGGGGTAGACCACCACCTGCCCTGGCCCGTGATACGTCCAGTCGCCGCCTCGGTCGATGCGATGCACTGCGACGCCCAGCACGGCGAGCTCGTCGATGCTGTGCAGCAGGTTGCTGTCCCGCGCCCTGCGCCCCGCAGTCAGCACCGGCGGGTGCTCCACCGTCAGCACGATGTCCGGATGGTCCTGGGGGGCGGACTTGATCTCCTCACGCAGGGCGCGCTGCAGAGCCCACGTCTCGGCGTACTCAGCCCGGCCGAGGCGCCGATGAACCAGCTCGCTCAAGGAAGCGCTGACGAGTCCGGCGAGTCGCCCGCGCCATCTTGGAACCACTCGGTCTGCTTGTACCAGGTGACCACCGAGGTCCCCAGGACGGCCAGCGACGCCGCGGTCGGCACCGCCAGCAGCATGCCGAGCACCCCGAACAGCGAGGCGCCTACGAGCAGACTGACCATCACCGTCACCGGGTGCAGTCCCACCGAGTCCCCCACGATCTTCGGCGTCAGCACCGCCCCCTCGAGCCCCTGCACGGTGGCGAACACGATCCACACCTTGATCACCTCAAACGACACGCCGAACTTGAGCACCGCCATCAACGTGCCCAGCGTGACGCCCAGGATGGTGCCCAGGTAGGGCACGACGAACAGCAGCCCGGCCAGCACCCCGATCAGCAGCGCCAGATCGATGTCGGTGAACGCCACCAGCCCCACGCTGTAGAGGCCGGCGAGGATGACGGCGACGAGCACCTGTCCCCGAATGAACGCCGCGATCTTCAGGTCGATCTCGGTGTAGTGAGAGAGGACCGAGCGCCGCATCCGATGCGGGAGCAGCTCAAACCCGTAGGCTTTCATGCCGTCAAAGTCGCGCAGGAAGAAGAACACGAAGATGGGGAACAGCGACCACGTGAGCAGGCCGCCGAGCACCCTCGCCGTCGAGCCCAACGCCCACCCGAACCCGGCCTTGACCGGGTCCAGCGCGCCCGGCGCCACGTCCTTGACCAGCGCCGGGACGCGGCGGATCAGCTCCGCGAGGCCGAGGTTGAGCTCCGAGCCGGTCTTCTCCCCCACCCAGTCCTGCGCGTCGTGCACCCAGTCCGCCGCCCGGGCGGCGTAGGTGTCGAACTCGCCGGTGAGCTGGCCCACCTCGTTGACGACGTAGGGGACGATGAGCAGGACGCCGAGGGTCAGCACGGCCAAGAACGTGCCTACGGAGACCACGATGGCGAGCGAGCGGTTCCAGCCCGTCGCCTCGAAGCGGTCGATGATCGGGTCGAGCAGGTACGCGGTGATGAGCGAGAGCAGCAGCACGAGGAGGAAGTCGCCGAGCCCCACATAGAGCGCGATGAGCGCAGCGACGAGCACCGCCAACGCCGCGACTCCACCGACCACCGTCATCCACCGGGGCAGCCCGACAAAGAAGTCGATGGCCCCCGCCGGCATGGACGGGCTCTGACCGCGCGCTGGCTCCTCGGGCACGGGCACCGAGGCGACGGGCGGGACCTCGTCCAGCGCGGCGGCGAGTTCGTGAACGTCTGCCTTCACCGAGGGCTCGTCGTCGGTCACTTCGCTCACGTCAACCTCCCGCCCCGGCGCGGCGGCGCCAGAACGCGATGGTACGGGAGAGACCGTCGTCGAGTCCCACCTGCGCTCGCCAGTCGGTGGCGCTGCGCAGCGCCTCGGTCCGTGGCCAACGCTCGCGCACGTCCTGCCCCGGATGCGGAATCAGACGCACGGTGGAGCCGGCCCCTGCGCCGCGCACGATGCGCTCGGCGAGGTCGAGAGTGGTGACGAGGTCTTCGGGCCGGCCCACGTTGTAGGTCGCCCCCCACGCCGAGGGGGTCCGAGCCAACGCCAACAGCGCGTCCACAAAGTCATCGACGTAGAGCCACGACCGGGTCTGCGAGCCGTCGCCGGTGACCGACAGCGTCTCCCCGCGCACCGCCCGCTCGCAGAAGTTGCGTACCGCGCCTTCGCCGATCTGCCCCGGCCCGTAGACGTTGAAGGGCCGCACCGACACCACGGGTAGACCCGTCATGCGCGCCGTGGCGAACGTCCAGTGCTCGGCGAACACCTTGCTCGCGGCGTAGGTCCAGCGGGGATCGGAGATGGGCCCCACCGGAGTGGGCTGGGACTCGTCCGCGCCGGCGGCGTCAGGGCCGTAGACCTCGGACGTCGAGACGTTGATGAAGAGCTCGGGCCGCAGGTCCCCGTCCTCGCTGACCAACAGGTCGAGGATGCGTGCGGTGCCCATGCCGTTGACTTCGAGCACCGAGCGCGGCCGCTCGTAGTACGTGGACACGCCCGCGAGGGCCGCGAGGTGCACGACGACCGAGGGCCGCCCGATCTCCCGCAGCCACGGTCCCGGCTGCCGCACATCGGCGGTCACGAAGCGCAGGTTGGCCGGCGCCTCCTCATCCAGGGACGAAAAGCAGTCCCTCGTGCCGTTGTCCACGCAGACTACCTGCCCATCGGGCACGGACCGGGCGAGGCGCAGCGCGAGGTGGGACCCGAGGAATCCGCGACCTCCCGTGATGACGACCGGGCGTCCGCCGGAGAACCAGGGCGCGCCGCGCAGGTCTTCGATCACGTCCCAACGCGGCGCAGGCCGCTGTCGTCTGGGAACCCGTGCGGGGTCGGTGCGGTGCGTCGGGGACGGCCACGCAGCTTGCGCGACCAGTTCTGGGCGAGCCCGCCAACGCCGAACGCGACGCCCAGGGGAATGATCGACGCGGCGAGCACGTAGCGACCGAGGAGGCGAACGCGGGATTGGGTGGCGGAGTCCATGAAGCCGGAACGATAGACGGCGCCGTCGGGCCGCCGCAAGCCGTCAGCGCAGCCAGCGAGCGAGCTTGCGCGCCGTCACCACGCCGACGTGGGATTGCTCGATGGCCCCGTCCGCGTTGACGAGGAACGTGGTTGGCACCGAGCGCACGCCGTACTTGCGCTGCACGCCCGAGTTCCCGCGAATCACCGGGTACTCGATGCCGAGGTCCGTCCGGGCCTGACGCAGCACCGGCAGCGTGCCCGAGTCAACCGCTACGCCCAGCACGACGACGTCGGGGTTCTCCCGAGCGAACTCGTTGATGAACGGGATCTCCACCTTGCAGGGCCCGCACCACGTCGCCCAGAAGTTGAGGATCACCGGCTTGCCCTTGAAGTCCTCCAGGGCCACCCGCTCGCCCTCGGTGTTCATCAGCGTGAAGCCGGGCGCGTTGCCCGCCTCGTCCGTCGTCACCTCCGGAGCCCGCAATCCCTGCACCACCACATACACCGCCAAGGCAGCGGCCACAGGCAAGATCCAGTTCACGAGTACGTTCTTGATGATGTCCACGAGGTCTCCGTCCCAGGCCCATACGGGGCGCGGCGCGCGTGGTTACAGAATGCGCTTGCCGAAGAGCGATGCAAGCAGCTCTGTGGCCAACTGCGCAGACATGTTCTCGCGGTCGAGGATGGGATTGAGCTCGACCACGTCGGCGCTGCAGACCAGGCCCGTGTCCGCGAGCAGCTCCATCACGAGGTGGGCTTCGCGGTAGTTGGGGCCGCCGCGCACTCGGGTGCCGACGCCCGGCGCGATGCCCGGGTCGAGAAAATCCACGTCGAACGACACGTGGAGCCGATCACAGCGCTCGGTCAGGGCCTCGATGGCTTGCTTGACGACGTCCTGCATGCCCCGCGAGTCGATGTCGCGCATGGTGTAGGTGTGCACGCCCGATGCGACGATCACCTTCGCCTCGGGCGCGTCGATGGCCCGGATCCCGATGAGGGCTACGTCGTCCGCATCCACCGCTGGCACCCGGCTGGCGATTCCGGTCAGACAGGGAGCACCGTCGCCGAGCAGGCAGCCCAGCGGCATGCCGTGGATGTTCCCCGACGGCGTGGTGGCCGGTGAGTTCATGTCGCCGTGTGCATCGAGCCACAGCACCCCCACGCGCCCTCCCTGCGCGCGCGTATGGTCCGCCACCGCCGCCACCGACCCCATCGCCACGGAGTGATCTCCGCCCAGCACGAGCGGGATGCGACCGAGGTCCAGCGAGGCGCGGGTGGCTTCGTACAGCCGCGTACACACCTGAGCGATGGGCTCCAGGTACCGCAGCTTCGGGGAGCCGGTCTCGAGCGTCTCGCGCTGGGGCACGTCGATGTTGCCCCCATCGAACACCTCGTAGTCCAGACCACGCAGGACCTCAGCCAGCCCCGCGATGCGCAGCGCCGACGGGCCCATGTCCACGCCGCGCCGCCCCGCCCCGAGATCGATGGGGACCCCGATCAGCTCCAGCGGTCGCGCGCGCACTGCCTACTCCGCTGCCTCGAGCACGGGCGGAGCGGGCATCGGACGCCAGATCTCCAGCGGCACGCGCCGCCTCACCACGGCCGCCGGAGCCTGACGGATCGGCGGGAAGACCACCGGTACGCCCGGCGCGACAGAGAAGCCCGTGCTGGATAGGCCGTAGTCGATCTCGTCGCCGTCGTTGGAGAACGAGACGATCTCCGCCTGGACCTCGAGCAGCAGCGCGCCTCCGGGCGGCAGCGCACGATCAACGAAGCGGCCGCCCTTGCCCATGGCCGGCGGCGCGAGGATGCGGAACAGCACCCGGTCGGTCACCCGCACGTCACGGGCCGAGGTCAGCGCGGGCTCGCCAGCGGCGGGCAGCACCTCGAGGGTGAACAGATCCGCGCTGGGGCCCTGCAAGCTCAGATTCACGACCACCGGAGCTGCGATCGCCCCCTCGTCATCCCGCACCGAGTACGTGCCTGCGGCCAGCACGACGGGACCACTGTTGTCTCCGCTGGGCTCAAACTTCACCGAGTCGCTGGTCAGCGCGAGCTCGGTCTCCAGCCGCAGGGGGTTCACCTCCACCCGCTCCCCGCGGTAGAGCGCGCGGCGCCCTCGAAACGCCTCGGCGCCCACGAGCCGGTGCACCCGGTAGAAGCCGGACGCCGATGGGCTCGCCACGGCCGAGGCGGGGCCGGCCACCGGCGGCATGCCCGACTCGGGCACGTCACCCACCGCCCGAAAGACCCAGTCCGTTCCGGGCTCCGCGTCGGCGATGGCCACCAGGAACACGCCGCCTCGGTTCACCCGGTCCGGCCACTGCACCACTCCGAGCTCGTCTGAGCCAGGCACCGGCGACATGACCGCGAGCTGCACCCCAGACATCATCTCCAGCGCCGAGACCTCCTCCGCCGTCCACAGGCCGAAGTGATAGCGCTGCGCGTGCTCATCCAGCGCCCGCCAGCTGGCGGAGTCGAGGTAGCCACCCGCGCGCATCGGATAGCCCGGGTCGCCGGTGGGGTTGTCGGAGCCGCCCTCAGCCTGCGAACGCCAGGAGCTGGACAGCTCGGGGCGGTCTTGGGCGGCGGCGAGGCTCGGCAGGAGGCCGAGGGACAAGACAAGAGCAGCGAGGGGAGCAAGGCGCATGGGTCCTCCGAGGAGCGGCGAGTCTACAGCGCTACGCCGAGGCTGGGCAGGCTGGTCACCCCATCCTCGGCGATCCACAGCGGCATGCTCTCGGCGCTCAGGGTGCCGTCCACCTCCACCAGTCGCAGCACCGCGGGACCTGCGGCGGGGCCAAAGACGAAGAAGATCCCCGACCCCGACAGGCCGTCCTGAGTCACCGACGCGGCGCCGTCGGCGTCGGCATACACCGCCGGCCAGGAGTCCTGGTTGGCGTCCACCACCGCGAAGCGCAGCCCTGCTTCGGGCTCCTCCACCACAGCGCGCACAAAGCCTCCGTCGTCGGTGGTCGGGTCCAGGGTCGGGAGCGCCAGCGAAGGGTCCTTCTCGGCCCAGTCGCTCAGCCACCCATCCACATCGGCCCGGGTCCACAGGTGAAAGCTCCCGGCGTCCACGAACAGATCGTCCGAGCTGCTCTCGCCCACCACCACCGTGGCGACGTGCTCGGTGGCGTCGGGGTGGTCGGCCTCGCCGTCAGGCGGCACGAACTCGTGATGGTGGCGGGTCAGGGGAGGCAGGTTGGAGAAGCGCACCCAGCCCGGGGTGTCCGAGAACGGCTCGCTCCCCTCCGCGATCAGCGCCCCGAAGTCGTCGAACGCGCGGCTGCTCGTGCCGGTCACCGCCGCCGCATCCTCGGCGGGCTCGGGGCTCTCGAACAGGTACCCCTGCACCCGAACCACCGACGGCGCCTGATAGCCCACGCACCCTGTGGCCAGCAGCGCGAACCCCATCAAGGCCACCGCGCTCATGCCGCCGAGCACCTCGTCGAGGAAGGTCCGGGCGCGGGTGCGGCGCCCCACATGCACGGCGAGAAAGTCGAGCAGCGCCCGCTCCGCCTGGCCTGCCGACTCGACGGTCCAGTCCACAGAGGCCTGCTCGGCCAGGGGGGTGCGCAGCGACTCGTTCATCGCCGCAAGCGTACCGGCCGCGATGGGCAAGGAGCGGGCGTCGGTGGGCCCGCCGGGGTTGACCACGCCGCCGTGAGTGGTCGACCAGCGCAGCCCCTCGTGGCGCAGCGGCTCACCGGTCAGCGCGTCTCGGGCCAGGGACGGGCGCACGCTCAAGACGTGCAGCAGCTTGAGCTCAAAGCCGCGGGCCCAGCCTCGCGCTTGCCCGTCGGCGTGGCCAGACGCGATGGAGCCCAACGCCGCCAGCGCCAACCGATGCAGGTCGGGCAGCGGGTGCCCCTCCTGGGACGCCTGCAGCACGAGCTCCACCACGTGGGCGGCCAGGGCCGAGCGCACGAGCTCTCCTCGCAGGCCTTCGTGGGGCTCGGTGATCTCCACGGACTGGAGCTGGGCGCGGCCCCGGCGGTCCGGCGTGAACCGACACTCCGCGAGCACGTAGAGATCGAAGCCACCAAAGCGCTTGCGGGACTTGCGGGCCTGCGCCACCCGCACCTCGCGGCGACTGCCGTCGGCCATCAGCAGGCTCGCCATCCGGTCCGCCTCGCCGAACGCCGTGAACCGCAGCACGATCGCCGAGACGACCTCCTCGTTCACAGACCCAGCCAGAAGGTCGCGACCACGAAGTAGATCAGCACCCCGACGAGATCGATGGTGGTGGTGAGGATGGGGCCGGTCGCCAGGGCCGGGTCGATCCCGAGGCGCTCGGCGATGAGTGGCACCGACGTGCCGACCACCGCGGCGACCAGCATCGACATGAACAGCGCGTGGGTCACCGCCACCGCCAGCATGAGGTTGTTGCCTCCCACGAAGTAGGAGATCCCGCACACGAGCCCGCCGCAGAGCACCGCGATGCCGCCGACGATCTTCACCTCGCCCCACACCGTGCTACCCACCGCCCGCACGTCGATGTGCCCCATGGCGATGCCGCGCACGACCAGGGTGCTGCTCTGCACGCCGACGTTGCCCGACAGGCCAACCACCACCGGGATGAACGCCGCCAGGGCGGCCACCGCCTCGATCTTCGCCTCGAAGGCGCGGATCAGCGCCGCCGCCCCCATCAAGCCCACCACGCCCGCAAACAGCCACGGCACCCGGGTGCGAATCGCCGAGAACGTCGTGCGCTGGACGATGTTCTCGTCCCCCAGGCCGGCCATCAGCATCATGTCCTCGGTGGCCTCGTCCCGGAGCACGTCGATGACGTCGTCCACGGTGATGATGCCGAGGAGCTTGTTGAACTCGTCCACCACCGGGATCGCCAACAGGTCGTAGCGCGCCACGAGGGCCGCGACGTCCTCCTGGTCCATCGTGATGGGCACCGAGATGACGTCGCTCACCATGACGTCGCGCAGCTGGGTGGCCGGCGGCACGGTCAGGAGCTGGCGCAGGGAGAGCACGCCCACGAGGTGTCCCTCGTCGTTGATGCAGTACATGTAAAACACCATCTCGGCGTCCACGGACTCCTGCAGGGCGACGATGGCCTCCCGGGCCGTCAGCTCCCGAGACAGCGCGAACACCTCGGTGGACATGATGCCGCCTGCCGTGTCGTCGCCGAACTGCATCAGCTCTTCGAGCCCATCGCTCTCTTCGTCTTCGAGCTCTCCGAGGATGGCTTCGGACAGCGCGTCCGGCAGCTCGGTCAGGATGTCCGCGGCGTCATCGGAGCTCAGCTCGGCGAACACCGGGGACAGCTGCCCAACCTCGAGCCCCTCGAACAGTCCCGCGAGCGACGGCAGGTGGTAGCCCGAGACGACCTCCGCGGCCCGCTGCGGGTCCTCGAGCATCTTGCTGAAGATGATGCGGCCCTCCCGAGGGGGCAGCTCCGCCAACGCCTGGGCGAGGTCCTCGCTGCGGGTCTTCTCCAGCACGCGACCCAGATGCGTGTCCGCCCCGCGGCGCACAAAGCGGCGCAGCGTGTCGACGAGGAGCTGATGACGATCGCGAGCCATGACCCTAGAGGCGGCTGACCGCGTCGCAGTCGAGGCGATCGAGCAGCTCCACCGCGTCGCCGCGCAGGTCCCCGTAGGGGTCGGCGTTCTTGACCATGGCCAGGTTCTCGCAGGCACTCGCGACCAGATCGAGGCGCGCCTCGACGCTGCCCAGGCTCAGGCGCACCTTGAGATCCCGCGGATCGCACTCCAGAGCGGCCTTGTACCGGCCGAGCGCGTCCTGCAGCTGGCCTTCGGCCTCGTCGACCATGCCCAGGCCGTGCAGCCCGGGGCAGAACATCGGGAAGTTCCGCAGCACCGACTGGTACAGCTTGCGGGCCTCCACCAGATCGCCCTTGCTGTAGACCGCGAACGCGAGGTTGTGGCGGGCCCGCGCGGGCTCGCGGTACTCGGCGTTGTCCACCGCGGTGCGCAGGATCGCGATGGCGTCGTCGAAGCGCCCGGTCTCCAGATAGAGCGAGCCGAGGTTGACCTGCACCTGGGAGTTGTTCTCGTTGATCTTGAGCGCGCGGAAGAACGACTCCTCAGCCTCGTCGTACCGCTGGTAGGAGAAGTAGGCGAGCCCCAAGAGCTGCCAGGCCTCCTCGTCCCACTTGTTCTTCTTCACCGACTGGCGCAGCTCACCGATGGCTGCGGGGTCGTTGCGCTCATGGATGTAGGCGAGGCCGAGCTTCTTGTGGCCTTCGGCCTCGTTGATCGCGCGGGTGGTGAGGCAGCCCGTGGTGCAGAGGGCGAGAGCGAGCAGCAGGACAGCGAGGTGGCGCATGGGAGCCTCCGGAACGACAGCGGGCGACGGGTTGAACGTCGCGCCCGCGAGTGTAGCGGGCTGAAGAGCGCTGCATGGTATGGCACGGTGCCGAGGATGACCGGAACCAATGAATCTCCACGAGGACGGCTCCTCGTGCATCGCGCCCCGCACGTGCACGACGCCCTGCTCGAGGGGCTGCGCAAGCGTGGCTTCGTGGTGGAGCGTTGCGCCGACGATGTGGACGTCGAGTCGGCGGTGCGCGCCGCCAGGTCCGACGTGGTCGTGACGGAGCTCGCCGCGGACGGCTCGACGGTGCAGATGTGCAAGACGCTCCGGGAGCGCATGCCCCTGCTCAACGTCGTCGTCGTGGCCCACTCGCCCACGCTGGAGTCGGCGATGGCGGCGATGCGGGCCGGCGCGTACGACTACCTGTTGTGGCCCCAGCCCGTGGACTCGCTGGCCTTGGCGCTCGACCGCGCCCTCACCAACCGGAACCTGCAGCGGGAAGTGCGGCGTCTACGCCGCGCGCTCAATCCAGGGCTGGGCTTCCAGGGCATCATCGGCGAGAGCGCGGCCATGCGTGACGTCTTCGAGCTGATGCGCAAGGTCGCACCCGCCCGGGCACCGGTGCTGATCACCGGCGAGACCGGCACGGGCAAGGAGCTCGTCGCCCGCGGCCTGCACCGCGCCAGTCCCCGAGCCGACGGGCCGTTTGTGGCCGTGAACTGCGCCGCCCTGCCCGAGGCCTTGCTGGAGTCCGAGCTGTTTGGGCACGTCAAGGGTGCGTTCACGGATGCGCGCACCGCCAACCCAGGCCTGTTCGTCAACGCCAGCGGCGGCACCCTGTTCCTCGACGAGATCGGCGAGCTCCCCGCCCCGCTCCAAGCGAAGCTGCTCCGCGCGCTGCAGTCCCGCACCGTGCGCCCGGTCGGGGGGCACGAGGAGATCCCCTTTGACGCGCGCCTCGTCACGGCGACCAACCGCGATCTCGACACCATGGTGGAGGTCGGCGAGTTTCGGGAAGACCTCTTCTACCGGATCCACGTCATCCGCATCGAGCTGCCCCCGCTGCGCGCGCGAGGCGGCGACATCCTGCTGCTCGCCGGGCACTTCCTGAACCTGAACGCCGCCCTCGGGGACGAGCCCGCACGCACGATCAGTCATGGAGCCGCGCGGCGCCTGCTGGAGTACCCGTGGCCGGGCAACATCCGCGAGCTCGAGAACGCGATCGAGCGCGGGGTGACCCTGGCGACCGGCCCGATCGAGCTGGATGACCTGCCCGCGCGGGTGCGGGAGTGGGCCCCGAGCCACGTGCTCGTCGCGGCCTCGGACCCCGAGGAGCTCGTCACGCTCAAGACCATGGAAGAGCGTTACATCCGACGGGTGTTCGCCGCGACGTCCGGCAACCGGACCCGCGCCGCCCGCGTGCTGGGGATCGACCGCAAGTCGCTGTATCGAAAGATGCAGAGGCTGGGTCTCGAGGCCGAACCGGAGAGCTGACCGGGCTGAGATCGAATCAGTCGTCGTCGATCTGGGCGCCGAGATCGACGAGCAGGTCGTCCACGTCCACCCCGTGGCGGTCGCAGAGGACGACCAGCGACTCCTCAGATGCTTCGTCGCCCACCCGAATCCCGTACCAGCTGAGGACCGACCGCATCGCGGCGGGGTGATGGCGGAACAGACGGCAGATGGGGGTCGATTCGGTGAACACTGGTGCCTCCGGTTGGCTGCCACTGCCGCTGCAACGGGTAGGCCAACTCGACGTCGGGCGGGCATGGCTGCCTCTCCGCTGCTTCAGGGGCGACTGGCGAGGCAAAACGCCACAGCAATGGGTCAGATCGCCCCGTGGCATCCCGCCCCGCGTTGGGTAGTCCGCGCATTCACCCCGCCGGCGCTGAGGGTCCTCGGCGTGGCGATCGGTGGCATGGGAGGTGCACATGGAGACGTCATCCCTCAAACTATCGGCCTCGCTTTCCCGCGATCCGGAGACCCCTCGTATGGCTCACCTGACCACCCGCGACCAGCTCCCGGGGAGCTTCGACGAAGAAGCGCACTACTACCCCAAGGTGCTGAACGCCCTGATTCATCCGATGGTCAGGTACTTCCTGAGCCTGGGGAACGACCGCATCATCGAGCGGTACTGCCACCTGCACCCAGAGGTGCAGCCCGCGGCCGTGGGCGCTGCGCTGGGTACGCCGACGCGACACTTCCGCTGGGGCGGCGCGGATCTCTTTCACGTCACCAACGAGCAGGGGATCCGGCGGATGATGGTGGTGGAGACGAACTCGTGCCCGTCGGGGCAGAAGTCGATGCCCCGCTACACCGAGGACGACGAGCAGGCGGGATATCGCCTCCTGCTGGAGCGCTCGTTCATGCCGATGCTGCGGCGCCGCGCGCTGCCATCCGGTGGTCTGGCGGTGATCTACGACAAGAACCCCATGGAGACCACCGGGTACGCGCGAGCGCTGGCGGATCTCACCGGCGAGACCGTGCACCTCGTCCCCTTCTTCGACGGCGACCCCGATCCGTCGGCCCGCTTCGACGACGGCGTGCTGCACGTGCGCGACGAGAGCGGCGACTGGCAGCCGATCCGTGCCGCGTTCCGCTACGTGACCCAGCGCCCGTGGAACCGGATCCCCGCCGTCACCCGCACGGCGATCTTCAACCCCGTTCTGGCGTGCCTCGCCGGCGGCCGGAACAAGATGCTCGCCGCGAAGGCGTACGACCTGCACAACGCGACGCTGGCCCCTACGGGCCTTCGTGTGCGCACGCCGGACACCATCTGGGACGTCAGCAAGAACGAAGTCCCGCTCTGGGTGCAGCGCATGGGCGGCGTCGCGGTGGTCAAGGACCCCTACTCCAACGCGGGTCAGGGTGTGTACACCATCGCCTCCCCCGAAGAGCTCGCCGCGTTCATGGCGCGGGACTACCGGTACGAGCGCTTCATCGTGCAGGCGCTGGTTGGCAACTCGGGCTGGTCGTCCACCGGCCGCGACGGGCGGCTCTACCACGTGGGCACGGTGCCGAACCGCAAGGGCGAGATCCACGTGGCGGACATCCGCTTCATGGTGGGCGCCGCCCCCGAGGGCTTCTTCCCCGTCGCGGTGTACGCCCGTCGAGCCCGCAGCCCGCTCGCGCCGGACTTCGACGGCGCGGTGTCGTCGTGGGACCAGCTGGGCACCAACCTGTCGGTCAAGAACCCAGACGGCAACTGGACCACCGAGTCCGAGCGGCTGATGCTGATGGACTCGCGGGACTTCAACCGGCTGGGTATCGGCCTCGATGAGCTCATCGAGGGCTATGTGCAGACCACCCTGGCCGTCACGGCCATCGACCGGATGTGCGCAAACCTGCTGACCGTCAAAGGCAAGTTTCGTCGCAAGCTCTTCGCCTCCCTCAACCCCGACGACGCGCTCGTCGAGGAGATCATCTGATGCCCACCTCGCTGCGCCCCCCCGACGCAATCCCGGTCAACGAGCTCAACGTGGAGTCCCTGGCCCGCAATCAGCACCACCGCCTCGCGGTGCACATGGGCGAGGACGCCATGGGCCGACCGATCCGGGTCCCCCTGCTCGTGATGCGAGGCAAGAAGCCCGGCCCGGTGTTTGGCATGTGCGCCGCGCTGCATGGCAATGAGCTCAACGGCATCCCGGTGATGCACCGCATCTTTCGCGAGTTCCAGCCCGAGCGCATGCGGGGCACGGTGGTCGGCATCGTGGTCGCCAACGTGCCCGGCTACGTGAGGCATCAGCGGGAGTTCAACGACGGCGCGGATCTGAACCACCTGTTCCCCGGCGTCGCCGACGGCAACATGTCCCAGCTGTGGGCCCATCGGCTCCTGGACCGCATCGTCTCGCGGTTCCACCTCATGGTGGACCTGCACACGGCGAGCTTCGGCCGCATCAACAGCCTGTACATCCGCGCGGACATGACCAACCCCGACACCGCGCGCATGACGTACTTGATTCGGCCCCAGATCATCCTGCACAACCCGCCGTCGGACCGGACGCTGCGAGGCGCCGCCCAGTCACTGGGGATCCCGTCGATCACCGTGGAGATCGGCAACCCGCAGCGGTTTCAGGACCGCTACATCAAGCAGACGCGCCTGGGTGTGTTGTCCCTGCTGGGCGACGCCGGCGTCCTGCCCAAGCGCCGCCTGAGCGAAGGTCCGCCGCCGGTGCTGTGCTCATCGTCGAAGTGGCTCTACACCGATCGCGGTGGGCTGCTGCGGGTGCTGCCCGACATCATGGAGACCGTGGAGAAGGACGAGCGCATCGCCGTGCAGACCAACGTCTACGGCGACGTGGTGCGGGAGTACCACGCGGCCACTCCGGGGATCATCATCGGACGCTCGGTCGATCCGGTGGGCCAGTCCGGGGCGCGGGTCGTGCATCTGGGTCGGCTGGCGGCCGAGGCGCACGAGTTCATCCCTCGGGAGTCTGTGCTGTCCATCACGTCGTCCGCGCTGTCCGCGTCCAAGGCCGTCACCGCCGCGGTCTCCTCATGAGGCTGGTCGTCCTCGGGAATGACGTCGCGGAGCTCAAGGCCTCCATGGCCACCTGGCTCATCGCTTGGACGGCGGCGCGGCGCGGGATTCCCACCACGCTCGCGGGGATCGAAGGCCTGTCGTGGGGAGCGGGTTGCCTGCGCGTGTACGGACCTCTGGTCAACGACCACGAGGACTCGGCGACCGCGTTGGGAAGCACGAAGCGCAAAGCGTCCCACACCGTGGAGCTGGGACCCGGCGATGTCCTGCTGCTGCGCACCAACCCGGCCCGAGACCCCGAGCGGGCGGGTCACCACCGGGCGGCGCTGGGCCTCGCGCGCATCGCGCGGGACCGTGGCGTGACCGTGCTCAACGACCCCGATGTGATCGAGCGGGCCGGCAGCAAGCTGTACCTGCACGAGCTGCCCGCGGAGATTCGGCCACGCCAGCTGGTGACCTCGCGCTGGACCGAGCTGCTCGCGTTTGCGCGCAACGAGCCGGGCCCCGTCGTGCTGAAGCCGCTGTGGGGCACCCGCGGCGATGGGGTCAGCAAGGTGGACCTGCACACCCAGGAGCCCGAAGCGCTGCTCGGCGTCGCGGAGCAGCTGCTCAAGAGCGGCCCTGTCGTCGCCCAGGAGTATCTGGCGGCGGCGCCAAACGGCGACACCCGGGTGCTGATGCTCGATGGCGAGGTCATCGAGGTGCAGGGCAAGCGAGCTGCGGTGCGACGGGTCCCGAAGCCGGGTGAGTTCCGCAGCAACGTGCACCTGGGAGCCAGCGCGGCTCCGGCCATCTGGGACGAGGGACTGGAGCGCGTGGTGCGCATCGCGGGGCCCGTGCTGCGGGCGTCCGGCGTCTGGCTGGCTGGGATGGACGTCGTGGGCGAGCACATCGTCGAGGTGAACACCTACGCCCCGGGCGGGTTCATGAACGCCGAGAGCCACGAAGGCGTGGACTTCCTCGGCGCGCTGATCGACGCCGTGATCGCCAAGATCGGATAGGTGAGCTGCCCCGGGACGAGGTCGAGCCCGACCTCTACGAGCCGGTGACCAGCGTCCGCACCTGCCCGACCACCGCGGCTCTGCGGCTCGCGATCTGCTCCTCGTCGAACACCGAGCCCTCGATCTGCGCGCCAGACAGGGGGTCCGCGGCGAAGTAGAAGAGGTGCAGAGCGACGATCGACAGCGCGAGGTGGCGCGCGTCGGCCCGGGCGAACTCGCCCGCGTCCATCCCCGCCTCGAGGAACGCACGCACGGCATCGAGGACAACGCCGGCCGGTTGGCTGGGGGCGGAGAGGAAGGGCCCACTGTCCAACACCTCCCGCACCAGGAGCCGGGCAGCCTCCGGGTGCGCGCCGAGATAGTCGGTGACGAGCTCGCCGAGACGATCGAGCCGGACCAGGAACCCATGATCGCCGCCGGCCGCCAGCTCCACCAGCGCGCCCATGGGCGCGAGCGCAGCGCCCACGGCCTCCACGTAGAGCCCCTCCTTGGTCGGGAAGTGGTGGAAGAGCGACGGCTTGCGAATACCGGCCCGGGTCGCGATGGCCGACATGCTCGCGCCGGAGTAGCCGAGCTCGGCGAACGCCTGCCGCGCGATGGCGAGCAGCCGCGCACGCGGCACCGGATTCCGGGGGCGTCCGGGGCGTCTGGGGGCGTTCCGAGCCATCGCTTGGGACTCTACCCCGGGGCGCGAGCGCCCCAGGAAACGCGGGATCGGCGGACAGCGTATGCTTGCTAAGTGGGTGAGGTCATTCGGTTTGGGAGCTACGAGCTGCGCGCACTGCTGGGGCAGGGCGGGATGGCCAAGGTGTATCGCGCGGTGCGGATGGGTCCGCACGGGTTCGCCAAAGAGGTCGCGCTCAAGATCCTCGACCCGAACGCCACGGCGACCCAAGACCAGATCTCCCAGCTGACCGACGAAGCCCGCGTCGGCGGCATGCTGCGCCACCCCAACATCGTCGCCACCGACGAGCTCGGCCAGGTCGGCCCCTTCTACTACATCGCCATGGAGCTCGTGGACGGCTGGCCTCTCGACCGACTCCTGCGCCAGCACCGCGACAAGGCCGAGCTCATCCCCCTGCCCATCGTGCTCGATGTGCTCATCGGGATCTGCAAGGGGTTGGAGTACGTGCACTCGCTGCTGGGCCGCGATGGCGAGCCACTCAAGCTGGTGCATCGGGACATGAAGCCCGGCAACATCATGGTCTCGCGCAACGGCATCGTGAAGATCATGGACTTCGGCATCGCGAAGGCCACCACCAACCTCTACACGACCCAAGAAGCCAGCACCCGGGGGACCCCGCTGTTCATGTCGCCGGAGCAGGTCTCCGGCGGGGATCTGGACGGGCGCAGCGATCTGTTCTCCGTGGGTTCCATGCTCCAGGAGCTCGTCACGCTGGAGAAGACCTTCGCCGGCGAGGAGCTCATCCCCATCCTGCGCGCCGTGCTCGAGGTGGACACCGAGGGGGCGGAGAAGCGCCTCGCCGTGGCGGCGCCCAGTCTCCTGCCGGTGTTCCAGCGCTGCACCCAGGCCGACCCAGACGACCGCTACCCCGACGCCGCTGCGCTGCGGCGGGATCTCGAAGCGCTTCGAGAGCGCGAAGCGAGCGACCTCAGCATCCCGACCTGGCTCAAGAAGGAGAGCGCGTGGCTGCCGGTGGCCACGGACGGCGAGCTGGGAGAGATGCTGCCCGGCGTGATCGTGGTCGTAGACGACTCCGACGGTGGCAACGACACCGTCTCGCTGCCCATGCAGTCGGTCACCGACGTGCCGTCCCAGTTCGAGATGCCTCTGGGCCCCAGCGCGGGTCCGGCGAAGGGTGCGCCCCGTCCGTCGGAGGACTCGATCGCCAGCCTCAACTGGACCGGCTCGGTGACCGACGGTGACGGCCCGCCGCCCATGCCTGCGTGGATGGCGTCGGCGACGTTCATGCGCCCGAGCCACGAACCAGCCAGCGAGCCGCTGGACCCTCCCTCGCCCGCGTTCGTCAAGCCGGGCCGCCCCCTGGCGCCGAGCCGTCACGAGGCCACTCCAGTGCGCCCCCCACCGCCTTCTGTGCCGGCCGATCCCGCCGCCAACCCGGCGCTCCCCCCGGGCCATCCGCTGTACCGACACAACCGGAGCGCCGACACGAGCCTGCCCACCGCGGCGGCGCCGACCCTGCCCCGGGCTCGCCCCGAGGCCCGCCCGCTGTCGATGCCGGCCACCGCCGTCCCCCGGCCCAACAGCCGGCCCTCGGGCCCACCGGTCCGGCCGCGCACCTCACCGGCCCGTCGCGCGCCATCGAGGCACACAGCGAGCACCCATCAGGCCGGCGATGCGCTGCCTCGGGGGCGCCGGCTGCTGGGCTCGCTGGTGCGCATCACCCTGGCGCTCGCCGTGTTTGGCGCGCTGGTCTACAGCTACTCGTTCGTGCCGGGAGCCATCGGCGACATCGCCCGGGAGATCATGTCCGCCGCCGCCCTGATCGCGAAGATGGCCGGCGTGGAGCTCCCGAGCCCGAACTAACGTTCGATCTCAGGTCCAGTACTTGCCGAGCAACGGCTCGAGCGCCGCCTTGCCCGCTTCGGGCAACAGCTCGGGGCTCGTCATCACCGCGAACTTGCTCGCGCCGTCCACCAGCGGGTCGAGCTTGGTCGGCACCATCGGCGCCGCCAGCGTCAGGATGCTCTTCGCCAGCTTCACGTTCTTCTTGAGCGTAGCGATCACCTGGTCCACCGACACGTCGTCGTGGTCCGGGTGCCAGCAGTCGTAGTCGGTCGCCAGGGCCACGGTCGCGTACGCGATCTCCGCCTCGCGAGCGAGCTTCGCCTCGGGCAGGTTCGTCATCCCGATGACCTTCGCCCCCCAGGACCGGTACAGCTCCGACTCAGCGCGGGTGCTGAACTGCGGTCCCTCCATGCAGACGTAGGTGCCGCCCTTGTGCACCTTCGCACCAGCCTTCTTCGCCGCCTTGCGCAGGACCTTGGCCAGCACCGGCGACACCGGATCGCCAAAGGCCACATGCCCCACGATGCCGTCACCGAAGAACGAGCTGGCTCGGATGCCCTTCGTGCGGTCGATGAACTGGTCCACGATGACCACGTGCCCGGGCACGATCTTGCGCCGCAGAGAGCCCACCGCCGACACCGAGATGCACCACTGGGCGCCGAGCTTCTTCAGTGCCCAGATGTTCGCCCGATAGGGCACCTCGCTCGGGGTGAAGGTGTGGCCACGGCCGTGCCGCGGGATGAAGAGCATGCGCACGTCGCCGAGCATCCCCGAGACGATGGAGTCGCTGGGCTTGCCGAACGGCGTGACCATGTCGATCTCCTCGACGTTCTCGAGCCCCTCGAGTTCATACAGTCCGCTGCCGCCGATCACTCCTACGATGCGCTGGGTCATGCCGAGTCTTCGCTCCTGCTGGCCCGCTTGCGCGGGTGCTGCTGCTTGTAACCACCGAGCTGCCCGCAGGCCGCCGCGATGTCATTGCCTCGGTTGAGGCGGGTGATGGTGTGGATGCCGTTGCGCATCAGCTCTTCCTGGTACGCGATGATGTCGGCGTTCCGGGGGCGCTTGTACTGCGTGAACGGGTTGGCGTTGTAGGGAATCAGGTTCACCTTCGCCTTCATCCCGCGCAGGAGCCTCGCCAGGCGGCGGGCGTCCTCGATGTCGTCGTTGATTCCCCGCAGCAGGATGTACTCGATGGTGATCATCTTGCGGGTGGGCAGGGGGTACGCCTTGAGCGCCGCGACCAGATCCTCGATGGAGTAGCGGTCGTTGATCGGCATGATCGCGCTGCGGTTCTCGTTGGTCGTGCCGTGCAGGCTGACCGCGAGGTTGATGCGGGAGCGCCGGCCGAGCTCTTCGAGCTGCGGGATCAAGCCGATGGTGGACAGCGTGATCTTGCGGTGTGACAGCCCCAGCCCGTCGGTCGCCTGCGCTGTCTCCATCGACTCGATGACGTTGTCGAGGTTGAGCAGCGGCTCGCCCATGCCCATGAGCACGATGTTGCTGATCCGGCTGCCCTCCCCGGCGTAGGTCTGAGCCTGCACGATCTGCCCGAGGATCTCGGACTTGTCGAGGTTGCGGGTGAAGCCGCCCTTCGCGGTGACGCAGAAGTCGCAGCCCATGGCGCAGCCCACCTGGGAGCTGATGCACAGCGTCAGGCGGGTCTTCTCGGGGATGAGCACCGACTCGACCTTGAGCCCATCGCGCAGCTCCCACAGGAACTTGATGGTGCCGTCGTTGCTCCGGTGCACCTCGGCGGGCTCCAGCCGCGAGATGCGCGCGATGCGCTTGAGCTTGCTCCGCACGTCCTTGGACATGTCGGTCATCACGTCGAAGTCGGTCTCGAGCTTCGCGTAGATCCACCGGAACAGCTGCTTGCCTCGGAACGGCTTCTCCTCGAGCTTGTCCACCGCAAAGGTCTTGAGGTCCTCCACCGACATGCCCATCAGATCGATGCGGTCGTCCGCCACAAAGCTGCGCGCGACCTGGCCGATGGAGACCAGCGCGCCGGCGGCGTAGTCACGCTGGGCGGGGTCGGCGGCCTCGTCGGCCTCGGGGCCCTCAGCGGGCTCGGTGGTGGGCTCGGTGCTCATGACTCAGACGGGTAGGTGATGGAGACGGGTTCGAGATCCTGGGTGACGGTCTTGGGGTCCGCGCCGTGCAGGACACCGCCGTCCTTCGGCATCACGATGCCAGAGCTCATGATGGCCTTGAAGGCTTCTTCCACGGTCATGTTCAGCACGATGAGGTCATCCTCGGGGATCATCATGAAGAAGCCAGAGGTGGGGTTGGGGGTGGTCGGCACGAACACAGAGATGAGCGTGCGCCCCACCGCCGTCTCCACTCCGCTCCAGGCGCGCTCGGTGACAAAGCCCAGGCAATAGCTGTTCTTGCGGGGGAACTCCACGAGCACCACGCGCTGAAAGCTCTGCGCATCGGCGGAGAACACCGACTGGAGCAGCTGCTGAAACGCGAAGTACAGCGTGCCGATCAGCGGAACCCGGCGCAGGACGCGCTCCAGCAAGCCCACGAGGCGGCGCCCGACGAAGCCACGAAACACGGTGCCGAGCACGAGCAGCACCAGCAGCGTGACCACGAAACCCAGGCCGGGGATGTCCTTGATCCATTGGGGCACGAGCCGCGTCGGCAGCGGCCCCAGCACTCCTTCCACCTGCAAGATGATGCGCTCGACCACCCAGTAGACGATGTAGAGCGGGATCGCGACGACGATCCCGCTGATGAGAGAGTCGCGCACCCACCGGGAGATCCGCTGCTGGATCGACTTCGCCTCCGCGGCCGGGGCTGACTCGTCGCTCATGGGCCGCCCGTCCACGAGACAGACCAGCGGTCATCCATGTCTGCGCTGCCATTGAGGCGCACCTTGGCGCCGAGGCGCGCCTCGAGCGAGGCCACGGCGCCGGGCTCGTGGTGCCCGAGCCAGCTGACCAGCTGCGCCGAGCACTTGACGACGAGATCGCCGTGCGGCGTGGAGCCCACCAACACCGCGATGGCCCGAAGCAGTTCGTAGGCGAGCACCTCGGGGGCGCGCAGGCTCCCCTCCCCAGCGCATCGTGGGCAGGGCACGGTCATGCGGCGGCCCAGATCGTCGCGCACCCGGTGGCGCGTCATCTGCGCGAGGCCAAACTCGCTGATCGGCAGCACCGAAGCCCGGGCCTTGTCGCGCGCCATGTTCTCGGCGAGCTCGGCATCGACCTGCTTGCGGTTCTCCGGCTCGCTCATGTCGATGAAGTCGATGACGATGAGGCCGCCGATGTCACGCAGGCGCAGCTGCTCGGGGATCGCCCGCGCTGCCTCGAGGTTCACGGCGACGATGGTGTCCTCGAGCGACGACTTGCCGACGAAGCGTCCGGTGTTCACGTCGATGGCGGTGAGCGCCTCGGTGTGATCGATGACGAGGTAGCCGCCCGACGGCAGGCCCACCTTGCGCGACAGCGCGCGGCCCAGCCCCTTGTCCACCGAGGCGGCCTCGAACAGGGCCTTGTCCCCGGACCAGCGCTGCACGCGGTCGGCGAAGCGGGGCAGGAAGCGCTGCATGAAGGCGGAGACCGAGGCGTGGTCGTCGTCGTCGTCCACCAGGACCTGCTCGATGTCGGCGGTCATCAGGTCGCGCACCGAGCGCAACGCGAGGTCGTGGTCGCTGTGCAGGCAGGCCGGCGCGGACTCGATGGCCGCCTTCTCGCCGAGCAGCGAGTGCAGCTCACGCAGGTACTCGATGTCCTCGGCGAGCTCGGACTCGGTGCGGTTCTCGCACGCCGTTCGGGCGATGAAGCCCTCTCCGGGCTGGCACAGACCTTCGACGACCGCCTTGAGCCGCGCCCGCTCCGCGGGATCTTCGATGCGCCGGGACACGCCGACATGATCCGCGCCCGGCATGTAGACGAGGAAGCGACCCGGCAGGGTGACCTGGCGAGTGATGCGCGCGCCCTTGGTGCGCATGGCGTCCTTGGTGACCTGGACCACCAGGCTCTCACCTTGCTGCACGACGTCCTGGATGCGCACGTTGCGCTGGATCTTCTCGCGGGCGGAGATGGGGCTTGGGGCCTCCACCGTGGTGTCGCCGTGATCGGCGGCGTCGTCCACCGCCTCATCGCCGTCTTCCGGCGTGGCGAGGATCTCGGCGCGCTGCTCGGGCAGCACCGCATCGCCGACGTACAGGAACGCCGCGCGCTCCAAGCCGATCTCCACGAACGCCGCCTGCATGCCGGGCAGCACGCGCAGCACGCGCCCGAGGTAGACGTTGCCCACCACCCCGCGCTCGCTGGCGCGCTCCAGTTGGAACGCCTCCAGTGCTCCATCGCGGCGCAAGGCCATGCGGCGCTCGCCAAAGGTGCGGCTCAAGAGGAGGGCGTTGTCGAAAGAGTCCATGGGTCAGGCAGGGGCGCCTGCCTCCAGTTCGTCGGGCGATGGGGTCTGCGGCAACGTCTCGATCATCGTGGCGTGCGCGCGGGCGACCGACCATCCGGGGAGGAGGAGTGCCGGTCCG
>Ga0222662_1000633_pt1 | contig 25721 bp, 25 predicted proteins | sample AntAcemetagen600_FD_179821 | JGI IMG/M metagenome (GOLD analysis project Ga0222662, IMG submission 179821) | Saline water microbial communities from Ace Lake, Antarctica - #600 | ecosystem: Environmental > Aquatic > Non-marine Saline and Alkaline > Saline | place: Antarctica: Ace Lake... | reverse complement strand
CAAGAGCTGCTCCCCCACCGCTGGAACAGCGAGGCTCAGCAGGCTCCGCAATAGGGAAGGCTCACGCACCCGGGCAGCATGAGTGCGAGGGGGCTCAGCTGGAACCTGGGCTTCCCCGGGGGCTTACGGCGGCAGGTTGTTCACGGTCACGGTGGCCGAGTCGGTGTCGGTCCCGAAGGAGTTCGTCGCCGAGAGCGTGACGGTGTAGGCACCGTCGTCGGCCCATGTGTGACTGGGGGTGAGGGAGCTGGTGTCGCCGGTCCCGTCCCCGAAGTCCCAGGCGAAGCTGGTGTAGTTCCCAGCCACCGCGCCCGCCAGGGTCAGCGGGGTTCCCTCGTCGGCCGACATGTCGCCCCCGGTCAGAGGGACGGGCGGGCCCTGGGTGTAGGTCACCTCGACGACCGCGATCGACCCCGTGGCGTCACTCGAGACCGCACCCACCGGCATGGTCCTCCCCTGGTGGATGAACCGGGTGAGCGTGACGCTCTGGCCATTGATGGAGGAGTTGTAGGTCCCGGAGCTCGACGCGTAGGCGTTCCGCATGGTCCCCCCGTTGGTGCCCCGCGCTCCGAGGATCCCGACGAAGTCCCCGGTGGAGACCGGGATCGCGACAGAGATGGGCCCGGACGACGAGTCGTTCGTCGTCATGAACAGGCTGGTGTAGTTCGTGGTCGAGCCCGAGTACGCGGGCGGCGCGGCCCCGTTGTTCATCAGGAGGACCTGGATGTTCTGGGCGCCGTTGGACGAGGTGCCCGGCACGAAGAGCGAGGTGATCACGAAGTCCGACGGGGCCTCGAACCAGTAGCCCCGGAGGTCGCCGTTGAACGGCCCGCCGAGGGACGGCATGGGCATGGACGTCTGGGCGAGCGCGGGTGTAGCCAGGAGCAGCGTGGCGAGCAAGACGATGTGCGAGCGTGGGATCATGGAACCCTCCGGGGCAGAAGGTAGCGCCTCGGGAGGGGCGGCATAGGGCTCATCAACGAACAACTGCTCCGGTTCGACCGCCCCGAATCCGCCCGGATGCGGGGTTGCGGGTTGTCTGATGCCGCGGTTGGGGCCACTACTACCCCCGCGTCGGCGGTTGCCCGGCCTTGGAGGTGTGTCCCATGACTCTGCGCCCGGCCCTTGTCGTCGCCCTGTTTCTCTTCCCCCTATCCGCGTCTGCAGAAGATGCCCCGCCCGAGCCCGTGGAGGCCCCGGCGTCCCCCGAGGACGCAGCTCCGAGCCCCGAGGAGCCCACCCCTGAACCAGTTCCGGTGCAGGAGCATGTGTGTGCATGCGACACCGACGTCGGCGCGGTCTACGCGGCGGTCCACCCCGCAGTGGTGCGGGTCCACACCCGCGAGGGCCGAGGCAACGGCTTCTTCATCGCGCCCGACCGCATCGTCACCGCGTGGGACATCGCCGACGTGCGGCGGGACCTTCGGATCGAGACCGCCGACGGGCAGATGCTGCGTGCGGACCTGCTCTCCCGCTCCGATGAACTCGCGGTCCTGGCTCTGTCGGAGCCGGCGATGATCAACGGTGCCCCGCCGCCCACGCTCTCCATGGCGAGCGCGCCCCCGGTCCCGGGCGACCGCGTTCTTCAGGTGGGGCGGCAAGGCGGGGTCTCGGGACCCTTGTCGATGCTGATGGGAGAGGACTGCGGAGGCGCAGACTGGACGTTCACCGACGGCATGGTCAGCAGCGTGGGGGATGGCACGTTCCAGACCAACGCGGCGGTCCCCGGCGGCGCCGGCGCCCCCCTCTTCAGCGTCGATGGCACGGTGCTCGGGATCGTCAACCGGACGGGCCCGCAGCTCAGCACCGCCACCTCGGCATTGCAGGTCCAGCAGGCGCTCACCGGCGAGGCGTCCCTTCCCAAGCGCCCGTCGCTCGAGGTCGTCCATCGCCTGGGCGCGGGGTTCTCGAGGATCACTTCGATGGACCTGAGGACGGGCGGCCACATCACGCTGCAAGCTGGGTGGGAGGGGATCATCGCTCGGAGTCTGCTGATTGGATTCGATCTCGAGGCAGACTTGCTGGCCTCCTCGCTGTTCCGCGAGAACGAAAAGCTGCGGTCCCAGCGTCTGCTGGTGGCCGGGCGCATCGGGCCGCGCATCGAGATGCCGTTCAACCCTGCGTTCCCTGTGCCCTTCGCCATTCACCCCTACGCCCAGCTCGGCGTCACCAGGTCTCGGGGCGGCGAGCGCACCGAGACCGTCTCCCTGGTCGATCCCGGCTGCGACATGGCGACCGAGCCCTGCGCCGTGGATGTCGAGCGCGGCACCGACTGGACCGACTGGCGCTGGGCCCCGGCCTTCGGCGGGGGACTGCGCTTTGACATGAAGCGGTCCTACATCGACGTGGGAGTCACGACAAACCCCTGGGATACGAGGCAGGACACCCGCTTTGTGGTGGGTGTCGGCATGCGCTTCCGCGCTCTGCGGCTCTAGCAGACCGCTAGCGAAAGCGGTCCTTCTCCTGGCGGAAGTACTTGAGCTGCGCCTTGAGCATGTGGCGGTCCATCGGCGTCATGCCGGCCAGACGCAGGCCGCAGCCCTTGTCCCAGGCGCCGTTCGGCTCCCTTTGCACCCACACGACCTCGGCGAGCACGCGGAAGACGTAGTGACAGGCCGGCGGGACCACCTCGAGGTAGATGCGGTCGCCCTCGGCGAGGTCCTTGCCGATGTACGGCACGAACACCCGGTCCTGCTCACACAGGTGCTGCGCGACCTGGCGGAACAGCGAGGCCATCCCCGGCTGCCACCGCAGCGCCTTGCGGGCTCGCTCCGATGCGGGCACCACGAACGCCTCGCTGGCGTGGATCTCGCCGCGCCAGTGGTTTCGGGCGATGTCGCCGGGCGCAGGGTCGATCTCGCCGCGGACCCACCGAGCGATCCCCTTGCGCCGGTTCGCGTCCAGATGATGGAACTCCACACCGCACACCCGCGAGCCGTGGCTGAGGCGCACCGAGCGCACCAACCCCGCGCAGCGGATCGGCTCGTCCGGGGCGTTGGGCAGCGCAAAGCGCATGTTCATCACCTGGCCCAGCTCCACGGGGCCGTCGAAGACGACCGCCGCTCCCGTCGCCGAGATGTCGTGCATCATCGACGGAGCGCGACGCCCCTCGAGCTCGGCGTCCACCTCGATGGTGCAGCTGACGCGCGGCGCGCTGCGCTTCTCGCGTTCGTCACGGACAACCTGGGGGAACGTCGCAACCGCGGCGTGATGTAGGGAACGCTTGATCATGTGTTTGGCCTCCACGACTGCCTCCCACGAAGGCGTCGCACGATCCCCCTAGCGGAGGTTCGTCCCGGCTCTTTAGAGACACAGGGGACCGATGAAGGGTCCTCAGGACCGCACTCGCTACCGAACGACGTCCGTGGGCACGAGCGGCAGGTCCGGGCGCACCAGCACCGCCTCGGTCTTGCACTGCACCGCCGCGAACGGATCGCAGGTCATCTTCTCGGTCATCTGCGCCATCGCGCTCTCCCGAGTGAACGTGCCCTGGGCGATCTGGGCGTCAAAGACACCCTGCGCAACCGCGAGGTCCACGCGCGCGTTGGCGGCCTCGATGGTCGGCGGATCGGCCGCCTCGTTGTAACAAGCGATCAGCTCCTCGGAGTCATCCCGGCGATACAGGTCGTCCAGACACCCCTCCCGGCACTGGTCCACCGAGGTCCACGCCGGCCAGCCGCACGTGTTCACCAGCTTGCTGCACAGCGCCTGGCACTCGTTCCGGTTCGGCTGGCAGCCCAGACCCATCACCACCACCATCATCAACAGCAGGCTGCGCATCACTGAGCCTCCACAGCCGGGAACGGTGCGATCCCCAGTCCGATCCCGGTGAACGTGTCCCCGGTCTCGGTGTCCTCGAACGAGTCCGTGAAGAACACGTGCAGGCGCCCGTTGATGAAGAACGCCCGCGGGCTATCCAAGGTCTCGGTGATGTCGATGTCCAGGGGCACCGGCTCGTCGCTCAGCTTGCTCCAACCCGAACCCGGCAGCGCCGAGCTCGCCATGCCCAGGCTCTCGCCCTCCTGGTTGATGAAGATCAAGCTGCTGCTCGGGTCGTCAGTGGCGATGACCTCCTGGTAGCCCGCGTAGAGCATCCAGTACTTGTCTATGCCTTCGCCCCCCTGCCCGAACGTGAACACCGACGGCTTGTGCACGCCTTCCGCATCGAACTGCGTGCCTGCGTGCTCGGCGTGGCTCAGCACCGGCACCGGGTCTACCTCGAAGTTGATGCCATCGGTCGTGCTCATGTAGCCGATGTCGTAGTGGGTGAACTCCAGGAAGTCATCCAGGGTCGTGATGCCCTCGGGCCGAGTCACGCCGCCCACCCACAGGTGGAACTGCCCGTCTTCGAAGAGCGCGTCGCAGCCCCACACCCGGGAGATGGACTCGCTGCTGTCGATTCCGTCGAACGGATCGAGCGGGTTCTGCAGATCCTTGAGCCACACCACCCCGTCCGCCGACGTCGCGTGGCCGAATGTCGTGCCCGACGCCTCCGAGTTCGTGCCCGTGTACCAGAGGTGGTAGCGGCCGAGCTCGCCGTCGAACGCGATGCAGGCCACCGAGGCGGAGTCGCGGTCGAACGAGCGGGCGGAGTCACCCTGACGCACCACCGGGTTGAACGGGTGGCGGTTCCAGTTGGTGGCGTCCATGGAGACCGCGTAGCCGATCTCCTCATCGCCCGACGGCGACTGGCCCGAGTACCACATCTGATAGAACGGAGCCCCGAAGATCTCCCGCTGGATGATGTCGAAGTCCCCGATTCCGCTGGACTCCCACCCCTGCGCGAGCCCGTCCTTCGCGCTGAAGATCGGCAGGCAGGAGTAGCGCTCCCAGCCGTCGGCCGTGGGCTCGAAGTCGCACTCCACGACGTCTCGGATGTCCGGTCGGAACTCCACCGAGTTGAGGTAGCTGTACTCCTCCTCGCCGCACGACAGCAGCAGGGCGACCGGGGCCAGGGCCCACCATCCGATGCGCTTCATGGCCTCTCCGTCTCGCCGAGCACCCGGGCCCGCGCCTTGCGGAACCGCGCCGTCTCGATCGCTTGCCACACCGCCACGGACACCGCGCCGACAAAGAACGTCGTCGCCGTCGCCGCGAACGCGTCGCGCCGCTGGTCGTAGCTCTTGGTGAAGAACAGGTGCTCGGACATGGCGAGCTGGTCGCCCACCCGCTCGGCCTGTCGGAAGCTCAGGTACTCCTGCTGGGCCTGGGTCTCCCAAAACACCGCGCTGTACGTGAAGATCGCCCCGGCCAGCGTGGTCGCGCCGATGCCTGCCAGCCGCGCTCCGGTCAGCGGCGCGCTCAGACGCGGGCGGCCATCGCGGCGATAGACCAGGCCGACTCTCACCGGCGCCTCTTGCTTGTTGCTCTTACTCAGGGCGGCCCCGAGCGTGTCCGCGCCTTCGAGCCCCGCCGCCGCCTCGGCGTCAGACCGCTCTTTGTCGGCGCGCACCTTGTCGCATGCTTGACGCACGAGGCGATGGTCCACGCTGTTGGACTCGATCTCCGCCAAGGCACCCTCGCAGTAGGAGAGGCGCGCCGCGGCATCGACCTGCTCGTCGAGGGTGTCGTAGAACCCGAACAGATCGAACGCTGGCTCCACCGGCGCGGTCGCCGTGCCCCGGGCCTTGGCCGAGCGCAGCACCTCGTCGGCATCCAGTCGGGTGACTCGCCCACCGAACAGGCGCATCTGCCCGTCCCAGGCCAGGTCGCCGCGCTGGATCGACAGGTTGACGAGCCCCTCGGGCAGTCCGCGCACCAGCAGGGGAGGGTTGCGCTCCATGCCGGGCAGGCCCGCGAGCTCGATGGGCTCAAAAGCGACCTCGAGCCGGTCGAGGCCGAGCCCCGCGATCACGAGGATCGCGGCCTCTTCGGTGCCGGGCAGCTCCAGCTCTTCCGCGAGCTGCGCCGGATCCAGCGTGGTGGGGGCCACCACGACCTCGGCGCCCACGGCGAAGCCAGGCAGGGCGAAGAACACACACGCGATGAGGGGCAAGGTACGCATCCGAGAGGGCATCTATCACACCCTGAGTCCTGTGGCTGCGGGCAACCATGGGGCTTGCGAGAACCTGACTTCGGATTGACGACTGCTTGCCAGGTGGCCACGATACTGCACAGAACCGCTGATCCAGCGCCGGAGAGACCATGAGCCCTGAGTCCATCGACCGCATCGAGAGCAGCTTCGCGGCCCTGCGCAGCAAAGCCACTGTACTGACCGGAGTGTTCTACGAGCACCTGTTCGCCGCGCACCCCGGCGTTCGGCCGCTGTTCCCCGACGACCTCAAGGAGCAACGGATGAAGCTCGCCCAGAGCCTCGCCGCGGTGGTGGACAACATCCGCGACCTCTGCGCTGTGGTCCCGGCGCTGCAGGAGATGGGCGCGCGCCACGTCGCCTACGGGACCGAGCCCGCCCACTATGGGGCCGTGCGCGATAGTCTCCTGGCAGCCATGGCCGACGTCGCGGGAGACCAGTGGAACGAGACGCTGCACCAGGATTGGACCGCCGCCATCAACCTCGTCGCCGGGGTGATGATGCAGGGCGCGGAGCAGGCGCAGGCTTGAGCCGGATCGCCTGCCTCGGCCTCGCTGCGCTGGCGATGGTGGGCTGCCGGGGAGAGGACGACCGCAAGGTCCCCATGCTCGACGGGGAGCCAACCCTCATCGTGCCCCGCGCGGGGCTGCCGGGCTTGCCCGCCGATCTCGCCAACAACAACCTCGACATCGTGCAGCACGATGGGCGCCTGTTCTTCGCGTGGCGCACCGCGCCGAGTCACTTCGCCAGCAGCGACGCGCACATCAACGTGCTGTCCCGCGAGCCAGGCGGCGACTGGGAGTTCGAGTACAGCGTCAGCGCCGGCACGGACGTGCGGGAGCCGCGCTTTTTGTCGTGGAACGGGTTCCTGTTCCTCTACTACGCAGAGCTCGGCAGCAACCCCAGCGAGTTCGTGCCCGGCGAGGCGTTCTTTGTTGAGCGCTTTGGCCCCGCGAACTGGGGAGAGCCCAGCGGATTCCAACAGGACGGGTTCATCCCCTGGCGCACCAAGGTCGTGGACGGCGCGCCGTACATGCTCGGCTACGTGGGCGGCGAGAGCATCTACGAGCTCGGCTCCGACGAGGAACCGGACCCCATTGACGTCTACTTCCTCACCAGCACCGACGGCCTCGCCTGGGGCGGCGTCAGCGCGTTCAACCCCGTGGTGCACGAGGGCGGCGGCTCCGAGACGGACTTCGCCCTGCTCGAGGACGGCTCGCTCATCGCGGTGATGCGCAACGAGCAAGGCGACGACAGCGGCTTTGGCAGCAAGATCTGCAGCGCGCCGGCCGACCGGCTGTGGCAGTGGTCCTGCCAGAACGACCCGCGCAAGTTCGACTCCCCGCTGATGTTCTCGTTCGAGGGGCGAGCGTTCTTGTTGGCCCGGCGCAACGTCACCGACGACGGCCGCTACGACCTGGGCCGAGACGACCTCACCCAGCGCGAGCAGTTCTTCGAGTACCAGACCGACTACTGGGCGAGTCCGAAGCGCTGCTCGCTGTGGGAGGTGGACACCTCGACCCTGGAGGTGACGCTGCACTTCGACTTGCCGTCCGGCGGCGACACCTGCTTCGCCGGCATCGTGCCGTTTGGCGACGAGGACGCCTTCCTCCTCTACAACTACAGCTCGCCGCTGGACGGAGATCTCGACATCTCCTGGCTTCAGGGCCAGACCGGCAACACCAACATCTACAGCCACCTGCTGCGCTTTGAGGCGCCGGAGTGAAGGTGGTCGTGGGCCTGCTGGCGCTGGTCGCCCTCAGCGGGTGCGCCCCCGAGAAGACGGTGCGCCTGGACGCCCCACCGAAGCTGTCGGCCGCCCAGCTCGAGACCACCGACGATGGACGCCCCATCCTGCGCATCCGCAACGGCGCTCTTGTGGGTGCGAGCGGCAAGCTGCTGACCCTGCCGCCCGGCGAGAGCACCGTGCTGGTGGTGCACGACGGCGAGGCCGACGACGGCGAGGAGCCGGTCCGCGCTGCCCTGTGGCTGCGGGGCCGGGGAGACCGGCGGCATCTGCTGCCAAACCTGGTGAGCCCGCTCATCGAGCTTGGAACCAGCGACGACTGGACGATCGCCGCGAAGCCGGGGCTCTACGACCTGTCGGTGTCCATGGGGGGTGACGGGAGCGTGACCACGGTCATGGTGCGCTGAGCGCCCGGGCGCCTACTCGCCGCAGCACTCGGCGGTGATGTCCACGGAGCTGATGGAGCGGCGGTTCTCGTTGTGGTCCTCGGCCTGCACGCGCAGCCGCAGAGGCACTTCGTCGATGCGCCCCACCGGTTCGTCGGGGCAGGTCGGGTCGTTGTTGGGATCGTCGGGCCACCACGAGCACGGGAAGCGGAACTGCTCCACCCACCAGCGCTGAGTGGAGGGCACGTCGGGGTCCAGGTTCTCCCGGATCGACTGCACGTGGCGGCGCACGTTGTGGATGAGGACCTCGTCGCCGCTCGAGATGTCGTACAGCTCGAAGTCGAGGAAGATGACCGGGCACAGGTTGGTGGTCCGCGCCGCCATGTCGATGTGGTAGCCGCCCTGGATGCCGAAGTGGACGAGCACCGTGTCGCCGTCTTGCAAGGTGCGGAACGTCGCGTCGCTGCCGCCGGTGGCGGGCCACACCTCGGGCTCACCGCAGAAGTTCTCCACGCAGGCGAGGTCGGGATCGGACGTAAACCGGTCCTCCACCGGGCACTCGCTAGCAACGTCGTCGTCGTCAGACGTGGTGGGGCAGCCGCAGAGGCCGAGGAGAAACAGAGAAAGCAGGAGCGTGCGCATCCATGCATCTATAGCCGCCGGCGCGGCTCGCTTACAGGGGCTTCCAGTTCCCGGTCGGCATGGACGGGCTGGTGCCGGGCTTCTTGCTGGCCAGCAGATACACCGCGCGGCGGTTCAAGATCTCGTCCACGCCGTCGTCCGTGGCGATCTTGAGGCCGTTCTCGCCAAAGCCCTGGTAGTAGATCTTGCCCTTGAAGCCGCGGTCCCGAAACGCCTGAGCGATGCTGCGTGCGCGGCGCTCGGACAGGCCCTGGTTGCTCGACCGGTCGCCGACGGTGTCGGTGTATCCACCCACGAACAGCTGCACTTCAACGAACTTGCTGTACCGCACGACGATGGCGTCCACGTCCTTGTAGGCCTTGACGACCTTGGGCAGCTCGCTCTCGGTGACCGCGTGGCTGCCGGTGTCGAAGTGCACGTCGTCGTGGGGGATCTCGAGCGACCACGGGAAGATCTGCTCGAACACGTAGAAGCCCCACTTGTCGAACAGCGTGATGTCGAGCCGCAGCACATCGGCGGGGCCCTCCCAGTCGATCCACAGCTCATCGCCGGGCTCGTTGTCGTCCATCTCGGTCTCGGCGTCGTGCACCAGGCCGTCGGGCGAGTACACCTTGACCTGAACCTTGCTGACCACGCGGTCGGATGTGGCCTTGAGGTTCTGGCCTGCCTTGTCGATGGTGTCCCGGGGGATGTTGATGCTCAGCGCGCCGCCGAGGAACGCCGAGAAGCGCATCGGCAGGTCGAAGAACTCGTCCGCGCCGGTCCCGTAGAAGCCCCGGGCTTCGCAGTCGTATCGGAACTCGCCGTCCGGCTGCTTGAGATCGAAGGTCAGCGTCTTGCCGGCCTTCGTGGCGCCAGCCGACATCGTGACCTCGGTGCCGTCGCGGTCGCAGACCACGTCGATCTTGCGAAAGTCCGACTGGGTCTCGAGCAGGATCTGCGGGTAGCCCTGCCCCTTCTGCACCGCCGGCTTGAGCTTGTAGCTGAGCAGAGAGCCCTGGCCGAAGGCGGGCGCGGTCGCGCAAGTGAGGACGAGCAGGGTCAGCAGAGTCAGGCGGCGCATGGGTTGTTGCCTCGGGTCGATGGGGTCTCGGGAGCAGCGGGAGCCTACCTGACAGGACCTGGGCGGCCGCGCTCTGCGGTCAGGCGACCTTTGGCACCGGCGCTGCGCGCAGGCGTCCCGCCCACTCGAGCAGCTGCCCCGGCACGGCGTCGTCCAGATCGCGCGCCTCGTAGACCCGCCCCGTGGCCCCGCTCGCGGCCACGACCTTGAAGCTGGAGACGTGGCGGCGCCGCTGGAACGGATTCGAGGTGGAGTCGGCGGTCTGGATCCGGCTGCGCGGCACAAACGCGGTGCGCCGCGCCGTCCAGCGGGAGCGCACCACCAGCGTGGTGCCGGTGACGCCTGCGCCGGTGTCCCGCCAGGCCAACACACCCAGCCCGAGGGTGGGGATGAGCGCGAGCAGGACGAGCAGCCCGAGGCCGCCCCACTGCGCATACGCCCCCGCGGCGAGCGCGAACACCATCAGGCTCGGCATGAAGAGGAAGCGCGGCAGCGCGCGGCGCGGCGGTCGATGCAGGGCGGGCGCGCTGTAGAAGCCTGGCGCGATGGTGTCGAGGAAGTCGGCCAGCTCGCTCGTGCGTAGAAACGGGTGCAGGCAGGTGCTGACGCCCTTCTCCTCGGCGTGACCGATGCTCTCGACGTACACCGCGCAGCGGCCCAGCGGCTGGTGCAGCAGCTCTTCCACCACGGTGATCGCCTGGATGCGCTCGCGCTGCACCGACACCTCGCGCCGCTCGATGAGGCCGCGGGCTACCACCAGTCGGTCCCGGCGCCGGACCACCGAGAAGTCGCCCCACGACAGGCTCGTGCCCACGATCGACAGCGCCCAGGTCAGCGCGAGCACGCCGAGCACCGCCACGGCGATGACCAGCGGCGCCAGCATCGGCGCGGACGTGGACGCGGTGCCGATGAGCGTCTCGATGTTGTTCTCGATGTACCCGGTGATGCGCTCTTGGGCTTGCGAGAACAGGTACGCCATCGCCGAGCCGATGACGCCGAGCTGGCCCGCGGTCGCGCCCAGCGCGATGAGCTCCTTGCCGGTGAGCCCCCAGCTGCGCGACGGGGCCTCGGGTTCGGCGACGGGGCCGGTGGGCGCCGAGGGCACCTCCACCGCGCGAGCCTCGCCGGTCTGCACGGGATCGCTTGCCCAGCCTTCGGGATCGAGCAGGCGCTGGATGCGCTCCGCCTCCACCCGAGACAGCGCGGTCAGGTCCACCTGGGTGCCGGTCGCGCCGCTCTTCACCTGCACGCGCACCACGTTGAAGATGCGCTGCACGATGCCCGCCCGGATGTCTACGGCCTGCACCTTGTCGGCCTCGAGGAACACCTCGCGGTGTACGAGGAAGCCGTCGCTGACGCGCATGGCGCCGTCCTCGAACCAGTAGCGCAGCCGCCACCAGCGCCCGACCCCATAGAGCACCGCCACGAGGAGCAGCACGCCCTGGATCCACGCGCCCTCGCCGGCTCCGTCGCCCGACATGAACGCCACCACGAACAGAAAGAAGAACTGCCGCAGGGCCTGCAGGATGGTGGTGATCACCCCGATGGGGTGCATGCGCCGCTTCACCGGCGTGGTCCGGGCTCGCTGGATGGCCGCCATGAGAGCCTAGTCCTGGTCCCGGGCGCGGCGAGCCAGCTCGGCGATGGTCTCCCGCAGGTGGTCGGCCTGCTCCTTGGACAACGCGGGGATCGACTGGGCGTTCGCCGCCGTGAACACGACCACCGACCACAGCCCGAAGCGGCGCGCGATGGGTCCCTGCACGGTGTCCACGTTCTGGATGCGGACGAGCGGCACGAGAGTTCGGCGCACTACGAGCCAGCCGCGCTGCAGGAACAGCTGGTCTGCGCGCAGCTGGTAGCGCCAAAGGCGGTAGCGGATGGGCGGCACCACCGCGATGCGCACCACGGCGTTGAACAGCACCAGCGTGATGGCGCCGCCGACCACGGCCATCCAGTGCCCGTCGAGCACGTAGATGGCGGGCACGGTGGCGAGCGAGATGATGACGCTCCAGATGATGGTCGAGATCGCGCCGCCGATGCGCCACAGCGTCACTGCGCGGGGGTCCAGGTGCTTGAGCTCCTGGTCGAGATCGATGACCCGCTCGGGCGGGGTCTCGGCCACGGCGACCGGTGGCGCCTGCGGCGGGGCTACAGCGATGTGGCCGGGGTCGGTCTCCAGATCGTCAAAGTCAGGCTCGGACATCGTTCTCCACCGGGGCCCCGGGCACGTGGGGGCGGAACCAGAGCAGCAGCGCGGGCAGCAACCATAGGTCCGCGATCAGGGCGGCGCCGATGACTGCGCTCGCCAGCACCGCGAAGCTCTTGTTGGGTGGGAACGCCGAGGTGAACAGCACCCCAAACCCGAACAGCAGCACCAGCGAGGTCGTGATGATCGCACGTCCGGTGTGCTCTGTGGTGCGCTGAACCGCCTCCTCTGGTGTGCGCCCCGCCCGCATCTCCTGGGCGTAGCGGGCGACGTAGTGGATGGTGTCGTCCACGGCGATGCCCAGCCCGATGGAGAACACCATCGCCGACAGGGTCTCCAGGTGCTGATTCGCCCAGCCCATGGCGCCGAGCACCACCACGATGGGCGCGAGGTTGGGGCCCATGGCCAGGGCGGCCAGCGGGATGGAGCGGAAGAGCAGGACCAGCGTGACGAAGATGAGCACGAAGGCCCAGCCCAGCGAGCGCAGCAAGTCGCGGATGAGCGAGTCGATGCCTGCGTAGCCCACCTGCGACGTGCCGGTGACGAAGCCGTGCACGGCGATGGGCGAGTCGGCGAAGGCGCGGTCCAGCGTCGCCAGGAGCTCCTTCTCCAGGGCGAGGTAGCCCTGGGCGCCCAGATCGCCGGCCCGGAACGTGATGCGCAGGCGGCGCCGATCGAACGACAGGTGGGTGCGGGCGATGGAGTCCTCGGGGCCCATCTCGGCCAGCAGGAGCAACGAGGCGGCCTCGGCCCGGGAGCCGGGCATGGCGAAGCGGTCCACCCCCTCGGCAGCGCCGCCCCGCTGCACGTAGCGCAGCTCCCGCAGCATCACGAGCGGCGACTCGGCGGAGTGCACGTCGGGGTGCCCCAGGATCTCCGCTTCGGCGGCGGCGGCGCGGGCCAGCAGATCGGGCTCCATCCAGGGGTCATCCGGCGCCTCGCCCTGCACGTCGAGCACCACGTCGAGGAACACGACGCCGGCGAGCTCCTCCTCCAACACGTGGTGGGCGGCGAGGATGGGCTCCCCCCGGGGCACGTACTCCATGATGTAGTTGTCCACCGTCGTGCGCGGGATGCCGGCGGCGAACAGGCCGACGATGGCGGTGCCCACGATGGCCACCCTGCGGGGGTGTGCCCGGACGAAGCGCGCCTGGCGAGTCAGCAGGCTGTCCAGCGCGCCGTCGAAGCGCGTCGGTGAGGGCGAGCCGTCACGGGGGCCGAGGCCAAAGCGGTCCAGAGCCCAGGGCACGAACACGATGGTCGTGGCGAAGGTGATCATCACGCCCGCCGCGCTGTAGAGCCCGAAGCGGCGCAGGATGGAGAGGTTGGCGGTGCTGAGGGTCGCGAACCCCACGGCGGTGGTCAGAGACGTCAGCAGGCAGGCGCCGCCAACCCAGAGCAGCGCGCGCCGCACGGCCTCGCGGCGGTCCATGCCGCCTCCGCGCTCCTGGCTGTAGCGCTCCATCATGTGGATCGCGTCGGCCACGCCGATCACCAGGATGAGCGTGGCGGTGATGGTGTTGATGATGTTGACGGGCTCGCCGGTCAGCGCCATCAGGGCCAGCGTCCACAGGGCGCCCAGGCCCACGGACAGCAGGGGGATCAAGACCGCCTGCACGCTGCGGAACAGCAGCCCCAGCACCAGCGCGAGCAGGATCGCGGTCAGCGGCGCGAAGCGGAGCTCCTCGCGGATCATCACGCCCACGACGGTCGTGCGGTAGGCGTGGGGTCCCAGGAGGTGCAGGCGGGCGCCGGGGTGCTGCTCGGCACGGGCTTGCATGACCGCGTGCAGAGCGTCGATGACCGGGCGCACGTCGGAGATCTTGTAGATGTCGTCGGCGACCTTGAGCACCACCGAGGCGACCGCGCCGGACGGCGCCACCAGCGTGTTCTGGAGCAGCGGGTGGTCCTTGGCCTGGGCGAGCAGGGCGGCGGCGTCGGCGTCGGAGGCCGGCACGGAGTCGCCTGGCAGGGGCTCGATGGCGATGCCGTCCTCGCCTCGGTTCTGGGGCACTGGCGCGGACATGAGCGAGGCCACCCGGTCCACTTCGGGCATGGCGGCGATGTCGGATTCGAGCTCGCCGAGCAGGGCCCAGGTGTCGGCGCGGCGCAGATCCGCCTCCACGAGCACGAGCAGCACGTGGTCGTCGGCGCCGTACTCCGCGCGATACTCGTTGTAGACGCGGGCTCGCTCAGAGGTGGAGTCGAACAGCGTCTGGGGCGAAAAGTCGAAGGACAGGAGCGGCAGCGCGGCGAGCCCGCCCAGCACCATGAGCGCGAAGACGACCGGCAGCCAGCTGGCGCCGAGGACCCAGCGGCCGAGGGCCGCCCAGGCGGGTGGTTCAGGCTGGGAAGAGGGGCTCAACGGGGGCAACGGGGCTCAGTTGCGACCGAAGCGGATGGCGTTCGCGGCGCGGCGCTTGGCGATCTCGGCCTCGCGGTCCCGGGGCGGCGCGCTCGTGACCAGGGACTCCAGCAGCTTCGCCGTGGCGGCGGTCACCTCGGCGACGGCGGCGTCAAAGGCTGCGGCGTTGGCCTGGCTGGGCTTGGTGGAGCCGCTGACCTTGCGCACGAATTGGATGGCGGCCGCCTCGACCTCCTCAGGCGTAGTGGGCGGCGCGTAGTTGAAGAGCGGACGGATGTTGCGGCACATGGGCCCACGGTAGCCCGTGCGGGGGCGCGCCCGAACCTCCTCCTGGCTGGCATTGTGCGCGCCGTGCCCACGCCTCCCTTCGTCACTGACCGCCTCGATGCGCTGCGCGCGGCCGACTTGTTTCGGGATCCGCCCACGATCAGCACCGCCGACGGCGTGCACGGACGGGTCGGGGGCCGGGACGCGCTGCTCTTCTGCTCCAACGACTACCTGGGGCTGCGCCTCGACCCGCGGGTGACCGGCGCAGCGGGGCGGGCCGCTCAGGAGTTCGGCGCCGGGTCCGGCTCATCGCGGCTCATCGCAGGCAGCCTGCCGATCCACGCAGCCCTCGAGGATGCCCTCGCCGACTGGCTCGGCACCGAGTCGGCGCTCCTGTGCAGCTCCGGCTACCAGGCCAACCTCGCGATGCTCGGCGCGCTGCCGTCCCGAGGTGATCTGGTGGTCTCGGACCGCCTCAACCACGCCTCGCTCATCGACGGGTGCCGGCTCTCCTACGCCGAGGTGCGCCCCACGCCCCACAACGACGTGGACGCGGTGCGCCGCGCGTTGGCTACGGACGAGTCCACGGGGCAGCGCTTCATCCTCGGTGAAGGCCTCTACTCCATGGACGGCGATCGTGGCCCGGTGGTGGGCTGGAGCGCGGCGGCGCGGGATCTGGGCGCACACCTGCTCGTCGACGAAGCCCACGCCGTAGGGGTCCTGGGGCCCCAGGGGCGCGGCGCCTGCGCGGAGGCGGGGCTGTCACCGGAGGACGGGCCCCTGGCGCGGGTGGGCACGTTCGGCAAGGCGTTTGGCTCCCACGGGGCGTTCATCGCCACCGACTCCGCGACGCGAGACCTGCTCGTGAACGCCGGCCGCACCTACGTCTTCTCCACAGGACTGCCGCCGGCCGCCGTGGGCGCAGCCATCGCGTCCCTCGCCATCGTGCGCTCCGACGAGGGCGACGAGCGCCGCGCCCACATGCTGGCCATGGCGAGCCGCCTCGCCGCGGGCGCGCTGGAGTTGGGGCTGTCCCTGTCTCGCTTCGACCTGTCTCGTCCCACGCCCATCGTGCCGGTGGTGCTGGGCTCGGCCGCCCAGGCGATGCAGGTCGCCGCGGCGCTGCTGGACGCGGGCATCTACGCCAAGGCCATCCGCCCGCCGACGGTGCCCCCGGGCACCTCGCGCATCCGCTTCACGCTCAGCGCCCGCCACACCGCCGAGCAAGTGGACGCCGCGATCGCCGCCCTGCGCGCGTCTGTGGCCAGGAGAACGGCATGACGACCTGCATCGGACTCGACTTCGGAACCACCAACTCGGCCGCGGCCATCGCCACGCCCACCGGCGAGGTGACCCTGGCGTCCTTCCCCCTGCACGGGACCCAGCAACCCGCGGCCCGCTCGGTGCTGTTCTTTGACCCTGAGGACGCAGTGCCCGGCAAGCGCACCTACCCGCAGGTCGGCAACGAGGCCATCGAGCGGCACATCGCGATGGACGGGGACGGGCGCTTCATTCAGTCCACCAAGAGCTGGCTCGCCAGCCGGGGCTTCGAGGCCACCGACGTGTTTGGGCACCGCTGGCGGCTCGAAGAGCTCATCGCGGAGGTGGTCGGCATGCTGCGGCAGGCCGTGGAGCCCCATCGCGCGGGGCCGGTGCGGGTGGTGGCGGGGCGGCCAGTGCAGTTCGCTCGGGCGGACGATCAAGCGGACGACGCGTTCGCGGAGTCTCGGCTGCGTGAGGCGCTGGCGCTGGCGGGGTTCGACGACATCACGTTTGAGCTGGAGCCCATCGGCGCGGCCTGGCACTACGCGCACGGGCTGGACCACGACGAGCTGGTGCTCATCGGCGACTTCGGCGGTGGCACCTCGGACTTCACGCTGGTGCAGGTGGGGCCCGACGCCTGGGCGGGAGGCCGGGAGACGCGGCGCGAGGCGGTGCTGGGAACGGACGGCGTGGGGCTCGCGGGCGATGCGTTCGACGCCGCCATCATCCGGCACGTGTTGGCCCCGGCGTTCGGCAAGGGCACCAACCAGAGGACGGCGTTCGGCAAGAGCTTCCCGCTGCCCGGCTGGGTGTTTGTGCATCTCGAGCGGTGGCATCAGCTGTCGATGCTCGGCGGCGCGAGCTCGGTGCGGCGCCTCCAGGGGATCCTGCGCGAGGCGGAGCATCCGGAGCTGTTCGGCGGTCTGGTGCAGGTGGTGGAGGACGACCTCGGCTTCGCCATGTACCGCGCGGTGCAGGAGACCAAGGCGGCGCTGTCCCGCGAGGAGCACGCTCGGCTCGTGTTCGTCGAGGGGGAGGTGTGCGTGGACCAGGCGGTCAGTCGTGCGGACTTCGAGGGCTGGATCGCGCCGGAGCTGGGCGAGATGCAGCAGGCGGTGACGCGGCTACTCGAGACCACCGGAGTCACCCCCGACCGGGTGGACCGGGTGTTCCTTACTGGCGGCTCGTCGTTCGTCCCCGCGGTGCGAGGGCTGTTCGCGGAGCGCTTCGGCGCTCACAAGCTGGCATCCGGGAACGAGCTGACGTCCGTGGCGCGGGGTCTCGCGTTGAGCGGGCTGTGATGCAGTAGCGTGCCGGCCCATGACGGACCTGCCCTACCGAGTCGCACCTGAGATCAGCCCGTTCCCGTCGGGATCGGCGGCGCTGTCGGACGACAGCATCGAGGCCCTGGAGCAAGCCGACAAGCGCCACCTGTGGAAGCCGTTCACCCAGATGGCCGGCTACATCGCCGGGCGCCCGCTGGTCATCCAGGACGCGTGCGGCAACTGGCTGCGCGACGTGCAGGGCCGCCCCTACCTCGATGGCGTCAGCTCGCTGTGGGTGAACCTGCACGGCCACAACCACCCCCGCATCGTGGCGGCGCTCAAGGAGCAGCTCGATCGGCTCGACCACGCCACGCTGCTCGGCCCCACGAACGTGCCGGCGACGATGCTGGCGGCGCGGCTCGTGCAGATCGCGCCGGGCGACCTGACGCGGGTGTTCTACAGCGACTCGGGAAGCACGGCGGTCGAGATCGCGGTGAAGATGGCGTACCAGTACTTCGCCCAGCACCGGGACCCGGCAGAGCGCGCCCGCAACGTGTTCGTCTCCATGACCAACGGCTACCACGGCGACACCCTGGGCTCGGTCTCGGTGGGCGGCATCGATCTGTTCCACCAGGTCTACGCGCCGCTGCTGTTCGAGACCCTCAAGGCCCCCGCGCCCGACCCCTACCACGTGGCGTTTGGCCAGTCGGTCGATGAGCACGAGGACGCCTGCCTCACCGAGCTCGCCCGGCGCCTCGACGCCCACGCTGGCCGGGTGGCGGCGCTCGTCATGGAGCCGCTGATGCAGGGCGCTGCCGGCATGCTTGCTCACAGCCCGCGCTACCTCGCCGCCGCCGCGAAGCTGGCCCGGGACGCCGGCGCGCTGCTCATCCTCGACGAGGTGGCGACCGGGTTTGGCCGCACCGGCACGATGTTCGCGTGCGAGCAGGCGGGCGTGGAGCCGGATCTGTTGTGCCTGGCGAAGGGCATCTCCGGCGGCGTGCTGCCCTTGGCCGCGACCCTCGCGACCGAGGAGATCCACGATGGCTTTCTCGGCGAGCACAACGAGTACCGCACGTTCTTTCATGGTCACAGCTACACCGGGAACCCGCTGGCCTGCACGGCGGGGCTTGCCTCACTCGCGGTGTTCCGGGAAGAGGACGTGCTGGCGCGGGTCCAGGACCGCATCGCGCAGCTCGCGGCGCGGCTGGAGACCCTCGCGGAGCACCGGCACGTGGGCGACATCCGCAGGCATGGGCTGATGACTGGGATCGAGGTCGTGCGGGACCGGAGCACCGGCGCGCCGTTTGATGCGAGCCTGCGGGTGGGCGCCCGGGTGGTGGAGCGGGCGCTGGACCACGGGGTCTTGATTCGGCCGTTGGGCGATGTGGTGGTGCTCATGCCGCCGCTCTCGATCACGCCGGACGAGCTGGATCTGCTGACCGGCGTGGTGCTGCACTGCATCGACGAGGTCACCGCGGAGCTGGCGTCGTGAGCGGGACTCTGCGCCGAGGCGTGCTGGTCACCGGCACCGACACCGAGGTCGGCAAGACGCTCGTGACTGCGGGGATCGTCGCCGCGCTGCGGCAGGCCGGCGTGCCCGTGCAGCCTCTCAAGCCTGTGGAGTCGGGCACCGACGAGAACGGCGGGGTGCCGGCGGACGCCCAACTGCTGGCGACCTGCGCGGGGCTGCCCCTGGGTGCGACCCACGTCGTGGCGCTGGCCGAGCCGCTCGCCCCGGTGGTGGCCGCCCGGCGCCAGGGGGTAGAGCTGAGCATGGAGCCGCTCGACGCGGCGGTGGCTGCGGTCCCGGACTCCACTGCGCTGGTGGTGGAGGGCGTGGGCGGCGCCCTGGTGGAGGTCGCGGCCGGCGTCTTCGTGGCGGACCTGCCGACCCGGTGGGGCCTGCCGGTGCTCGTGGTCGCGGCCAACCGGCTCGGCGTGCTCAGCCACACGCTGCTGACGGTCCAGGCGCTGCAGCAGCGAGGTGCCCAGGTGCTCGGCGTGGTGCTCAACACCATGCATCCCGGGCCGCCGTCCGTAGCCGAGCAGACCAACGCAGACGAGCTGGCGCGGCTGCTGACGGTGCCGCTCCTCGCCACCATCCCATGGCTGCCCGAGGCCGACCGCCGGGACCCGAGGACGCTCGGGATCGCCGTGCGCGACGTGGTGGATCCGCTGCTAATTTGGCTGCGATGAGCGACGACGAAGAAGACCGCCTCATGGCGCTGCTGGAGAGCCAGCACACGTTCCCCGGGCCGTACGCGTTCAAGGTCATCTGTCGCAACGCGCCGGGGGCGCCGGAGTCGATCGTCGCGGGGATCCTGGCCCGCACGGGACTCGCGGTGGTGCTGCCCGACGACGGCATGAAGGCCAGCCGGACCGGCAAGTACGTCTCGATGACGTTGAGGCTCGAGGCGAACCTCGCCCAGGACGTGCTCGACGTGTACGCATGCCTGCGCTCGTTCGACAGCGTCATCCAGTACTTCTAGAAGGAGGAGGCGACGAGATGGCTCGGTCCGATGGCTCACGGCTGCCGCTTCGCGAAGCGCTCATCAGCTTGTGCGAGGACGACGCGCATCGGATGGCGTGCCTGCGGGCGGTGCAGGTCTTGCCGGTGACCGGCGCGTGGATCGGTGCGGGCTTTGTGCGCTCGCTGGTGTGGGACGCGCTGTGTGGGACCAGCACCCCGCTGGACGATGTGGACGTGCTCTGGTTCGACCGGGAGGCGGGCGCGGACCGCGACGCGGCGCTGGAGGCGATGCTCGGCTCGGTCCTCACCGATGTGCCGTGGTCGGTGCGCAACCAGGCGCGCATGCACGGCCGCAACGGCGATGCCCCCTACGACGACGTCGAGCACGCCCTGGCCCACTGGCCCGAGACCGCCACGGCGGTGGCCCTGCGGCTCGACGCGGACGGTGCGATCGAGGTGATGGCGCCCTTCGGCCTGCACGATCTGTTCGGCCGCCGGGTGCGCCCGACGCCGCACATGAGCTCTCGGGCGGACCGCAGGGGCGCGTTTGCGGGGCGGGTGGTCAGCAAGCGGTGGGAGAAGCGCTGGCCGGGAGTGGTCGTGGAGCACCCCGCGCTGTAGCGTCGCCGCGTTCCGCCGAATCCCCCCCTGGAGACCGCACCATGGACGAGCTCAGCAACCTGCTCGAGAACGACGACGAGTCCGTCACCCTGCCCAATGGCGTCAAGGCCGAGCACATGCTGTTCGTCAGCAAGATGGTGCTCGATGGGTCCCCGGTGCTGTTCGTCTTCCGGGACGAGCCCGAGTCCAGCGACTCGGGGTGGGTGCTGCTCGCGGGCACCGAGCCCGACAGCTGGTTGGAGGATCTGGACAAGTTCCAGGAGCGGTCGGTGGAGTGGGCGCTCGAGCACGACCCGTCGCTCATCGCCGTGCTGGGCTCCGCGCCTGACTCCAGCTTCGAGCGGGACTCGCTGGAGTCCGAGTGGGCCGAACTCGAAGAAGGCTAGGGTTCGTCCGGGAACGCGGGAGACGCCCCGCAATCAGTCCGCGTAGGGATCGGTGATCACCCCGGGCTCGCCGGCGAGGCCCGCCTCGAGGAAGGACCGCCACGACGTCCACGACTCGTAGGTGCGCAGAACGCCCGAGTGATCCACGGGCGAGGGCTCCGCGCCTGGGTTCTGCTGGGGGCGACCCATGTCGAACAGGAGGATCCCGGCGGTGCCGCCGTTGGGCAGGTTGCCGCTGAGCGGCCCCGACACGGCCTCGAGCTCTTCCAGCGGGAACAGCTCGCGGCCGACCAGCGGGATCCCCAGGCCGTGGGCGTGGTTGCGGTTGGTGACGTTGGACACGACCTCGTCCTGATACGCGTAGTGCACGAGCAGCTGCGGCGGGTCGGCCGGGTCGCCGACGAGGCGCTCGCCGATGATGTAGCGCGCCCACACCATGGGGTCGCCGCCGTCGATGACCGCCTGGACGATGGGCACGATGCGGGTCAGGTCGTCGCCCGAGTACTCCGGCGGCACCATCAGGTCGAGCAGCACACCGAACTCGTCCGAGCTCGTCACCACCTGGGAGATCCGCCCTCCCGCGATGGCGAGCATGCCGCCCCGGAAGTCCGGCGTCATCGCCATCGTCTCGCTGCCCATCATCCCGCCCAGCGACGCGCCGAAGTACGACAGCCAGCTCGCGTCCAAGTCCACGGCGCCGTCTGCATCCACGTCGATGCCCTGGCGCACGGCCTCCAGAACCTGAAGCCGGTCCCACGACGACTGGCGGAAGTTGTCCCGCAGCCGCCGGGGATCGATGGACGGCACGGGATCGGCGGCGATGGCGAAGAAGTCCAGCGCCGCGTTGACGGTGTCGCCGTCGGGGTTGGTGCGGGTCGGGTGCTCGCCGTGCTCCAACGCATCCGTCGCCACCACGGCGAGGCCGAGCGCGTTGAGCTCCGCCGTCGCGCCGCCCTGCCCATTGCGGGAGCCGCCCAGCCCGTGGCCGATGAGCACCACGGGGTAGGGGCCGTCGGCTGGCGGACCCGGCAGGGTGATGGAGACGGGCAGCGCGTAGCTGCCCTCGGGCGTGCCCTCGAAGTCAGGCCGCACGACGCGCTCGGGGCCGCGGTAGTCCATGACCGTCACGGTGCCCTCGCAGTCCACGGCGCCGCTGCCCAGGGTGCTGCAGATCGGGTCGTCGAACATGTAGGTGCGGGCTTGCAGATCGGTGAGCACGTCCAGCGAGTCCAGCGGCGTGGACTGGGTGGTGAAGACCGTCATGTGGGCGACGTCTTGGGGGCCGATCTCCAAGGCTTGCACCGCCGCGATGTAGCGGGGCGAGAGCACGTGGGCGGGCACGCCAGGCTCCAACTCGGACTCTGGAGAGAGCAGCTCGCGCAGGTGCTCGGCGGGACGCACGCAGGAGCCGTCGGAGCTCAGGGGCCCCTGCAAGACGATGGCCGCGACCTCGGTGGCGGGCGGCAGGGGGCGCCTTGGGCGGGCGACGATGGTGTCCCGAAACTCGGTCATCTCGATGTCGGCGGCGTAGCGCACGGGCCCGTCGGGCTCGAACGCCACGATCGCGATGGACTCGGGGCTGACCGCCTCGGGGTCGAGGGCGAACTCGAAGCGGAACACGATCCCCGCGGTCAGCCCCCAGCCGTCCAGCGTGGACAGGTCATCGAACAGGACGCCCCACTCCGGCGGGAACCACGACAAGAGGTCCGGGTTCTGCTCGGCCTCCATGTGCACGCGCAGCCCCGTGCGCGAGGTGGGATCGGGCAGGACGAAGTGGTCGTTCGGGTAGACGCCGATGGCTTCGCTGCGCTTCCCATGGGCCACGCTGAGCGCCCGGCCGTCGGTGCACCAGTCCGGTGAGGCGGCGCGGGTGGGGTCGGGCGTCGGGTCGGGGTCGGGCGTGGCCGACGGGCAGCCGACGAGGAGGAGCAGGGAGAGCAAGAGCGCGCGTGGCATGCCGCGAAATGTAGCGGCATCGGGGCTGGCTACCGACCCCTTCGTGATTACTTTGCGCGAGAGATGGGGCTTGCCCCGCGGGGTGTCGGAACAGGAACGGAGCGTGGATGGATACGATCGTCGCAGCGGGAGCGCTGGCCCTGGTGGCCCTGTCAGTCACGACCCACGAGGCCGCCCACGGCTTCGTCGCGAACCGGCTCGGTGACCCCACGGCTCGGGACCAGGGCCGGCTCACGCTCAACCCCATCGCTCACATCGACCTGTTCATGACCATCCTCCTGCCCGGGTTCCTTCTCTTCTCGGGCTCGCCCGTCATCTTCGGGGGAGCGAAGCCGGTCCCCGTGAACCTCGCCCGGCTGCGGAACCCGCGGCGTGACTGGGCCCTGGTCGGGGTGGCTGGCCCCGCCTCGAACCTGCTGATCGCGACCGGCCTCTCGCTGGTGCTCTCCGTGTTGCGCCACACCGGCGCGATCGGCCCCACCTCCGCCGCTACGGAGATCCTCGCCATCGCGATCTTCGTGAACGTCCTGCTGGTCGTGTTCAACCTCATCCCCATCCCTCCCCTGGACGGGTCCCGGGTCGTGCAGTACTTCCTGAGCGACGCGCAGCTGATCGCGTATCGGCGCATCGAGCGGGTCGGGATGTTCGTGATCCTCGGCTTGCTCTTCTTTGTCCCAGGCTTCTCGAGGCTCGTCGCCGACGGCGTCTTCGCGTGCGCGTCGCTGTTCGGGTTCGTCTTCGGCATCGGCGGCGAGCTGGGCTCGGTGCTCGGCGGGGCGTCGTAGGGCCCGGAGTTCAGCCTGGCGGTGGCGCGATGAAGCTCAGCTCCGGGTCCACCGCCATCCACGACAGCTTCTCCCAGGGACAGTCGGCGGTGGAGCAGGGCGCCCACGGGTGCGCGCGGTTGTTCGACTGGGCCGAGAGCATGCGCACCTGCAGGCCGCCCAGCGTGGTGACGTCGCCCTGGAGCATGCGCGCCGTGGCGTCGCCCAGGGTGATGAAGGCGGGCTTGTTGCGCGCCTGGCCCATGTCGTGTTCGTAGGCGGTGCAGGCGTTCATGTTGCGCGGCGCTTCCACGGTCCACCCGTCCGCCGACCACTCCCCGGTCCCCAGCAGGAGCAGCGTGTCGCCCTCGGGGCCGCGCACGTGGATGGTCGGCTCGGTGGGACGGTCGGCCCGGGACTCAAAGCCCCAGCCGGTCAGCGACACGGGGCCGATGGCCAGCACGCCGAGGTCGGGCAGGGGCGCGAACGCCTCCAGCTCCAACGCGAAGCCGGTCAGGCCGCCGTCGTCACCCTCGAACACCACCTCGCCGGGGCCCCACTGCGTGAACGTGCCGGTCACGGTCTCGCCGTCCATCGGCGGCGCCAGCTCGCTCGACGTGGTCGCGATGCGCACGTGGGCATCGGACCGGTCGTAGCAGCCGGGGTCGGCCCGATCGCAGCCGGCGAGCAGCGCCAGGGTGACGAGGGCGGAGGGGAGCGCGCGGAGCATGCGCCCAGACTATCGGAGCCTGGCGCTGCGCCGCGACACCGCGAGTCCCAGGGTCAGGAGCGCGATGCCGAGCAGGCCCAGCGGCACCGCGGCGGGATCCATGGTGGTGCGCGCCGCTGCGTGGGGCGGCCCGATGGGGCACGCGAAGCGGGGGATGCCGTCGCTGAACGCCAGCGCGCAGAGGTTGTCTGGGGCGGCGCGGGGGACGACCACCGGCTGGCGCTGGCAGCCGGACCCATGCAGGGCCGCGGGGTTGTCGGGGACCAGCGATGCGGCGGTGAGCCCCAGACGCAACTCGCAGCGCATGGTCGACGTGCGCCACAGCGCGAGGTCCACTCCGGCGTAGGGGCCGCCCTTGCTGCTGTTGGTCGACTTGCCTGCCTTGCCCGCGAGGCTGGCCACCGCGGCCTCGGGGTTGAACTTGCCGCGGTATGAGGCGAGGCCGAGCGGAGCGAGGGACTCCACCACGGTGAGCGGGCTGTCGATGCTCGTCGCGCCTGCCAGCGCCTTGCCCAGCGTGCGCCCCGCCGCCGCGTCGGTCCGACCCGTCTGGGCGAGGTCCAGCATCGGCACGACGCCGCGCACCGCGCAGATTCCCAGCACCGTCCACACCGCCAGCGAGCGACGAGCGCCCGACCAGCGGGTGATGAGGGAGCCGAGCAGGGCTGCGACGGCGACGATGGCGGCGAACTCCATGCCTACGCACGCCTTGATGAAGTTGCCCGACCACGCCGCGAACCAGTGGGTAGGGGGGAAGGGCGCGGTGGCTTCGGGCAACGCGGCGACCAGCCCGCCGAGGCAGAGCAGGCCTACCGCCCGGGTCTGAGACCGCGCGACCAGCGCAGCGATGGCGAGCAGACCGAGCAGCGCGGCCAGCGTGCCGGGCAGGAGCGGCATGACCCTGCCGAGCCCCGGGACTTGCCACAGCCCGTGTGCGGCCGCGGCCTGGGGCATGAAGACGAGCGATGGCAGAAGGTTGTTGAGGCCGGCTTCGGCGCGGTGGCCCTGGCCCGACAGCAGCAGGAACGCCGCCAGGATCACGGCGTCAACGGCCAGCACCGCGCCCACGAGGGGCCAGCGTTCGCGGCGCGTCCACAGCATCCAGCCGAGCAACGGCAGCGCGACGGCGGGCCCGGTCAGCGCCCAGGGATGCAGGGCCAGCCCCATGCCCTGCAGGAACACGGCGGCGACTGCGTCCCTTGTGCTGCCCGACCGCATGGCGTCAATGAGGGCTGCGACGCCCAGCAGCGCCAGCCCCACCGCCCCGGCGCGGGTCCAGAACCCCAGGGTGCTCGCGCCCAGCAGCACCGCTGGCGACCAGGCGGTCAGGGCCGCCGCGAGCCTCGCCATGGCGTCGTCCTCCAGCACGGCCTGGGTCAGCCGGTACCCCACCCACGCGCAGAACGGCACCGTCGTCGTGGCGACCAGCGCCAGCACCGCGCCCACCCGGCCTGCGCTCCAGGCCGCCGGAGCCAGATCGAGGTGTCCCAGCAGATGCAGCACGCCCCAGCCGAGGTGTCCGTAGTCCTTGCGGGCCTCGTAGCCGAGCAGGAAGT
>Ga0222662_1000631_pt1 | contig 25847 bp, 14 predicted proteins | sample AntAcemetagen600_FD_179821 | JGI IMG/M metagenome (GOLD analysis project Ga0222662, IMG submission 179821) | Saline water microbial communities from Ace Lake, Antarctica - #600 | ecosystem: Environmental > Aquatic > Non-marine Saline and Alkaline > Saline | place: Antarctica: Ace Lake... | reverse complement strand
TTCCAGTTTTAATCGCTTCATTTTGTCACCTGTTGGGTGTTTCGGTTTTCATTCTTCAAGGCTACTTTAGCCACTGAACCCCAACAGGTTCCATCTTTTTATTGATTTTTATCTCACGAATTCAGGTTTAAGGAAGATTAATAGTATGAAAGTAAATTGCACGAAATCTATACTAGTAAACGTAATCCTTGTGGGATTGTTGTTCCATGCATTGGTAGCCGAACGACCGAATGTTATCGTGGTTTTTACTGACGACCACGGCTGGGCCGACCTGGGCGTGCATGGCATACTCGATGATATTAAGACGCCTCATCTGGATGAGATGGCGCGCTCCGGTGTGCGGTTCAACTCCGGCTACATTACCGCCCCGCAGTGTATTCCTTCACGCGCAGGTATACTCTCGGGGAGCTACCAGCAAAGTTTCGGCACCGACGATAATCGCTATTCTCCGATGCCTGCAGACGTGCTCACCGTCCCTGAGCGTCTTCAGGAAGCTGGCTACACCACTGGTATGGTGGGGAAGTGGCACTTAGACCCAAACCCAGCTTCAAAGGAATGGTTAGCTGCGAATACTTACCATGGGCAAGTCATGCCACCGCAAAATGAACGGCGGATTCCATTGGCTGATTTATTGCCCTATAAAACCGGCAGCCAAGGCTTTGATGAATTTTTCGAAGGCTACATCTATGATTACTGGGCGAACTATGATTTAGACGGGAAGTCGTTGAACCCCGGAGGTGAGGATTTAAGAACGGAAAAACGTGATCGCTTAGACATTCAGACCGATGCGGCGATGGCCTTTATTGATCGTAATCACGATGATCCATTCTACCTCTATCTGTCCTATTTTGCACCACACGTGCCGCTTGAATCGTCGGAGAAATATCTGAGCCGTTTCCCCGGAGAAATGCCAGAGCGCCGACGCTATGCGCTCGCTATGATTTCTGCGGTTGACGAAGGTGTAGGGCGAATTCGCGAGCAACTACGTAAATACGGCGAGCTCGATAATACTCTGATTTTCTTTATCGGGGATAATGGTGCGCCGCTTAAAATTACGATGGAAGACATTCCATTAACGCATAAAGGTGGTGCATGGGATGGTTCGATGAATACACCACTGAATGGGGAAAAGGGCATGTTGGCTGAAGGTGGCATTCGTGTGCCCTATATCATGTCATGGCCGGATCGGATTACACCGGGGCAAGTCTCCGACCTGCCAGTTTCCTCACTGGATGTCGGTGCGACTGTGGTCGACCTCGCGGGATTGCCGCGTGACGAAGCGCTGGATGGCGAAGATCTTTTAGAGCTGTTGGATGATCCCGAAATGGCGAATCAACGTCCCTTATTCTGGCGATTCTGGAATCAAGCAGCGATTCGAGACGGCGACTGGAAATACCTACGAGCTGGTAAGTTTGAGTTTCTGTTCAACGTTGTCGATGACTGCGCTGAGCAAAACAATCTTGCCGAGATGTATCCTGAGCGTCTGAAGTCTCTTAGAACTCAATGGCGTGAATGGGATGCGATGCTAGTGCGCCCGTTTGAGGGTGATTCCGGACGTCTGAATGATCAAGAGCAGGCATGGTATGCTCATTACTTTGGGGTCGGTGAGGCAGCACAAAAACAGCTTTCTTCGGAACCTCAGTGATCAGGAACTGGACAAATACAAATTCGTTATCATGGAGAGAGCCGTTTTAGCGATAAAAATCAAGTCGAGTTTAAATTTGCAGCAGGTGTCGGCATCAGTTCGATCGATTTACGAGTGCCACCCGGCAAGACCTTAGAACATTTGCGTGTGATTCTGCCGTTTCGGGATCAAGCGCTCCGTATCCGTTCGGTTGATTGTCGCTGCTCTCGGGAGGCGAGACGTGAAATCCCATAACTCATTGCTGTTCAACTCAGACCTCTGACATCTGTGGTTCTTCGCGATTTTTAGTGGTTTAGTCTAAAGCCGAAAGCTTCAATTTACCGCAAGGCACGGATCCTGGGATGCGTGCAGTGGTAGTGGCCTCCGTCGTCGAAGACCTTGAGCTTGTCGTAATAGGCGACAGACTGCTGCAAAACCTGCTCACTCGTTGGGAAAAGACTTAACCGACGTGCTTTAAGCAGAATGATTTACGGCAGACGGAGTTCTGACGGAGATGGCGTAGCAATGATTTCTCACTGAGAGGATGTGATTAGATTAGGGATATGCCTGATAAACAATCGCTTGGGGTTCCATGACTGAAGTGTCCTGCGTTGGATTGAAATCATTGCTGCAATCGCAGTCTACCGCGTGGAGCTCCGCTCTTTACGCGGTGAGACGTAGTCTTTTACGCGACGCCATCTCCGTCAGAACTCCGTCTGCTAGATTCGTTTCTCGGTCTCCTAGATGCACGTCGCCAATGTCTTACCGGAGGGTTTTGCAACACTCTGGTGAGGCGGGGGTTCTGTGCGGTGGATGAGCCTCCGTGTCTCCGCGTCTCCGTGTGAGAAATGGCGTCGTGCTAGTCATTGAGCACTGCTTCCCCGGTAAATGACGAAGAGCCAAAAAAAGCCCCGCAGATCCGAAGATCTGCGGGGCTGTAAATATATCGAATCGCTCGATTAGCGGCGGCGGCGAACCATCACCCATGAAAGCGCGCAGAGGCCACCTAGGAGAGCGTAAGAGGAAGGTTCTGGAACGACGGCCAAGTAGCTAGTGGCGATGTCACCTGCGGCGATGGCATCACCAGTGTAGATGTTGACCAGGGCAATCTCGCCATCGAAGAAGGCCGCTGTGCTGATGTTTCCGGCTTCGGAGCCGCCAATGTCACCAGACGCGTTGGAATTGTTGGAGTTACCGCCGCCGAAGAAGGATTGTCCGTTTCCGGTTCCAGTGCCGATGGTTCCCGCGGAAGTCGCGGAGTCGGTTAGAGATAGGCCATTGACATCCTTGGCCGCCACTGTGATGGAATTTGCTGTCTTGTCGAAGACCAGAGTGAGCTGGACGAAATCCGTGAGATCGAAGGTGCTGAGGTTGACGGCGGCGTTGAGATTGCCACCACCGGCACTGGAGTTAAAGATTTCGATGCCATTCGCGGTGGTGGCCATGCCGAAGCCGTTGGTGCCACCACCACTTTCGAAGATCACCATGTCATCGGTGATCGATCCGCCGAAGTTCGCCCATATCTCATAGGTATAGGTGGCATTGAAGGCATCGCGGGTGAACGTGGAGGAGCTCGCCGAGTAGGCCTTGGTGAAGTTCGTCTTCGCAGTGGTGGCAGTGCCGAGAGCCACGACACCACCGGCGGTCTTGGCGTCTAGTTTTCCGGCGGTGCTCGCACCATTCGCTCCGTTGTTCCAAGCGGTGAGGGAGTTGTTGGTATCGGCGGCGTCGTAGTAGAAGCTGAGAGCTGCGGAGAGCGGCTGGCTTGCGAAGATTGTGCTGATAAGCACAGCGTGGATGTATTGTTTTGTTGTCATGGTTTTTTGTTTTCTTGTGTTGGTTCAGTTGGATTGAGGGACTGCGTCAGTCCAACCGGTTGCGAGCCGGAGTTCGTCCCACTCTATGATTGTTTGCGTGCTCGACACGGGATTGTTGAAGAGCCGGAAGCCGTTGAAGGAGAACTCACCGGTGAGGGTGGCTTCAGCGGTGGCTGGCTCGGGGTCTCCGGGGGCGGGGTCGATGAAAAGGCGGATGGTATCATTGTTCGAAGAAGTGAGGTCGATACGTGCCACCAGCAGGTGGGTGGACGCGTCATTTGTCTGAGTGCTTCCGGCGAATGCCCCAGTGTTTGAGGCGAGTCCGATCTGGGCGTTCTGAATGCCGATGCGGGCGATGTCGGCGCCGCCGCTGTTCTTGAGACGGAGGTTCGCCTGATAGGCTCCGTTGGTGCGGTTGGCTTTGATGAGGAAGCTCAGATAGAAGGTGCCTGTTTCGTAAGACTGGTCAAAGTTGCGGATGTTGTTGGCATCGGCACCATTTGTAGAGTCATCAACAAGGATCGAGCCGCCGCTGGAGGGAAAGCCTGCGTAGGAGAGCCCGGTGCCGGAAATGATGGCGTCGCCAGCACCCCAGGAGCCGCTGAAGCCGATCACCGTGCTCGGTGTCTGACCTGAAGCCGAACCGGCATTGTATTCGGTCGGGGATCCACCGATCAGAAAGGGATCGTAGGCGAGAAGGGTGGGGACTGGAAGCTCTGGCTCGAAGACCGATACCTGATAGAATGCCTTGTCTTCGCCTGGGAGGGGGGGGGGGCGTGAAGAGCACATTGCCTGGTGTTTCCGGTTGCCGGTCTTCGAGGCACACCCAACTGCCGGGCGCGAGGGACGTGCTGCGGCAGAGGCGATAGGCAAGTGAAGAGACGCCCGGCACGGCGGTGACTTCGGGATTGGCACCGTTCATCGTGATGGATGCCGTTAGTTTTTCGCCCGCTGAGATGGGGGAGGTGCCTAGCAGGCTTTCGAGGCGGTCACTCTGGTGGTCGTTGTCGGAATCCAGGTCAAGGTAGTTGGGCGTGCCGTCGCCGTCGGGGTCTACCGATCCCTCGCTTTGGTCGGAGAGGGAATCGTTGTCGGAATCCTGATCAGTCATGTTGGGGTTGCCATCGCCGTCAGTGTCTGTGGCGCCGTCGGTGAGGTCGGCTATGCCATCGGTATCATGGTCGCCATCTGAGGAACGGATCCAGTTGATTTCGATGTCAGCTCCATTGCTTGAGGTGAAGCCCAGACGAACGCGCGTGATCGTCTCGTCGGTCCATGACGCTTCGCCTTCGGTGGGGAACACGAGCCACTGCGGATCGGGTGAAGTAACGATGGGGAGGCTGAGTTGGCGGGTGGCGGAGAAGGTATCGTCATTGCGGTGAGCCCATTGGAGGGTCACGGAGCCGTCCTCAGGCGCCGTGATTTCGATCAAGAGGTTGTCGACGGAGGCACCGCGGACGAGGAAAGAGCTTTGAGTGAGTTGGGCACTGGGATCCGCTTCCCCTTTCCATTGGCCGTCTTCCACTCGCGGGTTGGTGATCAGGCTTGGCGTCCAGCCTTCATTGTTGCCAGGGGTAGTGAATTCGAATTTCAATCCGACCCCGAAGTGCCGCTCATACCAAGGGGTTTCCTGTACGTTGAGTTGGGAGCCGAGATTGCCGGGACGAAAGAGGTCGCTTTTCCATGTTTCCAGCTTCGCCGAGAGGGTGGTGGCGATGTCGGGATGCTGTCCGATGACGTTGTCTTCCTCACCGCGCAAGGAGCTGAGATCAAAGAGCATCGCGGGGGTGCTGGGGGAAGGCTCGAGGTATTTCCAATTCCCTTGGCGGATGGCCCCTTGGTCCCAAAAACGCCAAAAGAGGCAGTCATGTGGTTCAGTGGGATCGCTGCCATCGAGGTGAGGGATCAGGTTGACTCCATCGATATCGGCGTCCGGGGTCAGACCGGCCAGTATTACTGCAGTCGCCCCGACATCCAGAGAGATGACGGGTTTGTCGTAGACCTGAGGAGGGATCGTGCCTGCCCAACGCATGAGAAAGGGAACCCGAATTCCGCCCTCCGCGAGCATTCCTTTTTCACCTAAGAGCGGATTGTTGAGCGATCCGTCCCAAGCCCAAGAGGCATCGGTTTCGCCGACGTTGCCGGCCTCCTGATAGCCGAGGGGCGCCCCGTTGTCGCCGATGAACCAGATGATGGTTTGTTGGTCGATGTTGTGTTCGACAAGCTTGGCGAGGATGTCCTCCACCCCGTCGTCCATGGCCTTGATCATGCTCAGGCAGATGCGCCGGGCGTTTTGCTCGCCAGGGAAAAAGGTGGGGGAGTTGTAGTAGCGGTCGACGGGCGTGAGAGGGACGTGTGGTGCAAAGTAGGCGAGGTGCAGAAAGAAGGGGCGATCGTGATTGCGATCGATGAAGGCCGTTGCGAATTCGCTTTGCAGGTCGAGTCGGTGATCACTGCCTTCCGATTCCGCGTGTGCTCCGAGGGGCTCGGTAGCGTTGGTTCCATCACGGTTGAAGTTCTTCCAATAGGTTTGCTGGCGGCCTTCGGCAAATTCATCGAATCCCTGAGCTTGGGGGCGGAAGCTGTCGATGACGGAGGTGGGGACTGCTCCGATGTTGGCATAGCCATTGTTGCCCATCCACTCGGCATCCGCAGCGGTGGGCTCCAGGTGCCATTTGCCGACCATGCCGGTCCGGTAGCCTGTGGTGCGTAGGCGGCTGGCAATGGTTTTGACGCTTTGCTGCATAGGACCTCGGCCATTCTGATCCACGCCGAATCGTTGCTGATAGGTGCCACTGATGATTCCGGCCCTCGAGGGAGTGCATTGGGGCGCCGTGATGTAGCCTGAAGTGAAGCGGACTCCTTCGGTGCCGAGGCGGTCGATGTTGGGCGTGAGTCCGGCGATGCTCGGGATTTGGCCTTGGATCCCGAGGTCGGCATAGCCGTGGTCATCGGTGAAGATGACGATGACATTTGGCCGGGTATCGTCGGCGCGGTTCGCTTGGTTGATCAGCGCGGCATGCGTGCTGGCAGTGGCCGCGAGCGCATTTTCATCCCAGATGCGGAAGAGTCCGATGCCGCCGGAGAAGACATTGGGAGTGGGGGGCAGGGAAACTCCGGTGGCGGACGATCCGCCGATATTGCCGGGTACGTTGCTGAAGTTTCCGTTTCCTCCCGCAAAAAGGCCCATGCTATTTCCGGTGCCAAGGGCGATGTCTTCGGTGGAGGTGGCGGATCGGCTGGCTGTGACACCATCGACATCCCTGGCCTGGATGGTGAGCGTGTTGTTAGTGGTATCGCAGATTCCGACGATCTGGACGTAGTGAGTTAGGTCGAGTCCTGCTAGGGAAATGGCCGCGAGCGCATCACTGCCGGTCGTGGTGGAGGCCGTCGCGAATTCAAGGCCGGTCGCGGTCGTGTAGACTCCAATGCCGTTGGACCCGCCGCCACTTTCGAAGATGACTTCACCGGCAGTCAGTGAGGAATCGAAATCAACCCACAGTTCAAAGGTATAGGTGCCGGTGGAGAGTCCACTGGCTGCGCCAGCTTGGAGTGCACCGTCTTTCGCCGTGTAGGCCCGGTTGAGATTGACACGTGAGTCAGAAGTGAAAACTACCGAGGTGGATGCGGCTGGGGCGGCGCTTAAGTTTTTAGTTCCGACAGGATCGGCCCAAGTGGAGTCCGAGGCGAGGGGGGCACCGACGTCCCACTCGTGAATTAGAGTGGCTTGGGTGGCTGACGGGAGGATCCCGATGAGCCAGCAGAAGGTTGAAAAGATGCGGGTTTTCAATGGGTTGTGACTGCACTGCACTGCACTGCTAGGGATTTGTTTTGGAGGTGAGGTGGTTGAGAGCATTGTGCTGGGGGGGGAGGAGGAGCAGTCATTTATAGCGACTAATAGCAGGATTGCTATCCTGTAGGAATGGGTTCTTGTAGTGTCAATGGGAATCGTTATATGTCAAGTCTTATCTGCGTCTTATCCGCTTTTATGAAACGGCTTCAATGGAGTCGTTCGTGTTTAAATAAACCTCCAACAAATACCATAACTATGATGTTTAAATATCTATCCCTGTGCCTGCTTTTACCGCTAGCGCTCATTGCTGAAACAAAGCAGCCGAACATTGTCATGATCATCGTGGATGACCTTGGCTGGCGCGACCTTGGCTGTTACGGTAGTGAGCTTTATGATACGCCCAACGTGGATGCGCTCGCCGCGCAAGGGCTGAGCTTTTCCAATGCCTACGCATCCAGTCCACTCTGCACGCCGACCCGTGCGAGTATCTTGACTGGGCAGACTGTCGGACGTTTACGAATCACGACGCCAGAAGGGCACCTGACTGAAAACAAGTTAGATCCTAAAGAGCGCGCTACCGCAGCCCCCGGCTTCCCGATGACAAATCCTGAAACGGCCAATCGCTTGCCACTGGATTCGATTACCATTTCTCAGCTGCTTAAAGATGCTGGCTACGCGACTGCCTTCATGGGCAAGTGGCACCTCGGCTACGACCCCTACATTCCTGAAAGTTATGGTTTTGATCATGTCGTCGGTGGGCGTGCCTTTCCCGGTCCACCGCCTCCTGGCTTCTTCGGCCCATGGGACCCGGAAGTGACCAATATGCCCGAAGTCGAAGGTCACCCCAATTGCGATGATGTGATCGGCGACGAAGCGGTTCGTTTTATCGAATCCAAAAAAGACGAACCCTTCTTCCTCGCGCTATGGTTTTTTAACGTGCACGCACCGTTTCAAGGCAAGCCGGAGTTGATCGAGAAATACGCACCTTTAGCTGCAAATGCGCAGTATCAAAAGTCGGCAATCATGGCTGCCATGGTGGAAACGATGGACGACAATGTAGGCAAGGTGAGCGAAGCGCTGAAGCGTCTTGGACTCGATGAGGACACCATTGTGATTTTCTCATCTGATAATGGCGGCAATATGTATGACCGTCCGGAGGGAGTAAATCCTACCGATAATTTCCCGCTTAAAGCAGGGAAGGGCAACAACTACGAAGGTGGTTCACGCGTGCCCTTGATTGTGAAGTGGCCTGGTAAAGTGGCTGCGGGTGCATGGACCGATACGATTTCAATTAGCTACGACTTTTTCCCGACACTACTAGAAATTGCGAATATTGATACTCCAGAAGCCGCCGTGCTGGATGGCGTCAGCCTCGTGCCAGCTTTTGCTGGTGATACGATGGAGCGTCCGCCAATCACGAGTATGTTTGGCCACACCGTTCTCGCCACGGGTAACCTCTCGAATGTATGGGTGCGTGATGGGAAGTGGAAATTGCTTCGCTTCTTTCACACTGGGGCAAACCAAGAAAATCACCTCGAACTCTACGATATGCACAGCGATGTGGGCGAGGTGAACAACCTCGCAGCGACCTTTCCTAAGGTCGCTTACCGTTTGAATTGCTGGTTGGATGCCCAGTTAGCGGAGTCGAAAGCGCTTCTTCCACGCAAGAATCCTGCCTACGATTCGAACATGAACCAAGCAGGCTTTACGATGGAATCTGGAGGCTATTTTGCTGGTGGTGCATCAAAGGACAAAGTCACGATGACCTCGAATGGTGAAAGCGTCACCCTGCGGTATACACCAAGCGAGGGGAGCAGTGGCACTCATCTTGAATTTAGCGTCAAGACGAATGGTGTCGTCGGTGCGATCGCTGGAGTGGGCGAGGATGCCATCTTTGGCCGTCCAGTATCGATTGTCGCAGACTTGACGCCTCGTGTGGTTCAAGTGCCACTGGGGCGTGTCGTCAGCGGTGATGCGATTACGCTCGTGTTCGATATGGAGCAGCCTGGGCGCACGCATTTGGATGAAGTCCGACTTGTCACGCCCTAAGTGAGTTCGAGGACCCCCTCCGCCTCGGCCCTTCGACGGGCTCAGGGTGGTGAGCTCGCCTGTCCCGATCTTGTCGAGGTGGTCGAACCGCTGGCCGAGCCACCTTCCCTTGGCAGGGGATCCTGATACATAAGTCGGAGTGGAGTGATACTAAAAAGCTCCCCTCCTTTTTAAGGAGGGGTGGATCGGTCTGCCGAGACGGGGTGGTCCTACAGCTATTTTAGCTCAGAGTTCTCCAAAAAGCTTAGGCTCGGCAGAGAACCCTTCCGTCTCGGCAGCCCGAGCCACCTTCCCTTAGTAAGGGAAGGAGCTCCCAGGCAGGGGAATTTAATATGCAATGGCATTGGGCTAAAGCACGCAGCTACGGCTTGAACTCTGTGCGTCAGTCAAGCGTAGGGATTTTGAGGAGGATTTTGAGGACACCCATGTTTAAGGTACCGGAAACGTGGGTGTCCTTAAAATACCTCCGATGTTAGGCTTCTTTGACTGATGACGCGTAATGATTGAACCACCCGCTTATACTAGTGCGCCGCCGCGCACGATAGCACGTAGATGGTGAACTGGTAGGTTTTGCCCCGAGTCTCGCGAAGGGTGGCCGCGCGCGTGCCCTTTGGGCAGCAAGGGGGCAAAGGCTCAGCGCCAGAGATCTGCTCCATACTCCCAGCCCTCACGGACTGGCTCCTTCACGTAAGCGTTCAGCTCAGGGCGATTAACGATGCCTTTTTCTGGATGCCATTCGATACGGCCACCAAATCTTTGCGCAAGCACGCCGATCAATGCGACCTCGGTCATCGGTGCAGCGTAGTCAAAATTAGAGCCAGGCTCTGGGCCTTCGCCTTTGATCGCACTGACCCACTCCCGGTGTGGCCCACCTTTAATACGTGGATACTTCTGCGTGATGCCAGCACCTTTCTTAAAGTCCATCATTGCCTGCTTAGTCGATAATCTAGGGTTGTTAGAGCGCTCATCGAGGTAACCATTTTGCTTCTCGCCAAACCAATACGAACCATGCTGCTTCGCCTGCCCCATATCCCATTCGCTTGGGACCTTGATCTTGGTGCCGCCGTTATTCATGCCGTCATACCAATACATACTGCAAGCCACCTTGTCTCCACGAGCCGGAAAGTCAAAGCGCACGACGCTGTGATCTGGAATCATACCTTCCATCGCAGGGCCGCGCTCGACACATTCGACTACCAAGGGCTCATATAAATCTAGAACCCATACAGCACCGTCGCCGATGTGGCAAAACCAATCGCCGAATTGTCCAGTGCCATAGTCGTAGAAACCACGCCAAGTCCGCGGATGGAATATCTCATTATATGCAGCTCCAGCAGTCGATGGCCCCAGCCATAAATCCCAATTCACGTTAGCAGGAACCGGTTGAGATGTCGGCGGCATAGACTTTGGCTTCGAGAAGAAAGGACTACCCCAACCCGGACCTGAAAACCCCATGTGCACTTCCTTAATCTGGCCGAAAACATCTGCCTCTACCCACTCACGCATCTGACGGATACCATTATAAGTATGCCCCTGGTTCGCCATATTGGTAATCACGCCATACTTATCTTTAGCCTTCTTCAGCGTACGCGCTTCCCATATATTATGAGTCAACGGTTTCTGCGTGCACACGTGGATACCGCGCTGCATCGCGTCGATTGTAGCAACAAAGTGGGTGTGGTCTGGGGTATTAATACAAACACCATCGATCTCATCGCCCAACTTATCCAGCATCACACGGAAATCAGTGAAATGCTGCGCCTTTCTTACCTGAGGGTGCCTTTCGCTTTGTTGCAAAAACATGTCTGAATCGACATCAGCCAAGGCGATAAGATTCTCTGATTTACAGCCATCCAATGCCGTTCCGGCAATGTTACCAGCACCTATCATGGCGATGTTTAACTTGCTATTAGCAGACGGGCCAGGCTGACCAATCGAAAAACGTGGAAGGACGAAGGCACCTGCTGCACCTATAGCGGTCGATTTGAGGAAATTACGGCGTTTTATAAGCATGGAGTAAGATTATTTTAATGAAGTTTTATGTCTATTTTCATGCGCGATATCCTATCTTGTAAGAATGCGTTCTTTAATGTCAATGGGAATCGTTATGCCAGGGTCTTATCAGCATCTTCGCGAAGCTAGCAGTTGACTTTAAAAAATAAATTGGCATGACGTAATATGTATAAATAATACTGCCTTAAGTCCCCGCGCCACGAACGCTGTAAGGCAACTTCATTCAGCTAAGTCCAACTAGTCCAAGCATTCAGCCGAGTAAGGAAGGCGAAACTACGATCCACCCTCTCATATGCCTCTCGCTCACCCCGTGAAACAGCGAGGCGTGATAGTGGCATCCTATACCACTGCTACACTAAAGAAAGTGGGCGGCCCACTCGCCGATATTAGAGCTAATGTAAGCGAAGCCAGTCTAGGAGAGATCCCTCGTTTCAGCCCATTTAGCGAAGACTATCTCCTCAGGGTAGGACACATTCAAGCAGGCTCGGCCCACGATGCTCCGCATGGAGAATGGAATCATTTAGAGATTTATACTGTCGGTAATGATGCCGTATACTTGGTTAACGGCCATATCGTCATGGTTGTTGAAAACGTCCTCAAGCCAGACGGCAGCCCTCTCACAAAAGGTCAGGTGCAGGTCCAGTCCGAAGCAGCTGAATGCTACTATAAAGACATGATAATCACGCTGATCAATGACTTCCCTGAAGCAATAAAATCTAAAATTCGGTTCAAGTAATCCATATTCCACAGTTATGAAACTCAAGCACGCACTTTACCTGACAGGCATCCTCCTCCTACTGGCCTCCGCGAGTGAAGCCAAAATCAAAGCTCTCATCATCGACGGCCAAAACAACCATGCGGTTTGGCCTAAATCGACCGTCATGATGAAGCAATACCTAGAAAAAAGTGGCCTCTTCGAAGTGGATATTGATCGCACTCGCTACACCTGGCGTGGAGAGTTTCGCGAGGCTAAATGGCTGCCACGCGCTGGAGTTACCAAGCAAACCGAAGACCTCGAAAAATCAAAATCCGACCCGGACTTTAAACCGTCTTTCGAGGAATATGACGTCGTCATCTCCAACTTCGGCTTCAAAGCGGCAGACTGGCCGGAGGAGACGCGCGCCGCATTTGAGAGCTACATGAAAAACGGTGGCGGCTTCGTCAGCGTCCACGCAGCTGACAACTGCTTTGGTCATTGGCACGAATACAATCGAATGATCGGCCTCGGCGGTTGGGGCGGCCGCAACGAACGACACGGCCCCTATGTCTACTACAATAATGCAGGCGAGTTCATCCGCGACGAAACCACGCCAGGCGCTGCTGGCTCTCACGGAACTCTAAATGAGATTCAAATTACTATGCGCGACATGGGGCATCCGATAACTAGAGGGCTTCCCAAATACTGGATTACCTCTAGGGACGAGTGCTACGCTAAACTACGTGGCCCGGCAGTGAGCATGACGGTTCTAGCAACTGGTAAAGATACTTCAGAAAAAGCGCCCACTGATCGGCATGAGCCCATCCTCATGGTTATTGACTACGGTAAGGGTCGTATCTTCCACACCACGCTCGGACACGACACCTCCGGGTTTGAGGGTGTCGGGTTTATAGCTACATTCCTACGTGGCGCAGAATGGGCCGCCACTGGCAGGGTCACTCAAGAAGTGCCGGCAGACTTCCCTGCCGCACATAAGTCAATTACCCGTCTATTTAAATATAAGGAATAATTTCACAGTCATCCCATAGTGCTACTTTGAGAGAGGCAAGCCTGAGGATTTAAGGGCGTTGGATGAATAAAATTGGAAATGTCAGAATTGATAAGTGGCTATTTCATTTGGATAAGTCCGTATCCTGTTCCATAGGATCAGTGAGCGAATCCCGGTAAATATGCGGTTTGCGGTTGTATGCGCATTCGCCATCGACCACCTGCTGTCCCAGAGCAATTCTTAGGGACAGGCTCCTTGGAGGTTTTGGCAGGGGAGGAAGCCTGGTGGTGAGCATTAATGATGTGAATTTGACGATACATAAGTCGGAGTGGAGTGATCGCTAAAAATCGCCAAGAACCTCTGTTGTCTTCAAGTGTGCAAGTAAGGATACGTTTCTTATTCTTCAGTATTGACAGCACACTAAAAGTATAGGAAACATTTCTTAAGAATCATTTCCCTTGGTAGTATTTAAATACTGCCAGTACGCCTCAAACCCCAACCAAAAATCAACATGAAGAAATATATGATACCATTGACGCTGTTATTGGCAGCGTATGGAGCTCAGGCAGCTTCTTTTAACCACGAGTTTAACACTCCCAGCGACGTAGAAGGATGGACTGCTAATAATATTACCGGACTGACCACGCAGACCACCACCGTTGGTGCGGGAGGCGAGGGCGTATTGACTGCAGCTAGCGTAGGAAACGATGTTCAGTTAAACAGTGGTGTGTTTGCACTCGGCGCTGGAGAAACTTGGCAAAGCATCGAATTTCGCTTCCGTCAGCTAGGTACAGACGGACAACCTGCTTCTTTCCGTCCAGTTGGAGCACTTATTCTGCTTCAGATTGCTGGTGGTAGCGCTAATATGGGCGCCCTAGCTAATCCACTGGATACGACTGCAACTGGCGGTGGCGCAATGACTGGTGACACCTTCGGCTTTACTATTGCCGATGACGGCGCCGCCGTCGATGGGTGGCGGATCGCCACAATTACATTCGCCAATGCACCGATCACTGCGAGCTCTGACATCACTAACATTCGCTTCGATCCCGTAGGCAACTCGACCCAATGGAACTTCGAGGTCGACTACGTTCGTGGCATAGCGCTGCCTATCCCCCCGGAAGTTCTCCCCCCGGAAGTTGCTTTTAACTACGAGTTTAACACTCCCGGCGACGCAGAAGGATGGGTTGCTACCAACCAAGTGGACGGATTAGGCCAAGCAACCGCTGTTGGCGCAGGAGGCGAAGGCGTCCTTACCTCGACGGACGTCACTGGCGGAGACCCACATTTGGCTGCTCCTGCAAACTTGACCCTCGGTGCTGGGGAAATTTTCGATAAGATCGAATTTCGCTTTCGCTTACTAGACGGCAACCCTGGTGCGGGCGGTGCACCTAGAGCTTTCGTTAACTCTGGAACCATTTTACTTATTAATGCAGGAGGTTACGCGAACTCAAATGTGTTCGAGAATAAATCATTCGCCGGGCCTAATGGCGATACCTACGATCTCACGATCGCAGCTGACGGTGCTGGCGAGTGGCAGTTATTAACTTTATCTTTCGCCAATGCACCGGCTGCGGCGGCTTCGACTATTTCGAGTATACGCTTGGACCTCCTCGGTGGTGACCAGTCAAAGAACTTCGAGGTCGATTACATTCGCGTCAGTGCGCTGGCTCTCCCAGTGCCGGATGTTGCTTACAACTACGAGTTTAACACTCCCGGCGACGCCGAAGGATGGACTGATAACGGCCAAGTGACCGGATTAGGTCAAGCAACCGGTGTTGGTACCAGAGGCGAAGGCGTCCTTACCTCGGCGGACGTCACTGGCAACGACCCACATTTGGCTGCTCCTGCAAACTTGACACTCGGTGCTGGGGAAATTTGGGATAACATCGAATTTCGCTTTCGCTTACTAGACGGCAACCCCGATGCGGGCGGTGCACCTAGAGCTTTCGTTAACGCTGGAACCTTATTAGGTATTTCAAATGCAGGAGGTTTCGTGTCCTCAAATGTGTTCGAGAATAAATCATTCGCCGGGCCTAGTGGCGATACCTACGGTCTCACGATCGCAACTGACGGTCCTGGCGAGTGGCAGTTATTAACTTTATCTTTCGCCAATGCACCTGCTGCGGCGGCTTCGACTATTACTAGTTTACGCTTCGACCTCGTCGGTAGCGACCAGTCAAAGAATTTCGAGGTCGATTACATTCGCGTCAGTACGAGTGTTCTGCCGTTCCCTGAAATCGCGGAGGCGATGCCTAATCTCATTCCGAACGGAAGCTTCGACCAGGTTGCAAGCCAAAATCCTTCGGTAGTAGCGGGTGCGCAGGTATGGAACATTAATGGTTCTTATGGCGACTTACTTGGCTTCGAAAACCGGACGGCGGATGTACCCGGCTGGACACCTTACAATGTTGACCCGAACGGTCTCGCCGGCTTGGTTGGCGTGCCGCACGTGGTCACTGGCGATTCCGGCGACCTGAACGGATCATTCTACCTTGATACGCTGTGGACCGATGATGACAGGATTGTGATGAACTCGACCATGAGCTATCGCAACGGCGTGGTGCAGGAAGACATCCTCAGCGGCGTGACGATTGATCCGGCCTTGACCTACGCGTTTTCCGTTCGTTTTTCCGCGGGATTGGACACCAGCTTATCAACCTTCACGGCCGCACTGACATCCGGCGTGGACGCGACCAATACAGGCTCCGCCGTGAATAACGCGCTGATCGAGGTGACTAGCGTTAACTATCCAACTGCTGCCGAAACCTTCGATACGCTGGTCAGCGGTGCTGATCTGAGCGGACAGGTGAACGTGCTCTTCAATCACATGAACGACGCGCTGATTCCGAGCTGGCCGACGATTACGACGCCCGACATCACCAACACCGATGTTGTGGCTCAGGTCCACGTCCGTGAGATTTCGCTCTTCGAAGTGTATGTTGTTACAGCGGGTGACGTGACTAAGGACGGTGTGGTGGATCAGGCCGACGTGGCTCTGGCGAACAGCTATCTGGATGGCACGGTGGACGGCAGTGCAGACGCGGCAACGCGCCAGAACGATTTGATTGCCAGTGGAATGACCTCCAACGAGGCGCTGGCCTATCTCAACCTGACCGAGTTTGACGTGGACGGCGATGGCTACTTCGACGCAGCTGACGTGGTGGTGCTTGAGGGGCTGATTCCCGTTCCGCCGGTGCTCGACAGTGCCGTGCTCAATGGCTCTGGCGACTTCGTCGTCCAAGTCAGTGGCCTTGAAATCGGCACGGAGTATTTCCTGATGAAGGACACTGATTTGAGTGATGGTGCTGTGTTCGACGTCGTGGCTGCTAGTGTGACTGCGAGTTCGACCACCGAAACATTGACTGATGTCGATGCCGATTCTGACCAGGCCTTCTATCAAGTGACAGACTAGTCGCCGATCACTTAGCGACGAATCAAAATTTCCTGCTTGGAAATCAACTAAGCAACTGGGCGAGGCGGGCACTGTAGGGGGTGTCTGCCTCGCCCTTTTTATTTGATTTAAATTCACGATTCAGTCGCTTCAGTTTTTTGAGCCCGCTTCCGCAAGGAAGCGGGCTTTTTCGTTGGTTCATCATATCCGCTCTGCTCAGTCGACAGTTCACATAGGTAGAATTTATTGAACCGTTAATTAACGTTAATTAACGTTAATTGAGCAAGCCGCCCAACTGGCTTCGCTCTTTCACCTTCGCTTTATAAGCTTCCCGCTAAAGCTCAATGCCATTGCATATTAATTGTAGCGCCAAAGGTGCGGCCGATGTCAGCCCAGGGCAACGCCCTAGGATTTGAATGAACCACCCACCAAAAGCCCTGAAAGGGCGACCTAATCGAGCAAGTGTTTGGCCCATCGAATAGAACGCCCTTTCAGGGCTCGCTGTTTTTGGGGGTTGAATTCCCGGGGCGTTGCCCCGGGCTGACATAGATTGCCCCGTTGGGGCGAAAGTCATGTGAATTCAAATATTACAGCATAATAAAGCCTCGGCAAAGAGGGAGGGGAGCGTCTGATGGGTTTCTGTGGGAATTGTTTCTTGCTGTTGGCTTGACCACTGCGGTCATACCTGTAAGAAAAGATTCTTATAGGTGCACCCATTGCGATCGATACCCACCCTTTAAAACAAATACCCCGCATGAACAATTATATCTACCGAGCAGCGGTTCTGCTCCTACCACTCTTCCTCGCGACGACTCCAACCATGGCCGCGACAATGTCGGCCCACCCAACGGCACCTGCAATCGATCGCAAGGATATTGCAAATTACGGCGCGGTAACCGGTACTGTGAAATGGTGGTCTGACTCCACCTCGGCGGGCACGTCGAAGGGGCAGACGTTCTCGACCGGTGAGTCCGCAGTGATGTTCAACGCGGTCACTTACCAAGTGTCCTCAAATCAGCAGGCCGAGCCTACAAAAACCTACAAGATCCGCATCGGCACGGTGTCGGGGACGACTTTTACTGAAGTTCACAACGAGTCAGCGACCCAATCCTTCACCTGGAATGGTGGTGAATACATGACCTGGACACTCGACACTCCAGTCTATCTGGCTCCTAACTCCTTGTATGGTGTCGATGTCGGCATGACCTCCTCCACCTCGAGCTGGGAGAGTGGTATTCCCTACCTGAACCGATCCGACGACGTATTCCCCGGCGGTGCCCACTACGTTTCTGGAGCCGGTTTGGGCATTGGCGACAATACCCTCAACACCCAGGGGCGCGACCTGATTTTCCACCTCGACTTGGAGGATACGCGAACCATTAGTCCGTATGACGGTCAGATCGTCCCAGGGACGAGTGTCACTCTGGAATGGTCCAACCTGTCCGCCAATCAGGGCTCCGATGTGTGGGTGGACGTGTGGTACGGCAGTGACCCCGACACGGATTTTACCAAGGTTGTGGATACCGCGCAAAACGCGACCTCAACCGTCGTGAATGCCCCGGTGGTTGGTACTTACTATTGGAGAATTGATACCTATATTGAGGGCATCTCCAGTGGGACTCCGGAGGAAAGCCGCACTGCCACCTTCATCGTCAATGACACTGGCGAAGGTATCAAAAGTATTCGGGTAAGTGATACTGAACTCACTTTTTTTCCTGCGGATGATAATCTGCCAACAAGTTCATATAACCTAGCTCCTTTAGAGAGTTTTAGTACTTATACATCTGAACAGAATTGGTCAGGTAGTGATGCGAGTTTGGGCTCAACGACGAGTTTTTCAAATTGGGGATATGCCGCTATTACCTATCAGGCGCCTACTAGCGGATCGTTTGATACGTGGATTGTAAACTCAACGGATTTGGTTGAAGCGGATGAAGTGGATCAATTGGCGATTCGGGTGAAGATTATGAATGCCCCGACGGGCACGGTGCCAGCACGTGTCTTTGCGTTTAATGGGGAGCAGTTTGGCTATAAAGATTTTACGATTCCGGCTGACGGCACCTATCGCGTTGTGCATGTTGACTTAAGCTCGCTGAGCGGATCTCAACCATGGGAAGGGCAACGTACTATACGCATTGATTTCCCAGACAGTGTATCTGATTGGAGTGCCTATGAAAACACGACGATTCAAGTCGATTGGATTGCGGTCACCGATAATCCCAGTTTCGATAACCCTTTGACCTGGAGTCGGTATGACTCTTTCTGGGATCTCGGCTATCCAAAACCAAAATATGTCGGTCCATTTCAAAGTCCGGTAACCATTGATCGGTTTGATGGCGAAGTAGATCTCTATCATAAAAAGTGGCAGCTTGCCTTTGTCAATCAACCGCGCGGTGCTGCTCATTATGTAGATGATCTGTCAGGGCTTTCCTATCTTTTCGATACGGCAGACGACTTTGTGTCACAGGGGCCGAGTGTGAATCCTGTAACTGTGGGAAATGGTATATTGAGTCAAACTTATGTTTCCTCTGGACCTTTTGATCCACAGATACTGCGAAATGTGACGGATATTGATGCGGATGCGGTTCGGTATATCCATGCACGGGTAAGGATGATTGGGTTTACCGGAAGCCAGACGAGTCTTAACTGTCGAGCATTTGGCTTTAGTAGTTCGACCACGTCGGCTCCCTCGACCTTTAATCCACAGGGTGCCTGGCAGACCGTGACGTTTGATATGCGAGATGGCACGGATTGGACTGGCCTAAGAAAGCTGCGACTCGATTTTCCGAATGGTGCTGGGTTTAATGTCAATGATGTCCTGGGTGCGACGCTTGAAGTCGATTGGGTGGCTGTAACGAATACGGCGAGCTATACGGGCGGTGCTGTCAGTGGTCCGGATGAGGTGGTATTTGATTTTCAAGACGACCACCTGTTTAATTTTGATAAGTCGACCGGAATTAAAGGGGTCGATGATTTTAATCCTAGTGATTTTGCCAATTTAGGCGTGAAAACCGGCAAGCTTAATTTAATTCTAAACACATTAATTGATACAGCCGTTAATCCGGCGGAAACGATCAATATTGATGGGATAGAAATTGGGATTAAAAAAGCTAATGTAGATTCGTTTGTCAGTAAAATTAAGCAGCTCAATGATGTTGGTATGGTGATGTGGGTGGTCTGTTTGAATATTACAGGTGATGTCGCAAACGACATGAGCCCGATGTTTCTAAACGAATCGGTGCCATCGAATAGTACGATTTATGGGTGGAATACAAAAGATCCTCTCGGTGCGCGGTATTATCGCGCTATTTTTGAATATTTGGGACAGCGAACCTCCAGTATGACGGGTGCTCAACTACCGCACTTTATTATTGGTAACGAAGTAGATGCGCACTCAGTTTGGCATAACTCAGGGCTTATTAGTGAGGATGATTTCACTGAACAGTATGCGCGTTCCGTGCGGTTGACTGATTTAGCGCTTGCGAAATATCATCCAGAATTCCGTACGTATATATCGCTTACACACCATTGGAATAAGTCTTATAAATCCGATCCGTTAATATCTTTTAAGCCACTGACCTTTATCGATAAGTTCAATACGTTCGTTAAAAAAGAGGGAGACTTTCCCTGGCAGGTTGCCCATCACCCGTATCCTCAAAGCCTGTTCCAGCCGGCGTTTTGGAATGATACGAGTGCTCCGATGGATTTTAATGCGGATTATTTGACGCCTAAAAACATTGAAGTACTACCTCAGTTTATGCGGCAGGAACGCTTCTTGTTTGATGGACGCCCGCGGGACATCGCATTAACGGAACAGGGATTTCATACCCCCAATGGAGATGAGGATTTACAAGCTGCTGCCTATGCCTACTCGTTTCATAAATACCGTTATTTAAAGGGGATTAATAGTTATATTCTTCATCGCTATCAGGATAACCCTAATGAGGGTGGTTTGTTATTGGGAATTTATGACCTCGACGGTAATCCAAAGAAGAGTTATCAAGTTTTTAAATTCGCGGATACGCCAAGTTGGAAAACCGAGTTCGACAAATACCTCTTTAAGTTACCGTTCAATGATTGGGATGATGCCCTTCCTGCATGGGGTACTTTTGATTTCCTTTTTGATGAAGTCGGATTTACCGAGGGGTGGAGAGCTAATAATGATGTTAGCGGCTTGTCTGTGAATAGTTTCGGGAATTTAACAGGTACTGTTACAGGAAGTGATCCTCAACTGGAGCATCCGAAGTATTTTGCACTCACGGAGCGGGTCGAACGTTTATTTATTCGCATGAAAGCGAGTAATGGAACGCGTAGCGATTTGTTCTGGAATCACTCGACATCTGGGGGTTATTCCAGTGCGCGCCAATTCACGTGGGATATTGTCGGGGATAACAGCTGGAGGTACTACGATGTGGACCTCAATAACCATGCCGATTGGGTTGGGAAGATCATCACCAAGCTCCGTTTTCATCCGATCGAAGCATCAAGTGGGACCTTCGAAATTGATTATATACTAGGCGGACGATATGACGACTTTGATAATGACGGCCTGCTCGATAGTGAAGAAGGCTATGGTGATTCCGATGGAGATGGCCTGCCCAACTTCGTCGATACGGATTCTGATGGTGATGGCTTCAGTGATATGGATGAGGGCAGACGCTATCTGCAGTGGGTTGCTATCAACCAGGTGATCGGCGGCAAATTTGATGACGATGATGGTGATGGACTCTCTAATTTTGGAGAATACGGCTTGGGTGGAAATCCGATCAATGGATTCAACGATGCCTATATGCCAACCTTCAGCATCTCTGGGAACTATTTTGAATATACTTTTGCCCAACTCAGTGCAGCTGATAGCGGAGTGCGCTATACGGTGGAATTTTCAACCAACCTAATGAGCGGAAGCTGGGCAACCAATGGGGCTGAAATCGTAGTCACTGGAGCCATCGATAGTAAATTTAATTTCGTTACCTACCGCATCTCAACCTTATTGGATGACCAGTTGTTTATGCGACTGCTCATTGAGGAGTAGTTCGATTGTCGCGCCATCAAGTGAGTTCAGCGAACAAAACGCTTAATATGATTTGACAAGAACACTAGGAAAGGTTTCTTATGCATTTATGCATAAATGCCCCGTTAATCCTAAAAAATCTGCCTTCACACTTATAGAGCTGCTGACAGTGATTGCGATTATCGCCATATTAGCAGCCATCTTGATTCCAGCTGTGGGTAACGTGCGTGCCAGTGCGGGCAACGCAAAGTGTGTCGCGAATATGAGGTCGATTGGCCAGGCGGTGATGTTGCATGTGTCTGCAAAAGGGCGTTTTCCTCGCAACGCGAGTGATGATTGTTTCGATCGAGCGATTTTCCCTTACATGGGAGTGGAGCAGTCGTTGGTTGACAATATGGGGCCTTCCTACGCGAAGACGACTGACGTGAATGATCAGTTTCTCTCTGGCGTGGCAGAGGTGTTCGTCTGTCCTGCCGACGATGTCGAACGGAGCGATCCTGCTGGATTTATCCGAAGCTATGCCTTGGTGCCTTGGACATTTAATTGGAGTAATGGAAACGCTACACGCGGATTCGGCGGTGGAAATTTGCCCAAGAACAAAGGGGTGCCTCCTGTGCACGTGCAAAATCCGGCTAAAGCTGCTGTTTTAGTGGAAAATCATGCCGGCGCTAATTATATCGGCTATAATGGTCATGCCACCTCCGATGGTCCTGGTAGATCAGACGATGGTCAGATCCACGGGGACAATAGTAACGTGTTTTTTGCCGATGGGCATGTCGCGTCGTTCAATATTTCGGAGATAAGTACGATTGAATTTATCGGTGAATATTGGGGGGGCGCTGGCATGTCTCAGGACTGATCGAGTCGGCGCTTTCGAAGCTCATGTCGACTCAGGCTATGCGTATTTGACTCTTAGAAAGAAGCGAAAAGAATTATGAATCGAAACACTATAAAACAGATTGCAGTTATCGCCTTAGTCGGGCTGGGGGCCCTTGGCTCCGCATTGGCCAGTCAAGCAGCGAGCGCGTCGAAAGGGGCGAAGCCCAACATTATCGTGATCGTCGCCGACGACCTCGGATGGCAGGATAGCGGAGTCTACGGGAGTGAGCTTTACGAAACGCCTGCCATTGATCGGCTCGCGCGAGAAGGCACCTTGTTCACCGATGCCTACTCGGCCAACCCACTTTGCTGCCCGACGCGAGCCAGTATTCTGACCGGCCAGTATCCCGGCCGGCTTAGGTTCACCGCAGCTTCGGGACACGTCGCACGAGTCATACTCGACCCCAAGCTGGGCACCTCGGCGTCGCCCGACATGGCGGCCATTATCCCAGAATCACGCTCCCGCCTGCCTAACAGCTATGTGACTTATGCTGAGTTGCTTAAAGACGCTGGTTACGCGACCGCTTTTATTGGTAAATGGCACTTGGGGCGCGATCCATACATTCCCGAGAATCAAGGTTTCGACGTCGTCGTTGGTGGCCGCCACCACCCAGGCCCTCCGGGGGGCTTTTTCGCGCCGTGGCCGATTGACACGATTAAGCCAGCAAAGCCCGGCACGCACATTTCAGATGCCATCACCGATGAAGCGCTCGATTTCGTTCGCGACCATCGTGACCAGCCTTTTTTGCTCAATCTCTGGTTTTACGATGTGCATGCGCCGTATCAAGCGAAGGATGTGCTCGTCGATAAATACGAACAACTCATCGACCCCGATTATACCCAGCGCTCGCCGACTATGGGCGCGATGATCGAGACGATGGATGTCAACATTGAGCGCCTACTAGAGGAACTCGATCGGCTTCGTATCCGCGAGAACACCATCATCATTTTTACCTCCGATAATGGTGGCAACATGTATGATGAGGTCGATGGCACCACGCCGACTAATAACGCACCGCTCAAGAGCGGTAAGGGCAATAATTATGAGGGTGGGGTGCGTGTGCCACTGATCGTCAGCTGGCCATTCGTATCAGTGGGTGGCAGTGTCTCGCGGTCGGTTGTTTCATCGGTCGACCTGTATCCGACGATTTTGACTATGGCTGGCTTGGAGCTTCAACCTCAACATCACATCGATGGCGTGGACTTTACACCTGCGATTCAAGGAAAGCCACACGACCGTGCCCCCATCCTTTCACACTTCCCGCACTACATTCCAGTGACGGGTAGTATTCCCAATACCAGTATTCGTGCGGGCGATCTGAAGCTTTACCGCTTTTACTACGATGGAGAAGATCAGGCGCACCGCTACGAACTTTATAATCTCAAAGACGACATCGGCGAGACCACTAATCTGGCCGCGCAGATGCCTGAGCGGGTCAGGTTGCTCGACGCCATGATCCAACAGCACCTCGACGAAGCGGACATTCTCGTGCCCATCAAGAACCCGCGTTTCAACATAAAGCCCGTCATGGGCTGGTTGGCGATGAGCGGCATGGAGTTGTCTGCGCAAGGCGAGCAGCTACTGGTTAATAGTCGCAATAAAGATCCGTTTATGGCTACCGCAATCGTCGGTAAGCACGAGGGGCCCCTCAAGTTCGCTTTTTCCATGCGATCACAGAGTTCCGGACAAGCAGAGGTTTTCTGGCTCACCAGCACGGTCAAATCCTATGGCGCAGGGAATTCGAAAAAGTTTAATGTCAGCCACGATGACAAATGGCATGATTATTCGATCCAGTTGCCTGCGAATGGCCTTCTCGAGAACCTTCGCTTCGACCCTTCGCGGGGCCCTGGGAAAATCTATTTAAAAGAGTTACACCTCCTCGATGCCTCTGGTCAGACCGTTCATACTTGGAACTAACGATTAATTGCCATGAACCTATTACGCAAATTAGCCTGCCTTACTCTCGCTGCGACAGTGCACTTGAGCGCTGCTGCAAAGCAGAATGTTGTCTTCATACTCGCGGATGACATGAGTCCGGACCTTTCGCTGCTAGGCACGGCTGGTATCGAAACACCCAATATAGATGCGCTGGCCAAGCAAGGCGTGTATTTTAACAATGCATTCTCTGCGTCCGCATCGTGCTCGCCATCGCGCACTGCCTGCTTAACCGGTATGTGGCCGCACAGTAATGGTAACTGGCGTAACGTTCATACGCCGCCTCTGAATCTACCCGATAAAGCATTTTCGCGCGATTCACGTTTTGTTGATAAGGTAGGCATTGGTCGCGACGTCGCGACACTTCCGGAAGTGTTTAAAGCAAATGGCTATTTTACTGCGATCACTCAAAAGCTGCACCTCAGTCCCGCATGGCGCTACCCATACGACGCGCGTAATCCAGTGCAGTCAACGCCTGCAAAGTTTAAACAAGCGATTCATGATTTCATCACGGAAGCAGGGGATCAGCCTCTTTTTATACATGCTAATATTGCTGCGCCCCATAGACCTTACCGCACGCATTTAAGGCACAATCCGAATCAAGAATTGCCCTCTGCAGATTCTATCACAGTGCCTGCATTCCTGCCGGACACATTGGGCGTGCGTCAAGATATGCAGGAGTATTACGCCTGTGTTGAAATCGCCGATGCGTGTGTGGGGGCGATTCTCGAAGCTTTAGACGAAGCAGGTATTCGCGATGAAACGCTGATCATTTTTACCGCCGACCAAGGGATGCCGATTCACTATGCAAAAGCATCGGCATATCCTACGGGAATGCGTATTCCGCTTGCGATGGTGGGTCCAGGAATTGTCAAAGGGCATGCCTCTCATGCGCCTGTTTCGCAGATTGATTATGCGCCAACGATTCTCGATTATTGCGGTATTGAAATACCTGAAGTCATGCAGGGCGTTTCTTTGCGTCCGATCCTCTCCGGCGGTGATGTGATCGAAGGGCGTCAGTATGTATTTGCCGAGCACAATTCGCATGGCCCTGATCCGCGCGAATTTTATCCTCAACGTGTCGTGACCGATGGCACTTGGTATTACATCCTAAATCTCGACCCTGATAAGGTGCAGTATTTGCCAGCTGATTTACGTGGGGAAAAAGTCTGGGGTAATCATGCTTACGACGCGATTATTGCTGCGAAAGAAAGCCATCCTGATGCGTATGCGTATCTAACTCTTTTTGATAAGCCAAGGCATGCCGAACATCTCTATAAAATTGATGAAGATCAATGGGGCGTGCATGATTTAGCGAACAACCCAGAGCGTGAAGAAATCTTGATGCAGATGCGTGCGGTCATGAATAATTGGCGTGAGGCGACGAATGATATTAATAAGAGTCCTTTAGAGATTCCGCAGCATCCCGACGCAAATTGAGCTCACTCATCGGGTCCACTTCTGCGATCTGTTGATTCAATTAAAATTATGATTTATATCCTGAATCCGTGAAATAAAATCCAATAAAAAGATGGAACCTGTTGGGGTTCAGTGGCTAAAGTAGCCTTGCAAAATAAAAACCGAAACACCCAACAGGTGACAGAATGAAGCAACTAAAGTTAGAA